>Ga0335081_10002036_pt1 | contig 31911 bp, 30 predicted proteins | sample Lox_Sample_35_FD_206713 | JGI IMG/M metagenome (GOLD analysis project Ga0335081, IMG submission 206713) | Soil microbial communities from Loxahatchee National Wildlife Refuge, Florida, United States - Lox_Sample_3.5 | ecosystem: Environmental > Terrestrial > Soil > Wetlands | place: USA...
TCCTGGGTGAGATGGCGACGTCGTGCCCGATGACCCCGATTCCCGCGGTATTGACGAAGATTCCGTCTCCCTTGCCCTTATCGACCACCTTGGTATCGCCCGTGACGAGCTGGACCTCCGCCGCCAGCGCGGAGGAGCGCATCGACTCGATCACCCGCCGCAGCGTCACCATCGGCAGCCCTTCCTCCAGGATCAGCGCGGAACTGAGATAGAGGGGCCGCGCCCCGCACATGGCGAGGTCATTCACCGTGCCGTTGATCGCCAGCGTGCCGATGTCGCCGCCGGGAAAAAACAGGGGCCGGACAACGTAAGAATCCGTGGTGAACGCCAGTCTCGCGCCGCCAATACTTAGCGTGGCGCCGTCGTGCCGCTCCATCAGCATGTCGTTGGCGAAGTTGGGCAGCAGCAATCCTTCCAGCAGCTCGTGCATTCGGCGTCCACCGCCCCCATGGGCAAGCTGTACGTGATCGGTGTCATTCAGCGGCGCCGGGCACTGCAGCCGGAATTCCTTCACTTCACTCACGAATGCCACCTCCAGCGTGCGCGAGATCCGCAGTCCTTAATCGTCGGTACCGGTAATAGGCAGCACAGGCGCCTTCCGACGACACCATAGGCGCGCCAAGAGGATGGTCGGGCGTGCAGCGCTTTGCATACGCGGAGCACTCTTCCGGCTTCTTCGCACCCTGCATGATCAGGCCGCTGATGCATTCAGCGTCTTCCTGGGCCGTGTACTCCGACAGACCGAAGCGCGACTCCGCATCGAACTCGGCGTAATCTTCAGCCAGTGCCCAGCCGCTCTGCGGGATTCCGCCAATCCCTCGCCATTTACGATCAACCACGCGAAACACCTTCGTCACCAGCTGCTGCGCGGGCGTATTGCCCTCGCGGCGCACCGAGCGCGCGTACTGGTTTTCCACTTCAAACCTCCCCTGCTCAAGTTGCAGCACGCACATGTAAACGCCCTGCAGCAGATCGAGCGGCTCGAAGCCGGTCACCACAATCGGCACGCTGTATTTGGCGGCGATGGGATAGTACTCGTTGTAGCCCATGACCGTGCAGACGTGGCCGGCCGCCAGAAATCCCTGCACGCGGTTGGTAGGGGAGCTGAGGATGGCCTCCATCGCGGGCGGCACCAGTACGTGCGACACCAGCACGGAGTAGTTCGTCACTCCGTGCTGCTTTGCGTAATACACCGACATCGCATTTGCCGGCGCCGTTGTCTCGAATCCGACGGCGAAGAAGACGACTTCCCTGTCGGGATTCTGCTTTGCGATCTGTACCGCATCCATCGGCGAATAGACGATGCGCACGTCGCCCCCGGCGGCCTTGATGCCGAACAGGTCACCGCCGGCGAAAGCCGGCCCGGGAGGCGCTGAGGTGCCGGATGCGGAACCATGGGCAACTCCCGCTTCGGCGCCCGGCAGGGGGCAGGATCCGGGGACCCGCAGCATGTCGCCAAATGAGCAGAAGATGATGTTCGGCTGCGCGGCGATCCGCAGTGCCTTGTCGATCAGCTCCACCGGCGTGACGCACACCGGACACCCCGGCCCGTGCACCAGCGTCACCTGCTTCGGCAGCAGCTCATCGATGCCGTACTTCACGATGGCATGCGTCTGCCCGCCGCAGATTTCCATGATCGTCCACGGGCGGGTGACGATACGGGCGATGCTGGTGGCGTATCGCCGGGCCGCTTCGGGATCGCGATACTCTTCAACGTACTTCATCACTGAGCCTTTGGCGCTATGACTTTCCCCTGCGCCGGTCCGGCCGCTGTCCCGAAGTCGAGTTCGGCCAGCTCGTCCATCTGCTTCAGGTATTCGAAGGTGCGCAGCGCCTCGGCTTCGTCCACCAGGCTGATGGCGAACCCCACGTGGACAATGGCATAGTCGCCGACCGTGGCTTCCGGAACGTAGGCGAGGCTGACCTGCTTCACGATTCCCCCGAAGCTGACGCGCGCGGCGCGGGCCAGGCCTTCCCCTTCAATGCTCAGAATTTTGCCGGGAATTGCCAGACACATGCGTGTGTGCCTCCATCCTCATCACGCGCGAACGCAGCGTGACATCACAGCCCAGCCTAGGCTTCGCAATCACACGTGTCTGTGACCTATGACCATCATCACTGTTCGCCCCATCACGGCCCAGCAAGGCGTGCTGGACTCCGCGCCCATGAGATCAGGATTGGCCGCACTCTTCCGGATCGCATGGACGGCAACGGACATGGCCCAGAGCGCTGCCTCCGGGCGGCAAGGTCGCCGAGGTGCGCCTGAGCGAGATGGTCGATCCGAATTACGTCGTGATTGCGAAGATCAACAAAAAATATCTGCCGCCGAAGAAAACGGTCGCAAAGTAGCGGGAGGCTACGATTCGGGTTCAGCCGCTACATGGTTCGAGACCCTCACAGGCCCTGCCAGACCGTGCGATCCAGACCGTTGACGGCAGGATCGTCGGGACGGTAGCGCACCGGCAGCCGCTGCCCGACGTGAAATTTTTCCTTGGCCACTGTCGCCCGCTCCTCCGACCGGGAACGGGATGGCTCCCACAGGCCCTCGCCGGTGTAAGGACCATCCTCCCCGATCCAGAACTTGTAAGCGATGGCCAGCCGAAAACGGTCCTTGCTCCGGCGGCCCTGGATTCGCTCGACCTCCACTGCGGTAATCTCGCCCTCCACCGCAGGCCATCGGGATGACCACAGCAGCGAGATTGCGTCGTAGAGGTCTTCGAACATTCCAGTCCTCTGGGGAGACTCTGATCAATTCCGTCTTGAAAGGGACGGCCTTCAGGCCGTCCGTAAGTAGAGCGATCGGTGCGGCTTTAGCCGCTGAAGGCTTCGCGCCGAATTAAATCAGAGTCTCGTCTAGCTGCCCGGCTTCTTCTTCCCCGGCAGGCCAACCGGATTCTCGTGCGTCCGCTCGCGGAAACGAGCCTTCATCCCGGTCGCCAGAGAGACAGCGCTTTCGCCATATTTTTCGCGCAGACGGTCAGCCGCCGAAAGTGCCTGGTTCCACTTCTCATGCGAGCGCTGCCCGTCCAGGCTGACCTGCCCGCTCTCGTCCGCGAAATGCGAGACATGGACACCAAGCAGGCGGATGGCGTCGCCCTTCCAGTTGGCCCGGAAGAGCTCGCGAATCGCGGCGAATACCTCGGAGTCGACCGAGGTCGGCTGCCCCACCGTATGGGCCCTCGTAATGGTATGAAAGCCGGCGTCGCGCAGCTTCAGTTGCAGGGTGCGCGCGTGCAGCTTCTGCTCGCGCAGACGGCGGCAGACCATCTCCGAAAGCCGCGCCAAAGTAGACTCCAGCTGCTCCGCATCGGCGGTGTCGTGGGAGAAGGTGTGCTCGTGGCTGATGGAGCGCGGCCCGACATCCTCGCCGATATCGGCATCGAACCAGCCGCCGGCATCCACCCCGCGCGCCTTGCCGGCGAGCGCCAGCCCCAGCGCTCCAAAATTCTCTTCCAGCCAGCTCTCGTCACGGCCTGCGAGATCGCTCACCTTAGTAATCCCCATCTCCTGCAGCCGTTTTTCCATTACCTTGCCCACGCCCGGAATCTTGCGTACGTCGAGAGGCGCCAGGAATTCCGCTTCCCTGCCCGGCAAAATCCACAGCACGCCATTGGGCTTCGCCTGATCGGAACAGACCTTGGCGATCAGACGGGACGTGCCGATGCCGATCGAGCAGTTCAGGTGGGTCTGCTGTTTCATCGCGACATGCAGCGCGTCAGCCGCGCGCATGGGCGGCCCGTGCAGGCGCTCGGTGCCGGTCATATCGATGTATGCCTCGTCCACCGACACCATCTCCAGCTTCGGCGAAAAACCGTTCAGGACCTCGTAAACTCGGGCGGAGTATTCGCGATAGCGGTCGGGGTGCCCGTCCACAAAGATCGCCTGCGGACACAGCTTCGCCGCGGTGCGCAGCGGCATGGCCGAATGAACCCCGAACTTTCGCGCCGCATACGAGGCGGCGGAGACAACGCCGCGTTCATTACGCTGTCCGCCCACTACCACCGGCTTGCCCTTCAGCGAGGGATCGAAGAGCTCTTCGACCGAGACGAAGAAGGCATCCATGTCGACGTGAAAAATGGTGCGCTGCGTGGCGGACATGCTCAGCGCGATTGTAGAGCAGGAGCAGCGCAGCTGTTGAGGATCGTAGAAACAGCTCGCCGGGCCCCCCGTTCTTGCCTCCTTGTGCGAAAAGCGGGGTTCCCGGCCCTAATGATGAATGCGTGGATGCTACGCGCTCGCGCAATGGATCCTACGAGCAGCACAGCAACCCGGACCTGAAGACCCGGTAAGGCTCATTGGTCCCGTTGTGGGCTTCCACCATCCTTAGCTGGTAGCCAATGCCGGATTGTTGGTACACCGACCCGAGCAACTCGCCGATCTCCCAATAGCTCCGCTCCGCCACCGCCACAATCGACGGTCCCGAGCCGCTCAGGCAAACGCCAAGCAGATCGCGGTGTTGCAACTGCAATACCTCAGCAAGCCCGGGCACAATTTTCTGCCGCGAAGGCTGATGGACGCGATCTCCCAACGCCAGCTTCAGCAGCGAGAAGTCTTCGGATTGCAGCGACTGCACCAGCAACGCGAGGCGCTGCAGATTGTAGACAACGTCGGTCCGCGCAATGCTCTCCGGCAGCACCGCTCGCGACTCCTTCGTCGTCAGACGGACCTCCGGCGTCAGCACCACAAACCCGAGCGACTCCGGCCACACGAACCTGCTGGCATGAACGGTGCCGTCGGGAAGTTGACAACTGATCGTCAGGCCGCCCAGGACCGCTGCGGCAGCGTTGTCGGGATGCGATTCCAGCGCGCAGGCCACGTTCAGCAGGGTGTTGGCCGGCAGGGGTCCCGCCACGGCTTCATACAGACGCAGGCCCGCCACGGTGGCGGCCGCGCTGCTGCCGAGTCCGGCTCGCATGGGAATCTCGCTTCTTACCTCAACGGCGAGCGACGGCAGATAGCTGGCATATTCGCCGGCCATCGCCCGGTACGCACGTTCAATGCAGTTCTCGCCGCTGGGTTCGCAATCGATGAAGCGGAACTCAAGCTTTCCCTGACCTGGCAGCTTTCTCACCTGCAGCGACAGGTATAGCTGGATGGCGACGGCGAGCGTATCAAAGCCAGGTCCGAGGTTGGCGATCGATGCCGGAACCTTTATTTCGAAGCTGTCGCCGGCGCTGTGTACGGGGCTGAAAGTTCTGACGTTGTTCATGCGTGCCACTCTCCTTGCATGGCGAGTTCGCGTCGCTGTGACCTGAGAATGAAATCAGTGTCCTTCAGCGTATGGCCGGTCAGGATGGCCACGACGATCGCATCGCGATCGATCTTCCGTTGCGATGTAAGCTTCCGCAGCGCGGCGAGGGTGGTGGCCGACGCCGGCTCGCAGCCGATACCGTCCCGCCCGATCATGACCTTCGCTTCGGTGATCTCCTCATCGCTCACATCCATCACAAAGCCGCCGGTGTACCGCACGGCGCGCAGCGCCTTCTTCCACGAACGCGGATTGCCGATGCGAATCGCCGTCGCAGCGGTCTCCGGCTGTTCCACCGGCTCCAGTTCGCAGGAACCGGAACGCCACATCCGCGCCAGCGGATTCGCTCCTTCAGCCTGAACAATCACCAGCCGCGGCAGCTTGTCCAGAAAACCTGCCGAGTGCAGCTCCGCCAGCGCCTTGCCGAATGCCGAGCTGTTGCCCAGGTTGCCGCCTGGTACGATCACGTAATCCGGCGCCTGCCACCCAAGCTGCTCCATCATCTCGAACATCACCGTCTTCTGGCCTTCCAGGCGGAAGGGATTGATTGAGTTGAGGAAGTACAGCCTGTCGCTCGCCTCGTGCAAAATGCGCTCCAGCGCGCGGTCGAAGCTGCCATCCACGTGCACGATTTCGGCGCCGAAATCCAACGCCTGCGCCAGCTTGTTGGCGGAAACCTGTCCGGCGGGCAAATATACTTTCGCGGCAAGACCCGCACGTGCCGCGTATGCCGCCAGGGAGGCCGCCGTGTTTCCGGTGGAAGCGCAGCCGACGATTTTCGCGCCGGCAAACACAGCCTCGGTAACGCCAACCGTCATGCCGAGGTCCTTGAAGCACGCCGTGGGATTCCAGCCCAGGTGCTTGAATCGCAGGTTTCGCAGGCCGGCCCAATCCGCGGTTTTTCTGCCCTCGACCAGAGGATTGTTGCCCTCGCCCATGGTAACGATTTCGGAGTAGCCGCCTGGAAGGAATTCGCGAAAGCGCCACACGCCGCTGATGTCCCGCGGATCGTACGAACATTTCCTCTCACGCCAGGTGTGCTTGAGCTCGGCAGGCGAAGCAGGCGGCGCATCGACAACCACCTCCAGCAGTTCGGCGCATACCGGACACGACAGCGCGCGGTCGTGAAGCTCGAGCGTAGCGGCACATTCCGTATTGCTGCAGCGCAAATGCATCAAACATGCTCCTGCTGGAGGATCGGCATCGTCAGCGGCGCCTCGGCCAGAAAATCGAAGCCACCGATTTCCGCCAGCGCGGACGACAACTGCCTCTGGCTGCATGGCTCCAGCGTGATGACAAACGGCAGCGCCGACTTCGGGTGCCCCGGCTTTTGCAGAACCGCATCGAGGTTCATGTCATGTTTCGCCAACACGGTCGAGAGCGCGGCGATGATTCCCGGCCGGTCACGAACTACGAACCTGAGATAATGCGGAGACTGCAGCTCATGCGTCAGCTCGCAGCGCGCGACAAAGTGATGATTCGCGCTCGCGGCTCCATTCGCGCGATGGCGTGCCGCCTGCATCAGGTCGGAGATGACCGCGACCGCCGTGGGATCGCCTCCAGCGCCGTGGCCGCCGAAGCTGGTCTCGCCGCCGAACTCGCCGGTGCTGACGACCAGGTTCTGGCTTCCCCTGATGTCCGCAAACGGCAGCTCATACGGCACCAGGGCCGGTTCCACAGCCAGCCAGGCCTTCCCCTCATGCAGTCGCGCCGTGGAAATCTGCCGGATGGTACAGCCGAGTTCATCGGCATATTCGAAGTCGATGGCCGCGACACTGCGAATCGAGCGGCACACCACGTGCTCCGGTGCAGCATCGATCCGCAGCCCGATGCGCGCCAGAATCGCCAGCTTGGCGGCTGCATCTTTGCCATCGATGTCATCCGTAGGATCTGCCTCGGCAAATCCTGCCTGCTGCGCCTCACGCAACGCCTGTTCGAACGAAGCCCCGCTCTGCCCGATGCGAGTCAGGATGTAGTTGCACGTACCGTTGAGAATTCCGCGGACCTGTACAAGCCTGTCGCCCGCCAGGCCGTCCTGCAGAGCGGAAAGCACGGGAACACCACCCGCGACGCATGCGCCAAAACCCAGGTACGCTCCGCTGTCGCCAGCCAGCTTCAACAACTCCGAGCCGAAGTGCGCCATCAACTGCTTGTTTGCGGTGACGACCGACTTACCGGATTCCAACGCGCGGCGCACCAGTGAGTGTGCCGGCTCCAGTCCTCCCATCAGCTCGACCACCACATCCGCATCCGACGCCAGCACCTGCTGAATGCTGTCCACCCAGACCACGTCAGGTCCCATCCAGTTGACTTTTTTGCGGGCCACATGGCGGTTGCAGACGTGCGTGAGCTGTAGGTGGTCCTCATGTCTTCGCGCATGCAGCTGCCGCGCTACTGCACTGCCCACCGTGCCGAATCCCACAAGCGCAACGCGGCAAGGACTGTCGGCAAGATGGTGCGGACGTTCGAATCGCGACAATGCGGTAGCCATATCAGCCAACCTCCACTTGCGGGCTCGCCTGGCCGACGCAGCTTGGTATTCTCGCTCGCCGCGAAATCGGTTCTACTTCCGCCAGGCGCGCCGGTCTCCTCACCTCAAAGAAGCGCTTGTGCAACTCCCTCACGGCCGCGGGTACGTCCCGCTCTTCGATGACGAAGCCGATATTGATCTCGGAAGCTCCCTGGGAAATCATGTGCACGTTGATGTTGGCGGCGGCTATGGTGTCAAAGACGCTGGCGGCAATACCGGCACGGCCGTGAATGTCTTTGCCGACCAGGCAGATGATGGCTTTGCCGTCTTCTACGTCAACACTCCCCAGCGACTTGAGGTCGTTGAGCAATGTTTCGAGCGCGCCGGACGAATGCAGTGCAATCGAGACACTGACCTCGGAGGTGGAAACCAGATCTGCGGCGCAGCCGTGCCGCTCGAACGTCTCGAAGACCGCGCGCAGGAACCCACTGGCTCCCGGCTTTCGCGGCGATTTGACGTTGACGACCTTGATGCCGCTCTTCGCGGCTATGGCACGGAAGGTGGTACGGCTGCGGGGCGCGCGTGCGCGGATGCACGTCCCCCGGCTCGCAGGATTGCGCGAGTTCAAAACATACACGGGGATGTTCCTCTCAACCGCGGGAATCAGCGTCGCCGGGTGCAACACCTTGGCGCCGAAGTACGCCAGCTCGGAGGCTTCCTCAAAGCCAATCACGTCGATGCGCTGCGCCTCGGGGCATAACCGCGGATCAGTGGTCATCATGCCCTCGACGTCGGTCCAGATCTCGATGCGCCTCGCGTTCAGCGCCGCGCCCAGGATGGCGGCCGAGAAGTCAGATCCGCCGCGCCCCAGCGTCGCGGGCACGCCGTCAATGGTGGCAGCGATGAAGCCGCCGAGCACCGGAACCCGGCCCGCAAGCAGCAGCGGCTGCAAGCGCCTCCGCACGCGCTCATTCGTCCAGTCGAAGAGCGGGACGGCATTGGTATGGTTTCCGTCGGTCACGATGCACTCGCGCGCATCCGCCAGCGCCGGGTTCATGCCGCGCACGGCAAACGCGGCACTGACGATGCGGCTGGAGAGCAACTCGCCCGTGCAGAGGATGTGGTCGGTGGTGCGGGGCGTAAGCTCGGCCAGGGCGGAGACGCCACGCAGCATCTCCTCGAGCGATTCGAGCAGCGCCAGCAATTCCTGGCGAACCGGTTCCGCCGATCCGTTCGCCAGACTGTCGAGTATGCCGAGATGCCGGCGGCGAACTCCGCGTAGCAGCTTCAGCGCTTCCTGAATCCTGCCGGAGGCCGCCGCGCGCGCCATGGCCAGCAGCGAGTCCGTTACGCCTGCCATGGCGCTCACCACAACCACCGGACGTTCCTCGAGACGCGCGAGCACAATTCGCGACACGCGCTCAATTGCCCGTTCGTCTTCTACCGAAGTCCCGCCAAACTTCATTACGATCATGTCCGGCTCCGTGACCTGCATCCCAAAATGAAAAACCCACCACCCTTTCGGGCGGTGGGTCCGGATTGCTCTGATCCTTGAATGATGCCTAGGAGCTGTTGCTGATCCGCCTCCCGCCCGATCTTGAGCTGGATGTGCTTGTGCGCACATCTGTGCACGCTGTTGTTGCTGTCATGCGGAAAATCGGGTGAGAAGCTGACATAGGATGGCTTACCTTAATACAGCTCCGGGGAGATGTCAAAGTAAATTTTACTGGCGCCGGCGCAGGCGCGTTTCGGAACAGGCATCATTCCGGTCATCGAAGCAGGCAAACTGCCTCATCCGCTGGCCTGCTCTCATCGCGCAACTGTCAGTCAGAATCAGTTAACATGTGACAGGACAATCAGCCATTCCTTTGCGAGCAACACTGATGATCCCGAAGATTCTGGGCAATGTTCTGTTTGCTGTCTTATTGCTGGGTGGCCCAAGTGCCGGCTGCCAGCAGATCGGCAACAGCAGCAACTCACCGGAGATCTGGGGCGGCAACGGTGTCTCGATGAAAAAGGATGCCCAAGGCGCAACCCTGGAGTTTGACTGCGCCCGCGGCAGCATCACCCACCCCATCAGTTCCGATGCGAGCGGGGCGTTCAGCGTTTCGGGTACATTTGCGCCGGAGCGTGGAGGTCCGGTACAGAAAGACAGCAGCGCAAACGAGCTTCCAGCCACCTACAGGGGTAGCATCAGCGGCGACACCATGCACCTGGAGGTCGTGCTTGCAGACCAGACCCAGCAGCCGCCGCCGTTCACCCTCGTACGCGGAAAGGCCGGGCACGTGGTGAAGTGCCGGTAACCGGGGCCAGTAGCTGGCGGTTGTCTCTCAACAAAGATCGCGATCGTTCCCGTGCTCAGGAATATCCACGCCAGCACGAACGATGGATCCAGCCTGAAAACAGCGTCGAGCAGCAAGCCGCCCTTTGGTCCGGACATGATATAACTTGATTTTTCCATCAGAAAAATGTCGCAGTCGAAAATCCCGGTCGGAATTCTTGGCGCAACCGGAGTCGTCGGTCAGCGCTTCATCCAGATGCTGGAACATCATCCCTGGTTCGAGGTGGCGTGGCTGGCCGCCTCCGACCGCTCTGCCGGACAGATTTATGGCGATGCCGTCCGCTGGCGTCTGAAGACCCCAATTCCCGATCGCGTGCGCAGGATGACGGTTTCCAACGGCGCTCCCGATGGCGCTCCGCGCGTGATCTTTGCCGCCCTGGACGCAGGTATCGCCCGCGAGTTGGAACCGCAGTTTGCCGCCGCCGGCTGTGCCGTGGTCAGCAACTCCAGCGCCTTCCGCATGCAGCAGAACGTCCCGCTGATCATTCCGGAGGTCAACGCCGATCACCTTGCGCTGCTGGAGCGCCAATGCTGGCGCAGGGAATCTGGCGGTTACATCGTGACCAACCCCAACTGTTCGGCGATTGGACTGGTTGTGGCGCTTGCTCCGCTGCAACGCAAGTTCGGCATCGAGTCTGTCTTTGTCGCCACCATGCAGGCGGTCAGCGGTGCGGGATATCCCGGCGTCGCCTCGCTCGACATCCTCGGCAATGTCATCCCGTACATCGCCAAAGAGGAAGAGAAGATGGAGGAGGAGACGCGCAAACTCCTCGGGCGCCTGGATGGCGATCAGGTTGAGCAGGCCGACTTCAGCATGACTGCGCATTGCAATCGGGTTGCGGTCGAGGACGGGCACACCGAATCGGTCTCGGTGAAGCTGAAGCGGAAGGCAGCCCCGGAGGAAGTCATCGCGGCGTTCAACGAATTTCAATCCACGCCGCAGGAGCTGAAGCTGCCGCTGGCGCCCGCGCGGCCACTGGTTTACGACGACGCGCCTGACCGCCCGCAGCCGCGCTTCGACGTCGACCGCGGTAACGGGATGACGGTGAGTGTCGGCCGGCTGCGTGCCTGCGGCGTGCTTGACTACAAGTTCACGGTGCTCTCCCACAACACCATCCGCGGAGCGGCGGGCGCGGCGTTGCTCAACGCCGAACTGCTCAAGGCCCGGGGCCTGCTGCCGTGATCGTGATGAAGTTCGGCGGCACCTCGGTTGAGGATGCCACGGCCATCGACCGCGTCGCCTGCATCGTCAGGTCGCGCATCACTGAGCGGCCGTTTGTGGTGGTCAGCGCGATGGCGAAGGTCACCGACCAGTTGCTGGCCATGGCCGCCGCCGCCGGACGAGGTGAACGCGACCAGGCGCTGGAGATCTGCCGCGGACTTCGCGAACGCCACTATCTCACCGCAGGCGAGCTGCTGGGAACCGGCCTTCATACGGCGCTACACGGTGAGCTGGGCTCCGAATTCGATTCGCTGGATGAGCTGCTGCGCGGCATTTCCGCCGTCGGCGAACTCACACCGCGCACCTCGGACTATGTCGTGTCCTTCGGCGAGCGGCTCTCCAGCATGATCGCCACGGCCGCATTCACCGCGCGCGATATTCCCGCGACCCTGCTCGATCCGCGGCAGGTAATCATCACCGACACACAGCACAGCCGCGCCGTGCCCCAGGTGGAAGAGATCGACGACCGGCTGCAGGAGCGTGTGCGGCCGCTGCTCGAGCAGCAGCGCGTGCCCATCATGGGAGGCTTCGTCGGGGCGACGCGCGAGGGCACCACCACCACCATCGGCCGCGGCGGCTCCGATTTCTCCGCGGCGCTGGTTGGCGCCGGCCTGAACGCCGAGCGCATCGAGATCTGGACTGATGTCGATGGAATGAAGACTACCGATCCGCGCATCTGCCCCGACGCACGGCGGATCAAGGTCATCAGCTTTGAGGAGGCTGCCGAACTTGCCTACTTCGGGGCCAAAGTACTGCATCCCGCGACCGTGCTACCGGCCGTCGAGAAGAATATTCCCGTGCTGGTGCTGAATTCGCGCAATCCATCGAACCAGGGCACCCGCATCCTGGCGCGCACGCCGCGCTCGCGCTCCCTCTTCAAGGCCATCGCCGCCAAGAGCCGCATCACGGTGATCGACATCGTGGCCGCCCGCATGCTGATGGCACACGGCTTCCTGGCGCAGGTGTTCGAGGTGTTCGCCCGTCATCGCTGCGCCGTCGATGTGGTTTCGACCTCGGAGGTCAGTATTTCGCTCACCGTCGATTCTAACGAGGCGATTCCGGCAATTGCCGCCGATCTGGAGAAGCTCGCCTTCGTGAAATACTCCGGGCGAAAGGCCATCGTCTGCCTGGTGGGGGAGAACCTGCGCGACACGCCGGGCGTAGCGGCGCAGATTTTCCAGGCTATCGGCAATATCAACGTGCGCATGATTTCGCAGGGAGCGTCGGAGATCAATCTGACGTTTGTGGTGGACGAGGCCGACGTGCCCGAGGCGGTGCGACGCCTGCACGCGAAGTTTTTCTCCGATGTCGATCCCGAGGTGTTCGATTGAGCCAACAGTCGTTGAAGCTGGTCGTTCTGGGGCCGGGGAAGACCGGCTCGCTGGTTGCCGGGGTAGCGCGCGAGCGTGGGCACCAGGTGCAGACCATCGACGTCGATGTGAATGAAGCCGGTACCTGGCTGACGCCGGACCACCTGCGCGACGTCGACGCGGTGATCGATTTCACCACACCGCAGGCGGTAATCGCGAATATTGAGGCCTGCCTGCGGGCGCGCAAGCCGATCGTGGTCGGAACCACGGGCTGGTACGGCGAGATGGAACGCATTCGCACTGCGGTGGGGCAGGCGAGAACCGGCTTTGTTTTTGCCGCGAATTTTTCCTATGGCGTAAACCTGTTTTTCCAGATTATGAAGGCGGCTGCGCCTGCCCTGACGCACGGCTACAGCGGGCACATCACCGAGGTCCATCACATCCACAAGAAAGATGCGCCATCGGGAACGGCTGTCGCGATGCAGCGCGTTCTGGAGCAGGCGGCCAAGGTGCAGGTTGACATCACTTCCGAGCGCGAGGGCGAGGTGACCGGAACGCACATCCTGCAGCTGGATTCCTCGGGGGACCGCATTGTGCTGACGCATGAGGCGAAGTCGCGGCGGACGTTTGCCGAGGGTGCCGTGCTGGCGGCGGAATGGATCGTGGGCAAGGCCGGCTTCTACGATTTCAGGGACATTTTCGCGCAGCTCTGATGGTTGCCAATTGGGGCTACTGCGCCTGCTGCTGGCTCAGCAGCACGACATCGCTGTTCCATCGCCCCCGCGCCACCGCCAGGCGGCGGTTCTTCCAGTCGTAGTCAAAGCCGTAAATCTGAAGGTTATTGAAATGCGTAACCAGGGTGGCGCCTGTGTTGCCAACGGGCTGCATGACGAGGTTGGAAACACCCTTGCCCGTAACCGGATAATAGAGCGCCTGTCCGTCGGCCGAGTACTGGAAGTAATTGGAAATCGAGAGCAGGGGTGGAAATGTCTTTACCGGCAATCCTCCCGCCGCGGGCAGAATCGCTATCATTGCGCGAAAGTTAACCCCCGTGCCTTCTGCAGTGAGGGCGGCGATCTGCTGACCGTCCGGCGACACGACCCCAAAATCGACGACCCGGTCGCTGAGCTGTTTCGCCTCACCGCCGCTGAGCGGCATCTTCATCAGCAGCCTCCTGCCCTTTATCATCGTGGTATACACGAACGATTTGCTGTCCGGCGAGCAGAGGGCATTCTGGTCCGACTTTCCCTGCGTCAGTGCCGCTACCGATCCGCTTTGCAGATCAAGCCGCCAGATGTTCATTCCTTTGGTTTGACTGTTAGGCATATAGAAGAGGGCGTGCTGGCCGTCATGGCAGACCGACAAACCTCCCATGGGAAGGCGTTGCTGATAGATGACGCTGCGATTGCTGCCATCGGCGTTCATGATGGAGATGTGCCCGTCATAATCCATCGCGAGCAAACGTCCATCGGGCAGCCACCCCACTCCGACATCGCTACGGCTGTCGATCTGTTTAGCGTTTACGCTGCCGTTCGGATCCGAACTCATGGTGTAGATGCCGGCCTCGGGCGTATTCTGCACGGCGACAAGTTGCCTGCCGTCCGTGGTCACGCCGAGCGTGAGATTGCTGTATGAATTCAGATCGTTGGTGATGCGATGCAGCTTGCCTGCGGCCACCGCGATCTCTCCCACCTGTCCATTCCAGTCGCTGGAGACATCATGGAAGATCACCACCAGATGCCTGGAATCAGGCATCCATGCGGGTTTCTGCAGGATGGCATTTCCCGCGTAAATCGTCTTTTCCTTGCCGCTCTCGGGGTTGAGCAGCACGAGGCGTCCGACGTCCTGACTGCCGAGATCCAGTATCGTGGCAGCGATCCACTTGCCATCCGGCGACCATGCCGGATCGTGATATCCGGGCAGCGGGAGCCGGGAAACGACGCGCTCGCCGGTTCCATCAGCCCTGGCAATGATGATGCTCGAACTGGCATCGCTGGTGCTGTCACGCAGATAGACCATCTGCTGGCCATCGGGCGAGAAACTGACCGCGCTGTCCACATCGTCCACCAGTTTGCGTGGCGTGCCACCCAGCACCGGAATCTGGAAAAGAAATCCGACGCCCGGATGCTGGGGATCGGAGCGCACGAAAAACAGGAAATCGCCGTTGGGCGAGAACGTCAGTCCGCGGAACGTTACCTCCATCGGGGCCATGATCTGCGCGTTGCTGCCGGTGGCGATGTGCCGCATCCACAGGCTCTGCTGGCCCTGTCCCTCGTCCACTACGTTGACCACGTACTTGCCGTCGGGCGAAATCGTGGCCGCCAGCACCCGGCCCGAGTTGGTCAGCTTTTCCATGCTCATGTTCTGGAAGGGGACCGGGCCGGCATCGCCGCGCCAGCGAAGGAAGCGGGTATAAAGGCCATACAATCCCGCGGCGATCATCAGCAGACTGATTGTGAAAATGATGGGGAAGCCGCTGCGATGGCGCCGTGCCGCATCGCTTTCAGGCACAGGTGGAGCGCCGGCAGGAACCGTGGAACGGGAAGCCGGAGGAGCTGCCGCAATAGCGGCTCGCGAGCCGTGCCCCGAGCTGTCGCGCTTCAGCCGCTTCAGGTCCGCGCGCATCTCTGCCGCACTCTGATAGCGCAGCTCGGGGTCTTTTTCCAGCGCCTTGTCGATGATCTCTTCCAGGCGGGGCGGAATGACAGGATTCACTTCCGCCGGTGGACGCGGGTTGCGGTCGAGGATGCCCTGAAAGATGACCGCCGAGGTGTTGCCCTCAAAGGGGAGCCTGCCCGTCGCCATCTCATAGAGGATCGATCCCAGGGAAAACACATCGCTGCGTCCGTCAAGTTCCCCGCCGCGGGCCTGCTCCGGTGACATGTACGCCACCGTTCCTACGGCAGTTCCGGGTGAAGTCAGCATGGGAGTGGCAGCAGTACTGCCGCCGACGGTCTCCAGCGCTGCCCGCCGGTCGTGGGTCAGCTTGGCAAGTCCGAAATCGAGGATCTTGGCCTGCCCGCGCGTGGTAACGAAGATGTTCGCCGGCTTCAGATCACGGTGAACGATACCCCTGCCGTGTGCCACGTCCAGCGCATCCGTGACCTGAATGGCGATTTCGAGAATGGTGACGAGAGGCAGAGCATGACCGTCGATCTTTTCGCCCAGGGTCTGCCCCTCCAGCAGCTCCATGGAGATGAAGTGCTGCCCGTCGCACTCCTCGATGGCATAAATGGTGCAGATGTTGGGATGGTTCAGCGCCGAGGCAGCCCGCGCCTCCTGCTGGAAGCGTTCCAGAGCACGCTGATCCTGTTCCAGTTCTCGCGGCAGGAACTTAAGCGCGACGCGCCGGCCGAGGCGGCTGTCTTCAGCTTCATAAACCACCCCCATGCCACCGGAGCCCAACTTTTTCCCAATGGTGTAATGCAGGATGCGCTTGCCGACCAGGTTATCCAAAAAACCAGTCTCCCGTGAATTCGACTCTATTGCCATGCGCCACCAGCGTCAAGGCAGCCAGCCCGTCCGGGCTAGGGAGCCGGTCTAGCGCCTGTGGGCTGGTTAATGTTCGAGAAACGGATTGGACACGACCTGGGAAGCCGACTCTTCTTCCGACAGCCTGGCCTGCTCCCGGGCTGCTTGCGCCTCTGCATTACGCCCAGTCTGTTCGAGCACCTTCGCCAGCAACTGATACGTAACCTTCAGAGGCTTGATGCTGTTGGCGCGCCGGTAATCTTCGATAGCGACGTTCAGGTCGCCAGATCGCTCAGCCACTACCCCGAGACCCAGCCAACCGCGATAATTGCCTGGATCCAGCTCCACAGCCTGCTCAAGATTCTTTCGCGCCTCCCCGTTGTCCCGAAGATCGAGATAGACGAGCCCTTTGTTGCTGAGCAGGTGGGAGCGGCTGTGGCGGTCCGTGGTTATGCTCATCACCTGGTCGTAGTGTCCGACTGCCTCCCGGAGGCGGCCATGCTGATGATCGTAGACCGCGAGCTGCAGGTTGCTGGTGGGGTCGGAAGGGTAGATTGCCAGCGCGATATTGTAGTGTTTCAGCGCCTCATCCGTCTGTCCCTGCTCCATGAGCAGCAGCGCCAGATTGTCGTGAGCGATATAGTTGTCGCTGGTGACCTGCAGCGTGTGCGTCCACAGCCTTATGTTGTCGCTCCAGTACCCGAGTTGACGATGGGTGACAATCGCCAGCGCGAGCAGGACGACAACACTGGCGCTCCGAACAGCCAGCGGCGGAATACGGTACCTCGCGACCAGCTCGGCCACTCTCCAGCACAGCATGATGAAGACGCCGATGAGCGGCAGGTAGGCATATCTGTCAGCCATCGCCTGACCACCCACGTGCACGAGGCCAATCATCGGGACCATAGTCCCCAGAAACCAGAACCAGCCCACCGGCAGATAGCGGTATCTGCGACCCACGATTGCCAGGGCCGTGATGCCGCCTAGCAGAAGCAGCGACGGAAGTACCTCCCGCAGCGGCAACGCATGCCATGGATGCGGATACATGGGAGCAAGACGGACCGGCCATAATGTCTTGCCGATGTAACTTGCGTAGGACACGATCGCGTTAGTCAGCCGGATCGAAAACGGAAATTTTGCCAGCGGAGTAACCGCTCCGCCCCGCTTCTGCGCCACCATGGTGACCACGGCGCTGCCGCCGCTCATCACAAAGAGGGGGATTTTCTCCTTCACCAGCCACCAGAAGGTTCTCTGCGGCAACGAAGCTTCGCTCGTCGCCGTCGCCGCCGCCGCTGCCGTTGCCGATCCGCCAACTTTCATCCGGCGCAGCGGCCAGTAGTCCCACAGGAGCAGAACGAAGGGAAAGGTGATGATCTGCGGCTTCGCCATGAGCCCCAGGGCAAACAGCAGCATGACGACGGCATAGCGCCCCGGGAGCGGCCGGCCGCCGTCGGCCTTGCGGGCAGTCGCTGTTTTCGGATCGCTGAAGGCCCACGCGTACCCGCGATACGCGCCAAGCCCGAGCAGGAAAAACAGCATGCTCAGCAGGTTCTTGCGTTCCGCGATCCATGCCACCGATTCCACATTGAGGGGATGCAGCGCAAACAGACCGGCCACCATGGCGCTTGGTCCCACCTGACCGGTGGCGCGACGCAGCACCCAGAACAACAGCATGGCGTTGACGACGTGGAGCAGGAGGTTTACATCGTGATGGCCGCCGGGCTCCAGATGGAACAACTGGACATCGGCAGCGTGAGACAGCCACGTCAAAGGGTGCCAGTTGGCCTGGTAAAACGTGGTGAATGCCCAGGAGATAGTTTCCAGGTCAAGACCGGACTTGATGTGGGTGTTGTCCAGGACATAAACCGAGTCATCGTAGTTGACAAAGGGATGATGGGTTACCGGAAAGTAGATGGCAATAGTCGCAACGATGAGGAGCAGCGCCAGAACACGGCTCTCCGTTCTGGAGGAAGCCGGCAACTCCCGCTTTAGCGCGGCTGGAACAGTTCTGCTGGCCTTCTTCCGAGCTGCGGAAGCCCTCGTATTCACACATCCTCCCTTAGGTCAACAAACGGGCCCGTATTGCTGCCGAATCCAGGTTGCCGGCTGAACGGTGCGACTCTCATCTGCGGAGTTGCCGGACAGAGCGGTCTCTGCCGATTCTACCAAGCCATCTCACGCTCCAATGCGACAACCCCAGTTGCCATCGGCCAATCCTAATAGGCAATTGCAATCCGGAGTCCTGCACTGAGGCTGGTTCACCGATGCGTGGAGCAGGCTCTTGCCCGGCCACTTCGGAGGGGCTTCGAAAAGGAGAATATGGCAATGAATATCGTACGAAAGAGCCTTCTGGCCGTGGCGGCATCGCTGCTGCTGGCCATAACGGCGCTAGCGCAAAACAACCCGCCCGCCAATGAGAACACCAGGTCTACCGCAAACGGCGGCGTGCTTACCGCTGATCGTCACTTCATGGACAAGGCTGCCCAGGGGGGGATGGCCGAGGTCGAATTGGGACAACTGGCCGAACAGAACGCCCAGAGCGCCGAAGTCAAGGCGTTCGGCAAGCGCATGGTTGAAGACCACAGCAAAGCCAACGACGAGCTCAAGCAGCTTGCTTCGCAGAGGGGTGTCGCACTGCCCACCGGGCTTGACGCAAAGGACAAGATGACGAAAGAGCGCCTCTCGAAGCTGCACGGCGCGGCCTTCGATAAGGCATACATGCGCGACATGGTGACGGACCACAAGAAGGACGTGGCCGAGTTCAGGCATGAATCCACGGCAGCCCACGATCCCACCCTGAAGGATTGGGCGGGCAAGACGCTGCCCACGCTGGAAAGCCATCTGCAGGAGGCGGAGAGGGTCGCGCCTACCGTCGGCGCGCAGACCAGCGCCCGCCAAGGCAGCAAGGGTATGAACAAGACTACAGCCCAGCAGTATTGATTTCCGCTGTAACGCCAGCAGCATAAAAGCCGTCCTGCAAGGGATGGCTTTTTCTATGTTGAGAGAATTCGCGGCCCGCCTTCCGGCCGCAATCCGGAGCCGTTACTTCGCCAGCTCGTAACCGGCGAAAAAGAAGCCGAGCTCGAAGCGCGCCGTGTCCTCGGCATCGGAGCCGTGCACCGCATTTTTTTCGATGCTGGAGGCCCACTTCTTGCGGATCGTGCCCTCGTCAGCCTTCGCCGGATCGGTGGCGCCCATCAGGGTGCGGTAATCGGCAATGGCATCTTCCTTTTCCAGTGCCATGACGATGATCGGCCCGCCCGACATGAAGTTTGTAAGCGATTCGAAAAACGGCCGATGCGCGTGCACGGCGTAAAAGCCCTCGGCCTGGCTCTTGTTGATGTGGAGCATCTTCATGCCGAGAATGCGGAATCGGTTTTGCAGAAGCGTGCTGATGATGTCGCCCGCCGCTCCCTTTTCGACAGCGTCAGGCTTGATGATGGAAAGAGTGCGTTGGAGTGTTTTCATTCCTCGTTGTGTGTCCTTCGTATAGGTCGCTTTTCGCTACCTACCGATTCATCACCGCTGCCTGCGCCTTCACCAGCGTCTCGCCGATGTCGGCGGGCGACTGCGCTACGTGAATGCCGGCGGCCTCCATCGCCCGGATCTTCTCCGCAGCCGTTCCCTTCCCACCTGAGATGATCGCTCCCGCGTGGCCCATGCGCCGTCCCGGAGGCGCGGTCCGCCCCGCGATAAAGCCCACCACCGGCTTGCGCACGTTCTGCCGGATGAACTCCGCCGCAGTCTCCTCGGCGCTGCCGCCGATCTCGCCGATCATCACGATGGCTTCCGTCTCGGGGTCGTCGTTGAACAGCCGGATGGCGTCGACAAAATTCGTGCCGATGATGGGATCGCCGCCGATTCCGATGGCCGTTGATTGTCCGATGCCGCGCGTCGTCAACTGATAGACCGCCTCATAGGTCAAAGTGCCCGAGCGCGAGACGATGCCGACATTTCCCTCTTTATGAATGTGCGCGGGCATGATGCCGATCTTGCATTTGCCCGGCGAGATGATGCCGGGACAGTTCGGCCCGATCAGGCGCGATTTCCTGGTTTTCAGGAACTCCCAGGCGTTGACCATATCCATGGCCGGAATGCCTTCGGTGATGCAGACGATCAGCGGTACGCCGGCGTCGGCGGCTTCCATGATGGCGTCGGCCGCCCCCGGCGGCGGCACGAAGATTACCGTGGCGTTGCCGCCGGTCTTATCGACCGCCTCCCCCACGGTGTTGAAGATGGGCCAGCCCTCGTGCGTCGTACCGCCCTTGCCGGGAGTCACGCCACCGACAACGTTCGTGCCGTACGCCGCAGCGTTTTTGGCGTGAAAGGTACCTTCGCGTCCCGTCAGTCCCTGCACCAGCAGGCGTGTCGATTTATCAACCAGAATGCTCATCGACCCTCCCCGGCGGCGGCAACCACCTTCTCGGCCGCGTCCTTCATGGTCTCTGCCACGATGAAATTCAGTCCGCTCTCTTTCAGGATTTTGCGGCCCTGTTCCACATTGGTCCCCTCCAGCCGCAACACGATCGGCCACTTGATGTTGGTCTTGCGCGCCGCACTGACCACACCGTTGGCCAGCGTGTCCACGCGCAGGATACCTCCGAAGATGTTGATGAGCACCGCTTTCACTTTTTTATCGCTGAGCAGGATTTCGAAGGCATGGGTCACCTGCTCTTCGCTGGCCCCTCCGCCGACGTCGAGGAAGTTGGCGGGCATGCCTCCCGCGTACTGGATGATGTCCATGGTCGCCATTGCCAGCCCTGCGCCGTTGACCATGCAGCCAACGTTGCCATCGAGCTTGATGTAGTTCAGGTTGTATTTGCTGGCCTCGACCTCCAGCGGATCTTCCTCGCTGAGGTCGCGCAGCTCCAGGATCTCGGGATGACGGTAAAGGGCGTTGTCGTCGAAGTTCATCTTGGCGTCGAGCGCGAACAGGCGGCCATCGGTGGTGGTGATGAAGGGATTGATCTCCACCAGCGAGGCGTCGGTGGCCTCGGCTGCCCGCGCCAGAGCCATCATGAAGCCCATTGCTCCCTTGATGTACGTTGTCTCCAACCCGAGCCGGAATGCGACCTGGCGGGCCTGAAACGCCCGCAGTCCAAATCCCGGAACGAGGTGGGTTTTGATGATGGCGTTGGGATCCCTTGCGGCGACCTCTTCGATCTCCATGCCGCCGGCGGCCGAGGCCATGAACACATTTCGTCCGGCCACGCGGTCCAGCACGATGCCCAGATAGAGTTCGCTGGCGATGGGCAGCGTTTCTTCGATCAGCAGGCGCTGCACGATTTTTCCTTCCGGCCCCGTCTGATGGGTAATCAGCTTCATACCCAGCATTTTCGAGGCCAGTTCGGCGGCCTCCTCGGGCGATTTCGCCAGCTTGACGCCGCCGCCTTTGCCGCGGCCGCCGGCATGAATCTGGGCCTTCACCACCACGCCGGTTGCGCCCTGCTGAAACAGCGACCTTGCGGCCTCGAGCGCCTCTTCGCGGCTCTGCACCATTCGGCCGCGCGGCACGGCCACTCCATACTTCGCCAGAATGGACTTTCCCTGGTATTCGTGTATTTTCATGTTGGCACCACGATAGCGGGAGCAACGGTCGCCCGCGTTAGCGGCCGGTCTGGCCGGATGCTCTGCTCCTTACGAGGATGGCGTAACAGCAAGGAAACCTGTGATTGTATAGGAGCAGGGGAGTCAATGGCTAGAAGAGATCGTCACCGGTCCGGCGTGATCGGCCGCAATAAAATGGGCCCGATGCCAGAGAGCGGTGACGATTCCCTGGCTCCGAGCCCATTCGATCCTGAAACGGATCGGAGGTGATGTCTATATCTTAGACGAGGTTGTGGAAAAGTCAAGAGAAAATCGTGATAAGCTGCTGAATTTCCAGCAGTTGCACCATTTCCGGGAAGGACTTCAAGTGCCTGAAAACAGGAGACATGGGGTGCCGCTTCATCGCCTGGCCGGTGCGCACGCGCGCGCGATACCGGCCACCCTGGGGCGCGCCGTGCTGCTTGCGCTTGTGCTCCACCTAGTTTGCCTCGCAGCCGCGGCCGACGCTGGATTGCAACAGGGCTCCTCACCGCATTCCATTGCTGCATCGTCGCAGCCCTTACTTCAGTACTCCCTGCCTCAAGACAAGCTTGCAAAAGCGTGCGCGCTTTATCTGCTGAACGGCACTCTGTATCTGGTAACCGCGCTGTGGGGATTCATCGTTCTGTGGCTGATGCTTCGCATGCGATTCGGGACGCGCCTGCGCGACTGGGCGGAAGGTGCATCGCGGCGTCGCTTCGTCCAGGCTGCGATTGTCATGTCGCTCTCCGTTATTGTGCTCCAGGCCGCGCAGCTCCCTTTCGATATGTACGATCACCATATCAGCCTGAGATACGGTCTTTCCGTGCAGCGCTGGGGATCCTGGTTCGGCGATTGGGGCAAGGGACTGCTGCTTTTCGTCATTTTCGCCACCATCCTCGGCTGGATTCTGTACGCGGTGCTGCGCCGCAGTCCGCGCCGCTGGTGGTTTTATTTCTGGCTGGCGCTGATTCCCATCCTCGTCTTCGTGCTGTTCATCGCTCCCGTCTGGATCGAGCCGCTGTTCGAGAAGTTTGAGCCGCTCAGCGACCATCATGCCGACCTGATCGCGCGCATCGAGCAGGTGGTGAATCGCGCCGGCATGGACATTCCGCCACAGCGCATGTTCGAGATGAAAGCCAGCGAGAAACGCACCACCCTGAACGCCTACGTGAGCGGCTTTGGCGCGACCAAACGGGTTGTGGTATGGGACACGACCATGCGAAGCATGACCGTTCCTGAGACTCTGTTCGTATTCGGCCATGAGATGGGTCATTACGTCCTGCATCACATTCCGAAAGAACTTGCCATCGATCTGGCGATATTGCTGCTGCTGTTCTACCTGGGGTATCGCCTGGCGAACTGGGCGGGGTCGCGATATGGACCTGGGTGGGGAGTGCGGGATCTCGCCGACTGGGCCTCGCTTCCCATGCTGATGCTGGTTCTGTCGGTGCTCACATTTGTGGCCACGCCGGCTTTCAATGCCGTGTCGCGCCATTACGAGCACCAGGCAGACCAGTACGGACTGGAGGTCATTCACGGCCTTGTGCCGGAGGCGTCACTCAACGCGGCCAGGGCATTTCAGGTTCTGGGCGAGATGTCGCTCGACTATCCCTATGTCGGCAAGTTCTGGGAATTCTGGGCCTGGAACCATCCCACAATCCGCGACCGCATGATCTTCGCGCAAAGCTACGATCCGTGGCACGAGGGCAGGCAGCCGGAGTTCGTGAAGAGCGCGCCGTAGTCGTCAGCCGGGGCGCGGGCTATCGAAAACGGGGCCAGGTTCGTTGACACCGCGCGATAAGCTCTGTTAGTTTCAATTGTTCCAGGTGTATCTCTAGCGCCCTCAGTGCATCTTCAGCGGTAGGCACTCAACGACAAGGCATGGATACCACTCTCAGACAGGCGGGCGAATTACTGCTTGACGCCATTCCGACGGCGGTGCTCCTGCTGTTGCTGTATGCCATCTATCAGAACCTGGTGCGCAAGCCGCTGGAACGAATCCTGGCCGAGCGTCGCGAGCGCACCGAAGGGGCGCTGCTAAAAGCGCGCGCCGACATTGCCGGCGCCGAAGCGCGCACGCAGGAATACGAAGAGAAGTTGCGGGATGCGCGGCTGGCGGTCTTCAAGGCGCAGGAAGCGCGGCGGCAACAGGCGCAGCAGATGAGGATGCAGGCACTGGCGGAAGCGCGCCAGCACGCCCAGCAGCAGGTTCGTGAAGCGCGCGCCGCCCTCGATCAGGACATGGCTGCGGCGCGCACGGCTTTACAGGGCGAGGCCGACCGGCTGGCCTCGGAAATCATTCGCAGCATTCTGAAACCTGCCGGAGCCATCGCATCAGGCGGTCCTGCATGAACCGACGGGTGTTGTGCCGCCTGGCAGCGGTCGCGTTTGTCGCCCTGCTGCTGACGTCCGGGGTTGCGGGGCAAGAGGCCCAGCACGGGTCCACGCAGCAGAAGACCGAGGGCAACGCCTCCGCCGAATCTTCTTCCGGGGACGCCAATGCCGCCATCGGCGAAATTCTGGGGCACACCGTCGAGAAAGCCGCTCACACCGCCGAGAACTGGGGACGCAGGATCGGCCTGGGCCACGACGTATCTTTCGCCATCTCGTTGGCGCTCAACTTCGCCGGTATTGCCCTGTTCTTCTATGTCCTGCTGAAGGCAAGGCTGCCGCAGGCTTTTCGCGAGCGTACGGCAACCATCAAAAAGGCCATTGAGGAAGCGCGAGCTGCCGGCGCCGATGCGGCGCGCCGTCTGGGCGATATCGAGTCCCGGCTCGGCAGGCTGGACAGCGAAGTGTCCGGAATCCGCGCCCAGGCGGACCGCGAGGCGGCGGCAGAGGAGGAGCGCATCCGGCAGGCGGCGGAAGAAGACAAACACAAGGTCGTGCAGACTGCCGAGGCCGAAATTGCCGCCATCGCCCGCAACGCGCGCCGCGAACTGAAGGGCTACGCTGCGTCGCTGGCAGTCGATCTGGCGGCGCGCAGAATTCGCGTCGATGAGTCCACGGACCACGCGCTGGTGCGTGAATTCGTCGAGCAGCTCGACAAGGACGGCAAATAGGATGGCCGCAATCGCCAGCCGTTACGCTCGTGCCCTCGTGGATGTCATCCTCGAGCAGCAGATCGACGGCGATGTCGCCCGCCAGCAACTGCAAGCTATTGCCGACGCGCTGCACGAGAGCATCGAGCTGCGCCGGGTCTGGGAATCCCCATCGGTACAACCTGACCAGAAGCGCGCCGTCCTCGACGGCATCGCCCGCCAGATCGGAGCGGTAAAACCGATCCGTAATTTCATGGCCGTGCTGATCGACCATCGCCGGATTGCCATGCTGGACGATATCGCGCGGCAATTCGGGACGGAACTCGACGCGCAACTGGGCTTCGCGGAAGTAGAGGTCTCCAGCGCGCGCGCACTGTCAGCGGAAGAGCAGCGCGAGCTGGAGCGGCATGTCGGGCGAATGACCGGCAAGAAGGTTCGCGCCCGCTATGTCTCCGACCCCGCATTGCTGGGCGGTGTGACGGTGCGCGTGGGCAGCACGATTTACGACGGCTCCGTGCGGGGCCAGCTGGAGAAAATGCGGCAGGGGCTGAGTCTGGCGTAGGAGTTAACGGCCTGTTTGAGAACAGCGCCGAGTTTATCAATCCGGGTTTTAGTACCGGACGCCGGAAGCACGCAACGGCAGTGCCGAAGGCACGGCATACCTTAGCCCAGGACGAAGCGAAGCGGAGTCCTGGGTAGCGATGATGTTTATGACCCGAGTCCCGTACCGGGGCCCCCGACAAGCGCCGGGGTTGCGCTTGCTGGGGTGGTTTAGGGACGGCACAACCGCAAGCGGCGCTTCAGCGCTGCGGAACGAAAGCAGGTCCCTCGACTCCGCGCCCGCCCGACCCCGCAAATGATGCGGGTCGGAGAGGCCGCGGGCGCACCGCTCGGGATGACAATTAATTGATGGGCCGATCACGGCGCGGTTGAAACCGCGCCCCTTCAAAATCTTATGGCGCAGATCAAAGCAGACGAGATCACCAAGCTCATCCGCGAGCAGATTGACCACTACGAGTCCAAGATCGCGGTCGACGAAACCGGTCAGGTCATGTCGATCGGCGACGGTATCGCCCGTGTTTATGGCCTGGACAAGGTCATGGCCGGCGAGCTGCTCTCCTTCGCCCCCAAGCACCCCGATGTGGCGGGCATCGCCATGAACCTAGAAGAAGATCAGGTCGGCGTGGTGCTGATGGGCGAGTACACCGAGGTGGAAGAGGGCGACGAAGTCAGGCGCACCAGCCGGATCATGAGCGTGCCGGTGGGTGAGGCCCTTATCGGCCGCGTCGTCAATTCGCTTGGCGAGCCTATCGACGACAAAGGACCGGTTAACACCGAGCAGTTTATTCCGCTGGAACGTCTGGCCCCCGGCGTCATCGACCGCCAGCCGGTGAAGGAACCAATGGCTACCGGTCTGAAGGCCATTGATTCCATGATTCCCATCGGCCGCGGCCAACGCGAGCTGATCATCGGCGACCGGCAGACCGGCAAGACGGCGGTGGCGCTCGACACCATCATCAACAGCAAGGGGCGCGACCTGATCTGCATTTACTGCGCCATCGGGCAGAAGCGCTCGTCGGTTGCCCAGGTGGTCAAGACGCTGGAAGATTACGGAGCGATGGAGTACACCATCGTGGTCTCCGCCTCGGCGTCCGATCCGGCTCCCATGCAGTACATCGCGCCCTATTCCGCCTGCGCCATGGGCGAGTACTTCCGTGACAACCGGCGCCACGCCCTGTGCATCTACGACGATCTTTCCAAACATGCAGTCGCCTATCGCGAGATTTCGCTGCTGCTGCGCCGTCCACCGGGACGGGAGGCCTATCCCGGCGATGTGTTCTATCTTCACTCCCGCCTGCTGGAGCGCGCCGCAAAGCTCAGCGATGGTCTGGGAGGCGGTTCCCTGACGGCGCTGCCCATCATCGAAACCCAGGCGGGCGACGTTTCCGCCTACATCCCCACCAACGTCATCTCCATTACCGACGGGCAGATTTACCTGGAAACCGACCTGTTCAACTCCGGTGTTCGTCCTGCGGTCAATGTAGGTCTTTCAGTGAGCCGCGTCGGCGGCAATGCGCAGATCAAGGCCATGCGCCAGGTTGCCGGCACGCTGCGGCTGGACCTCGCGCAATTCCGCGAGCTGGCGGCGTTCTCGCAGTTCGGCAGCGACCTTGACAAGGCCACACAGGCACAGCTTGCCCGCGGCCAGCGTCTGACGGAGATCCTCAAGCAGGGACAGTACCAGCCGCTGCCCTTCTCCAGACAGATCCTCATCATCTATGCCGGGACCCAGGGCCTGCTGGATGACATGCCGGTGGAGCAGCTGCGTGAATTCGAGAAAGGGCTGTACGCGTACGTGGAGACCGCGAATCCCGGAGTGCTGAAGTCGATCGAGGAGAAAAAGATCCTCGATGACGATATCCGGGCGACCTTGACCAAAATTATCCAGGAATACAAGGGGCGTTTCGCCAGCGAACGTGAGGCGGTGGCAAAGGCGGGCGCCTAACGACAAATGGCGAACATACGCGATCTCCGGCGCCGCATCCGCAGCGTGAAGAACACGCGGCAGATTACCAAAGCCATGAAGATGGTGGCCGCGGCCAAGCTGCGCCGCGCCCAGGAGCGGGCCCTGGCATCGCGGCCCTACGCGTTGATGATGATCAACGTCCTGCGCTCGCTGATCCGGCGTAGCGATCTGGTGGATGAGAAGACTGGCGAGCCGAGGCATCCGCTGCTGGCGCAGCGGCCGGAGCAGAACGTACTGCTGGTGCTGGTTACCGGGGACCGCGGCCTGGCAGGGGCATTCAACTCGAATGTGCTGAAGGCAGCCGCCAAATTCCTGGATGCGTTCGGCGACAAGAACATCAGTATCGCCGCGGTCGGCCGTAAGGGTCGCGATTACATGCGGCGCCGTTATCCCGCCAGGCCGCAGGGTAGCACAACCCGCGCCGGCAGGGTCGAGGTCGTCGGCGAACACCTGAACGTGCTCGGCAAGCTGGAATACGAGGCCGTCGCCGAGATTGTGGAGAGAGTCATCCACGCCTACGAGAACGCCGAAATCGATTCGGTGTATGTGATCTTCAACGAATTCAAGTCGGTGATCTCGCAGCGGCTCATCGCGCAGCGCGTTCTGCCCGTACAGGAAATTGGCCGGCGCGAAGTGGCCCTGGCGGAAGAGTTTACGCTGGAAGAGCGGGAGAGGATGGGCGAGGCCGCAATGGCGGCCGGCGTCAGCCTGGGGGAGCTGCCGGAAACCGAAGAGGTGCGCCGGGCCAGGGAGTTTCCCACCCCCGACATCGATTACATTTACGAGCAGCCGGCAGAAGAGATCTTCCGGGGCATGTTGCCCCGCTATGTCGTCCTGCAGCTTTTTCAGGCCATGCTGGAATCGGTGGCAGCCGAAAACGCTGCCCGCATGACGGCCATGGATTCGGCCAGCAACAACGCCGATGAGGTGATTGACTCGCTAACACTGACCATGAACCGGGTGCGGCAGGCCGCCATCACCAAGGAAATCATCGAGATCGTCAGCGGCGCGGCTGCGTTGTAACGACAAAAACCGCCACCCTCTCGACGACAACCGACAACTGAGAACTGGAAACTGATCATGGCAGATGAAAATATCGGACACGTTATACAGATCGCAGGTCCCGCGGTGGACGTGCAATTCTCCGAGTCGGCGCTGCCGCCCATCTACACGGCACTGCGCGTCACCAGCGAAGGCTTTAACACGCCGCAACCGCTCGATGTCATCCTTGAGGTCGAACAACAGCTCGGCGAAGGCCGGGTGCGCTGCGTTGCCATGGAGCCTACCGAAGGGATGGTGCGCGGGATGCGGGCGCAGAACCTGAAGAGCCCCATCACGGTTCCCGTGGGCCGCGAGACCCTGGGCCGCGTACTCAACGTCATCGGCAACCCGGTCGACAAGCTGGGGCCGGTAAGTAGCAGCAAACGCAATCCCATCCATCGCCAGGCGCCCGCGTTTGACGAGCAGTCCACTCAGATGGAAATGTTCGAGACCGGCGTCAAAGTCATCGACCTGATCCAGCCCTTCCTGAAGGGCGGCAAGATCGGCCTGTTCGGCGGGGCGGGGGTTGGCAAGACCGTCGTGATCATGGAACTGATCAACAACGTGGCCCTCCAGCACGGCGGATTCTCCGTCTTCGCGGGCGTGGGTGAGCGCACGCGCGAAGGCAATGATCTCTGGCTGGAGATGCAGGAATCGGGCGTGGTCAACATCAAGGAGCCGGCAAAATCCAAAGCGGCGCTCATTTACGGCCAGATGACCGAGCCGCCCGGGGCGCGGCTGCGCGTGGCCCTCGCTGCCCTGACCGTCGCCGAATATTTCCGCGACGAAGAAGGCGCGGACACCCTGCTCTTCATCGACAACATCTTCCGCTTCACGCAGGCGGGTTCGGAGGTTTCGACGCTGCTGGGCCGCATGCCCTCCGCGGTGGGTTACCAGCCCAATCTTGCCACCGAGATGGGCGAGTTGCAGGAGCGGATCACCTCGACCAGAAAAGGTTCGGTGACTTCGGTGCAGGCGATTTACGTGCCGGCCGACGACCTCACCGATCCTGCGCCGGCAACTACGTTCGCTCACCTCGACGCCACCACCGTGCTCTCGCGCCAGATTTCCGAGCTGGGAATCTATCCCGCGGTCGATCCGCTGGCGTCCACGTCGCGCATTCTCGATCCGCGTGTGGTCGGCGAGGCGCATTACAACTGCGCCCAGGCCGTCAAACAGGTGCTGCAGAGTTATAAGGACCTGCAGGACATCATCGCCATTCTTGGCATCGACGAGCTCAGCGAAGACCAGAAGCTCACCGTCCAGCGGGCGCGCAAGATCCAGAAATTCCTGTCACAGCCTTTCCACGTGGCCGAGCAGTTTACCGGCCTTCAGGGACGCTATGTGAAGATCGAGGACACGGTGCGCAGCTTCCAGGAGATCGTGGACGGCAAGCACGACGAGATCCCGGAGCAGGCGTTCTACATGAAGGGCGCGATCGACGAGGTGCTGGAGGAGGCCGAGAAGATGAAGGCCAAGGCATAATCTCATGGCTGACACGCTGCTCTTACAGATCGTCACCTCGGACCGGCAACTGGTACGCGAACAGGTCGACCAGGTGCAGATACCTGGCAGGAGCGGTTATCTGGGCATACTGCCCGGGCATGCGCCGCTCATCACCGAGCTGATGATCGGCGAGATCAGTTACACACGGGGTGGAGACAGCCAGTACTTCGCCGTTTCCTGGGGATTTGCCGAGGTGCTGCCCGACCGGGTCACGGTGCTGGCGGATACGGCCGAACGCGCCGACGACATTGACGTAAAGCGTGCCCAGGAAGCCAAGGCGAGAGCTGAAGAAGCGCTGCGCCGGGCATCGGCCGATCTCGATTACGACAAGACCCTGTTCGCCCTTCGCCGCGCCGAGGTCCGCCTGGAAGTTGCCGCAAGACGCGGACATGTGACGGCCGCGCACTGACCGACCCTGAGCTTGCCTTCAGCGTGCCAGCCCAACCGCGAAGGCGGCGATGAACAGCAGAACCAGGGCCAGCCGCCAGCGCCTTCCCTCCGGCAAAGGACCGCCGCCCGCAACCCGCGGAGGCACCCAGAACAGCGCAACTACTGCCAGAATCAGCGCCGGCACCAGCAGAAATGCCAGCAGCGCATAGTGCGAGCCTTCCAGCGAGAACAGCGTGCCCTGGTGTAGCGGAGAAGCCAGTGCGCTGCCCAGAAACCAGCACAACACCGCGCTCCCCAGCCCGGCAAGCGCTCCGAGAAGGCGCAAGATTGGCGATGTCATTGGCAACGGAGCAGTGTACCAGCCGCTCTCGCGGGGCGGAAGGATGTAAGCCCGCACTCAGCTCTTCCGGCGCGGGATTATCATGGCATCAGCATTCCTCAGGGAGCGAAGGTGTATGGCGGCTACCTGGCTTATTGTTACCGGCTTCACGCTGCTGGTCGGCGGCTTCGTGATGCGGACTGTGCAGATGATGCGATCGAGCGATGCGATGGCTCCCGGATCGCGCCCGCTGTATGGCCGCGAACTGCTGCGGGAGTATCGCCGGCAGTTCCCGCGCAGCCTGGCCCCGCTGCTTACGCGGACGATGCTGGCGTGTGGAGCGGTGCTGCTGCTCGCCGGGCTGGGTGTGCAGTTCTCGCGCTGAGGCACAGCCGCCTACCGCACCGGAGAGACGGCGCTCGGGCCCACGCGGCTGAGCATCCATGGCTTCGGCTTGGGCATTCCCGGAGGCATGGACATGGCAACCATCTTCACCTCGGCGGTGTTGGCGCCGGTCAGCCGCATCAGGTAATGGTCCGTCTCCTGCGAGCCGGGGTCTTTCACGGTCAGCAGAAGTCCGTCTCCCTGGAGCACCGCATTCTGCACTCCTGCCGTGTTCCGCTCGTCGCTTACTCCCCGGATGCTGCCATCGTTGTCGAACTGCAGCTCGTGGGGACGCTCCAGGGTGCCCACCAGCTGGTTGCCCTCGAGCTTCAGGCGAATGTTCAGCCAGGCATGTCCCTGAAACGTGCCAACCCACGCGCCGGCATATTCCGACAGGGGCGATTTGCGGGCGGGCGCGTTCTGCAAGGCTGGTGTCATCGAGGTCTGCGCCGCAATGATAACTGGCAATGCCAGGAGCAGGACTGCAAACGACATCAGGCGCGTCATGTGACGTTCCTCCCTACACTCTCTCGATCTTTACGGAGTTTAGCACCACGTCCTTGTCGGGCTTGTCCTGGCGGTTACGTGGAACTTTGGTGATCCTGTCGGCCACGTCCTGCCCTTCCACCACCTCGCCAAAGATGGTGTGGTTGCCAGTCAGCCAGGGCGTCGCGGCAACAGTGATAAAAAACTGCGAGCCGTTGGTATTGGGACCGGAATTGGCCATGGCCAGCTTGCCAGGCTTGTCGAACCTGTGCGGCGAGCCCTTCGTCTCGTCCTGAAACCGATATCCCGGCCCGCCCATGCCTGTGCCTGCCGGATCTCCCCCCTGGATCATGAACTCGGGGATGACCCGATGGAAGATGGTTCCGTTGTACAACGGCGCTTTGCTTTTGGTCCGCGTATGGGGATGCGTCCACTCGCGCGAGCCTTCGGCGAGCTCGGTGAAGTTCTTCACCGTGATGGGAGCATCCTGCTCAAATAGGCGGCAGACGATGGTTCCTTCCGTGGTATCGAAGACGGCATAAACTCCGGATTCGCGCGCCATCAGAGTTCCTTTTCCTCGAGGTTGA
>Ga0335081_10002037_pt1 | contig 31907 bp, 25 predicted proteins | sample Lox_Sample_35_FD_206713 | JGI IMG/M metagenome (GOLD analysis project Ga0335081, IMG submission 206713) | Soil microbial communities from Loxahatchee National Wildlife Refuge, Florida, United States - Lox_Sample_3.5 | ecosystem: Environmental > Terrestrial > Soil > Wetlands | place: USA...
CGATGGGAAACTTACAAAACGAGCCCCTCGGCCACAGAAATTTCTGGCTCCGCAGCTGCGACCTGCTTTTTCACGATACGTCTGACGGCGATTCTCTTCACTCCGCCCATGCGCCACAGATACATCGCCGCATAGGCTCTCCACGGACGCCAGGGCTCAGACCGCTGCTCAAGCTCATGCGGGGTGCTTACGGCCGATGCTCGCAGCAGGCCCAGATCGCTCGACGGAAACGCATCCGGTTCGCGCAACGCTCGCATCGCGACGTAGTGCGCAGTCCAGTCTCCAATGCCGGAAATCTCGCAGAGACGCCGCAGGAAATCTTCGGAGTCGATCACGCCTTCGAACTTGATCTTGCTCTCGGCGACCGCGCGCGCCAGCGAGCGAATCGTCTCGGCGCGCGCTCGCGTCAGGCCGACGCTTTCTAGGTTCGCCTTCGCGAGATTTTCTGGCGACGGGAAAAGATGCGTCAGCCCGTTCGGGCCGTCGAACTTGCGACCGAACGCCGCGACCATTCTTCCCGCGAGCGACGTTGCGCCGCGCACGGTCACCTGTTGTCCGAGAATCGCGCGCACGGCCAGTTCGAATCCGCTCCAGCATCCGGGCACGCGGATACCTGGTCCGGCTTTCACGCTCGGCCCCAGCATTCGATCGGCGCGCAGCGTCTTCGAAATCGACGACCAGTCGGCATTCAGGTCGAACATGCCGCGAATGCGTTCCACGATCGCAAACAGAGCGCGCGGATCAGGAAAGGCGATGCGGACCAGCACCGCGTCTTGCGCGGAGTCGAGAGAAACTTCGAAGTAGCCGTCGATTCCGTTGAGCGAAATCGTCCGCCGATAAACAGAGTCTGCGACGACTTCGGCCCCAGGAGTCGCCCGCGGTGCAAGGAAATCCAGCATCGCCTGCCAGTGATACGGCGGACGGAAGTTCAGGCGGAATTGATACTGGTCGCCCGAGCGCAGCCCGGTCTTCCGCGCCAAACGCCGGATTTGCGACGGTGTCCGGTGATAGACCTTGAGGATTCCGGCGTTAAATCGCCGAACGCTGCCGAAGCCGGAAGCGATCGCAACCTCATTCATTGGCAACTCGGTTTCGTCGATCAGCTTTTTTGCGAAGTGCAAACGTCGTGTCTGCGCAACTGCAATCGGTGTGGCGCCGAGATGCCGCACGAACAGCCGCCGCAGATGCCGCGAGCCGACTCCTAATCGTTCGGCAAGCGATTCGACGCCGCCATCTTCAAGCCCGCTTTCGCCAATCAACCGCAGCGCGCGAGAAACGGTGGTCGAAGTTCCTTGCCAGGCCGGAGTCCCAGGACAACTCTCCGGACGACATCGCAGGCACGGACGGAATCCTGCTTCGGCTGCTGCAGCCGCGGTCGGAAAGTAGCGGCAATTCTTCTCCTTCGCCGTGGGCGCAGGACAGATGGGGCGGCAATAGACGCGGCTTCCCAGTACTCCAATGTAGAACTTGCCATCGAAGCGCGGATCGCGCGACAGCCTTGCCCGTGAACATACTTTCCAATTCAGCATCGCAACGTGACCGCCAGGCTGCCTCCGATCATAGTAGCGGCAATAAAGAATTCTAGACGTTTTCGGACCACCATCAACGGGACGGGAGAAGTCCGAAAACGTCCAGAGAGAAGGTACTGATGTCCGTTTGCGTCCAGCCTTGGTCGACGAGGTCAGGTAATGTCGAGTTCATCGGTAGGCAGTATGGCTTGGCGTGTTCGTCATTGCGTGGAATGTCCGAAGTGCCTCACCCGGTACTTGATCGGATTCAGTCCGTACCGCAACGGCTCTTACCTGCTGCCGGTCGGCCCCAGCTCGAATCGAGAGTGGACGCTGTATTGCTCTTGCGCAACGCCCGCCAGTCCAAGCCGGTGGGAATCGGATGAACTCCAGCCCTATGTCGTTTCGAGCAGCGCGCATGTGCGCGGATACGGTCCTCCTGAAGAAATCATTCCGATCCGTTGCAGCAGCGATTCGCCCGATCTCACGGGCTAAGGCCTCGATTGTCTTAACTGGGCACGCGACCCCGAAGGCGCCGCTCTTTCACAGTACTAAAAGCCGGTTAGCGGACTCACAACTTCGGCAGGACGATTCCCTTCTGGGCCTGGTATTTGCCTTTGCGGTCGGCGTAGCTAGTCTCGCAGACTTCATCGGACTCGAAAAACAGAATCTGGCAAAGACCTTCGTTGGCGTAGATACGTGCCGGAAGCGGCGTGGTGTTCGAGATCTCGAGCGTGACGAAACCTTCCCACTCGGGCTCAAACGGAGTCACGTTCACGATGATTCCGCAGCGGGCGTAGGTGCTCTTTCCGACGCAGATCGTCAAAATGCTGCGCGGGATCTTGAAGTACTCGACGGAGCGGGCGAGCGCAAAAGAGTTCGGCGGGACAATGCAGATATCGGTGGTTATATTGACGAAAGATTTCTCGTCGAAATTCTTGGGATCGACCAACGCATTGTTCACGTTAGTAAAAATTTTGAATTCGTCGGCGACGCGCAAGTCATAGCCATAAGACGACAGCCCATAAGAGATGACGCCCTCCCGCACCTGTTTCTCGGAGAACGGGTTGATCATGTCGCGTTCGAGGGACATCTTGCGGATCCAGCGGTCGCTCTTCAGCATGAAACTCCTGGAAATTGAGTCATTGAGTGATTTTCGATTGTGCGATTGAAGAGCGAATCCGGGAACATCCAGGTGTCTGAAGAAAATCGCTCAATGGCCCGATAGCTCAATCGCACAATCTCTTGGCTGGTGGCTTGAGTTTACGGGATTGATGCTCCGGTTGACAATCTGGCGATATCTCCCTTAGCATCAATAACTTGAAAGACAAATTCAATCCTGCAATCCGGAGCCGCGCGTGATTAAGCTCGATATCATCAACGAAGTGGTGGCAAAGACCGGCATCACCAAAACCAAAGCGGAGTTGGCCGTCGAGACGGTTTTCGAGAGCATGAAGAAATCGCTGGCCGCCGGCAACCGCATTGAATTAAGGGGCTTTGGCGTGTTCAATGTGCGTCCGCGAAAAACGGGCATTGGGCGCAATCCGCGCACCGGGGCCGAAGTTTCTATTCCTCCGGGCAGAGCCGTTCGGTTCAAGCCGGGCAAGGAACTGCAGTCGATCGACTGATTCCGCCCGCTACAGTGTTCTCGATTTTCACTACCATACTGACGAGTCCAATTCCGTTCGCTCGTAGTAGCATCAGGGAAGCATTGAATAATAGGTAGAGCGAACCAGGAATTGAATGTCGGAACCCAGTCCTCCCATCCCATCTTCAACTCTTGAGTACTATTACGCGTTGCCGGTGCCGGAGGGACCGCGGCCGCGCGAACGGTACTGGCTCCACATCCTGCTGCTGGTCGCAACGTGCTTCACGACACTCGTCGTGGGAGCACGGATGGAATTTAATTTCCTGCACAACCTGCCTGCGCTGAGCTACGAGGGCGAACTGATCCCGTACTTCCCGATTGGATGGGTCTTTGCGCAACCATCGCGGCTCCTGCTGGGGATCCCCTTTGCGGGGACTCTGCTTGTGATTTTGCTGGCGCACGAGATGGGTCACTATCTGGCCTGCCGCTACTACGGCGTACAGGCGACGCTGCCGTTTTTTATCCCCGCTCCGACGTTGATTGGAACACTTGGAGCTGTGATTCGGATTAAGGCTCCCATACGGTCACGCACAGCCTTATTTGATATTGGAATTGCAGGACCAATTGCCGGATTTGTTGTCGCCGTTGTGATCCTCGCGGCCGCTATGGCCTTTTCGAAGCCGCTTGCGGTGGGCATGGGGCCTTCCGACTTGAGGCTGGGATTTCCGGAGATCTTCTACGTCGTGCAGCGCGGGATTGCTAGCCTGTTTCCGGGACACGGCATTGCCAGCGTTCCTTTATCGCGCGTTTATCTGCATCCGACAGCGGTTGCGGCATGGGTCGGAATGTTTGCGACCGCGTTGAACCTACTGCCGAGCAGCCAGTTGGACGGTGGACATATCGTCTACGCCCTGGCGCCGCGTGCGCATCGCGTCATCTCGTGGCTGACCGTGATCGCTCTGGTTTATCTCGCCCGCGTGCACGTGAGTTGGAGAGTATGGGCCGGACTGATCATCGTGATGAATGTTTTCACATACCGTCAGCAACAGGCCCCGGATTATCCGGAGTTACCCAGGAATCGATGGGCGTGGGCAGTGTTCGCTGCCGTGATGTTGGTATTGACGTTTACGGTATCGCCATTTCAGGTGAGATGGTAAAAAATACTTCAGGCTCATTTGGGCTTGCTGAGCCGATCGCGGTCCAGTCCTGGAATGTTCTGCTTACGACCGGAGCAATCGATCAGGATACCGAGTCGCTTCATGCGCGTCTCTTCTTTCTTTGCGCTGACCACCCAGTAGGTTGATGTTCGCTGATACCATGGCGGCCGGGATTGAAAGAATCTCCACGCCTCTACCTTGTTGGAAAATTGCTTCTCGAACTCGGCTGGCAGCTTCGCCGTCTTCCGCTGCTCGTAGGCATAAATTGCGGAACGGTCGCTGTCGCGCTTCTCGAAAGCCGAGAGACCTGCCGGATGCATCAGCCCCAGTTTGGAGAGTTCCTTCGTGCGCTTGATATTGATCGCACTCCAGATGCTGGTTGGTTTGCGCGGCGTGAATCGGATCTTGTAACTGTGAGCGTCGATGCTTTTGCGTAGGCCGTCGATCCATCCGAAGCAGAGCGCGCCATCGACCGATTCGGGCCATGTGATGCTAGGGCGTCGAGAGTCTCGCTTATAAAAACCTAGCCAGAGTTCGTCGAAATCAGCATGATTCTTTTCGAGCCAGGCACGCCAATCAGCGAGCGTGGGGAAGAATAATGGACGCGGCTCTTTGCTTGGCTTCGGCATGCAAAGATTATTCCGCGTTTTCGGGGGTCACATCAACCAGAGGGCATCCACGTCTACGATGACCTGCGTGCGCGGAATTTTCTGCTGTGCTGCGTAGTTAAGCATCGCCCGCAGCGTGATGTTCAGTTTCTCGCGGCTGGGCGACTTTAGTACGAAGTGATATCGATAGTCGCGCTTGAGCCGCATGATGGGCGCGGCGGCCGGGCCAAGGACGCGCACGCTTTCGTGACGCGTTTCATTGAACCACTTGCCCAGAGTTCCCGACCACTTTAGGGCGTCGTCCAGCTTGTCGCTGCGCACAAGCACATTGGCGAGCGCCGAATATGGCGGATAGTGCATCCAGCTACGAAAGTGAAGCTCTTTTTCGTAAAAACCGACGAAGTCATGCTTCGCGGCATACTGAACCGCGTAATGATCCTGAAAATATGTCTGCAGAATCACTTTGCCTGGCGACTGGCCTCGCCCCGCTCGTCCGGCAACCTGGGTAAGAAGCTGAAACGTACGTTCGGCGGCACGAAAATCGGGCAGTCCCAAGGCAACGTCGGCTCCTACAACACCGACAAGCGTTACGCCGTGAATATCATGCCCTTTGGCGATCATCTGCGTGCCAACGACCATGTCGAGCTCGCCTTCATTAAGAGCGTTTAGAGTACGCTCGAAATCTTCGTGGCCGCGGACCGTATCGCGGTCCAGACGAGCAATGCGCGCCTGCGGGAACATGCCATGCAGCAACTCTTCCAACTTTTCTGATCCCGTGCCGAGGAAGTAGACATACTCGCTGCCGCAGTGCACGCACGTTTTCGGAACCGGCGCTGTGTAGCCGCAATAGTGGCAGACCATCTTCTGCTCACGCTTGTGATGCGTGAGCGCGATGGCGCAATTCTTGCACTCAAGTTTCTTGCCGCACGTTCGACAGAGAACAACAGGAGAATACCCTCGCCGGTTGAGCAGAACCATGACTTGCTCTCTACGGTCGAGGCGCTGCTGGATTTCCTCCGCGAGTTTTCGCGAGACGACCTGCTCGCGCCCAGTCTCCTGAAACTCGAGGCGCATGTCGACGATCTCGACTTCCGGTAGCGGACGCTCCTCGACGCGATCTGGAAGTTCGACGAGTGCGTACTTGTTTTTGGTCGCATTGAAATAAGACTCGAGCGATGGAGTAGCGGAGCCAAGCACGACGGCAGCACTCGCCATCTTCGCGCGCATCACGGCGACATCGCGGGCGTGATAACGCGGCGTTTCTTCCTGCTTGTACGACGAGTCGTGCTCTTCATCGACGATGATCAAAGCGAGGTCGCTGACCGGAGCGAATACAGCTGAGCGAGTTCCCACCACCATACGGGCCTCGCCGCGCTTGATGCGATGCCATTGCTCAGCCCGTTCCTTGTCAGACAGAGCAGAATGAAGAATCGCGACCTCGTCTCCGAAGATCTGGTGAAGATCGGCAGCGACCGCCGGTGTAAGGCCGATCTCGGGGACAAGGAGAATAGCGGAGCGTCCGGCCTCGAGAACGGACCGCATCCCCGCAAGATACACAGCAGTCTTGCCGGACCCGGTAACTCCGTGCAGCAACATGCCAGAAAATTTGCGGGATTCGACTCGCTCGCGCAGACAGCCAAGCGCAGATTTTTGTGCCGGCGTAAAGTCGAATTCGAATGGCTGCGGACGAGGCTTCGTGCGAGAGACAGTAAAGTCGGCAGCTTCTTCAACAAATTGGACAGCCCCGCGCCGGACCAGCGTCCCGAGCGTTGTTCGGGGCACGTCCAACGACTGCAGAGTCTCCACCGCAACCCTTCCGCCTGCCGAGGCGAGAGTTTCAACGATCGCTCGTTGATTCGCGTTCAGTTTGCCTTCTGCAGATTTCAGGACGGCGACTTTGACGGTACGGGCTGCATTCTGCTGTGCGGAGGCATCTTCGCGGGCAATCCATTTCTTGCGGACCATCCCTTCGAGAAGTCTGCGAGATGCGCCAGTAGCAGAACGAAGTGTCTGCTCGCGGACCTGCTCGCCATCAGAGCCAGCGAGATAGTCGAGTACTCGGAACTCCGTCTCTTGTTCCTCTGGCGTACGCTGCGATCGCGCCGACGATCCCGACATCCCCGCGAGATGCAGCACCATATGGCCTCGCTCGGTGACGCTATATCCGATCACCCGCTTGAACTCTGCCGTCAATGGAAGCATGGTGCGGAAAACCTCTCCGATAGGGGCCAAATAGTAGTCGGAGATCCAGCGTCCGAGTCGCAGAAGTTGATCGTCGACAACAGGCGTGGGATCGACAACATTAAGGACATTTTTACCGGCGACTTTCGGCTTGCGATCGTGCAACTCGACGACGATGCCCATCATGCGCTGCTGGCGGAAAGGTACGAGCACACGCCCGCCGACAACGGGAGTCACCCCGTCGGGCACACGGTAGGTAAAGGCCATGTCCAGGGGCACGGGCACGGCCACGTCGCAGAAGTCGGCCATTGCTTGAAAGGATAAACTACCCACCCGTATAGACATGCAATACCGCGGGCTGCGTCCGTCCTTACTGGTTCGGTTTCGTTGGCGGTTTGAGGCCCAGGTACCTCATCACCATCTGCAGATCTTTCCAGGCTTCACCTTTCTGCCGTGGATCACGAAGAAGGAACGCCGGATGGTACGTGACTGCGAGCTTGGCGCCTTGCCAATCAGGATCGCTGCTGCGCGCCCCAGACGGCATGAAGTCGTAGAAGCGTCCGCGGAGTTCCGACATGGGTGCGTTGATGGCAAGAAGATTCTTGGCTGCAACCGCCCCGAGAGCAACGATCACCTTTGGCTTGATGACTGCGATCTGGCGCATGAGGAACGGTGAGCAAGTATCGCACTCGTCGCGCTCCGGAGTGCGGTTTCCAGGTGGGCGGCACTTCACTACGTTGGCGATGTAGACCTCTTCGCGGCGAAGACCCATGGCTTTGATCATGTTGTTGAGGAGCTGTCCAGCACGGCCAACAAAAGGTTCGCCCTGAATGTCCTCGTCGGCGCCGGGACCTTCGCCGACGAACATGAGATCGGCGTGGGGATTGCCGACACCGAAAACAATCTGCTTGCGTCCCTGCTGATGGAGCTTGCAGCGGGTACAATCGCCAAGGTCTTCTCGGATGAGTTTCAAACCCGCAACAGGGTCAGTCACCGTTTGCTCTGGCTTCCGATTCAGGATATCGAAATTCTTTTCATTGGTGGACTTTGCCACGGCTGCAGATCTTTTTGGGGGCATTTCTTCTCGTTGTTGAGACTCGGGACTGAGTACGGTGGTTGATTCGACCCCGACTTCAACCATTGAAGGCGCCCCTTCCGCGCGTTCACGGCGGTAAAAATCGTAGATGCCGAGTTCGTTGTAGTAGCGGAGACGGTCGGCGAGAGCGCGGCGAAGTTCGGGATTTTCAATCAGGGGCACGATTGATTTCCAAGATTATACGTAGAAGTCCTAGCTCGGGGTAGGGATTCCTCGACTCGGTGCGCCATCGCTTCGCTCACGACGCACTCCGCTCGTGATGACAGGGCTTAAGAAGTTAAACTCTGATCGCAGATTTGCGCGGCTGGATTAACTTTACCACTTGATCCAGCACGCGCTGCGCGACTTCCCATTTGCTGGTTTCGGGGACTTCAATAACCTCATCGCGCGTGATGATGGTGACGGCGTTGCGGTCGGAGTCAAAACCGACACCTTCACGCGAAACGTCGTTGACGATGATTGCGTCGAGATTCTTTGAGACGAGCTTCTGGCGGGCATTTTCGAGGACATTCTCAGTTTCAGCAGCAAAGCCGATCACGATCCGATTCTGTTTCTTCTGCGCGAGTTCTTTCAGGATATCGGGAGTTGCTTCCAGTTCGAGAGTCATCGGACCTTTTCGTTTGATCTTTTGTGCAACGGCAACTTTGGCGCGGTAGTCTGAGACCGCGGCAGTTTTGATGACGATCGTCGCTTGCGGAAGAAGACTGACAACCGCATGGCGCATCTGCTCGGCCGATTCAACTCGCGTCACTTCGGCTGCACCAGGAGCAGTCAAGTTCGTGGGACCGCTTACCAGCAGCACGCGCGCACCGCGGCGCAGTGCGGCCTCGGCGAGGGCGTATCCCATGCGTCCGCTGGAACGGTTCGTGAGATAGCGCACGGGATCGATCTTCTCGCGCGTGGGACCGGCGGTGATGAGAACCGTTTCGCCACTCAGATCCTGGCTGGCTCCAAGCGTCTCGAGCACCGTGTCGACGATCGCTTCGTTTTCGGCGAGACGTCCCTGGCCGACCATGCCGCAGGCGAGATATCCCGAGCCCGGTTCTACGACTTTCACTCCCCGCTTGCGGAGGATCTCCAGATTCGCCTGGGTCGCCGGGTGATTCCACATGTTGACGTTCATGGCCGGCGCGATCACAACCGGAACGGTCGTGGCCAGATAGAGCGTCGTCAGAAAATCAGTGGCAGCCCCCTGCGCGAAGTGGGCAATGACATCAGCCGTAGCCGGAACGACAACAAGCGCGTCAATCGCTTGCGAGACCGCGATATGCTCAATCGCGGAATCAATGTTTGGCTCTTGCTCCTCACCGGACGAGAACATACCAGTGATAACCTTTTCTCCGGAAAGCGCAGCGAAGGTGAGGGGCCGGACAAATTCCTGGGCGGCGCGGGTCATGATGACCTGCACGCGGATACCGCGGTCCCGCAGCAGGCGGAGAACTTCGGCGGCTTTGTAGGCTGCGATACCGCCTGTGACTCCGAGAGCGATCTTCATAGTAATTTTCGATTGCCGGATGTCGATTGCCGATTCAAACCTCGACTGAGATCGACCCGCATCGATTCGAAATTACTAGTCTTGACCGAGTGCCTTATCGAGGGACTCGGCAGCCTGCTCAGCGACACTGCGGGTCTCGGTCATCTCCCATTTGACTTTGCCGGCGCGAATCTCGTCTTGCGCGATGCGGCAGGGCTTGCGGGAGCTGGTATCAACTACCGGAGGAGCGCCGGACTGGAGTTGCCGTGCACGCCGTGCTGCTACAAGGATGTACCGGTAGTTGCTGTCGAAGCCTTCGATCAACTTCATTGGGACGTCCCCCTTGAGAACCGATTTGAAGTATCACCAGTGCCGAACGTCTATCCGAGCGTTCCACAGAACAGAGCAACTTACGGGCTTGTCCCGGGCCTAGCTGATTCCGGTCAGCGCCCTTTCAGGCGCCAGATAATGATACCGCGAAAGCTAGGAGCTTGCTGAAGGAGCAGGCGCACTAAAGGACGAGAGGATAGGTTGCACCCTCTCCTGAACGTTTGCTAGCCGACAAGAGTCCGCCAGATCGATGGTGCGACGCTCCTGATCAGTCAGAGCACGCTGCAACCGCAGCAACCGCTCAGACAAAACGATAGCCCGCAACTTCTCGCAAGACTCTTCGAGCATGTCGTTGATCAGCACGTAATCGTACTTGTCGTATTCGGCGATCTCGCGGCTGGCGGCGATCAAACGACGTTGGATGACAGGCTCGGGGTCTTCACCGCGATTCCTAAGACGCCACTCCAACTTCTCGCGATTCGGCGGAAGCACAAAGATACTGATGGCATCAGTCAAGTTTTGTTTGATCTGGGCTGCTCCCTGCACGTCAATGTCGAGAAGAAGATCATGCCCGCTGCGTCCGGCTTCTCGAAGGAACTGCCGCGAAGTGCCGTAGCAGTTCCCATGAACATTGGCGTACTCAAGGAATTCGCCGGCCTCAATCATCCGGTTGAACTCTTTCATCTCGACGAAATGATATTCTTTGCCGTTTTTTTCGCTTCCGCGACGCTCGCGGGTTGTGTAGGAAATGGAAAATACGAGATTAGGAACAAGCTTCAGAAGTTCGTTGGTCAGCGTGGACTTTCCCGAGCCGGACGGAGCCGAGATGATAAAGACGAGCGGCTTGGTGGATGCGGTCATTCCAGGTTCTGCACCTGCTCGCGGGATTTTTCAATTTCTGATTTCATCGCCAGCCCCGCTTCTGTAATCTTTAGCGCCTCCCCGGCGAGTCCGGAAGTCTTCGAAAGTAGAGTGTTAGCTTCACGGTTCATTTCCTGCAGAAGAAAATCCAGCTTCTTGCCGATCTCGCCGCCCTGGTCGAGAAGTCCGAGAAAATGCTGCACGTGAGTTTCGAGACGCACAATCTCTTCCTGGATGTCACTGCGATCCACCAGAAGCGCGGCTTCCTGCAGGATGCGCTCGCGCTCGATGGTGGACCCCAGCAACTCCTGCAATCGAGATTGCAATCGTTCAGCGTAATTGTGGAGGACAGTACGGCGGTGCAACTGAACGCTCTTGGCCGCCTCTGCGAGATGAGTCATCCGCTCGCGCAGCTCACGGACGATGCCGCGGCCTTCCTCCTCGCGCATCTCGTTCAGGCGATTCAGCGCTTCGCCAACTTTGGACATTACCGCTGCTTCAATCTCGCCGTCGATGTTGCCATTGGCGACATCCAAAGCGCCGGGAATGCGCAGCACGGCGTTCAGGTCGGGTTCGACAGCAATAGAGAATTCCGAAGCTGCGGCACGAAAAGCATTGATGTAGCCGCTAATCAGCTCACGATTCAATGAGAAGTTTTCGTTGGTCGAACGGTCCAGGCTCAGCGAGATCTCGACGTGCCCGCGGGCAATTTTCTCCTTTAGCAACCGGCGGAGTTGCATTTCAAGAGAGTCTGATCCTGACGGAAGACGGAAGTGAAGATCCAGAAACCGGTGATTCACGGATTTTAGAGAGAGAGTGAAACCTAGGCGTGCGCTAGGCGCGGCGGCACCAGACTCGTGGTTTTGTCGGATGTCACCTTTCGTCTGAGAGAACCCTGTCATTGAACGTATGGGCATATTGGAATAGTGCTTACGATCCTGCTACTGCTTTAGGAACATCTACACCCGAAAATTGCAATTCGTATAACCGACGGTACGTTCCGCCATGCGACATCAGATCCTCATGAGCGCCTGTTTCAGTGATGCGGCCATTATCGAGCACCACAATGCGATCGGCACGGCGTACTGTTGAGAGCCGATGTGCGATGACGAAGACGGTGCGTCCACTCATGAGGTTGTGCAGCGCCGACTGAACTAACGCCTCAGACTCGCTATCGAGAGCTGAGGTAGCCTCGTCGAGAATCAGGATCGGTGCGTTTTTGAGCAGCGCTCGTGCAATAGCCAACCGCTGACGTTCGCCTCCAGAGAGCCGCACGCCGCGCTCTCCGATCACAGTATCGTAACCCGCCGGGAGGGAGAGAATGAAATCATGAGCCAGGGCCGCGCGAGCGGCCGCCTCAACCTCTTTCAATGAGACGTGCGGCTGTCCGTACGCAATATTGTTGCGCACCGTGTCGTTGAAGAGAACGGTCTCCTGCGTGACGATTCCGACCTGAGAACGTAGGGACGAAAGCGTCACGTCGCGAACATCATTGTTATCGATGACGATGTGGCCACCGGTTACGTCGAAGAATCGCGGGATCAAATGAACCAGGGTGCTCTTGCCCGCTCCGCTGGAGCCGACGATCGCGAGGATCTCCCCGCGTTTTACCTCCAGACTCACGCTGTGAAGGATTTCGCGGGATTCATCCCCATCCGACTGGTATGAGAAGGACACGTCGTCGAAGCGGATATTCTTGGTGAATTTCGGGAGAGGCTTCGCGCCGTGCTTCTCGGTCACGACATCTTCGGTGTCCATGAATTGGAACAGCTGCGAAGATGCGCCGAGTGCCTGCTGGAAGCTGTTGTTGAAGACAGCAAATTTCCGGACCGGATTGTACATGCTAAGGACTGCGGCGACGAACGCGATGAAAGCTCCCAGAGTGAGCTCGTTGTGCGCTATCTGCTGGCGTCCAAGCAGCAGCAGAAGCGCGACAGCTACCGCCCCGAAGATATCCATCAGCGGCGAACTGATTGCGGCGGCCGCTACAGACCGGAGGTTTGCCCGGAACAGCCGCTGGGCTGCCTTACGGAATCGGGCGACCTCCCAGGATTCCATGCCAAACGCCTTGACGATGCGGTTGCCGGTAATCGTCTCGTGAAGGATGTTCTGCACGTCAGCAAGTTGATCCTGTCCAGTGCGCGTCGTGGAACGAACACGGCGGCCGATACGGACCGCCGAAAAAATGATGATCGGGATAAAGACAACGAGAACCCAGGCAAGCTGCTTACCGAGAACGACCACTAAAGCCGCCGTGAACAGGAATGTAAAGAACTGCTGCAGGCCCTCTGCCAACACGCTCGACATCGCAAACTGCACTCTCTCGATGTCGTTAATGATCGTCGAGATCAGAGTGCCCGTGGTGTGCTTCTGGAAGAAGGCAGCGGAACGCCGCAGGACAGAGTTGTACAAATCGTTGCGGAGATTGGTAATCATGCCGAATCCAGCGTGATTCACCAGATATGTGCCGGCGTAGTCGAACAGTCCCTTGAGGACGGTCGAGGTTACCAACGCGAATGCAACGATCGTCCAGGCATTGTGAAAGTGGGTGGGAACAAAACGTTCCAGGTAGATCGGCTGGTCATTTAAGGGATTTGTGAACAGTGTGATATTTTCCGAGCCGGAAGAAGGATTCAATACGCGATCGAGGACCGGCTTTAGAAGCATTAGGCGGAAGGCTTCCAGAAATCCCACGCCGGCCAGTAGGAGGATTCCAGGTAGCAGTTGTATCAGGAATGGAAGCACGTACCGGACGAGCCGCATCAGTTGCCGCATAGGGCTCCTATGCGGACCGGACCGCGGATGCTGGCTGCGAGGGGAATGATAGCAGGGTGCAAGTTTTTATTTTACTTGAGAGAGATGCAGGAAGAATGGCGTTTTAGATGCTCCGACACCTGCTCAGAAACAGCAGGAATGCGGATAGGGATGCCTCGTCTCCGGGGCCACTTTCGTCGCGGCAGCGCTCAGCATGGCATTTTGAAGCCTCCCTGATAATTAGAAGTCCCGCTCTGGCGTCGGCTGTATCGAAAGCAGGTCGATGGGCTGCTGTTGCCCTTCCACATAGACCTGAAGACAAGTGAACCGCCAAACCCCGTTTTTATACGCGATCACGCGAATGCGACCTTTACCTCGCGAACCCGAGATGGGAATCGCGAAGTTCGCATGGCCAGAGGCGCCGCTGTAATTCAGCGGCCCAAAGATAAACCAACCGGACTTTATCGGCTCTCCGATCTGCTCGCGAACTTGCAAGTTCCCGGCGGCTTGGGACATCGCCTCCTTATAAACATCGCTCGCGCGGAAGGAGATGCTAATGATAGCGATGGTGAAGGCTCCGAGTGCAGCCATCAGAAGCACCAGCGTCAGGCAACCAAGGGGAATCTTCCAGAGCGGATGGCGTTCCATCCAGCCTCGCGTTAGCGGCTCGGGATGGAGCGGATATGGAGCAGAGGGCACGTTCATCTTTGCTAGCGCGGACTGTCACGATGCAAGACCTTGACCCTATATCCAGCGCGGCGTAGATGTTTGCCGACTTCTTCGGCAATCATCACGGAGCGATGCTGTCCACCCGTACAACCAAAGGCGATGGTGAGATAGCTCTTGCCTTCATGAATGTAGTGCGGAAGCAGATAGACAAGCAGATCGGAGATGCGAGAGATAAACTCCTTCGTCTGCGGGAAGGATCGGATATATTTGGCGACGCGCGGGTGGCGTCCGGTAAGGTGGCGGAATTCGGGAACGAAATGCGGGTTGGGTAGAAAGCGGACATCGAAAACGAGATCAGCATCCTCGGGAACGCCGTTGCGAAATCCAAAGCTCACGCTGGATACAAGGATGCTTTTCTCGGTGGACTGCTCCTGGAATCGCTCATTGATATGAGCGCGAAGCTCGTGAACGTTGAACTTCGATGTGTCGATGACGAGGTCAGCAAGACGACGGATCTCTCCAAGATGGCGGCGCTCTTGCTTTAAGGCTGATTTGACAGGAGCGTCAGTGCCCAGCGGATGCGGCCGGCGAGTTTCACTGAAACGGCGCAACAGTACCGCATCAGACGCTTCAAGGAAGACCACCTTCGTAGGAATCATCCGCCTGACAGACTTCAGCAAGTCCGGGAGCTTGCCCAGCTTCGTGCCTTCACGGACGTCAACGACAAGGGCAGTTCGCCGGATATCCCGCGACTGTACCGCCAACTCGGCAAAGCGTGGGATCAGTTCGACCGGCAGATTGTCAACACAGTAGTATCCGAGGTCCTCAAACGCCTTCAGGACCGAAGCCTTGCCGGAACCACTCATGCCGGTGATGATGACCAGTTCGGACGGACGGCGCGTTTCAGCTTCCCGATCGCTCGCCCGTCTTTTCAGAGAATGCACGCGTTTGCGGGCCCTCATGAATTGGATAGTAGCATCGAAGAGCAAGCTTAGCGTGCGACGACAATTGGCAAGGGAGATTCCACAGGTTGAAGCTGTCAGCATTTTGAAATCTCACGTTGTGTATTCGTCGCGGTGGCCTGTAATCTATGGCGTCATGAAAAAGTTCGAAGAACTCACAGAACGGGAAGTGCTGGCGCTGGCGATCGGTTTGGAAGAGGAAGACGAACGCGTGTACGCAGACTTCGCCGAAGGTTTGCGGCAGGATTTTCCGGCGACGGCCTCGATGTTCTTGGGAATGCGCGAAGAAGAGTCGGGTCACCGGCGACGATTGCTGGAACTGTACCAGAGAAAATTTGGCGAGCACATTCCCCTAATCCGACGACAGGACGTTCGAGGGTTTGTGGAGCGTCCGGCGCTGTGGCTGGTGCGACCCTTGCGAATCGATGCAGTTCGTAAAGAAGCGTCGACCATGGAAGTAGAGACACGGCGGTTTTACGAGAAGGCTGCGGCCCGGACGCAGGACGCAAGCATTCGGCAATTGCTTGATGATTTGGCAAACGAAGAGCGAGAGCACGAGAATCGCGCGCAGGAACTCGATAAGCAGAAACTGCCCGACAACGTGAAAGCGGACGAGGAAGCGGCGCAGCGCCGGCTATTCGTGCTACAGATCGTGCAACCGGGGCTGGCCGGACTGATGGACGGCTCGGTTTCTACTCTGGCTCCGGTTTTCGCAGCGGCATTGGCAACTCAGAAGAGCTGGGATGCCTTTCTCGTTGGGCTCGCAGCCTCCGCAGGCGCCGGCATCAGCATGGGGTTTGCGGAAGCGCTGTCGGATGATGGAAGCCTGACGGGGCGCGGACATCCGTGGGTGCGGGGATTGATCTGCGGTGCGATGACAGCGATCGGGGGAATCGGGCACACGCTGCCATTCCTCATCAAAGACTTTCACCTGGCATTATGGGCAGCAGCTGCGGTGGTACTGGCCGAGCTGGGTGTGATCACGTGGATCCGGCGCCGCTATATGGACACGCCATGGGTTACCGCCGCCTTGCAGGTAGGACTTGGTGGCGTGTTGGTATTTATCACAGGCGTGCTGATTGGAAGCTCATGAAACTTCCGATTTGTGATTGCCAATTGCCGATTTTCAATAGAATTTTGCGATCGCAAATTGACAATCGGCAATCCGTCAAGGTTGTGTATCCAGCGGGTGCGTGCTCTTTTCGTAGAACTCCTTCTGCAATTTTTGGCTGACGTCGTCGGCTTTCACCTGCTGGATCGCCTTCACAATCGAATCAATCCACCACTTCATCTGATATTCGCCTAACTCTTTCGTGGCAGCAGCACCTTCCCCGGAATAGTGAAATGGGAAACGCGTATACCACCAGATGCCGGGGCGCACGATCTTCGGCTGAGAGATCTGGCAGCAGTTTTAGGGAACTTCGATCAGCTGCATTTTTCCGTCCTTGGCGCGATGAAGGACCATCACCTTGCCTTTGAGATCGCGAAAGATAAAGACATCGCGGTCTTTGAAGTGCGCCTCCTTAATAGCTTCTTCCAGTGACATGGGACGAATCGCCACGCAATCGTCCGAGCGCACGAGGTGAACCTCGGTCGTCTTCGCGACAGCGGGATACTTGTGGACGAGCACCGGAACGGCAGTGTTTTCCGACAATCCAACGGCAGCGGTGATTTCTTCCTGTGTCGAATGGCCGTTCCACTTATTGGCTTCCTCTGATTTACGGGCGGAGCGCTTCTTTGATTGCCAACGAGTCTTGTGCTTGATCGCCTGCTTTTCCAGATGATCAAGAGCTTCATTGACGGCAATCGTCATGTCTTTCGCCTGGGCCAGACCGACGAGGGGTCCATTGCGGGGATTAATGGTGATTTCGGCTTTATGGCGATGTTTTTCGACTGCGAGAATGACTTTGGTTTCGAACTTGTCGCCCAGGATTTTGCGGATTTTGGTGAGGCCGGTTTCTACTTCTTTGCGGATGGCGTTGGTAACTTCGTACTGTCTTCCGGTGTACTCCACGTTCATGAGCGCCCCTCCATTTTCAATTCGATGAGGTAAAACGGGCACTGCATTTAACAATTTTGTAATTGGGTAATTTTGTAATTTGGTAATTGAAAAACCGGAGTTGAGGAAGCGGGAGATTCAGATTACCCGAATACTCAATTACACAATTACCAAATCTATTTTTTGACCCGGCGTTGGTGTGTGCTGGGGATGCGCATGTCTTCGCGGTACTTCGCTACCGTGCGGCGGGTCACCTGAATGCCCTGAGATTGCAGGATGCGGGTGATCTGCTCGTCGGTCAGCGGGCGAGATGGGTCTTCTTCCTCGATGAGCTTTTTCACGCGGCGCTTGAGGATCAGCAGCGATGTGCCGCCGCCCTCCGGGCCTTGTACGCTCTCGCTGAAGAAGTAACGCAACTCGAATACGCCCTGCGGAGTGTGGGCATATTTGCTGGCGACGGCACGGCTTACCGTCGAAGGATGCACGCCAATTTCTTCGGCCACCTCCTTGATCATCATGGGTTTCAGGAAATCGATTCCGCGTTCCAGAAATTCCTGCTGGCGGGCAACGATCGAATAACAAACCTTCGTGATCGTCTGCTTGCGTTGTTCGATGTTCTTGATGAGCTGAATGGCGCTCTTGTAGCGCTCTTTGACGTAGTCGCGCGTGTTCTTGTCGTTGCTTCCGTCGCGCGTTACAAGCTTTTTGTACGCTGGATTCAGGCGAAGCTGCGGCAAGTCTTCGTCGTTCATGATGACCAGCCACTCGTCGCCGTGCTTCACGAAGGCAACGTCGGGCTCGATCAGCCGGGCCTGGACTTTGTTGTAGCGCAGGCCGGGTCGCGGATCGAGGGTACGGATGTAGTCGAGCGCAGATTGCACCGCTTCGATGGGGCGTCCGATGGCCTTCGCGATTTCCTTGTGCTGCTTGTTCTGCACGCCACGCAGATGCTGATCGACGATCGCCATCGCATCTTGAAGGACCTGCGCAGTGCCGTTCCCATTCTTGTGTTGCTCAAGCTGCGCCTGGTGGAATCGCAACTGGTTCAGCAAGCACTGCCGAAGGTCGCGACAAGCCACTCCGGGAGGATCCAGTTGCTGAACGACCTGGAGAGCTTCCTGCAGATCGGCGGCGGCAAAGTTCGGCTTGAAAGCGAAGTTCGGCGCTGGAGCCGGGGCTGGCGCAGTCGCTACAGCGGCGGCACTTGCGCCCGATACGGATCCGACAGAGGATTCCACATTCTGTGCGGCTTCGGGCGGCGCGGCCTGAGTCTCCGAATACTCATTCAGCTCTAATCCGTTGACTACACCGGTGTCATGAGAAGCAGAAGGCGTTTCGGTGTCGCTAAGCCCCAAGGCCTGCACTTCGCTGATGATGTTCTTGGCGGCCTCAGCGTCCGCCTCAGGCGTTGCGGGAGGGGCGATGCCGAGAAGCTCCTCATCACTGGCAATCAGGTAGCCGTCTTCATTCAAGTTCCCGACGATGAGGTCAGCCGCTTCCCGCACTTCCGACCGAAGGCTCAAAGCTCCCAGCTGCCAGCTTAGATGATCCGTAAGATTCGACGGCTTCGACAGGAAGTTCTCGAACGATGGACGCTCGATGTCTTCCATCTCGCTATGAGTGCGATAGCCGGGGTCGAGGTAATCCTGGAAGAACGACCCGAAGTCGATCTCTTCGAAGGGATCTTTCTTCTCGACAGCGGTAATTGGATTTTCTTCGGTTGTCGCAGTGGTCGCGCGCTCGCGGTCTTCTTCCTTTTTGCCAACTTCGTCGAGAAGAGGAACGGAATCTTCCAGTTCCTCGAGAACCGGGTTCTCGACCATCTCGGTGTTGATCATGTCCTTGAGCTCAAGTTTGTTGAGCGCGAGGACCGACACCATCTGCACAAGCCCCGGCGTAAGGATCTGGCGTTGCGAAAGCTTGACGCTGAGTTTGTGCTGTAGCAAGACCATAGTTTCAAATTTCGCGTTTCAAGTTTCGAGTTCACGAGTTTGCATTTGAAACTCGAAACTTGAAACTCAGAAACTGCTTCGTTACACGAGCGAGAAACTCTCGCCCAGGTAAACCTTTCTTACTTCCGGATCGCCGGCCAACTGGTTCGGAGGTCCGTGACGGAATATGCGTCCGTCATCAATGATGTAGGCGCGATCCGTAACCGAAAGCGTTTCGCGCACGTTGTGATCGGTGATCAGCACCCCGATGCCGCTGGCCCGCAGGCTGCTAATGATCTTCTGCAGATCCAGAACGGCGATGGGATCGATCCCAGAAAAAGGTTCGTCCAGCAAGATGAACGTGGGATTGATGCAGAGACAACGGGCAATTTCCACGCGCCGGCGCTCTCCCCCGGAAAGGGCGTATCCGCGATTCTGGCGGATGTGCTCCAGTCCCAGCTCATCGATAAACTTTTCCATCTTCTCGCGGCGCTCGTGCCAGGAGATCGGTTGAGCCTCTAGAACCGCGAGGATGTTCTCTTCAACCGTGAGTTTCCGAAAAACCGAAGCTTCTTGCGGGAGATAGCTGATGCCATACTGACGTGCCCGCAGGTACATGGGAACGTCGGTGATGTCCTGACCGTCGTATAAAACGCGGCCAGTGTCAGGAGGGATCAAGCCAACGATGGCATAAAACGTGGTGGTCTTGCCAGCGCCGTTAGGTCCAAGTAATCCAACAACTTCGCCCTGCTGGACTTGGAGGCTAACCCCATTTACAACGCGGCGGCCCCGGTAGGATTTCCCGATTTCTTCGGTGGCCAAGGTACGCATTTCTCTTGCCAATTACCGGGCAACCCGCGTTTGCGTTACCACAGGACTGCTTGCTTCGCCTTCTACGAGCACCCTATCATCGCGTCTAAAGAAAGTCAACGAAACCCCCGTAATCTTGCCCTGTTCGGCATCAAAAATGCTGGGCGGTCCGCCCGTCAGTACGACCTTGTCGTCAGCCGCCGTATAGACGAGGTTTTGGCCCTCGGCGCGCCGCTTTGGCTGTTCGATTCGGACATTGCCCTGAGCGGTCATGTGATCGAGTTGACCGGGAGTGCTAACCTGCCGGGCTGATGCCGTCTGGCTGCGGGGCGCGAGGTAGGCGTCGAGCGTATTGGCAGAGGCAGTGAACTCCGTCGCCTTCGCCAAGACTCCTCCGTCATAGTGCACGCGGCGGTCGGCGTCAGCGTAAGTAACCTTATTTGCCGTGATTGTGATCGGGTCCGTTGACGGTAAATTATTGATTCCCTTCTCTTGCTTCGCAGTCTGGCCCGCCGTACTCTGCAGCTTGGACTTCTGCGGCTCCACCAGGATGGTCTGCACGGGTTGCTGGTTCGTTCCTGCCGCGATAACCGCCCGGCGATCCCGGTCGAACTGGATCGTCGGTGCTTCGATGACATTCGTGTCCTGCCAGAGTCTGGCGTTGCCTTTGTAAAACGCAATCGCAGGGGAACTGCGAGCGGTCATAGCTTGCGAAGTCACGTGAATCGGGGACGACGAGGCCAGCAGAGCCCCATTCGGATCTTCTTTGAGATCGCTGTAAGTGCTCTTCACGTTGCCATCTGCCACGGCCTCACCGGTTGCGCGATTGATTCTGATCGTGTTGGCCGTTGTTGCCATTCCTCCATTGGCCACTCGCGGGCTTCCCGTCAGCAGTAGCATCTGATCCCCGGGGGTATAGCGGCCCACCTTAGCCCAGGCCTGCATACGCTTTTCAGCCGCCTGGCCATCGGAATATGCAAGATGCCCCGATTGCGTGAGCGACTGAATCCCCCCCTGAGGCAGAAAACTGGCGTCAACGGAATCGCTAGTGCTGATACGGTCTGGCTGTCCGAAAGTTGAATTGACGATGCGAGCATCCGGAGCGCCGTGAATGCTGGCCAGATGGTTGTGCACGTCTTTGTCCGAGAACTCGGCGATGAACTTGCCTGCCGTTACTACCGTACGCTGCGCAGCCGAACGATGAGCGGTATCCGAATTCGGCTGTTGATTAATCGTGATCTGCGCTGCACCATCTGTTACGGCCCGCCGCAAGATGCGTCCCTTCGCAACGACGAAATCCATGGCCGCTGCTGCCAGATCGAAGTCTTCGGGCCCGTCAGGAGTTGTCTTCAGGGAAGGCGAGCCTGAAGGTTTCTGTGAAAGATGGACGCTGTCTAGGGCATGCACTCTGTCGAGCACATTCTTGCCGACGAAATCCATAACAACTTTTCCTGCAGTGCCCTGCATTGACTCAGGCCCCGTTCGTTCAAAGTGAACATTGCCCGTCAGAGTAGCGGTCCGAAGCAGGTCTTCTCCCGGCTTGAAAAGGAACTCAGCACCGTCGGCTAGGCCGTTGAATTCGTCGGCTTCCGTGTCACCCTTTCTGGAACGTTGCACACCTGTGCTTGCGGTCGGCTTTCGCGCTTGTGCAATTACATTTCCAAGGGCGACAACTCTATCCACGTGATTCTCTGGGCCGAGATAAAACACGGCCTGATCGGCCACGACATTTCCGGTTTCACGGTTGAGATGAGGATGGTCCAGAGCGATCTGGCGAGGATCGTTGCTGATCACTCCATGGTCAGCTTGAATCACAGCAGAATGGGATCCAGTCAGCTCAAGATGAATTTCGGAGCCCAACGTCAAAGTATTCTGCTTTCCCGAATATTTCACCCCGAGGGCCCATCCCGAAGCCTGGGGCGCGCGGAATTCTACCCGCGCATCCGTGAACGCATTCCCTGTGTTCTTATTGAAAATCAGGTCACGCGTTTTCAGGTGAATTGGATTCTTGAGTTCTTTGGGCGTAGATTGGTCTGGACTGGTCAGTCCTGCCGGGTTCGCCACGAGATCAATCGAGACATCTCCCATTGCCGTTACATCGCCTGTCTTCTGGTTATAGGCGAAGTCGTCACCGTAAATCTGGTCGTACCGGGATGAATCGCGGCCATAGAGGACAATGTTGACATTGTGCAGCTGAGCATTGCCGTTGAGCTTGAACTCCTTGACATCGCTCGCCTCGACGGTAAAAAGCGTACGTTTGCCGTCAGATTTTGAGAACTGGAATCCGTGAGCAGTCTGCTTAATGTCGTAACCAATCTTGCCGGGAATCGTCTTTAGGACATTTGTGGCCTTCGAGCGAGCATAGAAGTACATTCCCGCCACCGCGAGTGTGAGGATCATGGCGGTTGCCGCTAGTATGCGGCGCAAACGATAGACCGGCAGCGTCATCTGGGTTCAGTGTAAATCAGTACCCAGTCCCCAGTACGCTATACCCAGTTTTTGATAACCTTTCCCATTCCCATGCCAGATAAGGTGAAGGCTCCACTGCTTGAATTTCGCAATATCCAGGTGATGCGCGGTCAGAAGACTGTGCTCAACGACTTCAGCTTGCAGATTGGGCCGGGCGAGCATGTCGCGATTCTTGGGCCGAACGGGTGCGGCAAGTCGACGTTGATTAAGACGATCACGCGCGAGTGCTACCCGATCGCGGGAGATGAATCGTCGATGGCAATTCTCGGTCAGGATTCTTGGGATGTCTTTTCTCTGCGCTCGATGCTGGGTATTGTCTCGAACGACCTGATGCTCTCCTGCACCGGTGACGCCAGCGGTATGGATGTGGTGCTGTCAGGTTTCTTTAGCAGTACTGCGATCTATCCCAACCATAATGTCGATCCGGCTCATCGGGAGAAGGCTGATGCGGCGCTGGCAGAGTTGAAGATTTCGCATCTTGCGGATCGCCCAGTTTGCGAGATGTCGTCGGGCGAGGCACGACGGGTGCTGATTGCACGAGCGCTAGTGCATCGTCCGCGGGCCCTGCTGTTTGATGAACCCTGCAATTCGCTGGATCTCGGCGCCCAGCAGAAGGTGCGGCAAACTATGAGCCAGCTGGCGCGGACAGGCACTGCCATCATCCTCGTAACGCACGAACTGGCCGACATCGTTCCGGAGATTCAGCGGGTGGTGCTGATGAATCGCGGACGAATCGTCGCGGACGGTGCGAAAGAAGAAATCCTGAAAGTAGATCGTCTTGAAGACCTATTCGGCATCAACGTGCAAATGGAATGCCGGGACGACCACTATCATTTGTGGTGACTACGGCCATCAGAAACTGTCATCAATATTGACCTGCATGATCATACGGTCAAGCTCGACCCTTGCGGCGTTTTGCTGGTCGTTCAATTCTGCCATCTCTTTTCGAAGCGTGGCAATGCGACTCTCTTGCACATCCAACTGTCCAACATAGCGCTGGATCAAAGCCCTCTCCTCGGAACTACCCTTTAGCGCCTTCATGTTTTCCCGGACACGGTTCTGGTCGCTCGAAATCTGATCAGATTCCCGCCTGCAATCCGCGATTTGAGCCGAGATAGCGCCGATCTTTTCCTTCTGCTGAAGAATACGATCGAAAGCGGTTTGCAGAGTAGGCGTCATCCCCTTTTGCTGCACGATCAAGTCGACCCTTTCAGAATCGAGGCTGTTGAGGGCAAAGCTGTCATCCAGAGAGTGGTCCGATTCAATCTTCAGTTCGGCTGTCTTCTGGGCATCGACCTTCACGCGAAACCGGTGGTAAGACTCGGTCGACTCTTCGGGCTGTTGCGTCTTCGGGGAAAGTTTCCAATCCTCTTCCGCCGGATACTCCACGATCACCTGCCGAGGCTCACTATCTGCGTTACGAATCGCGATCTTGCTCGTTTTGTGTTCCTTGCGAGTGATTTGAACTGTTCCCTTGGCTATGCGAATGCGGCTCATGGGCATTTGCAATGACTCGTCCGAATACTTGATGTGAACCGCAGCATCTCCGGCATAGGAGAGCAAGCGACGTTCGTCGGGATGAATTGTTTCGAGCACGCCCTCTCCGGCGAAGGTATCGGCCTCGAGCACATTGAATGATCCAGCATCAAGCACCTGTCCGCTGGTGTTCTTGATCCAAAGCGCACGTAGAGGAGCGGAATTAGGGTTCCAGAGCGTAACTTTTTCGGCCTCAATGTGAGCTTGCAGAATCGGAACGAGCGCTGACTGGTTCTTGCCGATCGTGATCTTTTGCTTGATGTCGTATTGGAAGAAATCGCCGGCAGACTTCCCCTCCGCCTCAGTTCCCTGCTTCTCGACCGCCGTACTCATGGCCGTGTCGGTCTCCACCAAGGGAGGCGCGCCTCCTTGAACTTCGACAGTTTCTGAGGCCGATCCTACGTTCAGAGTGGCGTCGATCTCGTTATTCCTGCCGATACCAAGATAAATGTTCGTCAAGTTAAAAGCCTGGAATCCGGGCGAGTTGACGAAAAGGGCTGAGTTGCCCGCCTGAATGTCGTTGAAGCTATAGCGGCCCTGCGCGTTTGTTGTGGTCACCTGAGCCGTTCCAGTCTCTTCGTTGCGCACGGTAACGCGAGCATTGGCGACTGTCGCACCCGAGGGATCTTTTACGAAACCATAGAGACCGGTTGTCGCGTGGGAAACCGTGGGCGGGGGTGCCTGCAGTTTGGCATACTCCTCCACGGTCGCTTCATGCGATTGAGGAGTCAACATCACTGACTGTGGCAACGGAACAACTGGCCGCCGCGCATAGAACGGCTGCGAGATGTCCTGTATGAAAGACTGGGGCGCACCCGCCACCAACGAAAGTTGGACATCTTTCCAATCTTCGCCGATGGTGTTGTCGACAATCGCCCAACCCTGCAACAGCGGCTTTTCGTTCGCAGTCCGCGGGAAGATGATGCGATACGTACTCTTCCAGATCGGCACCTCGCTGATGTAACTGACAAACACATCGCGATCGCCCTGACCAGACGCAGTAAATGTCATCGTCCTAACGTCTCGAGCCCGGGAAGAACCGATCAGACTAAGGTATCGTGCAACTTCATCGGATAATTCGCGCTCTGCGATACGGACAGAGGTCGAGCTACCAAGCTCGAAATTTCTCATTTCACGCGAGTCGGTCACAATGGAGAAGGTTGTCACATCTTCGGTTTCACCATTCGTCCTGTGACGTTGGATTCTCTCCACGCTCAGAAGGCGCCCGGCGACGGTCGCCGAACCACTCCGCACTTCCACTTTGGCGCCGCGTAGCGCTTGAAGGTATTCGGCCTGAGTGATCTGCTCGCCGAATGGCAGCCGCAGCGATCGCAAGCGCTGATCCAGAGGCGCGATCGAGTTATAGCGCAAGGAAGAAACACGACCTTCACCGAGATCAACAGCAGTCAGCGACTTCAGAACGTCATTCAGTTGAGAGGTCGTAAAGTCGATATTTAGATCTTGTGTTCCATGGACCTTTGCGGTGTGCTCAAAATATCCAACGCCATTCTTGTAGAGCACGACCCGTTTCACAGGAAGACGGGACGGGTTCGTTGACGTCTCGTTCAACGCGGAAGGATTTGGGGCAGGTGCCGGCTTGGAAGCGTTAGCCTTGCCTTGGGCGAAGACCCCGGAAGAGAAAAGCAGAAAGGCAAGAGGCAGAATCGAGTGACGCACAAACACCTCCGATTCCGAGAAAATGATCCTACGGAAGCGGAAGTTTAACACCTAGCCCAGAGAATCAGCGGTTACTCCGGTCACTCATAGACGATGGAAGTCGCGGAGAGAGAGTTCCAGCCCGCCATACTCCGGATGGTCATTGTGTCCGATGCAGAATGCAATGTCGATCGAATCTCCGGCCAGCAGCGGCGTTTTCTGGAGGCGTTCGGCCATGTGCCAGGCGAGCGCGTCGAATGCGATTTTCGAGCGGAAGTCGTTTTTGCGCGAAGAGCCTTGCGGTTCGGTAACAGCTGCGGCCATTTCACTTCGGCGGATGGCCCCACTATCGGGATGGCAGCGCGGAGTGGCCAGGATGGCCTCTGCGGAGAGTTGAGATGATTCGCTCGGGGCTAAAATGTGCTCTCCTGTCCGAACCTTCAGTTTGACGTGCTTTTCCTTCAGGATTTTTGGCGGAGCCACAAGCTGCACTCCGCGAGCGGCAAAGACCGGTTCCGGATTACTCATCCCGTATGGCTCCAGAAGTTCGAGAGTGTGGAATAGCTCCGGGGTCACATCGGTAAGCTCGATTTCCCCATCGATCTCGAGAGTCGGCTCAAAATCCGACAGTTTCAGCTTGGTTCGAGCAAACTGATCAAGACGCGCCCGTAACTCGGGGACATTCGCTGTCGGCATTGCAAAGCCGCAAGCGTGAGAGTGGCCTCCGTATCGGGTGAACAAGCTCCCGCATGACTCAACTGCTTCGAGCAGATGAAAGGCACGAATGGAGCGTCCTGAGCCAAAGGCCTCATCACCCTCCCGCGAGATCACAAGTGCTGGCCGATTGTATTTCTCGACGATGCGGGTAGCTGTGATACCGATGACACCGCGATGCCAGCCGTCACCATCCACGACGATGCAATAGGAATCGCACAGTGCCGATTCGGCGGTGAAGCGCTCTTCCACCGCCTGCAGAATTCTGCGTTCTTCCTCCTGCCGGTCGGTGTTGAGCTGATTCAATTTTGTTGCCAGTTCCCTTGCCCGAGCCGGATCCCTTACGCTGAAGAGTTCGATGACATCGCGTGCGATGTCCATGCGACCGGCCGCATTGATTCGAGGAGCAATTCGAAACCCGACTTCACCTGATGTCGGCGGACGGTTCACCGCGATTTGCGCACTCTCCAACAAAGCTTTCAGCCCAGGATTCACCGCTTTCCGCAGCGCGTCGAGCCCAAGTGAGGCAAAGACCCGATTTTCTCCTGTCAGGGGAACCGCATCCGCGATCGTCGCGATCGCTACAACCTTCATGAACGAGAGCAGCAGCTTGTTCTGATCTCTGGACTCAAGCCGGCGTTGCATCAAGCCTTGCGCCAGTTTGAAAGCCACTCCCGCTCCGCAGAGCTGCTTGTAGGGATAAGTGCATCCGTTCTGGTTCGGATTAATTACTGCGAGTGCCTTTGGGACGCCATCGTGACCAGGCAGATGATGGTCCGTAACAATCAGATCCACGCCGAGCCGCAGCGCCGTCTCCGCGGGACCGAAAGCGCGAATACCCATATCGACACTGATGATCAGACGAATGCCGGCCGCGGCGGCGCGTTCGATGACGTCATGGCGCATGTCGTAGCCCTCTCGAATCCGGTGCGGGACGTGAAAGTCGGCGGTGCCTCCACAAAGTTCAATCGCCGTCTTGAGGATGATCACCGCCATCGTCCCATCGACGTCGTAGTCGCCGTAGATCAGCATCGGCTCCTGGCGCTCGATCGCGGCATCGAGGCGATCGACCGCAGCGCGCAGACCAGTCATTTGCTCAGGAGAATGAAGGTGCAAGAGCGAGGGAGCGAGAAATCTATGCGCAGATTGTGCGTCTGTGATCCCGCGCCGCAACAGTAGTGGTGCGAGAATCGACGCTCCGCGCTCAACACCGGTGCCACGGAAGCTGGCGTCAGCGCAGAGAAGCGAACTCAGCGATTCGACCGCAGCACGATCGGAGGGCTTCTGAATCCACTGCATGGGTGATGGAGCAGTTTACTCCAGCTAGGACTGTGCAGTGATGTTGGAAAGTTGTTAAGGCTAGTTTTCTTCGTCCTGGTCAGGTTCGTCGATCGTCAGGCCGCCGAATTCGTCGGAAACTTCGAGCAGATGCTGGTAGCGCTCGTACCATTCGGTGCTGACTTCGCATAGAAACATCGATCCCTGGTAGGCCCAGCCGAGCTGCAGATATCCCACTTTGCCAACGTGAGCCCGTAGCCAGCGCGCGTCGTCAACATCGTCGCCATCGGTAAATTCCGAGTTCGTGAGGCGCTCAACCATTTCGTCGAGCTCCTGGCGTTCGAGAACCCAGGAGTGCATAGTCAAGAACGGAGCCCCTGCGGACTTTGCGAGTTCAACAAAGTCCTTCCAGCCGTCGGGGTTATCGCCCATCTCCCACATGACACATTGGACTTCTTCATAGTCGACATAGCCATGAAAGCGGCGCATGCCGTGGCCTTCGATGAAGGCAATCATGTCATCTTTTACCGTTGTGAGATCGTCTGGAATAGGCGACATAAACTCGCGAAAGACCGCAAACTTTTATTGTATGCCCTTCAGAGTCTAGCTGCCAGCGCCTGCCATCAGCGCGCAGGCGTGGGGCCGCTCATCAATTGCAGGAACATCCGATAGAACTTCTGCGTGTCGACATCAAACTGGATCTCCACCTTCTGCGTTGCAGGTGCTGGATTGGCGGTTTCCGGCCATGTGAGCGTGTTACCGTACGTCGCCCCGTGGTCCAGGTCAACACTCATGAAGCGGGTATCGGCTTTCGTGATGATGCTGGGATCGATCCAGGCAGCGGCCGCCAGTTCGTCCCACATGATGTCAGCGCCCGGCGTGAGCATGGCATATTTCGCGATGTAGCTCGCGATCAGAGTTCTCGCAGACTCGATCCGGTTCACGAACTCGGCTGTCATTTTTACCTTCACCGAAACGTCAGTCGGAGTGCAGACAATTTTCTTCCATGGAGCCCGCAAAACAATGGCAGCGGCTTCCGGATCGAACCAGAAATTGAATTCATGGCGGGGATTGTTTACGAACTCCGGATTGTCACTCCGCGGATTTAAGCTGCCGCCCATGAACACCAATTCCTGCGCGAGTTCGGGAAGCTGAGGATCAATCGAAATCGCCAGCGCAAGATTCGTCATGGGCCCTCCCTCATAGATGGTGACTTCATGCGGATACTTGTGCACCATTCGAATGAGAAAATGAGGAGCATCCCCATCAGCAGGCTTCGTCGTAGGCTGACCTTCAGGCATCGGTGGAATCACTGACGCCTCGTGCCACCAGCGGTCATCCCAAGCACCGGCATAGGCGACCTGCCCGAATTGCTGCTGCCATAATTGCGCTTCATGACGCGTGCGAACCAGAGGGAATTCGGCGCCAGCCATAACAGGAATGTCAGTACGGCCGATGATTTCAAGTAGGCGAAGCGTGTGCGCAACTTCTTCCCGAAGCCATTGATCCCCACTGACCACAGTGATTCCCAAGACTTCGACTTGGGGCGACTGGATCAGCGTTAGCAGCGTCTGCATGTTGCTGCCGCCGGGACCGGAACAGTCTTCGTTGATGATGATTTTGCGGCGGGGCTGAGCCAGCGCGGAAGGACTCAACGACAGAACCCACAACGCAAGAACGGCCGTTCTAGCGATTCGCATGAATCTCCCTTGTCCTCCCTAAAAAGCTTGGGCAGATCGGCATGCAACCGATCTGCCCGGGTATTTGCTCATTCTGGGCGTCTTCGGCTCAGAACGTGAGTTTGAGGCCGAACTGAATCAGACGAGCATTGTTCACTGTGTTGTTGATGACCCCAAAAGTGGCTGGAGCGTTGATATCCTGCTCGCCGCTGCCGCCCGATCCGCCCATATAGAACTGCGGATGGTTGAAGAGATTGAAGAACTCGGTGCGGAATTGCACGTTCATTCCCTCCCGGAAGGGTAGCGGAAAGTCTTTGATGATGGAGAAGTCTGTATTCACAAACCGCGGACCATATAGCGGAGCCCGCGGCGCGGTTCCGAGTTCGCCAACTGTGACTTCCTGGGCAGTTCCAGGGTTCAATGTAAACGTTGGTGCTTGCGCAAACGCGCAAGGGTTAAACCAGTTCTGAATCGTGTGGACTGCGGACGGTGCCGTGCAAGTGGGATTGCCCGCAACGGGTCCTGCCCTGTTGGGATCGCCAACTTCGTTGGGCCGTTGGAAGGTATTTCCGTTGTACGAGAAATACACTCCGGAACCGTCGCCGCTATCAACCACGAACAATGGGAATCCGGAAGTAGCCCTCTGAATCACGTCCACCTGCCAGTTCCCGAGAATCGCGTTGGTGGCGCCAGTCCAATTGCTTCCAAAATGCTTGCCTTTGCCAAATGGCAAATCGTACACGATGCTGGCCGTGAAACTGTCGTTAAGGTTCAACTGCGACAGTCCCCAGTCGAGCTTGGCGCTTCCGGGCAACGGATAGTAAATCGCGCCGGGATTCGTGCCCAGTCCATCCGGCATACCGGAGTCAAAGGTTCGAGACCACGTGTAGCCCAGCAACGCATAAAGTCCGTGACGTGTGCTCTTGGTCTCGGCCTTGATCTGCAGGGAGTCGTAGTGAGCTGTTCCCACACTGTTGTTGCTGCTCACTGCCTGGAACGGGGCAGCATACGGATACGTTGGGAAGCCGCACCCCACGGTATAACCCGGTATCACACCGCAAGCACTTGGCGAGGAAAGATTTTCGTTCGCCTGCCCGACCAGAAGATGCGTGCTGCGAGTCCCGGCATAGCCAGTGGTCAGCACGACATTCCCCGGCAGTTGGCGCTCAATATTCAGGTTGAATTGCTGCACGATGCCCTGCCTGAAGTCACGATTCATCGACTGAATCGTGCCAGTGTAGGTCTGGGGATTTTGGGGCCCGGACAGCACCGCGCCGCCATTAACCGGAGTGCTATTAGGAGTGCTGGGGTCAACCAGGAAGCCTCCGGAGAGCGAACCGAAAGCGCTCTGGTATCCAAGACAGAAATCGCTCGGGCAGGGATCAACTTCGGCATAGTACGGCGGGTTCTGCCATAAACCTTGTCCGCCTTGGTTCCAGGACGAATCGTGCAGAATGCCGTAGCCCGCGCGGATGACCGTCTTGTCGCTGCCCATGACCTTCCACGAAATACCGATGCGCGGCTCAATCGCGGTCTTGTCAAATTGAATTCCGACACGCCCGTCAGTCGTAACACAGTTTGTGCATCCGCCTATAGCAGGACTTCCCTTAGGCACATACCACTGCAGCGTTTGGATATCGAAGTTTGCCTGCCGGTTCTGGACTTCGGTAGTTGGCGTGACTATAGCCCAGGCAACACCAAGGTTCACAGTCAGGCTCGGCGTGACTCGCCAATCGTCCTGCACGAAGGGCCGGAACAATTTCCACCGGCGGCCAGTGGTGCCACCTAGGAACGTTTGATCGTGCGCGGCAAAGATGCCCGTGCTCCCGAGAAGCAGGTCAGCGGCGTCATCTCCAGTCAGCGCCGCATTTTCCACGACGAAGCCGTCCTGAAATGCGTTGTTTCTCACGTTCATCTGGCTCGCGCGGAACGTGGCTCCGAAGCGGATGTTGTGCTTGCCGCGAATCAGATCGAGCGTGTCAGAAACTGAATAGACGTTGGTGCCGCCCTGATATGGAGCGTATCCGCGGTCGCCGATGGCGAAATAGTTCGCCATCAGGAATGACGTCATGCCGCAACTGATGCAGTCCTTGCTCGACTGATTCAGAGTCGTCGGGTATCCCGTGATCGTGGAGCATTTCGATCCCAGATCTGCGCCGGGAATGCCGATGACAGCCGCTTCGCAGGTTCCGGTCCCGAACGAAAGGATGTGGTTGAAGATGCGGTTAAATCCAACGGTAACCTGGTTGATCGTGTTCGCCGAGAATACGTGCGTTTCCGAAAGTGCCGCATTGCGCCCGTGATTATCGATGTACTGGTTGCTGCCGAAGGCGTTTTGCTCCGTCCATGTGGGTGAACCGCCAGGGATGAAGTTCGTCGCCTGGTCGTAGCTGAATCGCGCAAAGATCGAATCTTTGTTTGAGAAGTTGTGATCCACGCGAATGTCACCAGTGCCTTCATTGGTCTTCCGTACGGGCACATTTACATAGTTGTAGCCCACCGCATTCGCAACATTGGGAGTTGGATAAAGCTGCAACACCTTGGCACCAACCGGATTAACCACAGCGGCCGGGATGATGCTGCAAGCAGTTCCCGCGGCCTGAGCTCCGGTTGGACCAACCGGCTCTGGCGTTGAGGTTCCGGGCAT
>Ga0335081_10002038_pt1 | contig 31907 bp, 25 predicted proteins | sample Lox_Sample_35_FD_206713 | JGI IMG/M metagenome (GOLD analysis project Ga0335081, IMG submission 206713) | Soil microbial communities from Loxahatchee National Wildlife Refuge, Florida, United States - Lox_Sample_3.5 | ecosystem: Environmental > Terrestrial > Soil > Wetlands | place: USA...
ACCGAGCTTGAGTGCGCGGCGAAGCGCCGGCTCGATCAGTGGCGTGGCGACGCCGCTATAGGCGCTCTCGGCCCTGCCGAAACCCATGCCCTCCCAGAGGAAGCGCGCGACCTTGCAAATATTTCCGTTGGCGTCGGGATCATTGGTGCCGCGCCCCACCACCAGCAGCAGGGTCTCGCCGCGCGATCGGGTGGCGGGCGCGGCGGCTTCCGCATCGGCGATCCGCGCCGCCGCCGCCTGCAGCAACCGCGGCTCGATCGCGAGTTCCCGCCCGAAGCGCAGCTCGATCTCGGGATTGGCCGCGGCGAAGCTGTTGATCTCCCAGGGCAGATCGTTCTTCACGTGGGCCGCGGCGAAGAGCATGCCCGGAATTCCGATGATGCGCGTGGCGCCGCGCCGCTTCAGGGCTTCGAGCCCGTCGCGGATGATCGGGCGCGCAAATTCCAGATAGCCGAGCTCCATCTCCTGCGGCGCGAGCCGCTGCCTGAGCCCCTGGCCCAGCCGCTCGAATTCGCGGATCGCCTCGGGATCCCGACTGCCATGGCCGCACAACATTACCGCGCTGCTGCTCATCCCCATGTCCTCTTCTGGTTGACGACCGCACGATCATCGCTCGATGCTCGGGCGCGATGCTGCCGCTCCTTCGCCCCGATCCAGGATCGACCGACCCGCTGCTGCTGTTGCTGGCGGCATTGCTGATCGATGCGGTGATCGGCGATCCCGCTTGGCTCTACGGCTGCCTCCCGCACCCCGTGGCGTTGATCGGTCAAATGATCGCGGCGCTGGAGCGCCGACTCAATCTCGCCGAGCGCAACGATCGGGTTCGGCGTGCACTTGGCATCCTCACGGTGGTGCTCGTCGTCGGTCTTGCCGCGGGGCTCGGCGCGCTCGCGGCGGAGGCACCCCTTGGTTGGCTCGTGACCCCCGCGGTGGTGGCCGTGCTGGTGGCCCAGCGCAGCCTTTGGGACCATGTGGCCGCTGCGGCCGTGGCGCTGGAGCGGAGCGGAGTGGATGCCGGCCGTGGCGCCGTCAGCCGCATTGTCGGCCGCGATCCCCAGAGCCTCGACGAGGCCGCCGTCGCGCGTGCCGCGATCGAATCCCTGGCGGAGAATTTCAGCGACGGCGTGGTGGCGCCGGTCTTCTGGTTCGTGCTGTTGGGGCTGCCGGGGATTTGCGCCTACAAGGCGGTCAACACCCTCGACAGCATGATCGGTCATCGCTCGGAACGCTACCGCGCATTCGGCTGGGGAGCGGCACGCCTCGACGACTTGGCCAATCTGCTGCCGGCCCGCCTCGCCACCGCACTGTTGGCCATCGCTGCTGTTTTCCTGCCCGGCATGGCCGGTGGCGATGCCGTTCGCGCTGCGTTCCGCGATGCCCGGCATCACCGCTCGCCCAACGCGGGTTGGCCAGAATCGGCGATGGCAGGCGCGCTCGGCCTTGCCCTCGCGGGGCCGCGGCGTTACGGCGGCGAGATCGTGGCCGATGCCTGGATGGGAGAAGGACGCCAGGAAGCGAGCGCCACGGACATCCGCCGCGCACTCCGCCTCTATGGCGCTGCCTGCATGGTGCAGGCGGTAGTGATTGCGGTGGCATTGGTGGTGCGCCGCTGCTAAGCGAGCCCCGATCGCGCGGTCTATCGGACGAACTCCCTCCCCCCACAGGGGGGAAGGGGTTCCGCAGCGCACGGCGCGCAGATCATCGCGCACGGGCGATCTCCAGCAGCGCGGGCACGTCGAGATGCGCGTCCAGGTGATCCGCGAGCGCGTCCAGCGCCGAATCCACCTGTGCTTCGTAGATGAGGCCCTGATCGGCTTTGCCGCCAAGCGCGGCGATGAAGGCGCGGCGGAACGGATCGCAGGAGAAGAGGCCATGGACGTGGCAGCCCATCACACGGCCGTCCCGCGACATGGCACCGTCGAGCCGGTCGCCCAAGCGCAGCATCGGTCGCGCCGTATCGGGTCCGGTGCTGCGGCCCACATGCATCTCATAGCCCTTGATCGCGGCACCGGTCTTGACGTCGATGCCCTCGACAGTCGTCAGCATCTTGTCGGCGGTGAGCACGGTCTCGACGTCGAGGAGACCCAGGCCTGGCGCCGCGCCCGGCGGTCCTTCGATACCTCCGGGATCGGCGACCCGGCGCCCCAGTATTTGATAGCCCGCGCAGAGCCCGAGCACCGCGCCGCCGCGCCGGCGATGCGCGGATATGTCAATGTCCCAGCCCTCGGCGCGCAACGCCGCTAAATCCGCGAGCGTCGCCTTCGAACCCGGAAGCAGGATCAAATCCGCAAGCGGTAGCGGCCGCCCCGGTGGCGCGAGGTAGACCGCCACGTCACGCTCCGCGCGCAGCGGGTCGAGATCGTCGAAATTGGCGATCCGCGGCAGACGCGGCACCACGATACGCAGCTTGCCGGCGCGCTGCGGCGGTTCGATCCGGTCGAGCGCTAGCGCATCTTCGGCGGGGAGCTCGTGCGCTCGCGCGAAGTAAGATACGACGCCCAGGCAATCGAGGCCGGTCATTCGCTTGATGGTCTCTATCCCGCCCTGGAACAGCGCCACGTCGCCGCGGAACTTATTGACGATCACGCCCTTGAGGCGCGCTCGCTCGGCCTCGCTCAGCAGCAAATGCGTGCCGACGATCTGCGCCAGCACGCCGCCGCGTTCGATGTCGCCGATCAGCACCACCGGCAAATCCGCCGCCTCGGCGAAACCCATATTGGCGATGTCGCCGTCGCGGAGGTTCACCTCGGCGGTGCTGCCGGCGCCTTCCACCAGGACCAAGTCGGCGCCGGACGCGACGATCGTGAAGCTCTCGATGACGCGCGGCAGCAACTCGCGGCGGAGACGCTGATAGTCGCGCGCACTGCTGGCGCCGATCATGCGCCCCTGCACCACCACCTGTGCACCCCTCTCCGACTGCGGTTTCAACAGCACGGGGTTCATGTGCACGGAAGGCGTGATTCCCGCGGCACGTGCCTGCAAGGCCTGAGCGCGGCCGATCTCGCCGCCCTCGACGGTCACCGCGGCATTGTTGGACATGTTCTGCGGCTTGAATGGCCGGACAGTGAGGCCGCGCCGCGTGAAGAGCCGCGCGAGCCCAGCGGTCAGCAGCGACTTGCCGACGTCGGACCCGGTTCCCTGCAGCATCAGCGCCGGCGTGCGGCGTGCGGGTGGAGCGCTGGCCATGGCGGTCAGAACTCGATCCCTGCTTGGGCCTTGACCCCCGCGCGGAAGGGGTGCTTGACCAGGGTCATCTCGGTGACGAGATCGGCGATCTCGATCAGCTCCGGCTTGGCGTTGCGCCCGGTCACGATCACGTGCAGGTCGCGCGGCTTCCGGCGCAGCACCTCCACCACCTCGGCGATCGGCAGGTAATCATAGCGCAGGACGATATTGAGTTCGTCCAACAGGATCAGCTTGTAGGCGGGGTCGGCAATCATCGCCTTTGCCAAATCCCAGGCGGCGCGCGCGGCGGCAATATCGCGGGCGCGGTCCTGCGTTTCCCAGGTGAAGCCCTCGCCCATGGCGCGCATGGTCACAAGCTCGGGAAAGCGTTTCAGCACCTCGCGCTCGCCGGTCTCCCAAGCCCCCTTCACGAATTGCACGATGCCGATGCGCATGCCGTGGCCCAGCGCGCGCACGACCATGCCGAAAGCCGCGGTCGACTTACCCTTGCCGGTGCCGGTGTGAACGATGATGAGGCCGCGCTCTTCGGTCTTGGTCGCGAGAATGCGCTGGCGCACCGCCTTGCGCTTGGCGGCCTTTTCGGCGTGGCGGCGGTTCAGCTCCTCTTCGTCGGCGCTCATGCTCGGCGCTCCCGCGCGAGATCATCGAGGGCGTGGCGCAGGCTGTTGCGCGTGGGCTTCCAGAGCCCGCGCTCGATCGCTTCGGCGAAGCGTGCCGCCATCTCGGCGAGCGCGTCGGGATTGCTCGCACGGAGGAATTCCCGCACGGCGGGATCGCCGAGATAGGCGTCGTAGAGCGCGTCGAATTGACGGTCCGTAACAGCGCGCGTGGTGGCGGCGAATGCGAAGAGGTAATCGACGGTGGCCGCCAGCTCAAAGCCGCCCTTGTAGCCGTGCCGCATCATCGCGGCGATCCATTTTGGGTTGGCGGCGCGCGCCCGCACGACGCGGCCGATCTCCTCCGCGAGGGTGCGGATCTGCGGGCGCTCGGGGCGCGAGTGATCGTTGTGATAGAGCGCCGGCCGTGTGCCCGATAGCTTCGCGACCGCGACCGCAAGACCACCCTCAAATTGGTAATAGTCGTCGCTGTCGAGCAGATCGTGCTCGTGATTGTCCTGGTTCTGCACGACTCCCTCGACGCCGCCGAGACGCTCGCGAAAACTCTCGCGGTCCTCGGCACCCTCGGCACCGGCGCCGTAAGCGTAGCTGCTCCAGGCGAGATAGGCGTCCGCAAGGTCGCCTTCGCTCTCCCAGGCGCGCTCGTCGATCAATGCTTGCAATCCCGCGCCGTAAGCGCCGGGCTTCGAGCCGAAGACTCGTGCCCCGGCGCGGCGCTCGGCCTCGGGCTCGGGAACCCCGCGCGCCAACAGTTGGGCTCGGTCGTGGGCTATCTTGGTCGCGAGCGGATTGGTCGCTTCGGGTTCGTTGAGCGCCGCAACCGCCCGCGCGGCGCTGTCCAAGAGGTCGATCAGGTTCGCGAACGCGTCGCGGAAGAACCCGGAGACGCGGAGGGTCACGTCGACGCGTGGACGGTCCAGCATCTCGGCCGGGAGGATTTCGAAACCCACGACGCGGCCGGTGCTGGCCTCCCAGCGGGGCCGCACACCCATCAGCGCCAATGCCTGCGCCACGTCATCGCCGCCGGTGCGCATGTTGGCGGTGCCCCAGAGCGAAAGCGCGAGCCGCCTCGGATAGCGGCCGTGATCTTGCGTGTAGCGTTCAATAAGAAGCTGCGCCGATTTCCATCCGAGCGTCCACGCCGCCGGGGTCGGCAGCGCGCGGGTGTCGACGGAATAAAAGTTGCGTCCGGTCGGCAGCACTTCGGGGCGACCGCGGCTGGGCGCGCCCGAAGGTCCCGGCGGCACGAAGCGCCCGTCGAGACCGCGCAGCAAGCCCTCGATCTCGGCGCTACCGCATGCCGCAAGCGCGGGGGCAAGGCGGGTTGCAATCTCCTGCAGGATGGGGCGAATGTGGACGCGCCCCCGACCCGGTCGCGCGTCAATGGGCGCGCGACCGGTCGCTTCCGCCTCGACAATGAACCGCGCAGCCACCGCCTCCAGCCGTTCCACCGTATCGCCGGTGCTGCGCCAGGGAGTGTCGCTCGCCGACGAAAGAACCTCCGGACGCGGCCCGAGCCAGGGTGCTGCAAGATCGGCGTCGAGCGGATCGAAGCCGAGATCGAGATCGGCCGCCAACGCCCGCAGCAGCGAGCCCTGCTCGGGCCGCGGGCCGCGCGGCAGCCGCGCCAGCGCGAGCAGCATCTCACGCGCGGCATTGCCCTCGGGCGAAGCGCCGAAGATGTGCAAACCGCCGCGGATCTGTCGCTCCTTGATCTCGCAAAGATAGGCGTCGAGCTTGGGGAGCGCGCTCTCAGTGCTCTCGCCGGCCGCAATGCCGCATTCCTCGGCGACGCCACTGCCGCGCGCGGCGCTCAGAATCCGCTCGGCAATAGGCTTGATGCGGCGCGGATCGCCGGCGCTCGCCTCGAAATATTCATCGATCAGACGTTCGAGCTCGGCGAGGGTGCCGTAGCTCCCGGCTCGGGTGAGCGGCGGCGTCAGGTGATCGACGATCACGGCGTGAGCGCGTCGCTTCGCCTGGCTCCCCTCACCGGGGTCATTGACGATGAAGGGATAAAGATGAGGCATCGGGCCGAGCGCCGCTTCCGGAAAGCATTCGGCGGAGAGCGCCAGCGCCTTTCCCGGCAGCCATTCAAGATTGCCATGCTTTCCCACATGCACCGCGGCGTGGGCGCGAAAGCCGTCCTGGAGCCAGGCGTAGAAGGCGAGATAGGCATGCGGCGGGACCAGCGCCGGGTTGTGCTGGCTCGCGACGGGATCGAGGTTATAGCCGCGTGCGGGCTGGATTGCGACGACGACGTTGCCGAAGCGCCGCGCGGGTATCGCGAAGCGGCCGCAATCAAGTTCGCTCGGGCGAAACAGAGGATCGCGCTCGACCGGTCCCCAGCGCTGGTCAACGCGGTCCTGCACCGCGCGCGGCAATGTCGCGAAATAGGCGGCATAATCGCTGCGCATCAGGCTTTCGTCGCTCTCGCGCCCGCGATGCGTCGGCGCGTTGGTGGGCCCGTCCAGCATCAACCGCATCAGTGCATCGCCATCCCCGGGGATGTTTTCCACGCGATAGCCCGCGGTCCGGAGCGCGTGCAAGATCGCAATCACGCTCGCGGGCGTGTCGAGGCCGACGCCGTTGCCGATGCGGCCGTTGCGGTTTGGGTAATTCGCGAGTACCAGCGCAATCCGCCGTTCGGAAACGGGAGCCGCGCGCAGCTTGACCCAATTGCGGGCGAGATCGGCGACGAAGGCGACACGATCGGCGACCGGTGCCTGCCGCACCAGGTCCGCCTCGGTATGCGGGTCGCGCACAGCTTCACCCTTGAACGAAACCGCGCGGCTAACGATGCGGCCGTCCACCTCGGGGAGTGCGACGTTCATGGCGACGTCGCGCGCATCGAGGCCGCGGGTGCCCTCACGCCAGCGCCCTGTGTTGCTGCCGGCAAAGATCACCTGGAGCACCGGGCAATCGTATTGGGCGAAGGGCGAGGGCACGACCTCGGTGCCGGGCGATCCCACCGCGAACCCCGTCGTGTTGAGCGCGATCGCGGGCGGAGCCGCGGCGAGAGCCTCTTCCAGAATCGCGCGCGCCTGCGGGTCGCGTAGGCTCTGCACGAAGGCTGGCAGCGGGTTGAGCCCGCGCGCGGCGAGCGCCGCGATCAGCGCATCGACCGGCCTTGTGTCGGCGGCCTGAACCAGCGCGCGGTAGAACACAAGCGCGGCAACGGGCGCTTCTTCGCGCCATTCGCGGCGGATGTCATCGATTGAAGGCGATGTACGGCCCGGCCAATAGAGACCGGCTCGCAACAACGGCTGCGGCTCGCGCCAAATCTCTGCTCGATCGAGCAGGGTCCCGGCATAGCGTAGGAACTGCTCGGCATTGCCGAGCCCGCCTTCGGCGAGGTAGCGCCAGAGCCGGCGCGTCGCCTCCGGCGGCGCGGTCGAGAGGCGGCGCAGCTCCTCGTCGTCGCGGTCGTCGCCCGGCAGCAGCGCCACCGCAATGGATCGCGCACGCGCGACCTCCACCAGCCGGTCGATTCCGTAAGGCCAATAGCTTCGCCCGCCCAAAAGCCGCACCACGGCCAGCCGTGCACCGCTGATGACGCGCTCGACGTAGCGGTCGACCGAGTAGTTATGCTTGAGCCGCAGCAAGTTCGCGAGTCGAAGGCGCGGCCTTTTCGCGTCCTCGGCGAGAAGCGATGTTTGTGCGGCGGCGAGGCAGGCAATCTCGGTGTCGGCGGCGCTCAAGAGCACGATCTCCGCCGGCGTCTGGCCGAGATCGATCGCGGCCGTGCCGTCGAGGATTGCGCCAGGCTCGGCCGCTAGGAGATGCATGACCCCATCGCCGCCGCGATCGCGGCTTGGTCGAGCCCCTTACGGCCGATCACCACGAGGCGGCTCTGCCGCTTCTCGTTCGAGGACCAAGGCCGGTCGAAATAATGTTGTATCCGCGCGCCCACCGCCTGCACGACCTGTCGGAATTCCTTGCTGGGAACGTCGAGGAATCCCTTGAGGCGCAGAATGTCGTGTGCCGCGATTACGTCAGTAAGGCGTGCGAGGAATCCGCGGGGATCGGCGACGGAACCCAAAGCCACGACGAAGCTCTCGAAATCCTCGTGGTCGTGCTCGGCTTCGAGATCGTGATGCGAGGGGCGGTTTGCCAGATCATCCTCGGCCGCGGCGCCGAGGCCCAGCAGGAGCGCCGGCGCCACCGCGCCGTGCCGCGCCGGGATCCATTTGCTGGCCGGCCGCAATTTGGCCGCGAGATCGGCTTCGACCCTGGCACGCGCGTCGTTCTCCAGCAGGTCGGTCTTGTTGAGAATCACGAGGTCGGCGGCCAAAAGCTGATCCTCGAACACTTCTTCAAGTGGATTGTCATGTTCGAGCGCGGGATCGGCGGCGCGCTGGGCCGCCAGTGCCGCGGGGTCGTCGGCGAAGCGGCCTTCGCTCAGCGCCGCCGCATCCACCACCGCGATCACGCCATCGACGGTGACACGCGCCTTCACCTCGGGCCAAGCGAAGGCCTGCACCAGGGGCTTCGGTAGCGCCAAGCCCGAGGTCTCGATCAGGATGTGCTCGGGCGGCTCGTCGCGTTCGAGGAGATTCGTGAGGGTCGGGAGGAAATCCTCGGCCACGGTGCAGCAGATGCAGCCGTTGGCGAGCTCCACCACGTCGTCCTCGCGGCAGCCCTCGACACCGCAGCCCAGAAGAATCTCGCGGTCGATCCCGAGTGCACCGAATTCGTTGATGATGAGCGCAAGCCGCCGGCCACCTGCGTGCGTCACCAGGTGCCGCAGCAGGCTCGTCTTTCCGGCGCCGAGAAAGCCCGTGATGACGGTCGCGGGAATGCGCGCGCTCATCGCCCTATCTCCGACGGCACGGCGTCTTTGAGCAGCATCGGCAATCCCGCAGCCATGAACACCACCCGATCCGCGAGCGCTGCCACCCGCTGATTGAGCCGGCCCGCGGCGTCGCGGAAGGTTCGCGCGAGCGCGTTTTCGGGCACGATGCCCAGCCCGACCTCGTTTGCCACAAGAATGACGGGCACATTGGCTGCGGCAAGCGCGGCAACGAGGCGGTCGGTCTCCGCCGCCACATCTCCTCCGGCGCGAATCAGGCTTGCGAGCCAGAGCGTCAGGCAATCCACTAGGATCGGCCGGCGCCATTCCGCCGATGACGCGATCGCGTCGGCAAGATCGAGATTTTCCTCGACGGTGCGCCACTGCCTCCCGCGTCGTGCGCGGTGCTCGGCGACGCGTGCCCGCATCTCGTCGTCCTCGACGGTCGCGGTCGCGATATAAGTGCCGCCACCCGCCGCGCGTTCGATCTGGGCTTCGGCGTAGTGGCTCTTGCCGGAGCGCGCGCCGCCCAGCACCAGCGTTACCGGCGCCAATGCCGCCGATGGTTCTTGTGATGATCCCAGCATCTCCCTCTCCTCCCGCCGAGGATGGTTGCGGTCAATGGCAACGAGGAGGTCTCCTGGCTCGGGCTCGTCGATCGCGGCGCCTTCCCAAGCCCTTATGGGGCTCAGTGGCTTGGGCCGCGATCTCGCCGCTTACAGTTGCGGGGGCAGCGCCGGCATCGCACCGGCTTCCCTGTCTCGTCGCGGGGTCAAGCTAGCATGCTGAGATCGGCGCAAACAAGGGAGAGCATCGGTGTCGATCTGTGCCCAATGGGCGACAGTCAGCCGTTGGGTGCCGAGATTCGAGTGACAACCAAGGCTGCATTTGTCGCAGGAATGGCTTTGTGAAAGGATCAACGCCTTGGCACCCCCTGATGGAGCCCTCAATGACCGACGCATCGACGCAGCGCAAGAGCGGCGACCACGCTATGACCGTCGTGCATGAGAATGATCGGGAGTGGGAGATGCTGCGCTTCCCGGGACAGTGGAGCAAGATGCTGTTCCATCCACGCCCGGAGGCGCCGACCGACCCCAACGCCGGTTTCGTGCGTTATGAGCCAGGTGCTCACCACCCGCTGCACCGGCACGATTTCGCGCAAATTTGGTACATCCTGGAGGGCACCTTTACGATCGGCGGAAGGAATTACGGCCCCGGCACAATGATCCACCACCGCGACCCTCACTACGAGGACAACCTCAGCACCGAAACCGGCGGCACCATGCTGTTCGTGCAATATCAAGGGCCGAGCACCGGCGGACGCCCGATTTACGACGGCCGCTTCAACGTCGAGGCGCGCAAACCGCTGAGCGAGGAACGGCTCGACGTCTGAGTCGCGGGAGGCCGAGTGATGCTCGCTCAAAGGCTTGCAGCGGGTCTCGCGCTGATCACGCTCTTGATCGGACCGGCGCTGGCGCAGATCGCGCCGCCGCGCACCCTCGACGAGTTGAAGGCCGAGACCCAGGCGCGCGCCGATCGCAACGCTTATCCCCTGACCGGCCTCAAGCCCGAGGATGTGCGTGACGCGCTCGCTCATATCCACAGCTTGGACCGAGACGAATGGGCCGCTGCCTGGAGCGCGATCGGCGACCGCTACGAGGAGCAAGGGGTCGCCGCCTCCAATCCAAAGATCGCGGCCGAGAACTTCGTGCAGGCTTGGCGCTATTACTCCTTCGCACGCTGGCCGGTCCCCAACTCGCCCGGAAAGGAAGCCGCTTATCGGAAAGCGTTGAAGGCGTTCCGAGACGCCGCGCGCTTCCTCGATCCGCCGATGGAGATCGTGCGCATTCCCTTCGAGGGGAAGGAGATCGTGGGTTATCTGCGCTTGCCCAAGGATGTGCGCCCGGCACCGCTGGTGTTCTCGATCAGCGCGCTCGACAGCCGCAAGGAGGACAGTCTCGAACGCGGCGCCGATTTCGTGATGCATGGCGCCGCGGTCTTCGCGATCGACATGCCCGGCACCGGCGAGGCGCCGATCAAGGCCGAGGTCAACGGCGAGCGCATGTTCTCGCGCGCGCTCGATGCGCTGCTCGCGCGTCCCGAGATCGACAAAGGCCGTATCGCCGTCATCGGCGTGAGCTGGGGCAGCTATTGGGCGGCGAAGCTCGCTTTTGTCGAGCGCGCGCGGATCAAGGGTTCGGTCGTGCAAGGCGGCCCGATCGATCACTATTTCGCCGCCGATTGGCAGAGGACCGCGCTCGGTACCCGCGAGTACCTGTTCGACCTGTTCCCGGCGCGAGCCTCGGTCTACGGTGTTTCGACGCTTGAGGACTTCCTCGCCTTCGGTCCCAAGCTCTCGCTTAGGGTTCAAGGGCTCGTCGATCAACCATCGGCGCCGATGCTGCTGGTGAACGGCGTCAAGGACACGCAAGTGCCCATTGCCGATCTCGACCTGCTGCTGCACACGGGCTCGGCCAAGGAGGCTTGGGTCAACCCGGTGGGCGGCCATATGGGCCGCTCCGCCGACTGGCCGGACAGCAAGATCTTCGAACAGGTGGTGCTGCCCTGGGTGCTCAAGCGCTTGGGCAGCGAGGGATAGGGGAATCCCTCAGATTTACGGCAAAAGCCGACCGTCCCCGTGGCATCGCTAACGCGACCTTAACGCTGCCGGGCGCAGGTTATGCGCTTATTGGCGCGAGGAGGCGCCTCGTCTCATGGCGCTCGACGGCTATTTCAAGACCCGCATCTACCAATCGCCGCTGCGCAGCCAGACGCAGAAAGTGAGCGGCTCGGCAGTGCTTTGGGCGCTTTTGAGCGGGCCGATCTATTTCTGGCGCAAGCAGGCGCCGGTCGAAGCGCTGCTGCTGTTCATGGCCCAGCTCACGCTCTACTTCATCCCCGACGAAGCGCTTGGCGGCGTTGTCGACACCGACACCGTGGGGGTGCTGCTGTGGCTCGGGGCCGGACTCGCGGCGCCGTTGCTGCTGTCCATGTGCTACGAGCGCAAGGGTTGGTTCGAACGCCGGTCGATCGATGATCGCGTGCGCTCGCAACTCGCGCTTGGTGACGATGATTCCGAACGCGATTTTTATCGCGAGCAGGGCGCCGGCCGCTCGCGTCCGTTCTGAATCAGATCGGCGGCTGGTTCACCGCATCGACGCGCCAGCCATGTCCGGCGCTGTCGGCGCCGAAATGTTCGAGCCGCGTCAGTGAAAGATTCTCGATGCTGATCGCGAGCGCCGCCTCCGGTGCCAGTTCCAACGCTTCCGCGAGCGCCGCGCGGATGGTGCCGCCATGGGTGACAGCGATGATGTCGCGCCCGGCATATATCTCGGTGAGCCGTCGTACCGCCGGGCGCACGCGGTTCAAGAGATCGACGAAACTCTCGCCGCCCGGCGGCGCCACATGTGCGGGGGCGAGCCAAAAGCGATGATAAGCCTCGGGCTGTTTGTGCGGGAGGTCGGTGTACTTGGTGCCCTGCCACGCGCCGAAGTGCTGCTCGGCGAAGTCTGCCTCGGCGATGCTGCCCGGGCCCGGTATGGGCTCGGGTCCCGGTAGCCCTGCGCGCACGATCGCCGCTGCCGTCAGATGTGTGCGCTGCAAGGGGCTGGTGATCCAAACCGCTTCGCGCGGCAGCAGGCGCGCGAGCGCCGCGAAAGCCCGGTCGTCGCTGCAATCACAAGGCACGTCGGTCTGTCCGTAACAACGGCCGTCGTTGACGGTGACGGGCGCGTGACGCACCCACCACCACCGCGTGACCTTGCTCATGATGCCGCACACAACAACATGACGACCTCTGCGACCTGCTGGATTGCACCTAGGACATCGCCGGTGTAACCGCCGAGCCGGCGGCGCGCAAGCTGCGCGACCAAAGCGGCGATTGCGGCCGCGATTAGCGACCCGAGCACGCCCCGCCCGAATCCAAGCGCAAGCAACGCTATCACCAGCGCGATTGCCGCAGCGGCGGTTGCGACCGGCGGCGTCGGTCGCCCGGCCTCCGCGCCGAGCCCATCCGTACGCGCGGGATCGAGCCAGAGCATCACTGCCGGCAGCAATCCGCGCGAGACCGCGTGCGCCGCTATCAATGCCTGAAACGCGAGCGCGCGGTCGGCGATGCCGGCCAGAGCAGAAGCTCGCAGCCCCACGCTCAGGACCAGCGCCAGCACGCCGAAGGCACCAATGCGGCTATCGCGCATGATCGCAAGCGCCGACTCGGAATCCTGGGCGCCGAATCCGTCGGCGCTGTCGGCGAGCCCGTCCTCATGCAGCGCGCCGGTCAAGAGCATCGTCGCCGCGACCGCCAGCAACCCGGAGGCAAGCATCGGAAGACCAAGGCGATCCATGAGCGCGAAGACCGCGCCGCCCACGGCGCCTATGATCAAGCCCACCACGGGAAAGGCCCAGCCGGCCCGCGCCAAGCTTCCCCTTTCCTGGGTGACGGCGGGCAGCGGGAGGCGTGTCAGGAATCCCGCTGCCAGCAAGATCTCCGCCCAGCGCGCCTGCAGGTCCCAGCCCCGATCATCCATTGCCATGCCCGTCCATATCGCATTCGGTGCCGGCCTGACCAGCGCCCTTTTTCGGAGGAGTAGTTTCGCCACGGAGGCACGCAGGCACGGAGAACGCGCAGCAAAGCTGATGGCGAGCAGAATGAATCCATCGATATGGAGCGGGACGGCCTCGTGGCGAGCACAACTTGGATCGTTGCCGTGGGCATGACTGCACAGCATAGTGCCGTCCCGTATAAGCGAAAAAGGAATGAGCGATGTCCGATACCGCGCAGCGCGCGAATCTCGAGGAAATGCGGCAATTATTGCGCGGGTTGCCGGGGCCCGATCTCGAATCGAAGAGTGCCGCGATGACGCGCGAGGCGGAGCTCACCAAGCCCGCGGGCGCCTTGGGCCGGCTCGAGGAGATCGCGGGCTGGATGGCGGCGTGGCAAGGGAAGCATCCGCCGACCGTCCAGCATCCGCGCAGCGCCGTCTTCGCCGGCAATCACGGCGTCGCGGCGCGCGGCGTCTCGGCCTATCCCGCTTCGGTGACGGCGCAGATGGTGCAGAACTTCATTTCGGGTGGTGCGGCGGTCAACCAGCTTTGTCGTGCCGTGGATGCCGATCTGCGGGTTTACGAGATGGCGCTCGACGAACCCACCGCCGACTTTACCCGCTCGCCCGCGCTTTCCGAAGAAGAGTGCGCGCTTGCGATCGCCTATGGCATGACCGCGGTCGAGACCGGGGTCGACCTGCTGGCGCTGGGCGAGATGGGAATCGCCAACACTACGTCCGCGGCGGCGCTCTGCTGCGCGCTCTTCGGCGGCAGTGCCGAGGAATGGGTTGGGCCCGGCACCGGCCTCGGCAGCGAGGGTCTCGCGCGCAAGGTAAGGGTGGTGGCGGACGGCGTGGCGCTGCACCGCGGCGAGACGATCGAACCTTTCGAGCTGCTGCGGCGATTGGGCGGGCGCGAACTCGCCGCGATCGTTGGCGCCGTAATGGCGGCGCGCCAGGCGCGCGTTCCAGTGCTGCTCGACGGCTATGCGGCGACGGCGGCGGCGGCGGTGCTGCACGCCGCCGATCCTCGCGCGCTCGACCATTGCCTCGTGGCGCATCGCTCTGCCGAGCCCGGCCACGCGCGGCTGCTCAAGGCGATCGGCAAGGAGCCGCTGTTCGATCTCGGGATGCGCCTCGGCGAAGCCTCGGGGGCGACGCTCGCAATCGCCATTGTGAAAGCCGCGGTTGCTTGCCACACGGGAATGGCGACCTTTGCCGAAGCGGGGGTGAGCGGGAAAGAAGGCTGAGCCTACTCGCCCAGCTGCAGCAGCGCGCCCGTGTGGCGTGCGTGGCGGAAGCTCCAGAGCAGCGTCAGGCTCCCCACCAGCAGATAGAACGCGTCGAGCGCCACCGCCGCGACAAAATAATCGACGCGGAACACGCCTTGGAATAATACCGCGCGCATGCCCTCGAACACGTGCGCGGAAGGGAGCGCCCAGGCCACATATTGCAGCCAGTGCGGCAGCACCGAGACCGGGTAGTAGATACCGCTCACGGGAGCCAGGATGAAAATCGCGGCCCATGCGAGGTTCTCCGCGCCGAGCCCGTTGCGCAGAATGATTGCCACCACCGCGAGCCCGACCGCCCAGCCCATGACCATCAACAATACGAAGAACGCGATCAGCGGCAGGCCGAGCGTGAAGACCGAATAGTGATAAAGCGGAATCGCCAAGAGCGCCGCCGGCCCGACGCTGATCACCACGCGCACGAAGCTCATCACCAGGAGCGACAGCACCCATTCGTAGGGGCGGAGCGGGCTCACGAAGAGATTGCCGAGGTTGCGAGACCACATTTCCTCGAGAAACGAGAAAGACACGCCGAATTGGCTGCGGAACATCACTTCCCAGAGCAGCACGGCATAGATCAGCACGCCGCCCGCGCGCGCCACCCACGAGCTGTTGGTCGCGAGAAAGGTGGTGGTGAATCCCCAGATCACCATGGTGAGCGTCGGCCAATAAACCAACTCCAGCGCACGCGGCCAGGAGCGGCGCAACAAGTAGAAATGCCTGAGCACGACCGCGCCGACGCGCCGCGCGGAGGCGACCCATTCGCTCATTGCGCCGCTTCCTCCGCTCGCGGCTTGCCGCGTGCGATGTCGAGAAAAACCTCCTCCAGGGTCTGCCGGCCATAACGCGCGATCAGCGCGTCCGGGCTGCCGCGGTCGACGACCCGGCCGCGCCGCAGCATCAGCACGTCATCGCAAAGCCGCTCCACCTCGCCCATGTTGTGGGACGCGAGCAGCATGGTCGCACCGGTCTCGGCGCGATAGCGCTCGAGGTAGCTCCTGACCCAATCGCCGGTATCAGGGTCGAGCGACGCCGTGGGCTCGTCCAGAAGCAACAGCTCCGGCTCATTGATGAGCGCCTTGGCGAGGGTCACGCGAGTCTTCTGCCCGGCGCTCAAACGCCCGACCATGCGGTCGAGGAAGTCGCCGAGCTGTAAATTCTCGGCGAGCGCCTCGATGCGGCGATGGAGTGCGTGAACGCCATAGAGCTTGCCGAACACCATTAGATTCTCGCGCACCGTCATGCGGTGCGGCAGCTCCAAATAAGGTGAGGAGAAATTGAGCCTGGGCAGCACGCGGTGGCGATGCCGCCGCATGTCGGCGCCCAGCACGTAGACCTCTCCCGCCGTCGGCAGTAGCAGCCCCAGCAGCATCGCGAGCGTCGTCGTCTTGCCGGCGCCGTTACCGCCGAGGAGCGCGGTCGTGACGCCGCGCTCCACCGCGAAGTCGACACGGTCCACCGCCACGGTTTCCTTGAACCGCTTGGTGAGATTACTGACCTTGATGACGGATTCACTCATCGCCGCATTCCCTGGGGCGCGCGACTATGACGGAAAATGCAGTGTTGGGCCAGCGGCGTGCGGATTGGACCCAACTGTGGTGTAGACTGCCGCCATGCCAATGCGGAGATCGGCATGACCAGACCGAAGCTAACGCGATGACCAACGATATCGCCGCGGCAGTGCCGGTGCAGAGCGGCGTTTCTGTCAGCCTCAGGATGCTGGTGCTGATCCGCTGGCTCGCGGTCGCGGGCCAGGCGGCGGCACTGCTGGTCGCGTATTTCGTGCTGGGTTTTGATTTTCCCATCATGGTGCCGCTTGCGGCCGTGGCGGCCTCGGCGCTGCTCAATCTGATCGCTTTGCCGCTGCGCGGCGCCTCGGCGCGGCTGGGCGAGATCGAGGCTGCGTGCTATCTCGCCTACGACATCATTCAATTGGCCGTGCTGCTGTTCCTGACCGGCGGGCTTGAGAATCCCTTCGCGATTCTTGCGATCGCGCCGGTGACGGTGGCGGCGACGGTGCTCTCGCGCTGGAGCGTCGTTGCACTGTTGTTGCTCACGGTGTCGGCGATCGGCGTGCTCGCGGCCTGGCATCTGCCGCTCCCCTGGCACGGAGACCCTCCGACCTTCCCGCCGCTCGCCATTCTCGGCGCGTGGGCGGCGCTGACCCTGGCGGCGCTGTTCAGCGCCGGCTACATCTGGAGCGTCGCGGAGGAGGCGCGGCGGATGCGTGACGCCTTCGCCGCGACCCAATTGGCCCTTGCGCGCGAACAGCGCCTCTCGGCGGTGGGCGCGCTGGCCGCTGCCGCTGCCCATGAACTTGGCAGCCCCCTCGCCACGATTGCGGTGGTTGCGAAAGAATTGGCGCGCGACCTGCCGCAGGGCAGTCCCTTTGCCGAGGATGCGCAATTGTTGCTGAGCCAGACCGAGCGCTGCAGCACCATCCTCGCCGACTTGGCGCGTCGACCCGAGAGCGATGGTGGCTCGCCCTATGCGCGGCTTCCGATCTCGACCCTGGTGGAAGCGGCTGCCGAACCCTACCGGCGCGAGAACGTGCGCGTCATTCATGCTACCGCGACGGGGAATCCGGGAAGCGCCGAGCCGCTGGTGCCGCGCAGCCCCGAGGTGATGCACGGGCTCGGCAATCTCGTGCAGAATGCCATGCAGTTCGCGCGGCGCGAGGTGATCGTCACGACGTCCTGGGATCCTCGCTCGATTGCGGTCGAGGTCATTGATGACGGGCCGGGCTTTCCGCCGGCAGTATTGGCGCGCCTCGGCCAGCCCTATATTTCCGGGCGAAGCGGAGAGGCGCAGCATATGGGGCTCGGTATCTTCATTGCCCAGACTCTTTTGGAGCGTACTGGCGCGCGGCTTGCTTTCGCCAACCTAGTGGAAGGCGGCGCCCAGATTGTGGTGGAATGGCCGCGCGGCGCACTTGAAGTGGAGGAGCGCCCGATGATGCCGCGGGAGACGCAAGCATGACCGAGATCAGCAAGCCGCCCCCCGAGGGCGCGCCCTCGCCGTTGGCGGGACTTCCTGATGCGGAGCGCCGGCTGCTGATAGTCGACGACGACCAACCGCTCTGCCAGCGCCTCGCGCGCGCCATGGAGCGTCGCGGCTTCCTGGTCGCGACCGCCGATAGCGTGGCGGCGGGAATCGCTTCCGCGCAAAAGGAGCCGCCGGCTTTCGCGGTGGTGGATTTGCGCTTGGGTGACGGCAGCGGGCTCGATGTCGTGAGCGCGCTGCGCAAGGCCAAACCCGAGGCGCGCATCGTCATCCTCACGGGATACGGCAACATCGCAACCGCGGTCGCGGCGGTTAAGGCCGGAGCGCTCGATTACTTGCCGAAACCCGCCGACGCCGACGCGGTCGAGCGCGCGCTGCTCGCGAGCGAACATGCACTGCCGCCGCCGCCGGAGGATCCGATGTCCGCCGATCGCGTGCGTTGGGAGCATATTCAGCGCGTGTTCGAGCAGTGCGATCGCAATGTCTCGGAGACCGCACGGCGCCTCAAGATGCATCGCCGCACTTTGCAGCGCATCCTGAGCAAGCACGCTCCCAAGAGCTGACGCTCATCTCAACGTGCGCGGATACCGCCCAAGAAACGATCGACCTCGCCGCGTAACCGCGCGGCCTGTACGACCAGTTCGCCCGCCGATTCATTTACGACATGGGCGGCACTGCCGGCGTTGGCGGCGGCTTGCGTGACACCGGCGATATTTTGCGAAACGCCGGCGGTACCGGAAGCTGCCTGTTGCACATTGCTCGCGATTTCACGCGTCGTCGCATCCTGTTGCTCGACGGCCGCGGCGACGCCGCTCGCAATCGTGTTTATCCGACCGATGATTTGGGTGATATCACCGATCGCGCCCACCGCACCGCGAGTCGCCTCCTGGATTTCGCGCACTTGTCCGGCGATCTCCTCGGTGGCCTTCGCAGTTTGGTTGGCAAGCGACTTCACCTCCGAGGCAACGACGGCAAAGCCTTTGCCGGCTTCGCCGGCGCGCGCCGCCTCGATGGTGGCGTTCAAGGCCAGCAGATTGGTTTGCGAGGCGATGTCGTTGATGAGCTGAACCACGTCGCCGATCCGCTGCGCGGCGGCGGCGAGGCTCCGGACGGTTGCCGTCGTCCGCTCGGTCTCGGCGACCGCCTGGCTCGCGACTTCGGCGGAGTCCGCGACCTGTTTTGCGATTTGCGCCGTGGTCGTGGAAAGCTCCTCGGCGGCCGAGGCGACGGTTTGCACGTTGCTGGACGCCGCGGCCGAGGCTTCCGAAACTGCCTTGGCCTGCCGGCTCGCCTCGTTCGCGGTCTTGACCATGGTGCCGGCCGTGTCGCGCATGGCACCAGCAGCGGTCGAGACGGATTCGACGACACCCTTGACGCTGGCCTCGAGTCCATCCGCCAACGACAGTAGATCGGCGTGGCGCTGTTCCTCGACGCGTTTGCGCTCATCCGCACGTTGCTGCGACGCCGCGATCGCCGCGCGGGCGTTGTCGCGGAAGATAATCAGCGCCGATGCCATCTCGGTGATCTCGTCGTAGCCGCCCTTGGGGATCGCAGCATCAAGGTCGCCGGCGGCGATAAGCGTCATGCTCTGGCGCAGTTGGCGCAGGCGGTAGGCGACCCGGCGGCCGACGTAGAACCCGCCGATCGCCAGCGCCAGCAACAGGCTCACCACGGCGATCGAGATCAGCACGATGCGCCCGCGCGCGATCGCGCTGCCGGTGTTGTCGGCCGCGGCCTTGGCCGCGTTCGCGCTTGCCGCAACCAGCTTTGCGACCGCCTGCTCCAGCGCTTGGGCAAGCGTGCGGTTCGCCGCAATTTCGCGTTCGCCGGCGCCGACCGTCTCCAGCTCTCGCAAGCGCAGCTCGAAGATGCTGTTGTCGCCACGGCCGAATTGCAGCAGTTGCGCCACGAGTGCCGGAAGCCCGGCGGCGTCTTTTCGGTCCTTAATCGCCGTTAGCGCCCTGTCCAGGCGACCGGCCGCCGCATTGAAGCGGTCGCGCACGGGCACCAACAGCGGCTTCTCGGGAATGTTGGCCGCTTCCAGCAGCAGGCCGAGCACGAGGTTGCTGTCGGCGCGCAGATCGAACACCGCCTCGAGCGTCGATAGCTGATCGGCAAGGTGCGTCTTGCTCGTGGCGTCGTCGCTGTCCTTTGCGGTGGGATCGAGGCCGGTCTCGAGGTCGAAGGCCGCATCGTCGCCGAGCGGCGCCAACGCCTTGCCGAGCGCCGCATGGCTGTCGCGAATCTGGTTTTCGAGTGCCGCACGCTGGTCGCGCAAGGCTTGGCGCTGCTCGACCGTGCGAGCGAGTTGGCTCAGATTGTCGCCAAGCTCGGTCGCGAGCTGCCGCAGCGGCGCCACCGCCGTGCTACCATCCGACGTCGCCGCCAACGCGTCGATCGCGGAATTCAGCTCGCGCTGGTCCGCTTGCAGCGCCGAGAGTGCGGAGGCTCGTTCATTCGCGCCGGCCGCCGCCAGCAGCGCCGGTGCGATCGCGGAAATTTCGGCACTGCTCTTGGCAAGGCGAAGCGACACGCCCATTGCCGGAATGTTCGCCTCGGTGATGCCGCTCAGCGTCCGGCCGATCTTGTCGTAGGAGACAACCGCCGTGCCGCTCGCGAGCACCGTCAGGGCGGCAACGGCGCCGAACGCCGCAATCAGCTTGGCGCGGATGCCGAGCCCTCGCGTCATCTTCGCCGCCTTACCCGCCGGCCTTGGAGAGGTGCTCGACCGCCTGGAAGCTGCCATCCGGTTGGATCACGGTGAGGAAGACCTGGCTCGATCCGCGATTGTTGTCGGGACCGTAAACCAGCGTCACGCCGCCGAGATCGAAGGTGCCGGTCTTTGTCACGGTGTCGAGCAACGCCTTGCGCGTGATGTCGCCGTCGATCTTGCCGAGCGCATCGACCACCAGGCGGCCTGCCATGTAGCCCTCGAGCGAGACGAAACCGGGTTTGGCATTGGGATTCGTCGCCTTGAGCGCCGCTTGATAGCGGGCAACGACGGCGATCGAGGTGTCCCGCGGGAAAGGCACCACCTGCGTCACCACCACGCCGACGCCGGCCGGCCCAAGCTCTTTGGCGAGCGCGTCGCTGCCGACGAAAGAGATATTGACGAAGGTCGCGTCAAGCTTGATCTGGCGCGCGAGCTTGATGAATTCGGCGCAGGGTTGGTACGCCCCGATCATGATCACCGCTTCAGGCTCGGCCTTCCTGATGGTGAGGAGCGCGCCCTTCACCGCGATGGTATTGCGCTCATAGGTGCCTTCCGCAACCAGGCTCATTTGCCGCTTGTCGAGCGCGCGCTTCACGCCCGCGAGCCCGGCCTGACCGAAGGCATCGTCCTGATAGAAGATAGCGATCTTCGTGACGCCGAGGTCCTTGGTCAGGTGCTCGACCATGGTCTCGGTTTCTTGGAAATAGGAGGCGCGCACGTTCACCACATTGGCCTTGTAGGGCGTGCGCAGGAATTCCGCGCCGGTGAACGCGCCGATGAAGGGCACGCCTGCATCGCTCGCCATTGGCTGCACCGCGACCGAGGTCGGTGTTCCGACCGAGCCGATCAGCGCGAAAACCTTGTCCTGCTCGATCAGCTTTTTGGCCGCCTCGACCGATTTGGTCGGTTCGTAGCCGTCATCGACCGAGACCAGCTCGACCTTGTGGCCCTTGACGCCGCCGGCTTTGTTGGCCTCGTCGAACGCCGCCAGCAACCCCTCGCGCATGCCTTGGCCCAGCGCCGCAGCCGGCCCGTCGAGAGCGGCCGCCTGACCCAGCACGATCTTGTCCGCGCTGACGCCATCCTCGGTGTGAGCGGCCAGGGGAAGTGCAGTCGCAATAATGAGGCTCAGAGCCCCAACAATCTTCGCGATGTTCATGGTGTGCTCCGCGGTGCCATGACCCGCGTCCCGAGCATGCCTGGGACGCGCCATCATCAACGGTCGCCGCATAGCATTGCCAAATGCTTAACCATGCGCGGGCGGCAGGCAATACGTAGGAATTGTGAGCGATAGCGCCTCGCCCGGCGCGCATTCCCGGTTACCGACCCTCAAGAAACGCGTGAATCCCCTGAAAGGCTCACCGGCTCATGTCTGCAGCAAGCGCCATTCGGCTCCCTCAAGCATCAATGCGGTCAAAGTTCCGCTGAGGTAGGCGCCCGTATCAATGCCGATGCGGTTGCCGTGAATCATCGGCCTTGGCGCGATGCTGTGGCCGTGCACGATTCGCTTTCCGAAATCCTCTTGGCTGTCCAGGAATTCGTCGCGAATCCACAACAGATCCTCCTGGTGCTGCTGCGCGAGCGGCACCCCCGGGCGCACGCCGGCATGGACGAAGAAATAGTCGCCGCACGCATGGCTCAGCACGAGCTTTTTCAGGAAATCATGATGGCGCACCGGCATCCGTGCCACGAGGTCGCTGCGCGCCCGCCTATAGATGGCGCTTTCGTCGGTATATCCTGGCGGGTCGACGCCGTAGCTCCCGAGCGTCGCGTCGCCGCCATTGAGCATCCAAGTGCGGCCAAGCGACAGCTCACCCATCATGAAGCGGTGCATCATCTCCTCATGATTGCCCAGGAGCGCCACCACGCTGAATCCCGGGGGCGCGCCATCGAGCACGAGGTCGATCACTCCCGCCGAGTCGGGTCCCCGGTCCACGTAGTCGCCGAGATAGACCAGCCGGTTTTGCGCGGCATCGCGGCTCCGGGCGTCGGCGGCGATCGAGGCCAGGAGATCGGCGAGCAGATCGGCGCAGCCGTGAATGTCGCCAATGGCGTAAAGGCGATGGCCCGCGGGAACCGTCGGTGGGGTTTGGGGGAGCATGCCCCCATGATTTAGGCGAAGATAGCGGAAGCCGCTACCCCAATCGGATGGAAGTGCCGGGCGGCAGTCCTATAAGTCCTTTAAGTCCTTTGGTAGCGGCTTGTTAACCATGGCATGCCAGGGTGGTCGTGCCCTAGCGCGGGCGCTTGGGAAAGCGGCAGTGAGCCATCCGTCATGAGGCCTTCGATCGAGGATCAGGTCGCCAGCATCGAGCGACATCTGCTGGACTATGTGCTGCGCCTGGCGAAGTTCCCGGAGGGGCGGCGCGCGGTCATCCTGCACCTATCGCGCCTGCGTCCCGGCAATCGCCGCGACCATCATATCCGCATCGCCGGCAATACCTTCGAGACCCTAGTCAAGCAGTTCGACGGACAGCTTTTCATATTGAGCTGTGGCGACATCGCGTTCATCTGCAGGGATGTGAGCGTCGTCGCGCTCGATCAGGCGGTGACGCGCGTACGCTATCTCTTCAACGACGATCCGCTGGCCATGGAGCTCGACGACGAGCCAAGCCGCTTTGCTTCCTGGTACGACCTCGGTGAACAATACGACGAATTCCTGGAGCTGGTACGCGGCTTACACGCCGAGGAGCAGAAGCAACGCAAGCGATTGACGGCAATCGCCACACCCGGCGGGGGGTCCGTCCGGACGCCACTCACGCCCAAGAGCCTCGGCGAGCTGACGGACGCGATCAGTCGCGCCGATCTCTCCAGCATGGTTCGCCGCCAGCCGGTCTATGTAATATTGCCCCATGGGGCACCCAAGGCGGTGTTCCGAGAAATCTATATTTCGATCGCGGAGCTGGGTGCGGCAATCATGCCACGTCATGATCTTGCCGCCGATCGCTGGCTGTTCCACTACCTGACATTGAGCCTGGACCGCCGCATGCTGGCGTTATTGAAGCGCAACGACGAAAGGCGGACCACGAACGGCGCCTTCAGTCTCAATCTCAACGTCGAAACCTTGCTGTCCCCTGAGTTCCTGGCCTTCGATGCGAGCCTCGGCTCCGGAAGCCGCGCCGGCATCGTGATCGAACTGCAGAAGGCCGATATTTATGCCGATCTCGGCGCCTATTTGTTCGCGCGCGACTTCCTGCGCGAGCGCGGCTATCGCGTTTGCCTCGACGGCGTCAACGATCTGATGCTCCCGTTCGTCGACCGCGAGAAGCTCGGGCTCGACCTCGTGAAGATCTACTGGAGTTCGGATCTTGCCGACGAGGGTCGAGCCGAGCGTGTGAAGGAGCTTCGCCGGAGTCTCGAGCGCATCGGCAAATTGCGCGTCGTCCTCGCCCATTGCGACAGCGACGAAGCCATCGACTTTGGTCAATCGCTGGGGATCGCGATGTTCCAGGGCTGGGGCGTCGATCGGCGGACGGCAAACTCCGCAGCGCCGCAACGCGCCCGTGATCAAGCCTGAAAAGTATATAGGCGGGGAGATCGTCGGGGCGGATTGCTCAAGGGCAGGCTTTCGGCGTCGGATTGTGGTATGAGAACGCCATGTCGGATTCGGAACTGATCTCCCTGGTCGAAAAGCTCCCAACCGCGCGGCTGCTCTGCGTCGGCGACGTCATGCTGGATCATTACGTCCACGGCGGTGTCGAGCGCGTGTCGCCGGAAGCGCCGATCCCGATCCTGCGCGTCGAACGCGAGAGCCGGACCTTGGGCGGCGCCGGCAACGTGCTGCGCAATCTTCAGGCGCTTGGTGTCAACCCTTGCTTCGTTTCGGTGGTCGGCAACGATGCGGCGGGCCGCGAGGTGCAGCACCTCGCCGCAGACGGCGCCGAAACCGAGCTGCATCTGCTGGTCGAGGCCAATCGCGTTACCACCGTCAAGACCCGCTATATCGCGGGGAATCAGCAGTTGCTGCGCGCCGATCGCGAGCAGAACGGGACTATCGCGCCGAGCGTGCGCGAGGATCTGATGCGCCTCTTGCAGCACGCCGCCGAGGGTCGCACCGTTACCGTACTCTCGGATTATGCGAAGGGCGTGCTGGACGCGGGTGTTGCCGCTGCGGCGATCGCGGCGGCGCTCGTGCACAAGCACCAGGTCGTCGTCGATCCCAAAGGCTCCGACTATTCGCCCTATCGCGGCGCCAGCGTGCTCAAGCCCAACCGCGGCGAGCTCGCCGCGGCGACCAAGCTGCCGGTTGCCAATGAGTCGGAAGTGATCCGCGCGGCGACGGATTTGATCGACCGATTCGAGCTGGGCTCGGTTCTGGTCTCGTTGAGCCAGGATGGCATGTTGCTGGTCGAGATTGGGGGAGCGGTACATCGCCTTCCCGCTGAGGCACGCGAGGTGTTCGACGTCTCGGGCGCGGGCGATACCGCCGTTGCGGTGCTGGCGGCGGCGTTGGGCGCCGGTGCCTCGCTGCTGGAAGCCGCGCGTCTCGCCAACATCGCCGCCGGCATCGTCGTCGGCAAGGTCGGGACTGCCGTGGTGCATCCGAGCGAGCTTGAGGACGCGCTCGTCAATCGCGATGCGCTCGCGGGGCAAAAGCTGCTGCCGCTGCCGGTGGCGCTCGATCACGTCGCGCGCTGGCGCCGCAGCGGACTCAAGATCGGCTTCACCAATGGCTGCTTCGACTTGCTGCACCCCGGCCACCTCTCGCTGCTGGCGCAGGCGAAAGCGAACTGCGATCGGCTGGTGGTCGGCCTCAACAGCGATAGTTCCGCTCGCCGACTCAAGGGCGCGGGCCGGCCGGTGCAATCCGAGGTGGCGCGTGCGGCGGTGCTGGCGTCGATCGGCAGCGTCGACATGGTGGTCATGTTCGAGCAAGACACGCCGCTCGATCTGATTGCGGCCATCAAGCCCGATGTGCTGGTCAAGGGCGCCGATTATCGGATCGAGGAGGTGGTGGGCGCCGAGCTGGTGCAGGCCCATGGCGGCAAGGTGGTGCTCGCCGAGCTGATGCCGGGCCACAGCACCACCGCGACCATCGCTCGGCTGGTGCGGTAGGGCGGCTTGGTGCGATCCTCAGAGCAGCGTCTCTTCCGCGGTCGGATCGATGAGGCGCCGCAGTCGCTCGGCGCCGAGGAGCGCGAAGCGGAGCGTCACGGCGCGTCGCCGCGCCGCGGCAAGCGGCAGCGGCGGCGTCTCGCGCAGAATCGCCGCGCCGAAGGGGTCCGCCACGATAAGGCCGCATTCCTCCGGTATCAGCGCGCGTGGAAAATCGGCGCCGACGGCGAAATAGAAGCGGTCGCAAAATTCGCGGTATTCCGGCCACTTCGCGTCGCTTCGGAAATCGGCCACTGAGGACTTGATCTCGACAATGACGATCTCGCCGCCGCGGCCCAGCGCCATCATGTCGGCTCGCCGTCCGTTGGCGAGTGCCACTTCGGTCAGGTGCGCAAAGCCTTGCTGGGCCAGCAGCCGGCCGACGCCGCGCGCGAGCAACAGGGCAGGGGCGATATCATCGCTCATGACGGGATTTTAACCTTGGCGACAGCGCCGTATAAGGTTTGCGTTGGCACTGTCGTGGCCTCTTGCGTCCCGAATAAGAACCGGCCATCGCAAGCGATTTGCAGTCTGTTTCGCTGCTCGCGCTGACGGCATGCGAATGCGATCTCAACATTTGTTGACGGGGTAACCATGGTGATCGGCAAGCAAGCTCTTCACAAGCGCGTCGGCAACGTGCTCAAGGAGGCCTGGCGTATCGCCGGACCCTATTGGTTCTCCGAGGAGAAATGGAAGGGCCTGGGGTTGCTCGCCATCGTCATCGTGCTCAATCTCTCGCAGGTCGCACTCAATATCAGATTCAACTACTGGCATAATGCGTTTTACAACACGCTGCAAAATCTGGACGAGGCGGGTTTTTATCATCAGATTTGGCTCTTCTGTATCCTGGCAACCGTCTGGGTCGTCGCGGGTACATCGCTCGAATTTTTTGCCAGATGGTTTCGGATCACTTGGCGCCGATGGCTAACCGACTGGTATTTGAAGCGTTGGCTTTCGCACCGCGCCTATTATCGCCTGCAGCTTACCGGCGAGACCGACAATCCCGATCAGCGCATCGCGGAAGATGTCGGCTTCTTTGTGGATCGAACATTTGCGCTGACGATCGACCTGATGAGCAAAGTCGTCAGCCTGGTGTCGTTCCTCCTTATTCTATGGACTTTGGCGGGGCCGCTCACCATCCCTCTCGGCTCCTTCGGCACGTTCACGCTTCCGGCCTACATGGTTTGGCTGGTGCTCGTCTATGCCATCATCGGCACCCTGGTGGCAGTAAAGCTCGGGCGACCGTTGGTCGGCCTTAATTTCAATCAACAACGATATGAAGCCGATTTTCGGTACAGCTTGGTGCGTCTGCGCGAGCACACGGAGAGCGTCGCGTTCTATGGCGGCGAACCCATCGAGTTCCGGACCTTTCGGGATCGATTCGCTTCGATTTTTCAGAATTTCATCGCCATCATGTGGCGAACGCTCAAGTTCGGGTCGTTTCAATTTGGCTTCGGCCAGGCTTCGGTCATCTTTCCCTACTTGATCCAGGCCCCGCGATTCTTTGCCAGACAGATTCAGCTCGGCGATCTGACGCAGACAGCCGGCGCATTCAACAACGTTCTGGATTCGCTTTCGTTCGTAATAAATGCCTACGAATCCATCGCACAGTGGCAGGCGATCATCCAGCGGCTTGCAAGTTTCGAGAACCGCATCGAGGAAATCGAGGCGGGCGCCGACAACACCGGCGAGGTCAAGCTTGCCCACGACGGGCCGGAGGTGGCCGTCGACGGCCTCACGATCGATCTGCCGAATGGCAGGCGGCTGCTCACCGGCGTCCATTTCCAGGCCGATCCGCAGCATCCGTTGCTGATCACCGGGCGCAACGGCATTGGCAAGAGCACCGTGCTGCGCGCGTTGTCGGGGCTCTGGCCATTCGGGCAAGGGCGCGTGCGGCTGCCGGAAGGCCGCACCTTCTTCGTGCCGCAGAAGCCCTATCTTCCGCTCGGCAGCCTGCGGATGGCGTTGGCCTATCCCGAGGATGGCCGCCACATCGCCGATGCGACCTTGCAGGCCGCACTCGCCAAGGTCGGCTTGAACGCGCTCGAGGGCGAGCTCGACACCGTCGACCTATGGGCGCAGCGGCTATCGGTCGGCGAGCAGCAGCGGCTCGCTTTCGCCCGCGTGCTGCTGGCGGAACCGAAGGTGATCTTCCTCGACGAGGCGACCTCGGCGCTGGACGAGGCGAGCGAGGCGCAGTTCTATCGCATGCTGCGCGAGGCGCCATGGCGCCCGACAATCATCAGCGTCGGTCATCGCGGCACCTTGCGCGACTTGCACGAGCGCGCGCTCGACCTGTCGCCGTTCAGCGGTGCGCCCGCCGCGGCGGCTCCGGCGGCGTCCTGAGTCCGAAGAGGCGCGTTCCGCTCGCGGCATGGCGACCATAGCCGAAGCCTTTGCCGCGGCTCTGAAGCAGCATCAGGCGGGCCAAATCGCCGACGCCGAAGCTCTCTATCGTCAGATCCTTGCGGTCGATCCGCGCCACGCGGATTCCCTGCACTTGCTGGGCGCGATAGCCCACCAGGTGGGAAAGCATGAAGCAGCGGTCGGTCTCATCCGCCAAGCGGTCGCGATCAACGGCGCGGCGGCCCAATATCACAACAATCTCGGCCATGCGCTTCGGTCGCTAAAGCGCCCGGCCGAGGCCATCGAGAGCTACCGCCGCGCGCTTGACCTTGATCCGACATTACCGGCGGCATATCTGAGCCTGGGCGCCATCGCTTACGAGGCGGGAGATTACCCCGCCGCCGCCGCCAACTACCAGAGCGCCGTTGCTTTTGCACCGGGGAGCACTGAGGCGCAAGCAAACCTTGCCAATGCGCTCTTCCAACAAGGGCTGACGGCGGAGGCGGTCGAGCCCTATCGCCGCGCATTGGCGCTACGGCCCGAGGACGTCTCGGCGCACGCCAATCTCGGTCTCGCGTTGAGCGATCTTGGCCATCTGGATCAAGCGATCGAGCATTGCCGGCGCGCGGTCGCGCTCAAGCCCGATTTCTCCAGCGCGCACAACAATCTTGGGCTGGCGCTGCTGCTCAAGGGTGATTTCGCCGCAGGGCTTGCGCATCACGAATGGCGCTGGATGGTGGAAGGGCTGCGCATGGGCGGGCGGCGCTTCGAACGGCCGCCGTGGCGCGGCGAGCCGTTGGAGGGTGCGCGCATTCTCCTTCACGCCGAGCAGGGTGCCGGCGACACGGTGCAGTTTCTGCGCTATGCGCCGATGGTGGCGCGGATGGGTGGGACGGTGCTGCTCGAGGTACAGCCGGAGCTGAAACGCCTCGCGGCCAGCGTCCCGCGCGCGAGCGAGGTCGTGGCCCAAGGCGAAACCCTCCCGCATTTCGAACAACATTGCCCGCTCCTGAGCCTGATGCTGGCTTGCGGCACCGATCTCGGCTCGATTCCCGGTGAGGTCCCGTACCTCTCGCCCCCCAAGGCACTGGTCCAGCAGTGGCGCGCGCGGCTTGGGCAGGGGCGTCATAAACGCGTGGGCCTGGTTTGGGCCGGTAGGCCCGAGCATCGCCGCGACCGCGACCGCTCGCTGCCGCTTTCCGCGCTGGCGCCCCTCGCGGCAGTCGAAGGCGTGCGCTTTTTCTCGCTGCAGAAAGGCCCGCGGGCCGCGGAGGTGGGTAGCGCGACCCAGGGCTTCGCCCTCGAGGACATCGCATCCGCGCTGGGGGATTTCGCCGACACGGCCGCGGCGATGGCGGCGCTCGATCTTATCATTACCGTCGACACATCGGTCGCCCACGTTGCCGGCGCCACCGCACGGCCGGTCTGGGTTCTACTGCCGCGCATCCCCGACTGGCGCTGGCTCCTCGATCGCGACGACAGCCCTTGGTATCCGACCGCGCGGCTCTTCCGCCAAGCCAAGGCCGGCGAGTGGAATCCCGTCATCGAGCGGGTGGCCGCCGAACTGGGGCGCTGGGCAGCAAGCGGTTCGGGGGAAGATTACGCATGATGGTCCTCAGGTAGACCATGGTCGGGAGGTAGGGGGATAACTGAGGATTGGGGGATTTCGGGCTGCACTCCTCCCCAGTCGCCAAATCCCGGCGTTCTGTGAGCCGATCTCTCCTTCATCTCCAACCATCTCCCGATCTCCTAAAAGTGGTTTGGTTGGCATGGAGCGACAGCGTGGTTGCGCTTTCGGCGCCATCGGCTACAAGATCGCGCGTCCAATTCGAGGGGCCGTGACGGTGATGGATCGATGAGCGAGGCGGGCGAGCACGAGTTGCGCGCGATCCGGCTGGCGAAGATCGCGGAGCTGCGGAAGCTCGGTGTCGATCCCTATCCCTATTCCTTCGACGTGACTGCGAGCGCGCACGAATTGGCGGAGCGCTACCGCGATCTGCCGGCGGGGACGGAGACGCAAGACCAGGTCAAGGTCGCGGGCCGCATCCGCGCCTACCGTAACAGCGGCATGTTCATCGATCTGCATGATGTCAGCGGCAAAATTCAGATCTTTTGCCATAAGGATAATTTGTCCGCGGAGCAGCTCGCGGTGGTGCGGCTGCTGGACATGGGCGACTTGATCGGCGTCGAAGGAGTCGTGCGCCGCACGCCTCGGGGCGAGCTCACCGTCAACGCGCGCCGAGTCGCGGTTTTGGCGAAAGCGCTGCTGCCGCTTCCCGAGAAGTTCCACGGTCTCGCCGACGTGGAGACGCGCTATCGCCAGCGCTATGTGGACCTGATCGTCAACGAGGAGAGCCGCACCACCCTGCGCAACCGCAGCCGTATCATTGGCGCGTTCCGTCGCCTCCTAGACGAGCGCGGCTTCCTCGAAGTCGAGACGCCCATGCTGCACGGCATTCCCGGCGGCGCCTCGGCCAAGCCCTTCATCACTCACCACAACGCGCTCGACATCGACCTTTACCTAAGGATCGCGCCCGAGCTGCACCTTAAACGGCTGATCGTCGGCGGGCTCTCCGACAAGGTGTTCGAGATTAACCGCTGCTTCCGCAATGAAGGTATCTCGCCGCGGCACAATCCGGAATTCACCACGTTGGAGCTCTATCAGGCCTATGTGGACTACGCCGCGATGATGGCGATCACCGAGGATTTGATCGTCGCCGCCGCTCGCGAAATCACGGGCGGCACCCGCGTCCGCTATGGCGAGCGCGAAATTGACCTGACGCCGCCCTGGCCACGCCGCGGCATGGCCGATCTCGTGCACGAGAAGACCGGCGTCGACTTCATGGCGATCACCGACGATGCGGAGGCGCGCGGCCGGGCCCATTCGCTCGGCGCCGAAATCCATCCGACATCGGGCTGGGGCCGGGCGCTCGAGGCGGTCTTCGGTGCCCGTGTGGAGGCAGCCTTGATCAATCCCGTGCACGTAACCGGCTTTCCGCGTGAGATTTCGCCGCTGGCCAAGGGCGATCGGAACGACCCGCGCCTCACCGAGCGCTTCGAGACCTACATCAACGGCTGGGAGGTCGCGAACGCCTTTTCCGAGATCAACGATCCGCTGGACCAACTTGAGCGCTTCGAGGCGCAGATGCGCGAACGTGCGCTGGGTGACGAGGAGGCGCAGCGCCTGGACGCCGACTTCATCCAGGCGCTCGAGCACGGCATGCCGCCCACGGGCGGGCTCGGCATCGGCATCGACCGGCTCGCGATGATCCTCACCAACAGCCCCTCTATCCGCGACGTGATCGCTTTCCCGACGATGCGGCCTAGAGCGCAATCCGGCGAAGTGTGAGCGGTTCGCCGTCAGATTGCGCGACGAAATCAAAGAATCTAGAGCGCAATCCGGCGAAGTGTGAGCGGTTCGCTGTCTGTTTGGATCATTTTCTAGTGTCCCGATGGGGCGTTGCTCATTTGCCTGCCATCCTTGAAAGAGACCGACACGTTGCCCCAAGAGTAGTATGCTCGGTAGAGCCACCTATACCAGCCTAGTCATACCACTTTTGCGGACCACGTCATGAGGAACGGAGGGCACTTGCCATTCTTGACGAAGATCGAGCGCTCGTCGGGCACGCCGCTGTTCCGCCAGGTCTATCTCCAGCTGCGATCGTCGATCCTGTCGCAGACGTTGCGGCCGGGGACAAAGCTGCCCTCGACGCGCGAGCTCGCGGAAGACCTGTCGATCTCGCGCTCCGTGGTGGTCCTTGCTTATGAGCAGCTCCTGGCGGAGGGCTGCGTCAACGGAAAGGTCGGTTCGGGTACCTATGTTGCCTCGGAGCTTGCCGAACTCACCGGCGCACGGATCGCCAAAGTGCGTAAGCGTGCGGCGGGTACTGCGCGCCGGCGGCCGCGGGTGTCCGTTGACGTCACGGAACTGTCCGACGAGCGGCCGTTCAATCTCGGGCGAACGCTGATCGATGCACGGACTATCGATCAATGGCGCAAGCTGAGCACGCGGAGCCTGCGGACGTTCGACAGGGCGCTGCTGGGCTATTGCGATCCGCGAGGAAGCCAGGAACTGCGTGAGGCGATTTGTGACTACCTCGGTTCCGCGCGCGCGGTGCAATGCGATCCCGAGCAGATTTTGGTGACGAACGGAACGCAGCACGCCATTCACATTGTCGCTCGGCTGTTGCAGCAGGCCGGCGATCGCGAGGTCTGGGTCGAAGATCCGGGGTACCCCTTGACGCGCGAGGCGCTGCTGGCAGCCGGGATGTTGGTGCGCCCCGTCCCGGTGGATGGCTACGGCTTGAATGTCGGGTATGGCCTGAG
>Ga0335081_10002039_pt1 | contig 31900 bp, 21 predicted proteins | sample Lox_Sample_35_FD_206713 | JGI IMG/M metagenome (GOLD analysis project Ga0335081, IMG submission 206713) | Soil microbial communities from Loxahatchee National Wildlife Refuge, Florida, United States - Lox_Sample_3.5 | ecosystem: Environmental > Terrestrial > Soil > Wetlands | place: USA...
TGCCGGAGGAATTTCGATAGTGTTGCCACCGCCGGTTCACTGTCGCCCGAGACGCGCCCGCTTTTTTGGGATATTGCCACGGCCTTCTGCAGTTGAGTCTCCATATCGCGGTCGAGAAATACGATGCGAGAGAGCACATCGTGATAAAAGTTCCCCCGCTGCGTTTCCGCAAAACGAAGTGATGCCTCGGCGACCTGTTGGATTGCCGTCGGCACCTCGAGAAAATGAAGATCCGCCTTACTTGGAAGATCTTCCTGGTTGGGATTCCGGCGCATACGGATTCCATCCGTAAATTTTCCCGGCGGAAGATATGCCGATGGTTCGGGGAACCGGGATGAGACGACACTGAGAACATACATCTCCTCGCGGGCACGAGTGAGAGCGACGTAGAGTTTGTTCAGTTCATCAACTTTCCGGAAATCATGATCCTTCTGGTATATTCCGGCGAGCATATCCGACCGGTTCGCCCAGTCTTTCACGATCCGCAGGAGGCGAATTCCCTCTTCATCACGATCATAGAAGAGATTGTTGCTGCGCGGCGGGCCATCAAAAAGCAAAACGATGACCACCGGAAAACCCAGCCCTTTCGCTTTATGCACTGTCGTCACTCTCACCGCATTGGCGTCCTTTGGAGCATCGAGATTCCATTCATCCTCATCCGACGGGTCCTCGGCAAAGCGCAGGAACTCTTTGAGATTATTTCCGCCATCCTGCTCGAAGCTCCTGACAATTTCAAGCATTCTCGCGAACGCCGACATCTCTCCGGAATGATGTGTGAAGACCCTGAACTGGCTGTAGATTTGTGTGAAGAGATCGTAGAGCGGGAGATATCCGACATACTTCAGCAGCGGTTCGAAGACCTGATCCCAGAGTTCCGGAAATGCCGATCGGAAACGTACATACAAGGGCTCATCGACTGCCGCCTCAAGTCGTGATTCAAAAAGAAATCTCTGAATTTCCTCCCCCTGGCCGGCTTCTCCCGATACATCACCGAAGAGCCCGCCAAGCAAGACCGTCGCGAATGCAAGATTGTCGACCGGAGAGTCAAGAAATTTCAGGACTGCCAGGAGCTCACCGGTGATCTTGCGGGTCCGGATATCGAGACTGCTCTGAGAGAGGAAGGGGATGTTTGATTCATTCAGCCATCGGCTGACTTCTACCACGTCCTTGTTCCTCGGCGTAAGCACGGCGAGATCGCGGAACCCGAAACCTCTCGAACAACAATCACGCACGATGGCAAGGAGCTTCTGCTTTTCCGGAGGGTCCGCAGGATCAGCGTCTTCGTCCCGCTGAAACGTACTCACCTCCGCATACCCCTTTCCCTTCCCCGATTTATCGACATCCTGTTTAAACGATGCCAACCCGCTCAAGTCCGCAAGGGCCCCGGAAACCTTCTGCGGAACAATCTCGCGGAACACCTTTCCTCCAAAACGAACGATCGGTTCCGCGCTTCGGTAATTGGTTGTCAGCTCTTTCCGTGTACATCGCACCGATGAAAATTCCTCCGCCGACATCATCTTCTTCATGATCTGCCAGTCGCCGCCGCGGAACGTGTAGATGGCCTGCTTCATGTCTCCAACGAGGAAGAGACTGCCTTTTTGAGAGAGCGAATTTTCCGCAAGCGGCCGGAGCGTAGCCCACTGAATCGGAGAGGTATCCTGGAATTCATCGACAAGATAGTGGTGAATGCTCTCTCCGAGCGAAAAATATATTTCCGGCACATCTCCTTCGGAGATGGCATTTGCCAGTGCCTTCACCGCATCCTGCAGGGAGATTTGTCCTTTCCGGCGCCGCACTTCTCCGAGCAGTTCCATGACATGGCGTAACGTCTTCACATACGGCCGGTAGTAGGTACGGGCACGCTCCTCACAGTAGAGGCGTGCAGCATCTTCAAGTTTCCGTTGAAGTCTCTCAATCTGTGCTACTGCATCCTGGAACCCGGCTGATTTTGAGGCCTTGAGGACGTTTTGACCGAGTTTCCTGGTGAGTATCTCGGAGAATTCTCCCTTCTGAACCAGACTGATGATTTTCTGAAAGTTCACGGTGATCGTGAAGTTGCCTCGTTCTGCAATACCGCTGATGGCGAGAAGAGTCTCTGCAATTTTTTTCTTCCCGGCGTCGCTTGCCGTACCTTCCGGAAGAGGACCGATATCCTCGCGTTTCGAGCCGACCCGCTGATACACCTGGCGAACTTCGCGGAGCAGGTCCTTCGAGGGATTCCAGAGAAATTTGTCCTTGTCTCTGCGCGTATCGGAGAGAAGTTCGAGAAGCTCCCGAAGCAGCTCGCGACCGGCGGGATCCTTGCCTCCTGACGCCATGAGCAGATCGAATGCTTCTTCAACAAGCTCCGTACCGTTGAGAACGATCTCGAATCCCGGCGTAAAGCCGAACTGAAGCGCGGAAACTCTCAGGATCCGGGAGAGAAAGCTGTCGATCGTCTCGACGTGAAAGTCGGAATAGTTCTCGAGAATGACATCGACAAGATTGCGTGCGCGCCGCACAAGATGTTCGTCATCGACCGAAACGATTGTGCGGAACCGCTCGAGGACAGATTCATCCCCGAACGCAATCCGCTTGAGATACTCGATGATCCGCTCTTTCATTTCCGCGGCGGCATTGTTCGTGAACGTCACGGCAAGGATGTGCGGAAGGGTGTTGTGCGGAATCCGATCGCTGAGAAGTATCTGGAGGAACCTGCGGGTGAGTGCTGTCGTCTTCCCGCTTCCCGCAGAAGCAGAGACAAGCGTAAAATCGGGGAGTGTTAACGTTGCATCAGATGTGAGAACTTCTTCCATGTGAGTATGTTGGCCGCGGATATGAACGATGCCCTGTCGTTCATCGGGGTTTCACATCAAACCGAACCGTTTTCACCCATGTCCGTTTCTCCCGTTTCACAAAATCAAGATAAATTGCCTTCCCTACCACGTAGATCCAGAGCTGGCAATACGTAAAATACATCAGGAATGTGATCAGAATATTGGCAATACTGTCCTCCCGGTCATACGACAGCGCCAGGAGGATTTCAAGAAGGAACAGGATGATGCCGACAATCCAGACTGCCGTATATGGGCCGGGAAGACTGATGGTCACGACATTCAATATTCCCAGAAGAAACAGAACGTCGGAGCTGACGATGGCAACGAGGAAGACATAATAGAGCGACAGCAGGTAGAGAAGCTCGACGGCAAGAAATTTGTTCTTGAATGTCGGGATCTCCTTCAGGAATTTAGTGCCGACGTAATTGTTCCCCCGGACCCACCGTGTACGCTGTTTGATCCACACTTTCCAGGATTCCGGTTCCTGCTCATAGGTAACCGAATACGGTATGCACTTGATCCGGAATCCCTCCTTGTAGACACGAATGCTGAGTTCGGAATCCTCCGTGATCGCACCCTCATCCCAACCATTCAACTTCTCCAGGAGGCTCCTCCGGATGACAAAATTCGTACCCGGAAGTGTTGCAACCTTGAATAATTTCCATCTCCCCGCCTGCAGCATCGACTGGAAGCTCAGCGTTTCGATATTGATGAACCGTGTGAGAAGATTGCGATTCTTGTTGACCGTCCGGAATTTTCCGAGGACCGCACCGAGCGACGAATCGTTCAACAGCTGTGCCATCAGATACTTCATGGCATGAGGATCCGGCGTATTGTCGGCATCATATACGGCGATGAACTCCGCATCAGTTTGCCGGAGGCCTAGATTCAGGGCACGCGACTTCCCTTTCCCGCCTTCACCGGGAGGAACGTTATAGAGATGGACGCGTGCATCATGCTTCATGAATTCCTGAACGATCGAGGCGGTGCCGTCGCTCGAGCCGTCATTAATAACCAGAATATCAAGCCGGTTGGGAGGATACTCGAGCTTTGCCATTGCCTCCAAAGTGTAACGAATAACCACTTCTTCGTTGTGTGCGGGAATGAGAATCGATACGCGGGGAAAATCAAACATCATCTTGTCGATTCCGCGGCGTTCCTTTACCGATTTCCGGTAGTGAAAAAATCCCGCCAGCGTCAGTACGAGCTGGTAGAAAATCATGAACCAGATGAGGATGACGGAAAGAAGAAAGACGATGCTGAGGTCGAGCTCGAGGAGCGATTGTGAAGGCATCAGGCGCTGGCTTCGGTAGTGCGGGAAATGCGGACAATGAGATAGAACGAAATCAGCGCGGCACTGAAGAGCATTCCCAACCCGACAATAAACCACGACGACCAGAAACTCGTGATGTCGACTCCGTACGAAACGGTCGTTTCAAGGATAGCGACAACATCGTGGTGACCTTCGGGCAGCACAATAGAGTAGCGGCGATAACCCTCAAGGGGAACCGTTTTCATCTCCTTGCCGTCCACGAGGACGGAATACGGCCGGTGACTGAATGAAGCAAAGCAGCGGGTTTCGCTCTCATAGGTGAACGAGACACGACGGTTGGTATTTTCGAGCGATGTCAGCGTACCCGAGATCGAGAGAAGCCGGCCGGCGGTGGGCGGCGTTGAAGGGAACGTTTCCCCCGTCCGGTATTCTGCCTCGAGTTCATGGCGACCTGCCGGAAGGAAGAACATGCCCTGATCCGAGGTAATTCTCTCACCGGTCGAAAGTCTGATCGCTGAGTACTGTTTCGGCAGCTCGAGGACGAGTGGGAACGGAGCATCTATAGTCCAGCCGCCCGGGACATGATCGACGTGCGCGCGGGCCGAGGCAGCATAGCTCATCATCCTGAGATCCTGCGGACGTACACTCGATTCGGAATAGATGGAAAACCGGTCGGCGCCGAGAGCCGCGGAATGAACGAGCAGATAACTCTCCACGCCGGTTTGGACGAGTGTCGGAAATATGGACGGCTTCTTCTCATCACGAAACGGAAGGATGTTGATATCCAACATGAGCTTCTCATCACTTCCGAGACGTGCCTGATAGCGCTGGCCCATTTTTTTGTAGCGCCGGGGATCACTGTTCCATTCGGATTGCGGGTCTTCGATTTGAAGGACAAACTGGTATTTCTTCCGCAGTTCGATAATCTTCTGAACATCGACACCAAGGTTTGTCCGCAGTTCAGGGTTTCCAATATTATCCATGGCCGTCACGACAATGTCGAAATACGGGCGCTGTGCACGGATTTCCTGCATCAGCTTGAGAAATTCTTCATGAAGATGTGTCAGGACGTCGACGCGGTAGTCTTCGAACCGCTTCCATGCGGGTTCGTTGGTTTTCCAGTAATAGGTCGATGTCGAATCGAACAGAAGCGCCGGATCGAAACCCGCCTTCCGGCGAAAATCGGCGCGCGCCGAAGGATGCATCGGCGTCAGGAGAAGCGGATCCTGAGGTCCGTTGCCGGAGTCGAAGTAGAGCTCCGCAAGATTCACGCCGTCCCAGTCATATTTCAGGAGAAAATCCCTGAAGTTGTCCTTCACCGTTGCGAGACATTCGGGATTGGTGAGAGCAACAGGATAACGCCACGACGGGCGAATCGACGTGCCCTTATAATTCACTTCCTGCCATTGGGGATGATCTTTCCAGAACCGCTCCGAAACCTGAGGCGGATCAAGCCAGGCATAGACAAGAATGCCGTTCGAATGGCATAGTCTTATGAGACGCTCGTAATCATACGTCCAGTTCTGGTACTGGTGCCAGCCGACGACGTGGATTACCCTGACGCCCGCTGCCGTCCACCGTTTGACCAGATCCTCCACGCTCACATTATGCCGGTAGCCGTCATCAAAATACACCTCAAGATTGTCCCGGCGTACGAGCGGCTGGAGATGAAAATACTCCCGGATATACTCCATGATATACGGGAAACGACTGAATCCACCCGTCGAGACGGGATCGAACCTGATGCCGAAGTAGAGAAATCTCCCGTTCCCGTATTTTCTTCCGATGACAACCGGCGCTTCTGTCCGCTCATCGAGGCATAACGATTCGTCGTCACGCTCCACTTCAAACCGCGGCATGATATCGGGTGATTGCAGGACCAGCGGGTCTTCCGGATAGAGCCGGTCACGCATGCGCTCGATTTTTATCGACGACGACGCAAACTTCACTCCAAACTCTTTTGCGAGATCGTTTTTCCCGTCGGTGATGAGTGATCCACCGTCTTCCACAAACTGAACGATGCGATCGTAATCCACGTTTGTCAATTTCTCAACAGTATGGTACGGAACGACAAGAAGATTGTAGAGCGACAGGCTCCCGATACTGTCGCCCGAGAGTGAATCGACGTCAATGTTGAGCGAGCGGAATGCGCATGCAAAGCTCGCCTGATTATTCCAGTCGCTCCCTTTGGCTTTGGAATCCCAGATGATCGCAACCCGCGCCTCATCAAATATTTCCTGATTCTGGAAAATAGAGTTCCACAATGCAGTCGCTTCATCCTTCAGTTTTTCCGTCCAGGATATTTCCGTTTCACGGTATTCGGAAGGTTCCGCCATGAAGATCTCTCCCGCCGGAACGTACACTGTATCGCGGAAAACGCCCTGAATGCGGTTGTCGGATATCTCACGATGATCGATCTCACCGTTCGGGGCAAACCATGTCCGGCGGAGGTACTGATCATCGAGTGTAATTTCATATGCCTGATTTCCGGTAAGGACGACGCGATCCTTCAGGCGCACGAGGTGCGGTTCATTTCTCACATCCATGAACGTGTAGCCCAGATCGAGAACGCCGTCGACATATTCCTCGATATATTTCAGGTCGATAAACGCATGAATGAATGCGGAAGCAAAACCGTCGCGCACGGCAAGCTGTGCCTTCGCACCCTCGAGAAGAGTCTGTACCGCTTCCTCTTCCACCTTCGGTGTGTCGGACAGCGGTATGTAACCGAGGTTCTCCGGAATGATCCGCTGGCCATAGAGGTCTTTCTCTATTATATAGGGAAAGTACTGGCTGTAGTCAGGATCCTCGATAACCAGCCGTTGCTCCATCGCGGTACTGAAGAACTCGGCGAAGACGGGATAATCGAGCTGCGACGCGGTGTAGTGCGGAGTTTCCCAGACAAGCGGATAGAGGTTGTTCTTCCAGAACTCTTCCAGGCCCATCTTCATTTTTTTCTCGACGTACTCTTTCGAATCGCCGCGGATCTTCTTGTTCGTACTCCCGTCCCAGAATTCGAAATCGGTCGCCGTCACTCCCTGATACTGGTGCGTGATGCCGTGCATGACGAGAGTAGCGCCGTGAGCGACCATGTATTTCAGTGCATCGACAAACTCCGGCTTGTCGGAAAGACTCAGCCGCATGCCCGCGCCCGGATCGACAAAGAACGGAATGACCCCGACGAGGAAGGGAAGGTGCTTGGCATACATCATATCGGCAATGTCACGGAGCTTCGACGGGCTTTCAAAGACATCAACATCCTCGATCCGCAGAAGGGCGTGATGCACTTCTTCATGATCCTGACCGAGAAGATCGTGGAGCATATCGGCAAAGTAAATATACCGATCCGTTTCCGTTGCCGAGGCGAACGGCGAATCGGCGATATACATGAAATTGCCGCTGCGGATGATGTACGGCGATTCCTTTCGTGATTTGGTGGAGTAGGCGGTTGCGAGTACCTCACAGATCTTCGCATTGGTCACCGTCACGATGTTGAGGTTCGGTTCCCCCTTGGTAAATGTCTTCTTGCCGGCACGCACGACATCAAACTGAAGGACGGTATCGAGACGCGAGAATGAAAACCCGAACTCTTTCTGGAGATTGTATTCCTTCGCAAAACGCTCCATCCCGGTATTCATCCAGACGATTCGCTGCGAGCTGCCGTAGATATCATGAAGAAATCTCTCCGGCGGATCGTATCGTTTACTGAATCCTACAAAAAACGTGATATCATAATTATTAATTTCACCCGGCGTGTACCCGTCAACCCCCTGAATCTTGAAGTCGACACTGAAATGGCCCATAAGCATGGCAAGCTGTCGTGCATCTCCACGAGCATAATTTGTGGGGATATCACTTCCCTCAAAGAGGATGAGAACGTGATGGGCCTGAAAATCCTGGGCAGAAGCGATACCTCCGGTCAGCAGTGCCGCCAGGATTATTCCAAAAATCTGCGGTGATATCCGTCGGGACATGAAAAGGGGTTAGAACAAGAGTGTTTTGGAAAATTCTTCATGAATAATACTCTTTTCGGGAAGAATAAGCAAAACAGCGACATCGGCGTTGGTGGGCAGTTATTGCGTGTGAATCGAATTGCAGGTATATTCCCGGAGAAGAATATTCTGCGATGGTCATGAACTCATTCACTGGTGTATGATCGGGACATTCCTCCTTGCCTTCATACCACTCTTTGTGGCGATCGACGTCTTCGGCGTTCTGCCGCTGTTCATTTCGCTCACGGAAGGACTCGACAAGCGGCGGAAAAAGGAACTTACCACACAGGCGACCTTTACGGCATTTGCCGTATCTCTCCTTTTCCTGACCGCGGGAAAGCTCATCTTTTCCTTTCTCGGAATCACGGAGAATGATTTCCGCGTCGGCGGCGGAATTGTTCTCCTCGTCCTCGCCATCAAAGATCTTCTCTTTTCAAAACAAGAGCAGCGCGATCCGGAAGCGACCGTCGGTGTCGTGCCGATCGGGATACCGCTGATCATGGGTCCTGCAGCATTGACGACCATTATCCTGCTGGTCGATGCGCACGGATACGCGTGGACCATCGCTTCGCTTCTCGTGAACATGCTTATCGTATGGCTGGTGTTCGCCCAGGCACACCGGATCACGGCGTTCGTCGGAAAGCCGGGCTCACGGGCAATCGCAAAGGTCTTCGCGCTCTTCCTGGCCGGTATCGCCGTGATGATGGTTCGCAGCGGCATCGATCACATGCTCCATCATCCCTGAACCGGCGTGAACACCTACGGGGTCATCATACTCGCAACGCTGCTCGGCGAATATCTCCTCAGCACGGCCGCTGATTTCCTTAATCTTGGCACGATCACCAGAGATCTCCCGAAGGAATTTGGAGATGTGTTCGACAGCGCAACTTATCGCAAGTCCCAGGAATATACCCGGGCCGGGATCCAACTCGAGATGGTATCGTCGACGTTCGGACTTGCGGTCATTCTCCTCTTCTGGTTCAGCGGGGGATTTGAGGTTCTGGACGAAACCGTACGTTCGTGGAATGCCGGTGTCCTCGGGACGGGGATGGTCTATGTTGGTCTCCTTCTGCTTGCGCGCTCCATCCTGTTTCTCCCGTTCACCATCTACTCAACGTTCGTCCTTGAAGAACGGTTCGGGTTTAACAAGACAACCCCCGTTGTTTTCATCATGGATCTCCTGAAGGGGCTCGTCCTTGCATGCATCCTCGGAGGACCGTTGCTCTGCCTCGTTCTCTGGTTGTTTCAGGCAGCCGGGAGCCTGGCCTGGGTATATGGCTGGATCGGCGCAACAATGTTCATTTTCTTCGTTCAGTTTATCGCACCAACCTGGATCATGCCGCTCTTCAACAAATTTACGCCGCTCGGCGAAGGGGCCCTGAGGTCGGCAATCCTCACGACGGCAGAATCGTCGGGATTTCCGGTGCAGGATGTATTTGTTATGGATGGCTCAAAACGATCAACCAAGTCCAACGCTTTTTTTACCGGCTTTGGTCGAACCAAGCGGATCGCACTCTACGACACGATCATCCGGAATCACACGACCGACGAGCTCGTATCGATCGTTGCTCACGAGATCGGTCATTACAAACTTCATCACATCGTTCAGGGAATTGTGATCGCAATCCTCCAGAGCGGGGTCATGCTTTGTCTCCTCTCCATGTTTATCGCCAGCAAAGGTTTATTGGATGCGTTCTACGTGGAGCATCTTTCCGTGTACGCCGGGATGATTTTTTTTGGCATGCTCTTCGGCCCCCTCGAGTTTTTTCTTTCGCTCTTCATGCATTCCCTTTCCCGGAAGAACGAATTTGCAGCCGACCGGTTTGCAGCAGAACAGACAAAAAATCCCCGGGCGCTGATCGCTGCTCTGAAGAAGCTTTCTTCCGACAACCTCGCTCATCTCACTCCCCATCCGTTCTACGTGGCACTGCGCTATTCGCATCCAACCATGATCGAACGGATACGGGCACTGCAAAAATTCGTGTGAATCCGGACGAACCGGGTTTACGATGATACGGAAATCTTCCGGAACGGCCAGTCGTGCGTTTTCCACGACCGCGCAAGAAAGAGGATACTTCCCAGAGCGAGTATTCCCACCGCGTAGCGAATTTCCGTGAGCGACTTTTCCCGTACGATGAGCGTGTAGACAAATCCGACCGCTGCAACGAGAGCGGGAAGGGGATAGAACCACATCCTGAACGGACGATCCATGCCGGGTTTTCTGATACGCAGCATGATGACGCCGATTGTCTGCGCGAGAAATTGCACAATGAGGCGAATGACTGCAAGCGCGGTAATTGCCTGACTCAGGGTCAGCGAGCAAAATGCCATGGCCAGGACCCCGAGCACGACAAGCGAGACATTGGGAAATTGCTTTGTGGGATGAATCCGCGCGAAGGGACGGAAGAAGTCGCCTTCCCGGGCGGCTGCGAACGGAATACGCGAGTAGCCGAGGAGCAGTGAAAATACCGACGCAAAAGCGGTCCACATGATAAGTATCGTTGCGAGATTGCCTGCCCATTGACCGTACAGCCGTTCCATGAAAACCGAAACAACATACCGGCGCGCGTCCGAACCGGCGGTCTCGCTGAGCTCCTGCCAGGGTATCACCCCGAGAATACTGATGTTCATGATAAGATACATCACCGCTACCAGGGCAATGGAAATGATGATCGCGCGCGGAATCGTTTTTCCGGGCTCACGGATCTCATCACCCAGAAAACAAACATTGTAATACCCCCAATAGTCGTACAGTGCCACAAGCATTCCCGTGCCGAGACCCTGGAAAAATCTGTTCGAGAGGGTGAACGCACCGGGGGGAAAGCTGAACGCACGCGAGCTGTCGAAATGTGTTACACCCGCGTAGATGATCCAGCCGATCGACAGGAGAACCCCGATCCAGAGGTATTCAGAAATGCGCGCAATGATATTGATCCTGCGGTACAGGAGAACGATCGCCACGGCACAAATTCCCATCGCCACGAGCACCTGTGTGGCAAGGGCCATCTTCAGTTCGAGGGTGCCGAGGAGCGGGAGGGCTAATTGAAAATCATGCTGGAAGAATTCGGTTCCGAGGCCGGGAACGAGGTACTGTGCATACTGTGCAAAGCCGATACATCCCGAAGCAATCGATAACGGTGCGCTGAAGGTCAACTGCCAGATGAACAGAAATGCCATGAATTTCCCGAAGCCGGCGGGATTGTAGATCTCCTTGAGGTATCGGTACGATCCTCCGGAATGAGGCATGGCAGCCCCGAGCTCGGCCCAGACGAGGCCGTCGCACATCACCAGGGCTGCGCCGACAATCCATCCCAGCATTGCCTGCGGACCGCCCATTGCCGCAACGATCAGGGGAATGGTGATGAACGGGCCGACGCCGATCATATCGATCATGTTCAGCGTCGTGGCGCCGAAGAGCCCGATGCCGCGGATGAGCTGCGGCGGAGCGCCATCGTTCGCCCGGTAGGCGGATGTAACCATTCAATGCTGGTGTTGTGAGATCAGGTTGAAGAAGAGTTTCACGGCACCCTCGTTCGCAATCCTCAACTGTCGGTAGAGAGCGAGCGAAATGTAGGTGTAGGTACCCTTTCCATACGCGCACCAGAGCAGTGACGTCGGCGGCTGGGTTTCACTTTCGTCGCTCATCGCCAGTATACGCAGATACCGGGGTGAAGTCCTGGAAGTATCGTCGCTGGGCAGGTAAATGCTTCGCTCCTGAACCCAACCGTTCCAGTCATCCGGGAGAATTCTGTTGGGCTTGTTGAGAAGCGGCTGATCCGGAAGCAACGACGTGACCAGCGCATCTTCTTCGGTAACACGTTCGGATGTCAGGGCCAGAGGATACGGAGCATAGTTCTTCCCGTTCCAGTCACCGAGTTTATGGTAGCAGCAAATGAGGTTGCCGCCATTCCTGACATATTCCAGGAGCCGATCGTTATACCGGGCGGCATCGGAACGAAACTCATACGTCCGAAGATCAAGAATGATCGTCGAGAACTGCATCAGATTCCCGGCAGCCAGAGCGGACGAATCGACCAGGCGATACGGAATACCGCACGAGGTCATCGTCTCCTCGAGAGTGCTGTCGTACGTGAAGACAAGGCCGATGGTGATACCGGGAGTGAACACGGCGTTCCCTTTATACGGTCGGAATTCGTCCGTTGACCCGCGGGAAGAAATATTCCACGACATGATTGCAGCGCGGTTTCGCGCTGAGGGTTCTATTCCGGAAAAGAGATCGTGCTGATCGAACGGGAAATTCCCGTTGCTGCAAAGCAGCCGGTACCGGTGCATCCGGAAAAACGGCGGAATATCTTTCATGACAAGTTTGTCCATCCCCTGCGACCGGTGCTTTCTCAGCGCTTCGAGGGCAAGCTCATCAATGGGAGTTCCACCGGGATCGCGGACGGACATGTCGAGCACGACCTCATCCGTGCTCGTATCCGCCGATGCACCACGGCGGAAACTTCTGTTGTAGAGCTTTCTGACCTGCCAGACGGTGATGCTGTCGTTCAATTGTTCCGGGTGGAATGACGGATCAGCGGCCTTTGCGAATGCCTCATATGCCGTAATCCCGACAACCTGGTGGTTGCCGTGCTGCCTGTTCGGCTTCGTCGTCACGGTGTCGTGATTGGTGATAATGACGTCCGGCTTCAGTGCACGAATGACATAGACAAGCCGGGCAAGCACGCTATCCTTGCCTCCCCACTTTGCAAAGGTTTCCTTTGCTGTTTTCGAAAATCCAAAATCGGGGAACCCTAAGAAATATACTTCACTCCCGAGTATTTTGGCCGCCTCGAGAGTCTCCTTCGTCCGTACAATTCCGAGATCTCCGTACAACTCCGAGCCCGTCTCGTTTTGTCCACCCTCACCGCGGGTGAAGAATATACTGTAGGTCTTCACTCCTTTCAGCCGGGAGTAATAGGCAAGCGTGGCTCCGTCCTCATCATCGGGATGCGCAGAGAGGCACATCAGAACAAGATTCTGATCCTGCCGGTGATTCGGAAACGGAGACGACCTCCCGGCTGATCCGCCCGTCAGCAGCAGGACGAGGGCACAGACAAGAACGGCACGGCAGAAATGGAATGTGTGGATTCTCATCGCTCGAGCATGTATGGTGATACCGTTCAATGTAACGAATCAGTGAGAAATTCCAAAGACCGGAAAATTCGACGGGCATCTCTTTCGACTCTCAATCAGACTCACCGGCAGGAATTTTCCAGAACCCGATGGATCCTGCCATCGAACCTGAGAGCATTTCACATCAAAAATCCCTATCTTCTATGATCACGGGATACCGTTCTTATGAAACTCCTTTATTCCTATCTCCGAAACTACTGGAAACTCCTGGCGCTGGCGCTTTTTCTGGCGACGATTAACCAGGTGTTCTCCCTTCTCGACCCTCTCATTTTCCGGCACATCATCGACGAGTACGTCTCACGGTTCAAGCAGTTCAGTTCGCAGGATTTTTTTCGGGGCGTCGGCATTCTCCTCCTTGCGGCGGTGGGGGTGGCATTCATTTCGCGCGTCGCGAAGAACTTCCAGGATTACTACATCAACGTCATAACACAGAAGCTGGGCGCACGTATTTATTCCGACGGTATCCGCCACTCGCTCGATCTCCCCTATCAGGTTTTTGAAGATCAGCGAAGCGGGGAGACACTCGGCAAGCTCCAGAAGGTGAGAGACGATGTCCAGCGCCTCATCAGCGCCTTCATTAACATTCTCTTCACCACACTTGTGGGAGTCGTGTTTGTGATGATCTACGCCTTTACGGTACACTGGCTCATTGCGCCGGTATATTTTTCGACAATACCGATTCTGGCGGTCATCAGCTCCACCATCAGCAAGAGGATCAAGAAGATCCAGAAGGTTATCGTTGGAGAAACCACCGCACTTGCCGGCTCGACCACGGAGTCGCTCCGGAATATCGAGCTTGTCAAGAGCCTCGGACTCGCGCAGCAGGAAACCGACCGGCTCAATTCCACCACGGGAAAGATCCTGGAGCTTGAGCTGAAGAAAGTGCGGTACCTCCGTCGTCTCAGCTTCATTCAGGGAAGCTCGGTGAATTTTCTCCGAACAAGCATTCTCGGGCTGATGCTGTATCTCATCTTTGTCCAGGAAATTACGTTTGGTCAGTTCTTCTCGCTCTGGATTTATTCCTTCTTTATCTTCGGCCCTCTGCAGGAACTCGGGAACGTCATCAATATTTACCGCGAAGCGGAAGTTTCTCTTCAGAATTTCCAGACAATACTGGATACACCCAAGGAAGCGAGGCCGGCAAATCCCGTTCCCATCCGGAATATCTCGACGCTGGAGTTTGATCGTGTCTCCTTCAGGCATCAATCAGGAACCCGCAATGCGGTCGATGCAATTTCGTTTGGCGTCAGCCTGGGTGAGACAATCGCTTTTGTCGGACCTTCCGGAGCCGGGAAAACCACTCTCATCAAGCTTCTCGTCGGGCTTTATCAACCCCAGTCGGGAAGAATCCTCTACAATACCTCTGCGAGCACAGAGGTTGATCTGGATCAGCTGCGGGAGAAAATCGGATTCGTCACACAGGATACCCAGCTCTTTTCCGGAACGATTCGTGAGAATCTCCTTTTCGTGAATCCGGGAGCAACCGACGGAGAATGCCTCGAAGTGCTTCAGAAGGCAGCGTGCCAGGGATTAATGGCGCGTGCCGAGAAGGGGTTGAATTCCGTCATCGGGGAAGGAGGGGTGAAAGTTTCCGGCGGTGAGAAACAGCGGCTTTCCATTGCCCGCGCGCTCCTCCGCCGTCCCAACCTCCTGGTCTTCGATGAAGCAACTTCGTCTCTGGATTCGCTGACGGAAGAGGAGATCAGCCAGACGATACGCGATGTCTCCACACGAAAGGATATGATCACAATCCTTATTGCTCACCGCCTCTCGACAATTCTTCATGCAGACCGGATTTACGTGCTCGAGAAGGGGCGCATTGTAGAATCCGGAAAGCATCAGGAGCTTCTCGACCTGAAGGGGCTCTACTTTGCCATGTGGCGACAGCAGATCGGAGAGGGGCAGGACGGAACCGCCTCGATTGCTCTCACCGCCGCCCGTGACATGATCCTCGACTGATCTTCACCATCCGGATACCCTGCTGTTTTCCCGCCGGATGATCGGCGCAGAGACCGCCCTCCACCTGAGCGAAGAACTTTCCCGCACATTTTTCGTATTGCATGAAAAGACCACAAATCGGCTCAGTTGTTTTTCGTTACACGATTTGTAATATTGACGGTAATTCAATCCGAAAATGCTGAAAACTTCCATTATCGAGGACACTTTATGAAGCGAAGCACAATCATACTTCTTGCCGTTGTCGGCGGGTTACTCATCATCTGCCTCAGTCTGTTCGGCTGGGGGACTGGAATGTACAATTCCCTGGTCAAGCTCGATGAGACCGTCAACCAGGCATGGGCACAAGTTCAGAATCAATATCAGCGCCGTGCCGATCTTGTTCCGAACCTTGTGGAAACGGTAAAAGGGTACGCGCAGCATGAGAGCCAGGTATTCACGGATGTCGCCGAGGCCCGCTCAAGTGTCGGTAAGCTCCAAATCACACCCGACGTGTTGAACAATCCGCAGGCCTTTCAGAAATTCAACGAAGCGCAGGGAGTACTCTCATCGGCACTCTCACGGCTGATGGCTGTCGCGGAAAATTACCCCCAGTTGAAGGCAAACGAAAACTTCCTCCAGCTTCAGTCACAGCTCGAAGGAACCGAAAACCGCATCGCTGTCGAGCGGCGGCGCTTCAACGAGGTGGTGCAGGATTACAATGTAAAGGTTCGGACATTTCCGACGATGATCTTTGCGGGGATCTTCGGCTTTTCGCAGAAACAATACTTTCAGGCAGAACCGGGATCGGAGAAGACGCCGAAGGTTCAATTCTAGATGTCTCCGCGCTATGCATTCATCGGGCTTCTTGCCCTCGTTATTTTTTACTCTGCCGGCGCGTTCCAGGCGAGAGAAATTCCGGAACTTCATCGCCGGGTCACCGATCTCTCCGGAACTCTCTCGGAGTCGGATGTAAGCGCGCTCGAGCAGAAGCTCGCCGGTTTCGAGCAACAGACCTCCAACCAGGTCGTTGTCCTTATGATTTCCTCGTCGGGCGATCAGGGCATCGAGGATTACTCGGTGGCAGTTTGCGAAAAGAACAAGCTCGGGAAGAAAGGGAGAGACAACGGCATCCTGCTCCTCATTTCCAAGGATGAGCATAAAGTGCGCATCGAAGTCGGTTACGGCCTGGAAGGGACGCTCACCGATGCTCTATCGGATCAGATCATCCGACACGTTATTGTTCCACGGTTCCGGGAGGGCGATTTTGCAGGAGGGATCGATGCAGGAGTAGACGCGATCATCGCCGCGACGAAAGGCGAATTCAAGGGAGAAGGAGCCCGCCGTCAGGGACCCCAAATACCCTTTGTTCTCGTATTTCTGTTCTTCCCAATTTTCTTCTCGGTGATGCGTGCAGTACTCGGAAGCCGCCGGCATTATGTCGGTCCGGGCCGATATGCTTCGAAAGGAGGATGGTGGTGGTGGACCGGCGGAGGTATGGGAGGGGGCGGATTTGGCGGAGGAGGGTTTGGTGGAGGAGGTTTCGGCGGTGGTGGCTTCAGTGGCGGAGGAGGAGGCTTTGGCGGCGGCGGTGCGACGGGGAGCTGGTAACCTTGATCCGGGATTATTAAGAGGAATCGCGTGTCAACAATCAAACGATATTTTTCCAAAGAGGATCTGAAGAAGCTGGCGCAGGCTGTTGCCGATGCCGAGAAGAACACCTCGGGGCAAATCCGCGTAGTCGCTCGTCACAGCCGCCACTGGAAAGAACGAAAGCTGTCTCTCCGCGATTTGGCGCTGCGAGAATTTTATCGTCTGGGAGTACAGAACACGGGCCATCACACCGGCGTCCTGCTCTTGGTGCTCTTCTCCGAGCGAAAATTTGAGATCGTTGCAGATGAGGGCATTCACACCAGAGTCACCGAAGGCACCTGGGAACGCATCGCGGCAGGAATGTCGATTCACTTCCGCAAGGAAAATTATGTGGAAGGGATTTCAGAAGCGGTGAAGACTATCGGGAACGAACTCGCAAAGTACTTTCCTCGTGATCCGGAGAGCACGAACGAGCTCCCCGATGAGATCGTTGAAGAATGATCCCCAGGATATCGCCGTGATCGATAAAATCCGAGAACTTGAAAAGCTCGCCCGCCTGTTGGAACCGCCCGAATCGCGCAGGGAGATTATCCGGAGCCGTGTCGTCGATTACACAGAAGAATTTTTAAATCACATCGACACGCTTCCCGCATTCACCACATCCGCGGATCAGGGCATCGGCATACTCGACTCGCCGATCTCCGATGACACCCTCTCGATTGATTCGGCTCTTCAACTTGTTCATGAAAATCTCGATGTGCCGGGACTCAATCCAGCGTCAAGAGGTCACCTCGGGTATATACCGGGAGGAGGCATCTACTATTCCGCGCTCGGTGACTATATCGCAGATGTCACAAACCGTTACGCCGGCGTGTTCTATGCGGGCACCGGAGCCATCAGAATGGAACAGATGCTGATCGACTGGATGGCATCTATCGCCGGTTTCCCGAAAGGAACCGGTGGTAATTTAACATCAGGAGGAAGCATCGCAAACCTGGTGGGCATCGTGGCAGCTCGGGATGCAACGGAGCTGAAGCCGAAAGATATTGAGCAGTCGGCCATCTACCTCACAACGCAGGCACATCATTCAGTCGACAAAGCCATCCGCATTGCAGGACTCAAACATTGTGTCATACGCTCTGTCGATATGGATGTGCATCACCGGATGGATCCGGATGCACTCGAACAGCTCATCCTGCACGATAAGGAAATGGGATTGCATCCCTGGCTGGTCATCTGCACGGCGGGAACAACCGATACCGGTGCGATCGATCCGCTCACTGCCATAGCAGACATCTGTCAACACCATCACCTCTGGATGCATACCGATGGAGCGTATGGAGGATTTTTCGTGTTGTGCGAGGAAGGAAAGACTCTCCTCGAGGGAATGTCCCGCTCCGATTCCCTCGTGATGGATCCTCACAAAGGGCTTTTTCTCCCGTACGGCAGCGGTGCCGTTCTCGTCCGCGAGCAATCGAGGCTCTTCAATGCGTTCTGGTATCAGGCAAATTACTTACAGGATGCCGCAGCGGCCTCGGGGGAACTATCTCCGGCAGATCTTTCTCCCGAGCTGACAAAACATTTCCGGGGTCTGCGGATGTGGCTTCCCCTAAAACTCCTGGGTATTGCTCCTTTTCGCGCGGCATTGGAAGAAAAACTCTGGCTCGCCCGGTATTTTTATGAAGAAATCCGAAAAGTCCCCCGCTTCGAGGCAGGAACGTACCCGGATCTTTCAGTAGTCACGTTTCGTTACGTCCCCGCACGCGGCGATGCCGACCGATTCAACGAACGATTGCTCCAGGAAGTTGTACGGGACGGCAGGGTATTTCTTTCCTCAACTCGTTTGAACGGTCAGTTTGTCATCCGCGTCGCCGTTCTCTGCTTCCGCTCTCATCTCGACACCATTGACCTGGCACTCTCGATCCTCAAAGAGAAAGCACTGCTCCTCGAATCATCGCTCTGAATCCTACCGGATGTTGATAATCGGTTCGAGCTTTTCCAATCGCCGGTCTCCTTTATAGTAAACACGTTCCAGGAAGAGCCCGGACGGCGGGGCGGTGAATCTGGCGGGTTCATCGGAGGGTCCACTCAGGAATTCGCCGATCTTCTCTTCTCCGTATTTTCCTCTCCCCACCTCGACGAGCATTCCCACAATCTGACGCACCATCTTCCACAGAAAATGAGAGCCGATGATGCGGATCAGGACGAGCGATCCTGCTTCTGCGCATTCTACACTTTCCACGAGAACGGTTGTCGATTTGTCTTCCGGATCGTCCGCGGTGAATGACTGGAAATTCCTCATTCCCTCAAAGAGTCGTGCCGCCCGCTTCATCCGTCCGGCATCAAGCGGATCCTTGATCCACCAGACAAACCTCTTGCCGAGCGCGGTCCTCCTTCGGCAAATCTGGTAGCAGTAACTTCGCGCAATCGCATCGTGACGCGCATGGAAGCTGGGGGTGGATTTTTCGACGCCGAGTATGTTGATATCTGCCGGAAGCTCGTCGTTGAATTTCAGCCGGATAATTTCCGGGGCGAGAACAGTTCGAACGTCGAGATGGGCTACCTGTTGAGCGGCATGGACTCCTGCATCCGTCCTCCCGGACCCCATAAATTCCAGATCGGTAGTCTTGAATATGGTCCGGGCGGCATGAAGGAGTTCTCCCTGAACTGTCCGTGCATTCTTCTGAACCTGCCAGCCGCTGTAGCGCGTTCCCTCATATTCGAGCGTGACCCGGAACCGAGGCATTTTCACTTGGAAGCAGAATGCAGAATGGCGGTCGCCCGTTCTATCGTTCCGGCAAACTTCTCGAGAACCGATGCGGCGACTGGTATTTGTTCACCGGCTTCGCTCCAATTACGCTGCTCGATTGCCTCACGAACAGCCGGAAATGTCTTCACGCCATAGCCGGTATATTGCCCCGGAGCATAAATTTCATGGATGAACCATGGCCGTCGCGGCAGACCTTCCGGTCTGGTCAGCGCACGTTCTGCATTGATAAACAACTGGTCAAGGCCATCTCTTGACTCACTCGACTCGGGAATCCCGTCGGCAATGCCGTGCATGGCCGATTCGTAGCCGGATACCGCCGTCCGAAGTCTCGCGATCGCATTCTGAATCGGCGAGAAATCAAGGTACGGAACAGGATCCTTCGGTCTGGGAGGAACGAACGTTTGTTGCGGATCAGCAGAGAGTTCAAAGTAGTGGTTCGAGATCTTGGCATTCTGATCCTCGGTTTCGGTGCGCATATCATCAACCTGCTTGACGAGACTTTTCACATACTCCCCATAGGTATCAATTGCGTCAGAAAAATCAAGCGGGACGACATCGGCATCGGCCAGCCGCATCACCATGCGACCGCCGGTTTTTGCCAGCGTGACACCGTAGGCAAACGTCGGATCACCGAATCGAAGATAGTGTTCATACGAATCGTAGATGGAATGATATTCTCCGCCGTCGCTCTCGCCGCCATATCCAATGTTGCAGGATGCGATGCCGAGATGCTGGAGAAAGGGTGTGTAGTCGGAACCGGAACCGAGCGCCCCGACATGCAGATCTGCCCGGCCTTTGAGATCCTTCTGTTCCTCCGGGGAGTTGTTCACCATCTGGCGGGCAAGGGATCGTTGAAATACCGAGACGTGCGTTTCCGGATCAGTGACATCGCGGGCAACTTCGCTGACAAATTTCTCGAGGGTATGAGATGCCCCCGCGAACAGAAATCCTCTGTCATTGGAGTCAGAATTAATATATGCGACTGCTTTTGTTCTGAGTGCGTCTGCATGGGTCTCGGCCCATTCCGTCGAGCCGAATAGTCCGGGTTCCTCTCCATCCCAGACACAATAGACCAGAGTTCTTCGGGGCTTCCAGCCCTGACGTGCCAGCTTCGAGACTGCCTTTGCTTCTTCGAGGAGGCAGACCGCTCCGCTCAGCGGGTCGTTGGCTCCATTTACCCAGGCGTCATGGTGATTGCCGCGTATAACCCATTCATCGGGTCGGTCGCTTCCTTTCATCTGTGCGATAACATCATAAATGGGTTTCAGATCCCAGTTGCTTGTCACCTCCAGATGAACGCGGGCCGGTCCGGGCCCCAGATGATAGGTGATGGGCAATGCGCCTCGCCACGGTTCCGGTGCAACCGGGCCCTGAAGTGCTTCGAGAAGCGGCTGTGCGTCGCCATAGGAAATCGGCAGAACGGGAATTTTCGTAAAGATCTTGACCTGATCGAGGGGGAGTCGCTTTGCATCCTTTGTCGCCCCGATCCCGGGCGTCAGGGGATCGCCGGAGTACATGGCGATATCCGCAACCGATCCCCGCTGCACGCCTTCAGCGCTTCTGAAGGCACCCTTCGGATACACATCGCCGTCGTAATAACCGTCGTCGTTCGGGTCGGAATAGATGATGCACCCGACCGCACCATGTTCTGCCGCAACCTTCGGCTTGATGCCCCTCCACGATCCACCGTATCGTGCAATCACGATTTTTCCCTTCACGTCGATCCCCCGCCGATCCAGTTCATCATAATCTTTGGGGATTCCGTAGTTCACGTACACGAGATCGCCGGTAACGTCCCCGTCAATCGAAAATGCATTGTACGTCGGCAGCTCTTCCGAAGTTTGCATCGATGTGGAATCACCGGGAACGGGTGGTTCCTCGAGACGCGCAGTATACATTGATGGTGAGATCATTTCCAGCTTTCGCGTCTTCGGGGTCGGGTAGAGAACCTGAAACTCCTCGATCGAGGTCTCATATCTCCACGACTTGAAAAGCGATGCAAGAAATTCGGCATTTTTCTTGTCGTACGGCGAACCGACATTGTGCGGATGAGCGCTGAGCGTCTTCAGCCATGTCCTGAGATCACCCGCATCCAGATATGAATCGAATTTTTCCTCCAACTTCCGTTCATCGTTGGCATGACGGCGTTCGAATCCGAGCAACGGTGAAGAATTTTCCTTCCCCTGCGGATGAAGTAATCCGGGAAGAAGGAGAACGAAAAACAGCGATACGATGCGAGACTTCATGAGGAGCACCCATTCAGACGTGATTGGTATCGAGTTGGAATTCACTCAAAGTAGAAATATTTGATTGGACTGTCAAGATTGCCCTAGGGTTGCATGAAGAATTTCCCTCCCCGCGCAGTCCAGACACCGATAATGGTGATGACCGCTCCGACAAGCTGTACGACGGAAAGCTGTTCGTGGAGCGTCAGCCACGATAATATGAGCGCAAGTATGGGGACAAGATTATTGAAATTGGAGGTGCGGCCCGGACCGATTTTGCTGATACCCCGGGACCAGATGGTATTACCGATACCGATGGAGAGCGCCCCCGAGAGTATTGCAGCGGCGTAGCATTTCCAATCGATAGACCCCCAGACAAACGTTGTCGCAGCCGGTATCGCACAGAAGGAAAGCCCCACAGCCCCCAGACAGTTCATCATCACCGCGAGCTGGGATGGAGAATATTTCACGAGTACCGGTTTCTGGAGTACGATATTCAGTGCCCAAAGCAGTGCGGCCGCCAAAGCGATGAGGTCGCCGAGCACTTCATGGCTGTCGAATCGGTGTTTCGCGCCGCTGCCCGTCACCACCAGGATGATGCCGATAAGGGATATGCCCATGCCGATCCACATCTTCGCGGGAATTTTCTCGCGGTGGATGCGGGCGTCGAGAACGAGCGTCCAGAGCGGAGATGTTGAGAGAAGAACAGCCGCATTCCCTGCCGTCGTCATGCTCAGGCCGAGGATGAATGCAATCTGATAAAGAATATGACCCTCCAGTCCGATGAGGAGGATCGATTTTCTGTCCGTTCGTTCGATCGGTCTCCATTCCGATCGAACATGGAAGAGGAGAACGAGTACAACGGCGGCAACAATGTACCGGATGCTGTTGAACACGAACGGATTGAGCTCGGAGAGAGCATATTTCATGAGCGGATAGTTTGCCGACCAGAGCAAAACGACCCCCAGAAGCTCAAGCTCAATCCTCAGGAGCGGTATCCGACCTTCACGACTCATAATGCCTGAAAAGGGTATCCGGAAAATGAGAAATGTATCCAAAGTCCGATTCATTTTCAATTGTGAGATGAGATCCATTGAATGAGGTATTGGACCCGGTATTGATCTTTACCTTGATATTCGTCAGAAGAACTCGTAGATTTTCCGACACGTGACGTTTCTTCTCACATTCCGGTCCCGGATCAGTTCGGGCAGCGATTCTGCGGTATCGGTGCGGATGAGCGAACCATCCGATCTTGTGGTCCTGACATGGAACTCATAAAAAAGCTTGGCAGAATATTCCTTCCGAAACCGCTACGAGCGTCGCTCCAGGCGAGGTACCGGGAAGTCATATTCCGCTCTGCAATGAAGAGCTTTATGAAGGATCCGTCCGCAGCCATTCGCGGAGATCGCCGAATACTGACCAGACTGATTTACGGCTGGGGGAATGAGGGGTGGTCGGCTCTTGAAGAATATCTGACGGCCTCTCTCCAACGGGTATCAACATGCCGGGGCGCGATTCTGGAATGCGGATCGGGTTTGTCGACGATCCTTGCGGGTATCGTCGCTCAGCAGGCAGGCAATTCCATCTGGTCTCTTGAACACAACAGGACCTGGGGAGATCGGGTACGAAAATGTCTTGAGCTGTATGGAATTCGCTCGGTTCTCCTTCTTGACGCACCGTTGAGAGATTACGGCAAGTTTTCCTGGTACGATGTGCAGACGGAACAACTGCCGGAAGAATTTTCAGTCATCCTCTGCGACGGGCCTCCCGGTGAAACCCGCGGGGGACGATATGGATTGGTCCCCGTGATGGGAACGCACATTAAAGGTGGAACGGTTATCCTGCTTGATGATGCCGGAAGGGCGGACGAACAATCCATCGCAGCATGTTGGGAAAAAGAATTGAACGCGACTGTCCGCCGAATCGGCGAGCAGAAACCGTATTTTGAGATTGTCGTTCCGTAAGTCCGCGAAGAATCATTTGATGAACGAGATTCTATGAACATGCTGAAAACCTACCGCATTCCTCGCACCGATCTGGATGTTTCGAATATCGGATACGGCTGCATGACCATCGGGGGAAGCTGGAAAAGCTCTTCTCCTCTTACTGTTGAAGACCGCAGCAAAGCGACCCGCGCCGTGATGACGGCATACGAGAGCGGAATCACGCTCTTCGATCACGCAGACATTTACACCGCGGGAAAATCGGAATCGGTGTTTGGGGAAATCCTCAACGAGCATCCGGGAATGCGGGAAAAGATCATCCTTCAATCCAAATGCGGGATCAGAATGGCCGACACCCCGCGTCCCGGTGATCCCTTCCGGTACGACTTCAGCAGGGATCATATTCTCAACTCTGTGGAAGGAAGTTTGCAGCGGCTGCAGACCGATCATCTCGATATTCTCCTCCTTCACAGGCCCGATCCGCTCGTTGAACCCGAGGACGTTGCAGCTGCATTTGCGAAACTCTATGCGGACGGGAAGGTCAGGTACTTCGGAGTAAGCAATCATACAGCCGCGCAGATTGAACTGCTCCAGCAAGCAATCGATTACCCGCTTGTGATAAACCAGGTCGAGCTCAACCTGCTGCACTCCTCGCTGATCGAGGAAGGAGCTCTTGCAAATACGGAGGGAGCGCGATTTACCGCATCATCGGGCATCCTGGATTACTGCCGACTGCACAGGATCATGGTGCAGGCATGGTCTCCGGTGGCAAAGGGGACCCTTGTTCATCCTCCAGAACATGCGGAAGAGCGCATCCGCAATACCGCAAGTCTTGTCGCCAAACTTGCCGCTGAAAAGAAGACGAGCAAAGAAGCAATTCTCCTGGGATGGCTCCTCCGTCATCCCGCGGATATCCAGCCAATCATCGGCACGACGAACCCCGATCGCATTTCCGCGAGTGTTCAGGCAAATACTATCGAACTGACCCGCGAGGAATGGTACACACTTCTGAGCACAATCCGGGGAAAGCACCTGCCGTGAGCTGCTGTCGAACGAACCCCCCAACCGGATAAAATAATAAAGCCCGAAGCCGAAGCCCCGGGCTTTCTGTCGCGGCAACTGGGAGGGTCGCTTGTCTACGAAGCGCCAGCTGCCTTTCTCAGAGAGATTAGTCTTCCAGTATCATTCCTTCGACGGTCTCGATGGAGGTGATTCCCTCTTTCACCAGGTCGATTGCGGACTGCCGGAGCGTCTGCATGCCGTTCTGGAGTGCAAGAGTACGGAGGGCGTCTTCATCAACGAAGTCCTTCGATTTGAGTATAATTCTCCTCATATCCTTTGTCATCGTGAACGCTTCGAAGATCCCCATGCGTCCCCGGTATCCCCGGATGCAGTGAACGCATCCTGCCGGTTTATAGAACTTCCCTTCGTCGAGATCCTTTTCCGTAAACCCGGAATCGAGCAGAAGGTCGCGGTCGACGGCATCGTCGACGACCTTGCAGCGGTCGCAGAGCTTGCGCACAAGCCGCTGCGCCACGATGATATTGATCGTGTACGCAAGAAGGAACGGCTCGATGCCCATATTATAGAGACGCGTAATCGCACCGACCGAGTCGTTCGTGTGGAGTGTCGAGAAAATCAGGTGACCGGTATTGGCGAGCTTGACGGCAATTTCGGCGGTGACCCGGTCGCGCATTTCTCCGACCATGACCACATCCGGATCATGGCGCAGCAATCCGCGAAGGGCTCCTTCAAAATCGAGCTTGTGATTGAGCTTGACCTGCCGGCATCCTTCGATGAGATACTCGACGGGATCCTCGATCGTGACGATATTGATCCCCGGATCCATGATCGTCTGGATGGCGGCGAACTGCGATGTCGTCTTTCCGCTTCCCGTCGGACCGGTGAAGATGATCATGCCCTGAGGTTTACGTATGGCTTTCAGGAACGTCTCTTTCGTGCTCGGCGGCATCTGGAGAGTTTCGATACCCTGGGCATTATCGGCGCTCCGAAGAATCCGGATCACAATTGATTCAAGTTTATTCCGGAGATCTGCTCCATAAATCGGCATCGTGGAGAAACGGAACCGTACCATTTTGTTGTCGATAGTCCGCTGGGCAAAGCCGTCCTGTGACTGGAGCTTTTCGAAACGGTCGAGATTTTTCGCCCGGTCCTTGATGACGGTCAGAATGGCTTCGGACCGCACATCAGTAATCGCACTCCAGAGTGAAAGCCGCCCGTCGATCCGGAAATGGAACTCGGTCCTGTGGGATCCTTTCGGGATCACGTGAATATCGCTCGCACCGGTCCTGACGCCGTCGATCAGCATTGATTCGATCACGTCGTTCAGTTTCCCGCGTCCGATCTTGTCTTCAAGAGCGAGCTCGATTTCTTTTTCCGCCTCATCCTTGTCGTACTGGGAAAAGCCGTCTTCACCCTCCATCCCCAGCTGTTTCGCGCTTTGGTCGAATGCCAGCTGGCGCCAAAGCTCCTGCCACGATTCGGTCGGGACGAACTTCACCTCGTATTTGGGAAACCTGAAGGCCCTCGCGATCAGATGAACATCGGGGTGCGTCGGATCGGGAGTAATGAGGACTAGTTTGTCGTATCCGTTGACGAACAGTTCGTACGGAATAACCTTGTGCCTTACCGCCGCGTCATAATAAAGGGGCGGGAGCATTTCCAACATCTGCCGGATGAACTGGAGCTTGTCCTTGTTGCCGAATGCGGGTGTTGGATCAACGGTCTCAAACGAATAATACCGGGCGACGATCCGGAGAATGTCTTCCCGGTTGGCGTGGAGATCGTCAATGAGAATATCGATCACCCTCCGTCGATCGGAGGATTTTTCCTGAATTTCGAGTGCTTCTTCAAGCTGTTCGCGGGTGATGACCCCGCTGTCTACGAGGAGCTGATTCAGCCGCGGCATGAGAGGCCGCTTCTGTTCTGTGCCGGTCTCGTCAAGAGACGAATCGGGTTGGGACAAGGGCGGGGAAAGAGGAATGCTTTCCATAACCACATGCGGCATTCCTGCAGATCCGTTGCCGTCGTTCATTCTTGCCTGCTGGTCGTTCTCCCAGAGGAGCTGTGCGGGTTCGTCGGTCGCAGGACGTTCCGGCCGTTTTCCCACGAGATTACTGAACGTCAGAAGAACGCTCTTCTTCGTAACGTTGTTATTGACGGCATTCGTAGACATATGACCCTCGTTGTACGTGTATGTGATAAACAGCTGATGGGGTAGAAACAGAAGCTTACGGAACAGTATACAGCATTCCGCAGATGCCGTTGGTGACAGTCCTCAACGGTTGTGATGCATATCAAACGAGCGTTTTTGCCGGAAGAGCTTTTGCTGGAAGGAGTTGTGCGGTGTTCGGATGGAAGTTGCCCGGAATGTCGACCGTTATTGAAGCGGAAGAATCCCGATGAACACCAACGGAGAGAGATGTTCGGGGAAATTTATCGCGAAAGGCGGCATCCCATCGGCCGGGGAGCCGCCTGGAAACTCGCGGACAGTCTTATTTTGCGGCGGCTTCCTGTTTCTTCTGCTGTTCGAGGAGATCTGCCGAGGATTCTATCAATTTCTGCGCCTCGTATGCCTGAAGATCACGGATAGTATTGTGAATGCGCTTCATGGCACCTTCGATCCGATCGAGCCACCGGATGATCTCCGTGTCCGTCTCGAACCGCCGCCGGATTTCCTGCGTGGTTACTGAAATGATCGCGAGAGGGTTATTCACGTTATCCTGCAGCAACGCGGTGATATCTTTCACGAGACCGCTGTACATTTTCTGCCGGTCGAGCACACGTTCAACGTCCCGCCGCTGAACCTCCTCTTTCTTGAAATTCTTCCGGACCCGCTGAAGCTGAATGAGTGCTGCGGCGGCCAGCCAGAGGAAGAACAGGGAATCAAACTGAAAGAAATAATCAACGAGAGATTTCTTCTCGGTCCCGTGACGGAAGAGATTCATGGAGGCGAGAAGATAATAGATATAAATAACCAGCGCGGCGATGAGGACGGGATAATCCTCGACAATCTTCCGCAGAAAATGGTAGATCTTCTTGAATATTTCCTTCACAGCATATCCTCTCGTATAGTCAATGTGATCTCGAATCCCCCGACATGGTGTCGGGTATCAGTTTTATGTGAGTGATCCTTTTTTGAGGATGATGTTCCACCGTTTCGTGTTCACCGGCATCACCGAAAGGCGCGAATTCCTCAGTAAATCAAAATCGGCGAATTCTCTGTCGGTCTTCAGTTCAGCAAGCGTTACCGGTCGAACCAGCCGCTGCAGGAATTTGAGCTCGATCTCCGCGTTCCCCGCACCTGAGCCTGATGCCTCCGAACTGGAGGCGCGCACGACGCCGGCAGTGCCAACGATGGCCTTCTCATTCCCGGTGTGATAGATGAAGACCGAGTCTCCTCTCTCCACTGTCCGGAGGTGTTTGAGCGCCAGGTTGTTCTTCACGCCGCTCCAAATGGTGGTTCCCTCTTTTTCCAGATCGGAAAGAGAGTAGTCGCCGGGTTCGGTTTTGAAGAGCCAGTGTCCCATCACTCAGTTTCAGTGCCGCAATGAACTGATGTCCGTGTGTTCATCATAAAAAAATCATTTGACAATACGAAAAGTGGACGAGATAAGCAAGGAGGGGCGGGTCTATGTCACAGGCGTTTTGCAAGTTCCTGCAGAAGTTGGGGGATTTTATCGGAAACTCTGGTTGAACGGACGCCTCCATTCCATAAGTAAAACAATGAGATAGCATACGACACCCGTCAGGAAGAGACGGTAGGAGTAGTCGAGGGAGTTCTGGGAATACAGGGTGGCATTGACGTTGTTGAGAAACGTATAGAGGATGATTGCCGATCCCAGAATCGCCGCTCCCCAGGAAGACCTGAGTGGTCGGAATGAAGGATGAGTATGCGCATGCCGGAGGATGACGATTCCCCAGAGGATAGACATGACCGAGACAACAATCGGAGCGATAACGGGAGCGATCCAGGGAATCGGGACGAGAAAGAGAATATCCCAATCAGTGAGTGAAGCGGGCCAGTGGAGGAGAACCTCCAGCCAGGCATAATACAAGATGTCCCAGAGACCGAACGCAATAAGGAAGAAGGCAAATCGCTCCCAGCGCGACCTGCCGGAAAGGAAGCCGATGGTCAGAAGCATGATGATGGTTGCGATTTCGCGGGCCATTTCCACAACGACATGCTGCGGCATCATTGCGTGGAGGGGAAACCGGAATCCTCCGGGATAGTAAAGTGCGCGAAGGTAGACAACGACCGAGGATTCGACGAAGGCGAAGGCGATGGCACAAACGCAGACGAGGAGAATATTCCTGGTCAGGTCAGTTTTTGCCACCTTCTCCTCATGCTGTCATTATCAGTGGGTTACTTTAATGTAGCCCCACTGGTCGCGTTGTTTCGACATGATCTCAAAAATTCCGTCAGGAACAGTCTGCACTCCCGGGAAAAGCTGATCCGGTTGAATCTTATTGCTCTTCATGGCAATGCGGCAAACCTTGAATGAGACGTTGGGAATTTTTATGGCATCGCGCACTTCGTCAGGGAAGGCAGAGCGATCCGGCATCACGAGCTCGAATCCTTTTCCATACATGACGACTTCCAATTCCGCTTTGGGGTTTTCGTTTGTGATTTCCCTGATCCAGCGCAGCACGGCCTTCTGTTCGAGGGAATCCTTTGCGGTAAGATCAAAAACGACGCGATACGGCTGATCGGATTGGGCGGAGACGAACCCATAGACAAGGAGCGTGAGGGAGAGAACGATGAACGAATGTTTCATGATGGTTGCCTTCCAATATATGAAGATACGATTATGTGAATGGTAGAGAAAAAAGGAGAATGAAGCAAGAGGAAGTTCTGGAAGAAGCAATATCGGGAGAGGGATGGAGAGGAGGGGAATGATAGGAAGGAAAACAAAGAGCCCGACATCTTACGACATCGGGCTCTTCAAAAAATTCCTGGCAACGACCTACTCTCCCATACAGTCACCCATATAGTACCATCGGCCCTGCGGGGCTTATCTGCTCTGTTCGGAATGGGAAGAGGAGTGACACCCGCGGTATAATCGCCAGAAAACTCTGAGAAGAATCTGATCCACTCGTGGGAGCGGATCTACCAATCATATAGTGTTCGATCCTTGCTGATGCATCGAACCGATCAAAGGCGAGCGATCTCGGGTGAATCAACAAAGAATAATGGTTAAGTCGCACGACCGATTAGTACCACTCGACTCATACCTTACGGTATTTATATCTGTGGCCTATCAACGTAGTAATCTCCTACGGGTCTTCAGTCCCGCCGTAAGGCGGGAGGGACATCTCATCTTGGGACGGGTTTCGCACTTAGATGCTTTCAGCGCTTATCCCTACCGGACATGGCTACCCAGCGTTTGCCACTGGCGTGACAGCTGGTACACCGTCGGTCCGGTCACTCTGGTCCTCTCGTACTAGGAGCGACTTCCCTCAAATGTCCTGCGCCCGCATAGGATAGGGACCGAACTGTCTCACGACGTTCTGAACCCAGCTCACGTACCGCTTTAATTGGCGAACAGCCAAACCCTTGGGACCTTCTCCAGCCCCAGGATGCGATGAGCCGACATCGAGGTGCCAAACCTCGCCGTCGATATGAACTCTTGGGCGAGATCAGCCTGTTATCCCCGGAGTAGCTTTTATCCTTTGAGCGATGGCACGTCCACGTGCAACCATCGGATCACTAAGTCCTGCTTTCGCACCTGCTCGACTTGTAGGTCTCGCAGTTAGGCGCTCTTATGCCTTTACACTCGACACATGATTACCAACCATGTTGAGAGCACCTTTGAGAGCCTCCGTTACAATTTAGGAGGCGACCGCCCCAGTCAAACTACCCGCCTGGCAGTGTCCCTGTACCGGATTCACGGTACGAAGTTAGAAGCCAAACAGAGCAAGGGTGGTATTTCACTGACCGCTCCATCGAAGCTAGCGCCCCGACTTCAAAGCGTCCCACCTATGCTACACATGCTTTGTCCGGATCCAATGCCAAGGTATAGTAAAGCTTCACGGGGTCTTTCCGTCCATATGCGGGTAACCGGCGTCTTCACCGGTACCACAATTTCACCGAGCCCATGGTCGAGACAGTGACCAAATCGTTACACCATTCGTGCAGGTCGGAACTTACCCGACAAGGAATTTCGCTACCTTAGGACCGTTATAGTTACGGCCGCCGTTTACTGGGGCTTCGGTCGCAAGCTTTTCCCGTCTTGCGACGGGATGACCCGCTTCCTTAACCTTCCAGCACCGGGCAGGTGTCACACCCTATACGTCCACTTGACGTGTTAGCAGAGTGATGTGTTTTTGTTAAACAGTCGCTTGGCCCATTTCACTGCGATCCCGACGAGCTTCGGGGAGTAAATCCCCTGACCTGTCGGGACACCGCTTATTCCGAAGTTACGCGGCTAGTTTGCCGAGTTCCTTGACCATGGCTCACTCGAGCACCTTAGAATACTCTTCTCATCTACCTGTGTCGGTTTGCGGTACGGACTGCCTGCAATCTCCCATACGAAGTTTTTCTCGGCAGCTTGGTTAAGATCAGTTTGTTCCCTTGCGGGATCCCATTCGGCTCTCGGCGATAGCTGGGATGCGGATTTGCCAACACCCCACGCCTACAACCTTAGACCGTCTAAGCCAGCAGACGGCTGATCGTTCACTCCTGCGTCACTCCTTATGGTCAGACGATTGCAAACAGGTACAGGAATATTCAACCTGTTTTCCATCGCTTACGCCGTTTGGCCTCAGCTTAGGGTCCGACTAACCCTGAGACGATGAACGTTGCTCAGGAAACCTTAGATTTTCGGTGTCCATCATTTTCAGATGGATTATCGTTACTCATGCCTACATCTGCATTTCTATTCGCTCCAGTATACATCGCTGTACGCCTTCTTCCGTCTTGCGACGGAATCCCGTCCACCGGGATCGCAGAATAGAATGCTCCCCTACCACATATATTGCTATAGTTCACAGCTTCGGTGCGAGGTTTAGTCCCGAGAATTATCGACGCCGAGTCGCTTGACTAGTGAGCTATTACGCACTCTTTCAAGGAATGGCTGCTTCTAAGCCAACCTCCTAGTTGTCTCTGCAACTCAACATCCTTTGTCTGTTAACCTCGACTTGGGGACCTTAGCTGGTGATCTGGATTGTTCTCCTCTCGGCATCGGCGCTTAT
>Ga0335081_10002040_pt1 | contig 31890 bp, 29 predicted proteins | sample Lox_Sample_35_FD_206713 | JGI IMG/M metagenome (GOLD analysis project Ga0335081, IMG submission 206713) | Soil microbial communities from Loxahatchee National Wildlife Refuge, Florida, United States - Lox_Sample_3.5 | ecosystem: Environmental > Terrestrial > Soil > Wetlands | place: USA...
CGCTGGTGGAGCCGGCGATGTTTCGCAGCCTCCTGGCGCCACGACCCCCGGGAGGCCACAAAGGAACTTTCGGTCACGTTCTGGTAGTGGCCGGCTCACGCGGAAAAACCGGCGCCGCCGCCATGACCGGCCTCGGAGCCCTGCGGGCAGGCGCTGGCCTGGTAACGGTGGCGTCCGCCGAAAGCGCCATTCCCGAAATCGCTTCCCATGCCCCCGAGCTGATGACCGAGCCGCTGGCGGAAACTCCCATGGGTTCGATCGCCCTCAACGCCAGCCTGGAAGCCATCGCGGAAGGCAAGACCGTGATCGCCATGGGACCTGGCTTGGGCCGGCACCGCGATATCGACATGCTGGTCGCAAGCGCCGCCGAGCGGTTCTCTCAGCCCATGGTCCTGGATGCCGACGCCCTGGCAGCCTCCATCACCGGCTCGCCTTCTCGCCTCCGCGTGCTCACTCCGCATCCCGGCGAAATGGCACGCCTCACCGGAAAGACCACCGCCGCGATCCAGCAGGACCGGATCGGCGCCGCCCGGGTTTTCGCTGCCGAACACGCGGTCACCCTGGTGCTCAAAGGCCAGCGCACCGTCATCGCCTTCTCCGACGGTCGCGTGTGGATCAACCCCACCGGAACACCCGCTCTGGGCACCGGCGGCAGCGGCGATGTCCTCACCGGCATGATCGCCGGCTTCCTGGCGCAATTCCCCAACCAGCCGGATTGCGCCGTGGCTGCCGCCGTTTACTTGCACGGCCTGGCCGGTGAAGTCGGCGCGCGCACCCTGGGCGAGAAATCGCTCATTGCCACCGATGCCTTGAAATACCTTCCGGAGGCGGTGAGCCTGGCGGCCGCGCTGGCCGGTCCCGTGGAGGCGTGTGCCGACGTACCGCACGGCCTCTGAAGCGGAGACCATTGCCCTGGGGGAACAACTCGCGCGTGCGTTGCCAGGGCGCCGAGTGGTATTGCTGATCGGTGAACTCGGCGCCGGCAAGACGACCTTGGCCAAGGGAATCGCCAGCGGACGCGGCGCGGCCCCGCCCGACGAGGTTTCCAGCCCTACCTTCACCCTGATTCACGAGTACGGAAACGGCTTGGTCTATCACGTGGACCTCTACCGGCTGGACGAACCGCGCGAGCTGGCCACTCTGGGCCTGGAGGAACTATTCGACCGCGACGCCCTCGTGCTGATCGAGTGGGGCGAGCGCTTTCCGCAAATCCTGCCGGCGGAGCGCACCGAAATCCGCCTGCGCCCGATTGGCGAAGACGAAAGGGAGATCGAAGTCACCCTATGAACAAACAACCCTGGGCCCTCATCCTGGGGGCCAGCAGTGGATTCGGCGAAGCCACGGCCCTTGAGCTGGCGCGCGCCGGCATGAATATCTTCGGCGTCCACCTGGACCGGCGCGACAAGCTGTTCCGCATCGTCGAACTCGAGGATAAGATCCACACCCTCGGCCGCGAGTCGCAGTTCTTCAACATGAACGCGGCCCTCGACGACAAGCGCCGCGAATGCGTGGAAGAGATCAAGAAGCGCCTGGCCGATCCGCCAGGCACGCTACGCGTTGTGATGCACTCGCTGGCCTTCGGCGCGCTGAAGCCGCTGGCCGGCGCCGAGGAAGTAGCATCGCGGCATCAGCTCGAGCTCACCGCCGACGTCATGGGCCACTCGCTGGTCTATTGGGTACAGGAATGCCTGTGGGCCGGCCTGCTCGACCGCGGCGCGCGCATCTTCGCCATGACCAGCATCGGCTCCTCGCGCGTGATCCCGCAGTATGGCCCGGTGAGCGCCGCGAAGGCCATCATCGAGTCGCACATCCGCCAGCTCGCGATGGAACTCGCCCCTGCTGGTATCACCGCCAACGCCATCCTGGCTGGAGTGACGGATACCAACGCGCTGCGCCAGATCCCGGGCTACGAAAAGATCTTAGAGGTCGCCCGCCAGCGCAATCCCAGCCGCCGCCTGACCCAGCCCGAAGACGTGGCTCGCTGCATCGCCGTGCTCTGCCACCCCGCTACCTATTGGCTGACAGGCAACACGCTGCACGTGGATGGCGGCGAAAACATCGTAGGATAGAACGCATGACCGAAGACGGCTTGGAGTGCCTCGACCTGCTGGAAGCCACCCCCGGGATTCTGCGCGGCCTGATGTGCGAGTTGACCGATGAGGACGCACGGTGGAAACCGGCGTCCGACCGTTTCTCGGTGGCCGAGGTGCTAGCGCATCTTTCCCACTCCGAGGGCCACTGTTACCGGCAACGCTTGGACCGCTTCCTGGCCGAAGAGAAGCCGGAGTTGGAACCGGACGACGCCAGCTTCCACTATGACCTTTACCGCGACGCCGACCCCGAAGACGCGTTTGACCACTTCGAAGAGCAGCGCGAAACCAACGTGGAGTTTCTACGGAGCCTGCCGCGGAGTGCAGGCGAACGGCGCGCCCTGCACCGCGAAGCGGGCGAAATCACGCTGCAGCAGATGCTGCACGAATGGTCGATGCACGACCTCGGCCACATCCGGCAAATCGCGGAGCTGGCGCGGGCACGGAAGCACCTGGCGGCCGCCGGCCCCTTGGGTTACGGCTACAACCTCCGCCCCTAGTCCCGTGCCCGCCTGGTTTGTTGCGCTACGGAGGCGCCGAAGCGCCCGGGCGCAGTCGCTCTCGCGGAGTTTAACTGGCGCCTTGTCAGGCGGTCACGGGACTAGTTGGGCTTGCCAATCCGCCCTGGACGATAGTCTAATCCGGCAGCGAAAACAGGTACGTTGTGAGGTTCTCCATGTCTTTCGCGGACAGCTTGTACGGCGGCATCATGGAACCCGGCGAAAGCGCCTGCGGATCGGCGAAGTGTTCCTCCACCCAACTGCGGGCGCGGCGCTTGGCCAGCCCGTTGAGCGGCGGTCCCAGTTTTATTCCCACGCCGTTCACCATGTGGCACGCGGCGCAGTGATTGGCCTGGTAGACCAGAGCGCCCGCGGTCGCGAACGCCGGCGCGTTCCCGAGCGCGGTTGCGTTGTTGGGATTCAGCTTCAGCAGAAACGCGGCGAGCGATGCCAGTTGGGCGTCGGTTAACTGAATGGGCGGCATGGAGCTCCCGGGAACCATGGTGGCTGGCCGCTTGAAATGCTGGATCATCCAGGCGGCGTCCTTGTGGATCGAGGCTTTGGTGAGATCGGGCCCAACCCTGGCGCCGCCTTCGCCGACCGCGTGACAGCTAACGCAGTGCTCTTCGCGGAAGTACGCAACACCTGCCATCTCTTCCGGCGAAAGCTGCATCCAGTCCGTCGGCGCCGAGTAATCGATCTGCGCCATGGGCTCGGGCTTGGGTGTGGTGGCCACCGCCGCCGCTGTCAGGCCGCCCCAACCGATCACCGCCAGAACAACCACCGCCGCGGCAAACACGCGCCGCGTCACCCGAACCATTTGTCCGCGGTCCAGGAACGGAACCAGGATCAGCAGCAGAACCGCGAGCCCTGGCAGCACCACGCTGCCAACCAACTCCAACGGGCCCGTGAACAGCTTCAAAGTTTGAAACAGGAAGAGAAAGTACCATTCGGGCCGCGGGATGTAGGTGTTGTCGGTGGGGTCGGCAAGCTGTTCGAGCGGCACCCGCACTACCACGGCCATGGTGAAGAGAACGGCGAACGCCAGAAAAATGGCGACCGTGTCTTTGAAGACTTGCGCCGGATAGAACTGCTGCTTGGGCAGTCGTTCGTCGCCGGGCAAAGGCGCCACGCCGTGCTTGCGAACCAGGTAAATGTGAATGGCAATCAGCAGCAGAGTGGCCGGCGGAAGCAGCAGCACGTGCAAGCCGTAGAACCGCGCGAATGTGACCACGCCAACCGCTCCGCCGCCTCCCAGCAAACGCGTCAGATACGGCCCAACAAGGGGCGCCTGACCGGCGATCTGCGTAGCGACCACGGTTCCCCAATAGGCGCGGTTGTCCCAGGGGAGGAGATATCCAGTCAATCCGTAAGCCAGAGTCAGCAGCAGCAGCACCACCCCCACCATCCAGGTGGCTTCCCGCGGCTTCTTGTAAGCGCCATAAAGGAAGACCTGGATCATGTGGAGCACCACCACCACGATCATCATGCTGGCGCCCCAATGGTGCAGCCCGCGGATGAGGCGGCCGCCGGTCAGCTCGGTCAGGATGTAGCGCAGGCTGTTGTACGCATCGCCGGGCGTGGGAGCGTAGTTGAAAGCCAGCAGCGCTCCCGTGAAGGCTTGGGTCAAGAACAGGAACACGGCGACGCTGCCGAACACCTGGTGCCAGCCGCTCGAAGCCGGAATCTCCTCGTAGAGGAACTGGCGGATGGCGGTCTGCACGCCGGTGCGATGATCCAGCCATTCGACGACGGAGTGCCAGCCTTGTCTCATGATTTCTGCTCCGGCGATTGCAGGCGGCCGAGCAGCAGCTTGTTGCCTTCGACCTTGGTCTGGTACCGGTCCAGCGGCCGCGGCGCCGGCCCCGACAGCACCTTGCCGTCAATCGAGAACACCGAGTTGTGGCAGGGGCAGAGGAAATCGGTCTTCCTCTCGTCCCAATGGTACGGGCAACCCAAGTGCGTGCACTGCGGACCAAACGCGACGACGCTGTTGTCTGCTTCCTTCACCACCCAGGCCGAGCTCTTCTCGCTGATGACTTTCCACCCGTCGACGCGGTTTCGGCGGAACGCCATTTCCACGGGCGCGTTGGGCGTCAGCTTGGTGACATCGCCGATTTCGATCCATTCGTCGTTCTTGCGGAGCTTGGGAGGGAGAAGGAGGTAGACGAGAGCCGGCAGTCCCAGCGCCGCTGAAATGACCGCCCAGAGACCATAGATGGCGCCGATATAGAAGGTGCGGCGCGATACGGCAGCGGGCTTGACGTCGGGAGCGGCCACGTCATCCATCGTAAGCCCGGATGGCGGCGCAGATGGTGCGTGTAATGTATAAACTTTGCAAAAACTGTGGGCATGGGCACGGTAAAGCCGTCCCGGCTTTTCGGGCAGGCAGGCGCTTTTCGTCGGGCCCGCCCCGTAGCTACTCGCACTTAAGAGCCGCCACCGGATCGAGGCGGGCGGCGCGGCGTGCGGGGATCAAGCCGGCCGTAAACGCAACGGCAGCGAGAACCACGGTCGCCAGCGCCAGGATCGAGCCGTCAGTGGGCTCGACACCGTAGAGCTGGCTGGCGACCAGCTTGCCGCAGGCGAACTCGGCTGCGATTCCGAGCGCAAGGCCTGCGCCCGTCAGCACGCCCAGTTCCTTCAGCACCATTGTGGCCACCCGGGCGGGACGGGCGCCCAGGGCCATGCGGATGCCGATTTCGCCGGTTCTGCGGGCAACCGAGTAGGCGATCACACCATAAATCCCCAGCGATGCCAGCAGCAGCGCCGCCAGCCCGAAAAAGGCCGCCAGCTTAGCCAGCCACTTCTGCTGGCCGAACGAATCGTCGACCAGTTCGGCGAGCGTGGCAACGTTCGAAACCAGCAGATCGGGGTTCTCGGCGCGAATCACCGAGCGGAGTTGCGCACTCATCGGCTGGGGGCTTCCGGCCACCCGGATCACGAGGTTATTGAAGCCGTCGTTGCTCTTCTCCTGGCCATTGAACAGGAACCACGCGAGCCGCTGGTTCTCACGCACGCTTTCATAACGGGCATCGCGCGCCACACCGATGACCTCGACGTCCGCATGGCTCGCCAGGTAGAAATGCTTGCCGAGAGGCGAAACGCCGGGGAGAACTTGCCGGGCAAAGCTCTCGTTCACCACCGCGACCCGTGGTGAACCGGGCGTATCCTGAGGGCCAAAACCGCGTCCCAGCAGAATGGGCATCCCCATGGCATCGAAGTATTCCGCGTCGACCCGGTTACCTCTGGTGTTTTGGCGGGAGTTGGCCTCCGTGTGTGCGACCCCTTCGGGCCAGAGCGGCGCGGTCCACGTACCCTGGTTGAAGGTGAGCATCGAGTAACTCACCGCCTGCACGCCGGGCAGGCTGCGAACGCGATCCTCCACGCGGCTATAGACCGCGCGAATGCCGGAATCGGGGAGAGCGCTGGCATCCAGTTCGACCTGCAGAACCCGGTCCTTGTCGAAGCCCAGGTAGGCGTGCTCCAGTTTTTGGAGCGTGCGCAGGAACAGGCCTGCGCCCGTCACAAGGAGCAGCGCCAATGCCATCTGGGCGGATACCAGCATCGGCCCGGCCCCGCCCGCAGAACGCCCCGCGGCGCCTTTGCCCTGTCTGAGCGAAACCAGCGGGTCAAGCCGGGTCATGTGCAGCGCCGGCACGATTCCAAAGATCAGTCCCGTCGCAACCGAGAGCGCCAGGGTGAACAGCAGCGCCCCGGCATGAGGCCGGACGTCAAGCGGCAGGAGTGTCGGCCCGCTCGAAACCATCGATAGCAACAGCCGTCCGCCGATCCATGAGATAGCCAAGGCGAGCGCTCCGCCGGTCAGCGCCAGCAGCGTGCTCTCCGAAAGCAACTGCCGGAGAAGCCGCCCGCGAGCCACCCCCAGCGCGAGGCGGAGACCAACCTCGCGGCGGCGGTCGGCCGCCCGCGCCAGCAGCAGGTTGGAGATATTGGCGCAGGCAATCAAGAGGACCAGCGCCACAATCGCCATGAGGATCGTGATCGGTTGGGCGAAGCGGCGCCGCAAGTGAGAGGTTCCCGACGCGAGTCTGGTCAGCTCGATGCGCGCGCGGCGCATGTCCTGCAGTTGATCCGACGTGGGAGCGGGTCCGGCGATTTCCTGCAGCCATTGGTGATACCAGACATTCACCGCGGTCTGCGCTTGCGCGGGCGTCACACCGGGCTTGAGCCGGGCCATCAGCCACAGCGACTGCGCCATTGGGTCCGTGGGATTCCCAAACCACGGCTGCACCTTGCGCTGCATCGCAAGCGGGATCCAGAGGTTGGGCGCCTCGCCCACTTCTGTGCCGAAGAAACCGGCCGGCGCCACACCGGCAATGGTGAAGACGGTGTTATTGAATGCCAGGGTGCTGCCGATCACAGCCGGGGATCGCGCGAACCGCTGCTGCCAGAACCGGTCGCTCATCACTGCGACCGGCTGTGCGCCCGGCGCCTGATCCTCCTGCGACGTGAACAGTCGCCCGGCCGACGCTCTGACGCCGAGCATCGCGAAGTAATTCCCGGAGACCAGCCGTATGGTGACCGGCTCTCGCTCCGACGCGGAATTGGAGAAATGCACGTGGCCTTCGCCCATCATGGTTTCAAAGGCAGCGAGTTCCGAAAAAACGTCGCGGTTAGCTCGCACGCGTTCGAAGAAAGGCTGCGAGAAGATTTCCGTGGGGCCACTCGGAAAATCGTCCATGACGCCGGAAGTGCGGCCCGTGCCGAACAGCACCAGTTGCTCGGGACGGGCTACCGGCAGGTTGCGGAGCAGGAGCGCGTCCATGACGCTGAAGATGGCGGTATTCACTCCGATGCCGAGCGCCAGCGACAGCACCGCCACGGCGGCAAACGTGGGGCTGCGGCGCAGCAGGCGTACCGCATAGCGCAAGTCCTGCAGCGTGGTCTCCACCCAGCGGGTGCCGCGCGCGTCCCGGCAGTCGTCGCGGATCTGCTCGAGACCGCCGAATACGAGCCGGGCGCGGCGGCGCGCTTCGGCTTCGCTCAGTCCGGCGCGGACTCCGTCCGCTACCAGGCGATCGAAATGGAAACGCAACTCAGCATCGAGACGCGTTTCCAGTTCTTGCCGGCGCCACAAGCGCTGCCACCACGTCATGACGAACCACCTTCCCAATGCCTAGGACTTCTACATATTAGAACGGGGAGCGGGCGGAGCGCAAGCTGTAGCTCGTGGCTGCTTCATCTCCGCCTTTGCGGCGTGGCCGCTTCCGGACCGTAGTTCTCGTGGATCACTATGCTCTGGTCGGAGTAGAAGGTGCGGCTGCCTTAAGCGATTGATGGCGCATGAGGCTTAAGGAATGTCTCCACCAATTCAGATCCTGCTGACCCAGGTTTGTTGAAGCAGGCGCGCTGATTTGAGCCAGTTCATCGCTAGCGGCATTTGCCGGCGTCAACATCGCCGGCGCCGCCGCTACTTCATCTCCGGGCTTTGCGGCGTGGCCGGTTCCGGACCGTAGTTTTCATGGATCACCATGCTCTGGTCCGAGTAGAAGGTGCGGCTGCCGGTGCTGCCGTAGGTGTCCGGAACCGCGTTCACGATGTACCCGCCAGGTGTGCCGGTCACGGTGAACTTGTAGCCCTGCTTCTCGCCGTTGGTGAGGTCATTGCCGAGAATGTCGGCCGCGGACGCATTGGGGTTTCCGCTTGCCGGCGGCCCGAGTTCCGTGAGCGACGTAGCGTAGCGGCCATATTGCGAGAGGTACTGAACCTGCCCGGTGTGGATGGCCTTGATGGCGGCCACTGCGGCCATCTCCTGCGCGTACATGCGCGCGTGGCTCAGCTTCGGCAGAGCGACGGTGAGAATGATCAGGATGATCGCGATCACGATCAGCAATTCGATGAGCGAGAATCCCCGGCGCCTTCTCAGGTCGAACATACGGACGGCTCCTTCCCTAATAGTATGACGCCTCACTGCCTCGATACGTGCAGAAACTCCCCTGACTTCACGAGGACGTCAACCGCCCGGAGGCGCTGCCAGAAACCGCGCAACAGGCTCAGATGTAAGGCGTTTGGGCCATCCGACAGAGCTTTCTCGGGGTGATCGTGGACTTCCACAAAGACTCCGTCGACCCCGGCCGCCACCGCCGCCCGCGCCAGCGGTTCGATGAACTGTGGCTGCCCGCCGGAGGCGTCTCCAGCGCCGCTCGGCACCTGAACGGAATGGGTGGCGTCAAAGATCACCGGCCAGCCGGCGTCGCGCATCACCTTCAGTCCGCGCATATCGACAACCAGGTTGTTGTAGCCGAACATGGAGCCGCGTTCGGTCAGGATCACCTGGTAATTCCCTGTGGAGGTCACTTTTTCCGCGGCGCGGCGGATATCGTGCGGGGCCACGAACTGGCCCTTCTTGATGTTGACGATCCTGCCGGTGCGGCCCGCGGCCACAAGCAGGTCCGTCTGGCGGCAGAGGAACGCGGGGATCTGGAGGATATCGGCGACCTCGGACACCGGCTCGGCTTGCGACGGTTCGTGAATGTCCGTGAGAATCGAAAACCCCTGCGCCTTGACGCCCGCCAGGATGCGCAGGCCCTCGCGCAGGCCCGGACCGCGGTAGGCGCCGCCACTGGTCCGGTTAGCCTTGTCGAACGACGCCTTGAAGACGAACTCGCCCACAGCTTCGCGTATGCCTTGCGCCATGAGGTGGACGTGTTCTTCGCTTTCGATCACGCAGGGCCCGGCAATCAGCACCAGCGGTTTGGGCTCGCGGGCGCTGCCAAAGGCGCGAAACTCAATCGACACGCGAGTAAACTTCCTCCGCCTGCGTCTCCACCGCGAGAGGCGCCAGTCGGCGGCGCCGGTTCTCGTAGGAAGCTCCGACAAAAGCCTTGAACAACGGGTGCGGTTCCATCGGTTTGGACTTGAATTCCGGGTGGAACTGGCAGCCCAGGAACCAGGGGTGGTCGGCGATTTCGCAGATTTCCACGTAGGTCCCGTCCGGTGTTTCGCCCGTAATGCGCAGGCCGGCCGCTTTCAACCGATCCTCGTACTCTCTGTTGAATTCATAGCGGTGGCGATGCCGTTCGTGGATCTCGCGTGAGCCGTACGCGCGATAGGCGAAGGTGTTCTCCGCCAGCCGGCAAGGCCAACTGCCCAGCCGCATGGTGCCGCCCAGATCGTCCACGCCCTTCAACTCGCGCAGCTTGAAAATCACGCGGTGCGGCGTGCCGGAGTTGAACTCGGTGGAGTCGGCGCCCTCGAGGCCGCAGACGTTGCGGGCGTACTCGATGACCATGGTCTGCATGCCCAGGCAAATACCGAAGTAAGGCACGCGGCGTTCGCGGGCGAAACGGATGGCGTTCAACATGCCGTCGATGCCGCGCTTGCCAAACCCGCCGGGCACCAGTATGCCGTCGTAGCCTTCGAGCTGCCGGTCCCAGTTATCTCCCACTACGCCTTCGGCCTCGATCCAGTTGATATTGACCTTCAACCGGTGCGCCAGGCCGCCATGCAGCAGGGCTTCCTTGAGGCTCTTGTAGGAATCTTCGTACTCCACGTATTTGCCGACCAGCCCGATGCTCACTTCGTCGGTGGGGTTGTCCATCCTCTCCAGCATGGCGTTCCACTTGGTCAGATCCCGCGGCGGAGCGTCGATGCGCAGCAGGCGCAGGACGATTTCATCAACCCGTTCTCCAGCGAACATCACCGGCACCTGGTAGACCGACTTGACGTCGCGGGCGGTCACCACGGCTTCCACGTCGACGTCGCAGAACAGCGCAATCTTCTCCTTCATCTCCTGCGGGATGAATCGCTCCGAGCGGCAGATCAGGATATCCGGCTGGATACCGATGGCGCGCAGCTCTTTGACGCTGTGCTGGGTGGGCTTGGTCTTCAACTCCTGCGCGGCGGCAATCCAGGGAACCAGCGTGACGTGAACGAAGATGCAGTTGCCGCGGCCCTGCTCATGGCGCATCTGGCGGATGGCTTCCAGGAAGGGCAGGGATTCGATGTCGCCGACGGTGCCTCCAATTTCGACGATGACGAAGTCCACGTCCTGCGCCACGCGCTTCATGGCCGCCTTGATCTCGTTGGTGACGTGCGGAATCACCTGCACGGTTTTGCCGAGGTAGTCACCCCGCCGTTCGCGGGTGATGATCTGTTCGTAGATGCGGCCGGAGGTGACGTTGTTGCTCTGGGTCAGCTTGGCGTGGGTGAATCGCTCGTAATGACCCAGGTCGAGGTCGGTTTCGGCGCCGTCGTCGGTGACGAAGACCTCGCCGTGCTGGAAGGGGCTCATGGTGCCGGGGTCGACGTTGAGATAAGGGTCGAACTTCTGGCAGGTGACCTTCAGGCCGCGGCTCTCCAGCAGACACCCTATGGAAGCAGCGGCAATACCTTTTCCCAGCGACGAAACCACGCCGCCGGTTACAAATATGTACTTGGCCATTTACGGTTTCACCCCCTGCAACGAAGGTGCTTCGAACAGCCGGGAAACCCTCGCCAGGTCCTCCGGCGTGTCCACCCCCAATGAGTCGTACTCCGTCTCGACCACGCGTATGCGAAACCCGTTCTCGATGGCGCGCAATTGCTCGAGCCGTTCGGCCTGCTCCAACGGACCAACCGGCAGGGAAGAATAACCGAGCAAAAAATCCCTGCGATAAACATACAGTCCGATGTGCTTAAAGCGCGGCACGCGCGCTCCTCCGAGTGACTCCCGCTCAAACGGTATGGCGCAGCGCGAGAAATAGATCGCATCCCCCGCCCGGTTGCTGATCACTTTCACCACATTGGGATCGTTAATCTCGCGCGGATCCTCGATTTGCTTCGCGAGTGTGGCCATCTCAATTTCAGGGTCGTGAACTAGTGGCAGGATGGCAGCGTCAATGGCCGCCGGGTCGATCAGTGGTTCGTCGCCCTGAATGTTCACCACAATCGCCGCGGTTTCGCTGGAGGCCACTTCGGCCACGCGGTCCGTGCCGGACAGGTGGTCGGCGCGGGTCATCCTCACCGGCGCGCCGAAACTTCTTGCAACCTGGAAAACCCGCTCGTCATCTGTGGCAATGATCGTGCTCGTTAAGTAACGCGCCTGCGACGCGCGTTCGAACACGTGCTGCAACATGCTTTTTGAGGAAATTGAGGCTAGAACCTTGCCGGGAAACCGTGAAGATGAAAACCGGGCGGGGATTACGCCCAGAATTTTACGCGGCACAAGCGATCATACCACAAATCCCCTGTGATAAACTTGAAGACAAGAAAGGCTGGCGCGCTATGATGCTGCCGTCCTGCCGCAAGTGGTTCCTGGTCAGCGCCATCTGTCTGGGCCCGACCGTCTGGGTAAGCGGTCAACAAGCGGGGGGCCAGAAACCGTTCGACGAGGCCCAGGTCACCATCACTCCGCGTCCTAAGCCTGCGGTCAAGGAAGAAATCCTTCCCAAGACCGACATCCGGGCGAATGTCAACTTGGTTCTGATTCCGGTGACTGTCACCGATCCGATGAACCGGTTCGTTACGGGCTTAGAAAAGGAAAACTTCAAGGTCTTCGAGGACAAAAAGCAGCAGGTGGTGACGCAATTCTCGAGCGAGGACGCGCCGCTTTCGGTGGGCGTGCTCTTCGATTGCAGCGGCAGCATGGGGCGGAAATTGGAGAAATCGCGCCTGGCAGTGGCGCAGTTCTTCAAAACGGCCAACCCCGACGACGAGTTCTTCCTGGTGCAGTTCCACGACACGGCTGAACTGATCCAGCCGTTCACGAAGAACCTGGAAGAGATCCAGAACCGGCTCACCTTCACCCAGTCCAAAGGAATGACGGCGCTGCTGGACGCTGTTTATATGGGCATCCAGGAGATGAAGAAAGCCCAGAATCCCCGCAAGGCGTTGCTGATCATATCCGACGGCGGCGACAACAACAGCCGCTATACCGAGGCGGAGATCCGCAATCTGATCAAGGAAGCGGACGTCCAGATCTACGCCATCGGAATCTACGAGCCGGCCGGCTCGCGAGGCCGGACCGCCGAGGAGAGCGCCGGGCCCGGGCTGTTGACCGAGATTGCCGACCAAACGGGGGGCCGTCAATATCAAGTGGAGAACCTGAACGAACTGCCGGATATCGCGGCCAAAATCGGAGTGGAACTACGCAACCAATACGTTCTCGGCTATTCCCCGCAAAACCAGGAGCGGGACGGGAAATACCGGCGTGTCGAGGTGAAACTGGTGCAACCGCACGGCATGCTTCTCCGGGCCTTCTGGAGGATGGGCTACTATGCACCTTCGAAATAAGCGGCTCTGGGCCGGGATCATCGCGTTGTTCGCGGCCGCGGCTGTTCTGAGCGCCCAGCAGAAACAGACTTCGGACGAGCCCGGCACGATCTTCCGCTCCGACACCCGGGTGGTTGTCTGCAACACCACCGTGGTGGACAAGAGCGGACACCTGGTGACCGACCTTCCCAGGGAAGCCTTCACCATTACCGAGAACGGTGTGCAGCAGCGTATCACGCTCTTCAAGCGCGAGGACGTCCCGGTTTCGATGGGACTGATCATCGATAACAGCGGCAGCATGCGGACCAAGCGAGCGGGCGTGGAGGCGGCATCGCTGGCGCTGGTGAAGGACTCCAACAAGGACGATGAGGTCTTCGTAGTCAACTTCAACGACGAACCGTTCCTCGACCTGCCGAACCGCAAGGATTTCACCAATGACATCGCGGAAATGGAGCAGGCCCTCACGCGCATCGATTCCCGCGGCGGCACGGCCATGCGCGACGCCATACGCCTGTCGATCGATCACCTCATTGAGAAGGCCCACCGCGACAAGAAGGTCCTCGTGCTGGTGACTGACGGCGTGGACAACGCCAGTATCATTACGCAGGAGGCCCTGGTGCGGGCGGCCCAGCAGGCCGGCGTGTTGATTTACGCGGTGGGACTTCTGTCCGACGAGGACCGCGCGGACGCCAGCAAAGCCAAACACGAACTGAACCAACTGGCTGAGGCTACCGGCGGCGAAACGTATTATCCCAAGGAAGTTTCGGAAGTGGACCGCATCGCGCACTTGGTGGCGCACGACATCCGCAATCAGTACACCATCCAATACTCACCCTCCAACTCGGCCATGGACGGCACATACCGGCAGATCAAGATTGCGGTAAATGCGCCCGGCCATCTCATCGTGCGCACGCGTAGCGGCTACTACGCCACGCCCGACCAGGCTGTGCCGGCGGTCAAAGCGGCCAGTTTTCGCGAATAGTCATTAATATAGTAGTAACGATGTCATCGACCCGGTGGCGCCTTATTGCATTCGCCGGCCTGCTTATCGCCGGTCTCGCGGTTGTGCGCGGCGAGCAGGCCAAGCCTGGCGGCGTTCCGCAGGAAAATACCGGATCAGTGTTCCGTGCCGAGACGCGCCTGGTGGTGTGCCCGACGACGGTGGTCGACAAGGCCGGCCGCCTGGTCACAAACCTGCCGCAGAGCGCGTTTACCGTCTATGAGAACGATATCCAGCAGACCATCCGAGTCTTCAAGCGCGAGGACATCCCCGTCTCCATCGGGCTGATCATCGACAACAGCGGCAGCATGCGGCCCAAGCGCGCCGGTGTGGAAGCCGCAGCCCTGGCGCTGGTCAGCGACTCCAACCCCGACGACGAGTACTTTATCGTCAACTTCAACGACGATGCCTTCATTGACAACCCACACGGCAAAGAATTCCTGACCGACATCGAGGACATGAAGGAGGCGCTGACGCGCATCGACTCGCGCGGCGGCACGGCGATGCGCGACGCCATCGACAAATCGATCGACTGGCTGAAGAAGGCCCACAAGGACAAGAAGGTTCTGGTAGTCGTGACGGACGGAGTGGACAACGCCAGCAGCGTCGGCCTGGAAGACCTGGTGCGCGACGCGCGGCAGAGCGATGTGCTGATCTACGCCATCGGCCTGCTGACCGAAGAGGAGAAGCGCTCCGCCGCCAACGCCAGGCGCCAGTTGAACGCGCTGGCCGAGGCTACCGGTGGTCAAACGTACTATCCCAAGGATGTATCAGAGGTCGACCGGATTGCGCACCAGGTGGCGCACGACATCCGCAACCAGTACACCATCGAGTACACGCCTTCGAACCTCACGATGGATGGCTCCTTCCGCCGGATCAGGATGGCTGTTAAGGCTCCCGGCAATCCGACGCCGCGCACCCGCAACGGTTACTATGCCACACCCGATCAGGGGACGGCGGCCTCCCGCGCCAGGGACAACAAGTAAGTGTTGCGCATGATGTGGCGTCTTTCGCGCGGCTACCGCCTGCGCCCGTGGCGGAGCCCCTATCTCCGCTGGCGCATCGAAACCTATTGGGGACTGCAAGCCGATCGCATCACGTTCGGTCAATTCTGGCGCTTCGTTTGGACCCAGCGGAGGGAACTAGCCCGCTATCTGCGGTGGGCCGAGAAGATGAACAGGCGGACCGCGGCGCGGGCCAGCGGGCCAGAGGCGGCGTAAGGCGCCACACCACCCAATCAATCCCGAAGTCGTGAGGGGCCTCCTCCCGGTTTTCCTGTACCATATGACGGAGGTCTTGCGATGGCTGTAAAGTGGCTGGTGATCGGCATCGGCGACATCACGCGGCGGCGGGTGATCCCCGCGATTCAGGCAGAGCCGCACAGCGAATTGTACGGGGTGGTGACCCGCGATCCGCGGAAAGCCGAAGCATACCAGGGCGTGCGCGTGTGGACTGCCCTGCCCGCCGCTCTGGAAGATCCCGCCGTGGACGCGGTCTACGTGGCCTCTCCCGTCGCGCTGCACGCGCCGCAAACGATCGCCAGTTTGCGCGCCGGAAAACACGTCCTCTGCGAAAAACCGGCTGCCATGAGTCATGCGGAGGCCGAGTCCATGACCGTGACGGCATACTCCAGCGGACGCCAGTTCGGCGTGGCCTACTACCGGCGTTTCTTTCCCAAACTGGTGCGCGCCAAGCAACTGATTGCCGAAGGAGCGCTCGGCACACCGGTGCTGGCCGAGGCGAACTGCCATAGCTGGCTCCCAGGCGAGGATCGCAACTGGCTCCTCGATCCTGCGATTGCCGGCGCCGGGCCCCTGTTCGACATCGGTTCCCATCGCATCGACGCCCTGAACTTCCTGTTCGGCCGGCCGGCGCGCGTATCGGGGATGTTGTCCAATGCCGTGCATCAGCTCGAGGTGGAGGACTCGGCCACCGTTCTCATCGATTACCCCGAAGGAGTGCGTGGCGTGGTGGACGTCCGCTGGAATTCACAGATTCCGCGCGACCAGTTCCGCGTGATCGGGACCGATGGCGAAATCAACCTGGACCCGCTGAGCGGGCCCACATTGCGGTGCGGAGACCGCCAGGAAGAATTGCCGCCGCATCCCAACGTTCACTACCCCTCGATCGAGAACTTCGCGCAGGCCGTCCTCAATGGAACGCCGCTGGAGCCGGGCGGCGAAGAGGCCATCTGGACGGACTGGGTAATGGACACGCTCAAGCGTCGAAGAAGATAGCGGGCAGACCACGGGAGTGCGTGGTCTGCCCAAGAAGAATCCCCGTCCGCCAATTACTTCGAAGCGAGCGCGACCGCGGCCGGCACTTCTTCCTCCACCGGCGCGGTGAGCGCTTCCGGCGCGGCCGCATGGCCGTTCTTGCCGTTCGGAGCCGCATCCCCGTTGCCTTGCTTGAATACGCGCGACAGGTTCTGCTGCGCCATGAGCAACAGCTCCATTCCCTTGGCCGCCGATTGCCGCTCTTCATCCAACAGGCGATCGAACTGTGACTTCTCGTTCTCCAGTTCCGCCAGCCGGACGTTGAGCTGCCGCGAACGTTCGAGTTCAGCGTTCAGCGCGGCTTCCAGGCTTTGTCTCTCGCGCGTCTCCTCCTCAGTGTGGGCGGCCAGTTCGGAAGATTCCGCGGTCAGCCGGATGATCTGTTCGTTCAGCGCCTGAATCTGCGACGATTCCGCGGTCAACCGCGCGACCTGTTCGTTCAGACCGTCTACCTTGGAGGATTCCGCGGTAAGCCGCGCGACCTGTTCATTCAGCGCCTCGATCCGCGTCTTGTCCGTCTCAAATTGCCCCTCGTATTCCGTCGTCAGCCGGACCACTTGCGCGGCCAAGTCCTGGATCTGGCGTTTGTTGGCCTCGATCTGCGCTTCGTAGTCCGCGATCAGCTTGCTGGCTTTCTCGGTGAAGGCGCTGTCGGCCTCTTTCAGCTTATCCATATCCTTCAGCTTGGCCTCCAGCTCCTTGCGTTGCTCGCGCAAGGAATCGGCATCCATGCTGAGTTCCTTGATACGCTCGTCGGCCTCCGCCAGCTTCTGTTGGGCGTCGACGACTCTCTGATCGGTTTGCCCGCGCTGGGCCGCCGCTGCTTCCACATCCGCCTTCATCTGGTCGATCTGCTGCAGCCTCTCCTTCAGATCCTCTCCGGCCTGCGCGATGGCCTGGTCGCGCTGGGCGATCTCCTTGCGAAGGGCCTCCTGGGCCGCGGTCGCCGAATTCAGGGAGAACTCGGCGCTGCGCAATTTGCCGCGCAACAGGTCCAGCTCCGTCTCGGTGATAGGCGTTCGGATTCGCCGGTACATCATGAGAATCCCAACAGACGTTCCAATCAAGGCTCCGCTCATCGAAGAAAGGAGAACGACGAATAGCTCCATAGCGATTTTGCTTCCCGCCAGAGGCCTATTTAGTGGATACACCGGGCCTGCGTTGGCTCAACAGATCTCATGGTAGAAGGTCGTGGCGAGCGAGCAAAACTCCCAAAAGGTTAGCGGACTCAGTGATAACTCTAGGTAACGTCAGCGCCGGTCGAGGCGCGCCGCCAGGTCCTTTACGAGCAGCGACAGCACGCGGCCGGAGGGGTGGCCGCCGCGGTACGCGACGGCTTTGACCATATACGCGTCGCCCGGAACCGTGACCGGCTCGCCGGAGTATTTCGACAAGAACTGATCCGGGAAGGTGCCGTCGAACGTGTAGTAGATGTCGCAGCCGGTCACTTCCGTGGTCATCTGCAGCGCCAGTTTGCCGGCGCTGTCGCGGACCGGCGCGATGGCCACGTCGTAGACCGAACGCGCGTAGTTCACCTGCGCCGCGTCCAGGCGCAGGAATTGGGCTTCCGTGCGGCGGAAGAAATCGTCCCACTTGCGGCCGGACTTGGGAGACCACAGAACCTCGGAAAGCGCGAATGCGCGCGGCCACGTCATGTATTCGGCGTGCCGCGTGTTCGGCACGGATTCGGTCCACAGATTGCCTTGCCCGCCGAGAATGTACTTGGGATCGACGCCCTCGGGCGCCGGCTCGAACCGGTACACCGTGCTCAGCCGCAGGCGGCCGAAAGTGCTGGGCTCGATCGCCGGGTCTCCCTGGTAGTAATCCAGGTAGACGAAACCGGTGGGCGACATCACCACCTGGTGATTCATCTTGGCGGCGGCGATCCCGCCATCCATCCCCCGCCACGACATCACGGTTGCGTTGGGAGCCAGCCCGCCTTCCAGAATCTCGTCCCATCCGATCAGCCTCTTGCCCTTGGATTCCAGGATCTTTTCCGCGCGGCGGACGAAGTAGCTCTGCAGTTCGTCTTCGTTCTTGAGATGTTCCTCCGCCATGCGCCGCTGGCACTTCTCGCACGTCTTCCAGAAGCCTTTGAAGCACTCGTCTCCGCCGATGTGAACATACTCGGAAGGGAACATTGCGGCGACCTCGGTGAAGACCTTGTCGATGAACTCGAAAGTCTTCTCGTTTCCGGCGCAGAAGGCGTTGTCCTCCTTGCCGTAGAAGTTCGACCCCGGGTTGACGTGAAACGGCCCGCCGGTACAAGAGAGCTCCGGATAGGACGACAGCGCGGCCAGGGAATGGCCGGGCATTTCGATCTCCGGCACCACTGTGACGAAACGCTCCTTGGCATATGCCACCACTTCGCGAATGTCGTCCTGCGTGTAGAATCCTCCTTCCGTGGCTGCTTCGCCCTCGCGGGGCGGCTCGCGTTCGCCCCACCGCGCCAGGCGCGGCACGCGCCATGCGCCCACGCTGGTCAGCATAGGAAGCCCCTTGATCTCCACGCGCCAACCGTTGTCGTCGACCAGGTGCCAGTGAAAAATGTTCAACTTGACGCGAGCCATCCTGTCGATATACTGCTTCACGAATTCCTTGTCGAAGAAGTGCCGGCTCACGTCCAGCATCAGGCCGCGCCAGGCGAATCGCGGGTAATCCGTGATCTGCACGCATGGGACGGTCCACGAGACGCTGCGCCGCGTATGGCTTTCGATCTCCGGCGGGAGCAACTGGAGCAGCGTCTGGACGCCATAGAACAAGCCTGCCCCTGTGGAAGCTTGTATGTGTACGGATCGAGGTGTCACGGAGAGCTGGTACCCCTCGGGATGGTCCGAGGGCGCGGTGGTGAGCTCCAGGACAATTCCAGTGCGGCGGCCGGAAGGCTTGGAGGATTCGAGGATAGCGGGATGGAATCCGGTGGGTGCGGCGACGGCGTTCGCGAGATATGCGGCGACCTGGCGAGCCTCCGGCGCCCGCGAAACCACGATCGGCACGCCGGCCTGCAGCCGGAACGACCCCGGCCGGAATTGCACGGATACCGGCTGTGGGATCACGTTGAGCGTAGCTGCCGGCGCCGCTAGAGCGAGAGTAGCAAGACAGATGAGAGTACGATGCATGTCGCGGCTATTATAATTCGGCGCAAAAGCGAGCCGCATCGCACCGGTCCTTCACAAAAAACCCGCCGGCCCCGGAACTGGAGGACCGGCGGGCGCTCTGAGTCGATTGAGCGGTGCTGGAAAGCTCGTCTACTTCTTCGTCACCGTGGGGGCCGCAGTGCCCTTCCTGGACCTGTGATGCTTCACGGTCCCCTTCTTGCCGGCCTTGTTGCTTGCCGTGGTGGTCGCCGGCTTCGCGGGCTTCGGGTCCTGCGCAAACGTCATCGGCATGGTCGCAACCGCCAGCGCGATCGCAAGTAAAATCGTCTTCATAAATCTCTCTCTCCCCGCGGGCATCCGCGCCCGCTTACAGTTTCATGGTGCGCCGGAACGGCCCGAAACTCGATAGCCCCGGCAGGCTACTGCGTGCCCCGAAATGGGGCATAGGACGGTTAATGTTTATTAGCCCGGAGATTTAGCCTGAGCCGGGGATGTATGCCGGCCGCCGGCCGCGCGATACTGATAGCGCGATGCTTCCGCGCCAGATCACGCACCAGAATATCTTCCGGGTCCTGATCGCCGGCTTTAGCTTGGTCATCCTGCTGCTGTTGGCCGCGGCTCTCGTAGGCGTTCGTAATATTCAATCCATTCAGGAGAATGCCTCCAGTCAGATTCAGGAGCAGGACGTCACCAACCGGCTGATCGACGAACTACACCGCCAGCAAACCAGCCTGAGCGAAGTGTTCTCCGTGCTGTCGCGCGACCCGGACTCCGTGGACTACGACGGCATTATGAGCCAGTTGGACCAGGCCGATCGCGACATCAGCCGCATCTCCGCCGAGGGCGCGAAAACCCCGGAAAGCCGCCTGTGGACGCGGCTCGAGGAAACGTCCGCGGAGTTCTCGAGCGAAGCCCGCCGCATTCTCTCCACCGACAACCCGGAATCCTTCCGGTCCATGGATCTGTTCCGCGACCACGAAGCTTTCATCGCGGTGGTGGCGCGGCTTATCGAAACTCAGTACCGCAAGGTGAGCGCCGCGCAGGCGCAGGTCAGCCGCCGCTCGGCCCGGCTGCTCGAAACGTCGTTTCTCATCGCCTCGGCCAGCGTGCTGCTGGCGCTCATATTCGCCGCCATCACGGTCCGCATGGCGTCGCAACTGATCCGCAGAATGGAATGGCAGGCCGCCGAGCTGGGCCGCGTCTCTTTCCGCATGCTGGAGGATCAGGAGGCCGCGGCGCGCCGGTTCTCCCATGAGCTGCATGATGAACTGGGGCAGTCGCTGACTGCCGTGAAAACCAATCTTACGGCGCTGGACCCGAATGGGCAGCCGAATCGCGAGCGGCTGAAGGATTGCCTCCGCCTGGTGGACGAAGCCATCGGCAACGTCCGGCAGATGTCGCAATTGTTGCGGCCCACGATCCTCGACGATTTCGGGCTCGACGCCGGGCTGCGGTGGTTGTGCGAGGGCTTTGCTACACGCACCGGCATCGACGTGCGATACGACTCCAGCTTCAACGGGCGGTTGCCGGACGAAAGCGAGACGCACTTGTTTCGCATCGCGCAGGAGGCCCTGACCAATGTGGCCCGGCACTCCGGCGCCAAACACGCTCGGGTGCGCTTGGAATCGGGCGACGGCGTCGTGCGCCTGGCGATTCAGGACGACGGACGCGGGTTGAGTGCGCCGCCGGCGAACCCCAGGGGGCTCGGCATGATTGGCATGCGCGCGCGCGCCCGCAGCGCCGGCGGCGACGTCGCGGTGAGCTCGCATCCCGGCGAGGGTGTTGTAATTGAGGTGAAGGTGCCGCTTGGCGACGAAGCGCATTCGCATCCTGCTGGCTGACGATCACGCCGTGGTGCGCCAGGGATTCAAGATGATCTTGAGCGCGCAGCCTGACATGGAAATCGTCGGCGAAGCCGGAAACGGACGCGAAGCCGTCGAGCTGGCCGAACAACTGCGGCCGGACGTGGTGGTGATGGATGTGGCCATGCCGGAGTTGAACGGCATTGAGGCGACCCGGCGCGTTTCGTCGGCCCATCCCCACACGCGCGTCCTGGCGCTCAGCATGCACAAGGACTCGGTCTATGTGCGCGAGATTCTTCGCGCCGGCGCCCGCGGCTATCTCCTCAAAGACTCCGGGGCTGGCGACCTGGTTTCGGCCGTCCACGCTCTCGCGCGGGGAGAAGGCTATCTCAGTCCGGCGGTTTCCGACGCCGTCCTGGACGACTACCGCAAGCACGTCACCAATCCGATCGACCTGCTCAGCAGCCGCGAGCGCGAGGTGCTGCAAATGTTGGCGGAAGGAAAGACCAACAAAGAAATCGCCGGAGTGCTCAACCTGAGCGTCTACACGGTGGACGCGCACCGCGGGCGCATTATGGAGAAGTTGAATGTGCACAGCATCAACGAGTTGGTCCGCTTCGCGGTGAGAAACGGACTCATCGACTAGGGCGTCGAACATTTGACGACCAGGTCCAAAGCTGCGATCCCGACGCGGAGCCGCGACCGTGAGGGAGCGCTTGCTGCCCCGTTTTCATTGCGAACCCTCATCGTTCCGGCGCCACAAACTCAGTTCCCTCACCGGTTCACCCCCTCGTACAGCACGCTCCACGACCGGTCCAGCGTTGCCAGAATCCGCGCCCAGTCCTCTTCGGCTGCCCGGCCTTCCGCGGCCCGCTGGTCGCAGAGCACCGTCGCCTCAGCGCGCAGCCTGGCGTGTTCGGAGAACTGAGCCTCCGGCATCTGGAAGATCTGCGCTTGCAGTGCGGCCAAGGTGTGTTCCAGTTCGCCAGGCTGGTGCTGCGCGCGTTCCCGATGCACGATCCACCATTCCAGTTCCCGGGCCGACACATCGCGGATCGAAAACGGGGTGTCGCTGGCTCGATAAACCAGCGCGTAGTACGCTTCCAGATCGGGCAGCGCGCGTTCGTACTCGCTCCGGTTGTGTCCGCCTTGAAAGACCACAGCCGCATGAGCCGCGTGGTAAGCGCCGTTGAAGGCGCGCCAAAAGGGGAGATGGTATTGGTCGCGCAGAAGAGTGACCAGGTCGGCGAACAGCCGCAGCGACCGGTGATCGTAGTACGATCTCCACATACGCGTTTCCAGGCGCGCCACTTCGTGCGGGTCGAAGTCACGCAGCGAGTGGCGCGTGTGGTCGAAGATGTCGACGGCCACCCAACCGCCCAGCATTACCAGCGCAGCCGACAGGGTCGTCAGCGTGAGTTTTCGAACCGGCATAGCCATCCGATTGCCCTCCGAATAGGATACGAGCAAAGTATGCGGGGCAGATTGCGGGTTCTGCGTGGCCTCAAGCCACCTTGCACGCCAGCGACAGCCCGTCGCCCATGGGGGCCATGGTCAGGACGATGCGTTCGTCCTTTCGCAGTCTCTCGTTGAACGCGCGGATTGGCTCCGCGTCAGTATCGCTGCTGCTGGGATCAACCACCGCGCCTCCCGAAAGGACGTTATCCGCGGCGAACAATCCGCCTCGCCGCAGCAGGACCAGCGCCCGCTCGTAGTATTCAATGTAGCCCGCCTTGTCGGCGTCGATGAAGGCGAAATCGAAGGTGCCCGCGGCCCCGGCCGCGATCAACGCGTCCAGCGTCCCCATTGCGGGCGCGAGGCGGAGGTCGATCCGGTCCTCGACTCCCGCTTCGCGCCAGGTGCGGCGCGCCAGGGCCGCGTATTCCTCGTTGCGATCGCAGGCCACCAATTTGCCGTCCGCGGGGAGCGCCAGGGCCAGCCACGAAGAGCTGTACCCCATGAACACGCCGACCTCCAATACCCGGCGCGCCCCTATGAGCCGCGCCAGAAAGTAGAGGAACTGGCCCTGTTCGGGAGCAATCTGCCAGGAGGCGCGCGGATGGTTCTCCGTACTTTCTCGCAGTCGCCTGAGCGCTTCCGGTTCGCGGAGAGTGACCTCACGAATGTAAGCAGCTAGCTCGTCGGTGATCGGTGTGTGTAGGCGGGACATGGAGAGTATATTCTATCCCGCCGCAGACATGTGCACCGCCCGCGACCGCCTCTCCTCAGGTTCTGACTCTTGTTTTTGAGTCTTCTCCGCGTCTCCGCGTCTCCGCGGTGAATTCCCCTGCGTTCTCCAATTCGGCTCCGGCTGCCCTGTTACCGCACCCCTGCCACCTCAGCGCCCTCAGGTTTTGTAATTGCCTTCTTGTCTTCTCCGCGTCTCCGCGTCTCCGCGTCTCCGCGGTGAATCCCCCCGCGTTCCCCAATTGGGCTCCGGCTGCCCTGTTACCGCACCCCTGCCACCTCAGCGCCCTCAGGTTTTGTAATTGCCTTCTTGTCTTCTCCGCGTCTCCGCGTCTCCGCGGTGAATTCCCCTGCGTTCTCCAATTCGGCTCCGGCTGCCCTGTTACCGCACCCCTGCCTTCGCCGCGTCCTCGGGTTTTGGTATTTGCCTTCTTGTCTTCTCCGCGTCTCCGCGTCTCCGCGGTGAATTCTTCTGCGTTCCGCAGTACGGCTCCGCCTGCCCTGTTACCGCACCCCTGCCTTCGCCTTCTCCACCGCCTCCACCACCGCGCGCTCGACATCCCGCGACACCGCGTCGGGCGGCCGCCCGCCGTCGACTGTCCAAACCGCGCCCTTGCCATACCACGCCAGGACCGGCCCGGTCAGTTCCTGATAGGCCGCCAGCCGCCGGCGAATCACCGATTCCTGGTCGTCCTCCCGCGTGATGAGCGCGCTGCCGTCATCGTCGCATTTGCCTGCCACGCGCGGCGGCTGCGATTGCAGGTTGTAAATGCGCAGGCACTTGGGGCACTGCCGGCGCGCGGTCAGGCGCGCCACCAGCGGATCGTCGGCTACGTCCATGTGAATCACGATCGGATCCGGCAGGCCGCGTTGCCGCAACAAGCCGCCGAAGTACTGCGCCTGCGGCACGGTTCTCGGGTATCCGTCGAGCAGGAAGCCGTTCGCGCAGTCCGGCCGCCCGATCCGGTTCGCCACGATGCCGTTCACGATTTCGTCGCCAACCAGTCCGCCGCTGGCCATGATGGCGCTGGCCTGTTTGCCCAACTCCGTGCCGGCTTTGAGTTCCGCGCGGAACATTTCTCCCGTGGAGATAGCGGGTATGTGGAACCGCTCCGCAAGGAAAGCAGCTTGCGTGCCCTTTCCACTTCCTGGTGGACCGAAAAGCAGTAAGATCACTCGAACCTCTACTGGCAGGCTAACTGGTGGCAGGCCGCAAATCAACTCTCACCCGGGCCAGTGCCCTCACATCACTTTGCCGTCGGCCCTCAGCCGCAGTTTCCGATCGCGCCACTGCACGGTGGACCCAAAGCCGCCGGCCAACCAAACGGCGAAGCCGAAAAGATCGCGCAGAGGGATGAGCCAGAAATCGCGTGCGATGCGGCGGTACTTGAGAATGCCTGTCGCCACGGTGGCACCGGCTACGATCCGCACGGCGAGAACCGCGGCGGCAATCCGCCACTGGCCAGCCGCGAGCGCCACCAAAGCCCAAAGTGTGGCGTGGGTCACAACGTAGCCGAAGTAGCCCGAAGGGCGCGAGACCCGGATGGTCCGCGACCAGCGCAACTGGTGGCGCCAGGTATTGGCCCAGGATTGGCCGCCGAGATTGGTCTCCACCACGAAAGGCGCGAACTCGATGTGATAACCGCGTTCGCTGATGTGCCGGCCGAGCTGGTAGTCGTCGGCCAGATAGTCGGCGATCGCTTCGAATCCGCCGATCTCGCGCAGCGTGGCCGCCCGAAAGACCATGGTTGAGCCAAGCGCGAACTCGGCCTGGCCGAGCAGTCGAGCCACCAGCACGCTGGGCGCGAACTCGGTGGCGATGCCCAAGGCTTCCAAACGCGACGGCCACGAGTCCGCGCGCGCGCGATAAAGGCACGTCACCAGCCCGACGCGCGGGTCGGCCAGCGGCGCCGTTACCGCGCGCAGGTAGCCCGGGTCGACGGAAATGTCGCTATCGTTGACCAGCAACACCGGATACCGCGCGTGTTTCGCCAGTTCCCCCAGCACGCCGGCTTTGGCGTTGGGAGCGCTGGTGGCCGCCTCGATGATTTCGATGCGCCGCGAGGGGAACTCGTGCTGCAGTCTCCGGATGTCTGCGAGCGCGGGTTCATCCGGGCCGCCCACCCCGAACAGAATTTCAAACTCGGGATAGTCCTGTTCGGCGTGCGAGCGAACCGCTTCGCAAAAACGCGGATCGCGGCCATGGATCGGTTTCAGGATGGACACGGGAGGAGTTGGCGATTCGCTCGTCTTCGCCGCCCGCGCACGGCGTGCCTGCCGCACCCAACGCCACGCCGCCACCAGGACAAGCAGACAGTAGGCGCCCGCAGCGAGCGCCGGGATCGCCAGCCAGGTCACAAGGCAACCAACACCACCCCACAGATTACCAGAGAGGCGCCGGTCCAGCGCAGCCAGTTGACCCGCTCCTTCAGATAGTACCTGGCCAGCACGGTCTCCAGCACGTACGTGACGGCTGTGGCGGGAACGGCGAAGCTCAACTCCGAGACGCTCAGCAGCCCCATGTTGGCGAAAAACCCGATCGCCATCGCAAACACCGATCCGATCACGAAACGGTTGTGCGCAACCAGCGCCAGCGCCCTCCCCAGCTCGCCGGGACTGAAGTCGTGGATTTCGCCGTGACGGCGCATCCCCGCGGCTTGCAGAACTTCACCGATCGTCACCGACACCACGATCAGAGCCAGGCAGGTCCACCTCACTGGCCGGCTCCCGTCGCGTGGCTCCGCGGATGGCTACCGCCGCCCACCAGCGCCACTCCTCCCACGATCAGCGCGATGCCGGCCCACCGCTTCAGCGAGATCTCTTCTCCTAGAAATATCTTCCCGATGAGGGCCACCAGCACATATCCAACCGACGTCACCGGTAGCACGTAGCTCAGGTCCGCCCAGCTAAACAGCGCCAGGCGCGAAAGCTGCCACACGATCAGCAGCGCCACGCCCAATGCCACCCACGGTTCAAACAGCGCCGCGATGTAGGACAGCGGGCTGGGCAGCTCCGGCGGCATGCCGCGCTTGAGGAAGAAATTTCCAAAGACGTTGCTGAATACCACGATGGCGGCGCAGATCCAGGTCTTCAGCCGCAGCCGCCTCGATTCGCTCGCCATGCCGGCCGTCAGTCGCCGGAACTGGCCGCCACCGGCGACGGCTTTGTGGCCGCTTTGTGCTCGGCCACGAACTTCTTCCGCTTCGACCGCAGCGCCAGGTATTCCCGCGCTTCCTTGGTGAGCCGCTTGCGCTCATCGCCGTCGAACACCGCCTTCTTCACGATGCGCCAGATCACGCGCGGGCGGAAGAAGTACTCGCCATAGAAGCGCTCCACCCATTCCACCAGCTCGCCGCGATCGAGTCCGGGGTAGATGATGTTGGGAAGCTGGTGGCCGGTCTCGTCGGTCATCGAGTCGATGGTGATGAGATCGTTCTTCTTGACGTAGTCGTAGAACTCCGTCCCTGGGTACGGGTGCGCGATCGAAACCTGGATGGTCTCGGTGTCCAGCCGCTTGGCGAAATCGATGGTCTTGCGAATGCTCTCGCGCGTCTCCCCGGGCAGCCCGATGATATAGTCGCCGTGCACCACCAGGCCCAGTTTCTTGCAGTTGGCCGTGAAGCGCTGCGCCATTTCTACGGTCGCGCCCTTCTTGATGTTCTTGAGGATCTGCGGGTCGCCCGATTCGTAACCCACGATTAGAAGCCGGCAGCCGGCTTCCTTCATGGCCTTCAGGGTCTCGTAGTCGGTGGTGACGCGCGACGTGCATGACCAGGTGCAATGGAGAGGCTCGAGCTTCTTGCACAGCTCGATGGTGCGTTCCTTGCGGTAGTTGAAGGTGTCGTCGTCGAAGAAGATTTCCTTCATCTGCGGGAACTGCTCGATGGCGTACCGCACCTCGTTGGCCACGTCGTCCGACGATCGCAGCCGCCAGCGATGGCCGGAGTGCGTCTGCGGCCACAGGCAGAAGGTGCAGAGCGCCGGGCAGCCGCGCGATGTGTACAGCGAGACGAACGGGTTGAGCAGGAACGGAACGTTGTAGCGCGTGATATCGAGATCGCGCTTGTAGACCTTGGTCACCCACGGGAGCGCATCCAGGTTCTCAATGGCCGGCCCTTCCGGATTGTTGACCACGTGGCCGTTCTGCCGGTAGCTCACGCCGGGCAGTTCCGCCAGCGGTTTGCCCTTGGCGTAATCCGCGATCTGGTAGTCAAATTCCCGCCGCACCACGAAATCGATGGCCTTGGTGCCCAACAGCGTCTTATCGGGCTCGATGGTGACCGGAGGGCCAACGAACGCGACCTGCAGCCTGGGGTTCACGTCCTTCATCATCCCGGCCATTTTCACGTCGACATGAAAGCCGGGGGTGGAAGTGTAGAGCACCAGCAGTTCGAATTGCTTGGCCATCTCCACCGTCTGTTCGATGGAGATCTTATGCGGAGGCGCATCCACCACCTTGCTGTCGGGCAGCATGCCCGCGGGGTAGCACAGCCAAACCGGATACCAATACGACTCGATTTCCCGCGAGGCGGGCCAGCGCGAACTGGCGCCGCCGTCAAACCCTTCGAAGGAAGGGGGGTTCAGAAACAGCGTTCTCATGCAATATCCATTGGAGACGATCCACGCGGCTAACGCAACTCGGGATCGCCGTTCACGGCCCGCTTGGCGCCATCGACCGCGAAGTTGCTGAAATCGATGGTGAGCTCGGCTTTGCCAATCCCCAGCCGCGTGTCCACTACGCTCTGCTCCTGACGCGGAACCGAGATTCCGTCCAGAATCGCGTAGGTCCGGACAAATTCGACTCTCTTCAGGAAAATCGAAGGAGACTTTACCAGGTACCCCGATTCCTGCACGCGCAGATAAGTGGCGGCGTCGATCCATACCTGGCCCCTGAACAGCCCTTGGCGCTTGTGTTTCGGCGTCACCTCGAAGACATGGACCTCGCGGCCCTCCAGTTGGCTGCGGCCTTTGTACTTGAACTTGTAGTTCTCTGGTGTGACGGCAGCGGAGAGCGAAGGATCCTGCTGGATCTCGGCCTCCGCCGCCAGGTAGCGGTTGATCACCTGGTTCTTGATGGTGCCGTCGCCCTCGAACCGCAGCTTTTCATAAGTGATGCGGCCCAGCGCCGAGATTCGCCGCAAGGCGTGCAGCTTGCCGTGCTTCTTGAGCTTCGGGATGGAAGCGTCGATATCGACGTCCATCGATGCTCCTTGCATCAACCGGTCCTGCCCGCGCGTCGCCGCGCAGTACTGCTGCACGATCGTCTCGGCGGGCATCGAACTCTCGGGATCGCTCGCTACCACGGATAGACAGACTGTGCTCAGCAACAGGAGAAGGCGCACGTTCAAAATGGAAGACCCCGAGATTCTGGATTCAGATCCGAAAGCCTAAGTCTATCAACAACAAGGGTTCCGGGCAATTAGGACTTTAGGGCTATCGGTCTGCATGCACGAAGAGATATTGAAAAATAAGAGCTTAATTGACGTTGGCAGGCTCCCGGAAGCCAACCAGGGCATTCGCTCGGTTCTTCAAGGAAGTCGCGTCGGCGTAGCGCTTCTGCTTCTCCCGCAGTTTCGCCAATGCCCTCAGAGTGGAAGCCTGATCGGCGCTCGCTCGCGGCGCGGACTGCTCCTCCATCGCCAGACCCTCCGTGAGCAGCTTGTCAGCCTGGTCGTACTGGCGCTGCCGGAACCGCAGCACGCCGAGGTTGCATTCCGCTACAGCCAGCTCGTACTTGCAGTCGGGGCACTGTGCCAGCAGACGCATCGCCTGCTCCATCTTCTGGCCGGCGAGTCCCAGTTGGCCGTCGCTCATCAGGGCGGAGCCTTCGCTGCTCAGAAGCGAGGCCAAGGCGGGGTTGTCCGCGCCCAGAATTTGCTCTGAGATGGCGCGCGCCTTGCGAAACAGCGGGATGGCGCGCTCAGGCCGCCCGGCCTGGCTGTGGAGTTGTCCCAGATTGCTGTACATGCCCGCTACTGCCATGCTATGTTCCCCTTGCGTCTCAATGGCAAGGCTCAGCGCCCGTTCGGCGAGCCGGAGGTTATCGTCGGGATGTCCCATGCGCATGCGCACCGAGGACAGCCCCGCCAACGTCTGTGCCAACTGCAAATCGTGGGGATACAATTCCTCCTCCACCGGCAACGCTTCGTTATATGCGGCCTCGGCCTTGTCCAACTCTCCAAGGAACAGGTATACATTGCCCAGCACGTTCAGGTTAGTAACAGTGCGTAAGTGTCTTAACCCGAGGGAACGCCGGTTTAACTCCAAAGCCTGCTGGACGACCGTCAACGCTTGCCGCCATTTACCTTCGCTGCAGTACGTTTCGCCGAGGTTAATTAACGTCGTGGCCGCGTAGGGGTCAGAGGATGGGCCCACGGACCGCCACGCTTCGAGGGCTTGCGAATACAGCTGCTCCGCCGCGCTGTAATCACGCCGCGCCGCGGCTTCATTGCCGCGCACGTTGAGTTCGTAACCCGGACCGGTCTGCGCGCTCGCCGCTGTGACGAGCGCCGCTGCCACCACCGCGAATCGCAACGATTTCATCACTGGGTTTTGGACGAGTTCGGAACACGAGTGTCCCTGTGCGGAAGTGTGAATTCTCCGAGCGACCTTACGAGGCACAGAGAGGAGAGCAATGGCTGCACTTCGCGATCCCCATCAGCCGAATGCCGGATCGAGCGCACTGCGCACAACTCATGAGCACGGTGCGTCACTACGTAAACTGGGATTCCCATGAGACTTCCTGAAGCGACCGAAGCTTACATATCATTCAATGCTCTTTGTGTTCGCACTGAAGTGTGCGCGTTGGTAGACGAAACCCCGGAAACGATGACAGCGGTTCAGAATCGTGATCGGTTCCATGGCGCGGAAGCGAGTGGCGCCGAACCTCTACCATAAACCGCTCCAGACACCTGAGCCGTGAGATCAGTAAATGCTGCGCGACTGGCGGCTGATACTCCACGGGGGCAGGAGCCGGGCAGGTCTATAGTCGGCGTCGGCGCCATTGGCTCGATCCATGCCTTAAGATTCCCCCCGCAACGCCTCCGTTGGATTCACACCTGCCGCGCGGCGCGCAGGAAGAAAGCTGCCCGCCAGTGCGGCAACTGTCAGAGTGACTGACACCGCGGCAAGAGTGGGCGCGTCCCACGATCCCACTCCAAACAGCAAGCTGCGCATCAAAGACGTTGCGCCCAGCGACGCCCCAAGGCCCGCGCCGATTCCAAGCGCCGTCAGTCCCCCTGCCTCTTTCAGAATCAGTCGGTAGACCGAACCGCCCGTAGCTCCCAGCGCCATGCGGATCCCGATCTCGCGCGTCCGCCGGCTCACCGAGTAGGCGATTACGCCGTACAATCCGACCACTCCCAGCAACAACGCAAGGCCGGCGAAGCCGCCCACCAGCCACGCCGAGGAAAGGTGCACATACGCGGACTGCGAATCGTGAATCTTCTCCCTCATCGTTACACCGCGATACGAAACGATCGCCGGATCGATCTGCCGGATCGTGGCGGCAAGCTGCGGCAAGAGAGACTCGCTGCTCACTCCAGTCCGAACCACAAGAGCAAAGTCGTCTCCGACCTCCTGCTCGAACGGAATGTACAGAACCGGCGGAATGGCCTCGTCCAGCGGACCTTCTTTGACGTCTTCGACCACGCCGACTATTTGAAGCGGCATCTCCGGAGTCGAGACATACGCCAGTTGCTCCCCGATGGGGTCTTCGCCGGCGAAGTACTTGCGAACCAGTGCTTGATTCACGATCGCGACCAGAGGCCTGGAGGCGTCCTCATCCTCGCGGAAATATCGCCCGCGCGATAAGCGCGCGCCTAACGTTCGAAAGTAGTCGGGACTGATACTGCGGCTGGGCGCTTCATAATGCTCGCCGTGCCATGGCCGGCCCAATACCCGAAACCAGATCGTACTCGAATTGCCATCGAGCGGTATGCCCCGGCGCGCGATGCCCGCTGACGTCACGCCGGGAATGCTGCGAATCCGATCGAGCATCACTCTCGTGAGCGCCAGAATCTCGTGGTTGGTTGCATTCGCGTTCGGCGCGGCGAGGTGGGCGATCGACGCGGACAAATCGACCCGCAACGTCACCAAATGATCCGGCTCGAAACCGAGAGGAACGCGAAGCAGACGATAGAGGCTTTGGCCCAGCAGCCCGGCCTCCACGAGCAAGACCGTGGCGGCAGCAAGCTCCACCACCACCAGCTTGGAGCCGAGGCGCCGCCAGCCGGTCCCCGCGGATCCACGCCCCGATTCCGCCAGACCCGTTCGTAACCCCGACCACCAGAGGTGCAGCGCGGGTGCGAAGGAGAAGAGCACGCCCGTGAGCAGCGCGACCGACCCGGCGAAAGCCAACACGTGGCCATTCCATCCGAGGTCCTGCCAGAAGGGCATCTTGTTCATGAGATTCGCGGAGATCAGCTTCGTCAGGAGATGCAAGGCCCCAGACGTCAGCGCAACTCCCGAAAGGCTCCCAGCTACACCCAGCACCAGCCCCTCGGTGATCAACTGCCGCAGGATTCGCCCCGTGGACGCGCCGAGAGAACTCCGAACCGCGATCTCTTTTCTCCGGCTCTCCGAACGCAACAGCAGGAGACTGGCGACGTTCACGCTCGCGATCAAGAGAAGCAATCCGGCGCCGATCAGCAGCACCAGCAAAATAGGGCGCACATCGCCCACAATCACAGTAGCAAGCGTGACCACAGTTGCCCCCTGGTCG
>Ga0335081_10002042_pt1 | contig 31863 bp, 22 predicted proteins | sample Lox_Sample_35_FD_206713 | JGI IMG/M metagenome (GOLD analysis project Ga0335081, IMG submission 206713) | Soil microbial communities from Loxahatchee National Wildlife Refuge, Florida, United States - Lox_Sample_3.5 | ecosystem: Environmental > Terrestrial > Soil > Wetlands | place: USA...
GCCGGTGCGGCGCGCGGGGAAGATTGCTGAATTCGCTGCGGTACTCCTGCGCCAGGGATGCGAAGCCGGCCGGGTCGTTGCGGTAGAGTGCCAGCAACTGCTGGGCCCGGCGCACACGGAACCAATAGGTAGGCGAGTAGTCCCGCTGCATCTGCACCTGGACGGCTTCAAACAACTCCCGATTCCAGACGGGGCTCGCCGAGAAGAACATGCGCGCCACAGTCACTTGATCCTTAGGGATGCCGCGCGCCCGGCGGGTCAGATCGAGCATCTCTGACACGCACCCTTCGCCGCAATGGTAGGCGAAGATGGCCCAGTCGCGGCCTCCGAAGCGTTTCTCCAGGTTAGCCAGATAGATGGCCGCGGCGGGAACGGCGCGCTCGGGGGCTAAGCGTTCATCGCGCCCTGCCACCGCATAGGGCACTCTTCTGCGAACGGTTTTCGTGACCAGCTTGTTGTGCTTGTCGCGGACCTGAATCCTCTCTTTGACGGTCCGATACTTAATGGTGCGGGCGACGTGCAACCCCATTTCGCGGGCAGTGTTGTGCGAGATCTGCATAATGCCGCGCGGCCCGGCGGGGCTTTCGGCTTTGGCATCGCCCCAGCTTTCCAGATACGCGATGGCTTCAATCAGCGTAGCCGGCAGTCCGCTGTGCACAGCCGCCGACTGGAAGATCTGCTGCAGCTTCTTATCGGTAGTGATCCGCTTCGCGCCCGGCACGGCCATCGGCTCGCGCAGGATCGAGAACGTTTGCGAATCGGTCATCAGCCCGGTGCGCGCCTCCAGGACGTCGTCGGAGAGATCGTCTCGCGCGACGCCGATTCCGGAAAGACGATGCGTTGGCGTGAAGTAGTCCGCCGCAAATGTATGGCAGAGGGGCGCCAAGCTGAGAATTAGTAGCGCGAACCGCATGGGTTACCGACAGTGTAAGCCCTGGCGCGATATTTCGCGCCCTTAATCTGTATGACGCGAAAAATATCGCGGGCGGGTACTTCCCATTGCAGTAAGGACAACGCCTGCCAAAGGTTATATTCCCCGGCGCTCGACCGAGGTATAACAACAAATGCTGTGGATGCACCGATTGGTTTGTGCGAGACGTGCCAGCATACGCAACTGATCCGCTCCGATCGGGGCTCGATCTTCCGGTTGTGCCGGCTGCATTTTACCGACGCGCGGTTTCCCAAGTATCCCCGGTTACCGGTATTAAACTGCGCGGGATATCAAGCGCGTGAGCAAGGCGCGCCCGAATCACCAACCGCGCTGTGACATGCGGCGGGCGATCTCGGCGCTGTCGGCGTTCATGCGCGTGGGCTTGCGGCGCAACGGCGAAGGAATCAAGGCGGCGAGCCGCGTTGCCTGCTCGCGATTGATGCGGGCTGCCGGGATGCCGTACCAAGTGCGGGAAGCGGCTTCGGCCCCGTAAATGCCTGGTCCCCATTCGATGACGTTCAGATACAGTTCGAGAATCCGGCGCTTGGACAGAATGCGCTCCATCACCGGGGCCAGCGTAAATTCCACACCTTTGCGGATGATCGAACGATGTGTAGTCAAAAAGAGGTTCTTCACGAGCTGCTGGGTAATGGTGGAGGCGCCGCGTCCCAAGCGGCCGGTATCGCGGTCTTCATCGATCACCTGCTGCACTTCTTTCCAATCGATCCCGTGGTGTTCGTAGAAGCGGCCGTCTTCGGCGGAGACAACTGCGTGTTGGAGTTGGGGCGAGATGGCCGACAGCGGTTCGAATTCAGATCGTTTGTGATACGGCCGGCGCGCCAGCCAGGCTTCCACACGGCGCTCGACCTGGACAGTGGTAGTCGGGGGATTGACCCACCGCAAGGCGAATAATTCTACAATCGCCAGCACATAAAACAGAAGGATCAGACCGGCAATTCCTAGTACGGCAGTACTTAAGATCCGTGTGAATCGGGGTTTCGGAACGCTATGATGGTAGGCTCTAGAGACCGCGTACCGGGCCGCCATACGCCTATGATACGACTCGAGACATTTTTGAGTTATGCGGAAGCGCATCGGGTGACGGTATGCGCGATCGCCGGCGCCATGATCGCTACGATCGCCTGGGCCGATGCATGGTTGCCGATGATGTCGCTGGGTTTTCTCTACCTGATTCCCATTCTGATCTCGGCAGCGGCGTTGAACTTCTTCCAGATCGTCGCGGTATCGGCGGTCTGCGGTTTCCTGCGCGAGGCCTTTGATCCTTTGACGTGGTCCCCGGGGGCGACCGGCCGGTTTCTCACGGCGACGGCTGGCTTCGCCATGACAGGATTCCTGGTGGTGGCATTGAATGAACGCCGCCGCTTACTCGGCCAACATTTGAAGGAACTGGAAACGGAAGTGCTCCGCCGACAGGATGCTGAGTCGCAAGTCCGCACGCTCATTGAAACCAGTCCCTTGGCGATTTTGATCATCAATCATGCGGGGCGGCTGCAGATGGCCAACGAATCCGCCTGCCGGCTGCTGGACTTCGATGCTGGCAGCATGCAAGGAATGGATGTGTCACCGTACCTGCCCATCCTCTCGCGCATGTTGCAGAGGCATCCCGGGGGCAGCATGCGGACGAATGTGGAATGCCAAGCCAAGCGCCGCAATGGCGAGGTGTTCCTGGCCCATGTTTGGCTCTCGACGTTTCAGAGCTCGACGGGGCGCGGACTGGCGGCGGTGATTTGGGACGCCTCTGAGAACCTGCGCGACCGCGAAGGGGCCGGTTTGGATTCCATGATGGCCACTTCACGAATCCTGGTAGGAGCCATCTCGCATGAGATTCGCAATCTGGCTTCGGCGGCGGCTCTGTCTTTCGCCGTATTGCCCACGCCGAACGGGTTGTCGCAAACCGAACCATACCGGGCTCTGGGGAGCCTGATCCAGGCGCTGGAACGGATCGCCACTTCGGGCCTGAACATGGCGGCGCAACGCGAAGGAGCGATCGCGGACCTGGGAACCGTGCTCTACGAAGCGCGCGTTGTGATCGAGCCCATGTTACTCGATGCGGACATCACCGTCACCTGGCAGATCGACGAGAATCTGCCGCCGGTCCAGGCCGAGCAGAGGAGTCTGCTGCAGGTGTTTATTAATCTGGCGCGTAACATTCGTTGCGTGCTGGCAAACAGGGCTTGCCGCGAGGTGCGCATCGAGGCCAAGATGGAGACGGATCTGGTTACGGTTCGTCTATACGATAGCGGGCCGGGGGTGGCCCAGCCGGACGAATTGTTTAAACCGTTTCAGGGCGGAGCGAATTCCAGCGGTTTGGGCCTGTACATTTCGCGCGCGATCCTACGGTCGTATGGCGGCAATCTGGGGTATGAGCCCCAACCGGAGGGCAGTTGCTTCGTGGTGGAGCTATGGCCGGTCGAGAAGCCTGTGGAGAGACGCTAATGGAGACGCTCGAGCACACCATGCATGCTTTATTGATCGACGACCACGCGATCTTTCGGCAGGGTGTGGCGGGCGCCTTGACGGAGCCCAACATGACGGTCGAGCACTGCGGCACGATCGCCGAGGCCCTCGATATCATTGCGCGGCAGCCGATCGATCTGGTTTTGCTCGATCACGATCTGGGCTCCGAACGGGCTTCCCACTTCTTGCCGATGGCGCGGCAGGCCGGCTTCCACGGCCGCGTGCTGGTAGTGACCGCCTGGATCACCGAGAACGAAGCGCGCCGCCTGTTGCGCCAGGGCGTATCCGGTATCTTTCTGAAGCATGCGCCCCTCGAAGAATTGCGAGAAGCCATACGCATTGCCATGGCCGGGGGGACGTTTCTCGATCGTTCGTTCAGTCGGACGCCCGAAAAACCGACGCCAGACGGGCCTCCTGCCGAACCGCTGTTCAACGACCGCCAGCGCCGCGTTCTCCGCGGGGTCTTGGAAGGACTGTCCAACAAGGAGATTGCCTGGCGGCTGCAGATTTCGGAAAGCTACGTGAAGTCCATTCTGCAGAGTCTTTTCCAAAAGACCGGCGTGCGCACGCGGGGTCAGCTCGTGCGGATCGTTTTCGAACGTTACGAAAGCGAGTTATAGGACTCACGCCCGCAAGCGGAGGCGCATCGGGATGGTTCCGAATTTACAGGCCAGTATCCGAAAGATACTTGGTGAATTGGGCCGGCAAGCCCTAAGGTATACATATCCGCCGGACCTCAGACCCGGCAAAACCGAGGCAGTAGGGGTGAGTGTCGCTGTCAGGTGATTGGGACCAGGGCACGGGCCACGGAATATCGAAGTCAGCGCGGGGCCCGCGTCACGGTTTCTGAATCATTACTTCCGTAGATTTGATGACGACGTGCACGGTATCGCCTCGCTTCAGGCCCATCTCCTCCACGCTGGTTCGCGTAATCACGCTTTCGACGTGGTTGTCGCCGACCTTCACGATTACTTGAGCGGTAATCGTCCCTAGCTTCACCTCTTCTACGGTTCCGGGCAGTTGGTTTCTCGCAGAGAGCGCCATCACAGTTTCTCCTTCAGATGATTTCTTAGAGCAATCGTAGCCAACGCACTCACAGTATGGCACGCGGCGAGTTCTAGTGGGTTGCCACCGCGCGTAGTTTTTAAGGTACACTGGACCTTTTAAATTACAAGCCAGAGCCGTACCAGGCTGAGGAGCTCGTTCGACATGCCACTACGTTCGCCACGCGCAATCCGCACGCTACCCTGCGCGTGCTTGGCCGCCTTCTTTTTCCATTCGGCGACATCTCTCGCGCAAGTATCCGCCACGCTCTCGGGAACCGTGACCGACCCCTCCGCAGCATTGGTGGCCGAGGCCGCCGTGACGGCCCAGAATGTGGACACCGGAGTGGTTCGCAAGACCGTAACCGACGCCGAGGGCCATTACCAGTTTTTTGCGTTGCCGCTGGGGCAATATGAGATTCGCATCATGAAACCCGGCTTCAGCGAGGAGGTGCGCACGGGCGTGCATTTGGTGGTAGCGCAAAACGCCATCGCGGACATCAACCTGCGTCTAGGTGAATCGACCCAGCAAATAACCGTCAACGCAGATGTGCCACTGGTGGGTGTGACCACGGCGGATGCCTCCAATCTGGTGGGCGAAAAGCAGGTGAAAGATCTACCGTTGAACGGGCGCAGCTATGACGAACTTCTGACGCTCAATCCGGGAGTGGTCAACTTCACTTGGGAGAAAACCGGCGGCGTCGGCGTGTCAAATTCCACGGTCGGCAACAACTTCCCCGTGGAGGGAAACCGGCCGCAGCAGAACCTGTTCTTGATGAACGGCGTGGAATACACCGGCGCGGCAGAGAACAACATGCAGCCGGGCGGCACCAGCCAGGAACTGCTCGGTGTCGATGCGGTACGCGAATTTAACTTACTCACCGATTCGTATGGCGCTCAATATGGCAAACGCCCCGGCGCCCAGGTTTTGATCGTGACGCAATCGGGAACCAACCAGCTGCACGGATCGCTGTTCGAATTTATCCGGAACAACGATCTGGATGCGGCCAATTACTTCGATCCCGGCTCGGCCCCAGGTTTTCAGCGCAACCAGTTCGGCGGTTCGATCGGGGGCGCGATTCAGCCGAACAAAACCTTCTTCTTTTTGAATTACGAAAGTTTCCGGCAGCACTTGCACCAAACCGGTGTGGACCTGGTACCCGATGACAACGCTCGTACCGGTTATTTGCCCTGCAAGCTGGTGAGCCCGGCGCCCAACCCCTGCCCCGGTTCGGGACTGGCCTTCGTGGGAGTCTCACCGCTCATCAATGCCTGGCCTGCGGCCACTGCCGGCGCCCCGGATTTCGGAGGCATCGCGGAGGCGTTCAACAATCCGCTGCAGACGATTCGCGATGATTTCGGCACCGCGCGGGTGGACCGGTATTTGTCCAGCAAAGATACGATCAGCGCGGTTTACACGATTGACGACAGCACGGACTTCACGCCTACCAGTTTCAGCGCATACATGGCCGATGCGGAGACTCTGCGCGAACAGGTGGCGAGCATCGAAGAGACGCACGCTTTCTCCCCGACCTTTCTCAACACGGCACGTATCGGCTTTTCGCGAGCGGGCTATTATTTCACCGGCGAACCGACCCCCGGCACACCTGCTGCCAGCCTTCCCGGATTTTTGGCGGGCCATCCGGTGGGCGCGATTGTGGTGGGCGGCAGCGCGGCGTCGAATCCGACCGCGCAGGTGGCTCTGGCCGGAAGCAACAACGGGAGCAATCTCGATATCAATCGGAATCTGTTCACGTACGAGGATCGCGTATCACTGACGAAGGGCCGGCATCAGTTCGACTTTGGCGCCTGGTTCCAACGGCTCCGCTCGAACGAAAATCTCGCCCTGAGCCAATTTGGCCAGGCCACGTTTACCAGTTTGCAAACGTTTCTGCAGGGGACGGCGAGCAGTCTGCTGTTCGACCCTGCTTCGACGCCCCTTAACTGGCGCTCGTGGTTCGGCGCCTGGTACGCACAGGACACGATTCGTTTGGCGCCCAGCTTGACGCTTTCGATCGGGTTCCGGGCCGAATTCACCAATGGTTGGAACGAGGCGGGCGACCGGGCCTCGACATATACATACACCAACGGCGTCATCTCGACGCAGCCCAATATCGGGAACTCGGCGCTTACGGTGAATAACGGAAGGTTCCTGCCGCAACCGCGGGCCGGCCTTGCATGGAGTCCTTTCGGCAGCAAACACACTACTGTGCTCCGCGCCGGGTTCGGGATGTACAACGACCTGCAGGATGCGTTGGGATACCGCACCGACCAGAACGCGCCGTACAACCCGACCTACAGCCTGCCGAACTTTTCGATCGCGACGATCCCGATCTCGCCCTTGGCCGCGATTCCGGCAACTGCCAAACTGGTTCCGGGCGGCGTACAACCCGATTTGAAAACTCCCACCCTGGTTTCGTGGTCCTTGCGAATCCAACAACAGTTGACTGCGAACACTGCTCTGACGGTGGGATATGTCGGTTCTCACGGATACCACGAAATCATTGGCGTGGATGGGAACGAGCCGTTCCCGGTGATCTGCCCCGCGACGCCGTGCCCGGCAAATTATCCAGCCAGTTTTCCTAACGGCATCGCCGGCACGCCCGTGCCCGCCGGCACTTACTATTGGCCGGCTGCAACCAAGGCCAATCCGGCTCTGGCCAACACTTGGACCTATTTCTCGGAGGGTGACAGTTCTTACAACGGGTTGCAGGTGGATCTCAACCACCGCTTCAGCCATGGAATTACGGTGCGCGGAGTATACACGTGGTCGAAGACCCTCGACGACGGCGATTCACTCAACTCGACCACTTCGGGAGGCGAGCCGGCACTGGTTTCGAATCCCTTCAATCTACGCGCCGACCGCGGCTTGGCAAATTACGACGTGCGCAACGTGGGCGCGGTCAACGCAAGTTATGCATTGCCGCTCGGTTCGGGCAAGCGCTTTCTGACTTCGGCTAGCGGCGCCGGGAAATTCCTGGCCAGCGGCTGGACGGTGAATTCGATTGTCACGCTGCAGGGAGGCTTTCCGTTCACGCCGCAATTGAGTTACAACCCTTCGAACACCGGCGACACGCGGAACCCGGTGCGTCCATTCGTGAACCCGGCGTTCAGCGGCCCTGTGATACTCGGGACGCCGACCCAGTGGTTCAACCCGGCTGCGTTTTTAGGACCACCGAACAACAGCGGTTTCGACGGCAACCTGGGCCGCGACACCTTAATTGGGCCGGGACTGGCCACCTGGGACCTGTCTTTCCTCAAGGAAACGCAGCTGCGCGAACGGCTTCATCTGCAGTTCCGCGCCGAGTTGTTCAATCTCTTGAACCGCGCCAACTTCAATACGCCGAACGCTGTGGCCTTCACACCGACGGGGGTTTCCCCAACCGCCGGCGTGATCACCAGCACATCTTCCGCGGCCCGCCAGGTCCAATTCGGACTGAAGCTGCTTTGGTAGAAAGTTAACACCAGCCGAATTTTGAGCACTACGGGACACCCCGGAATTAGAATGGAAGCGTGCGGACCGCGACGTATTCCATTCCTGACATTCTGGAAAAATTACATATCGAAGCCGTGAACTCCGGCGCCTGCTATGGCGACTGGATCCCGAACCCTTCGGGCGGTGAATTCGAGTCGCTTAATCCCTCCACGGGCGAGCCGCTGGCCAAAGTGGCGCGAGCCGGCCCGGAGGATTACGAATATGTGGTCGAGCGCGCGCAGGAGGCTTTTCTCGATTGGCGCATGATACCTGCGCCGAAGCGCGGAGAGGTAGTCCGCGGCATCGCCAACGAGCTTCGCGCGCACAAGGCCGATCTGGGCGCGCTCGTTTCGCTCGAGATGGGGAAGATTCTGGCCGAGGGTTTAGGCGAAGTCCAGGAGATGATCGACATCGCCGATTTCTCCGTGGGGCTCTCGCGCCAGCTCTACGGGCTGACCATGCACAGCGAACGGCCGGGACACCGCATGTACGAGCAGTGGCACCCGCTGGGGATCGTGGGGGTCATCAGCGCGTTCAATTTTCCGGTAGCGGTGTGGTCGTGGAACGCCATGATCGCCGCGGTGTGCGGCGATTGCGTGCTGTGGCGGCCCTCCTCGGATACGCCGCTGACTGCCATCGCCGTGCAGAAGATTTGCAATCGCGTGATGGAAGAACACGGGCTCAAGGGAATTTTCAACCTGGTGATCGGCGCCAGCCGGCCGATCGGCGAAACCATGATCCACGATCCGCGCATTCCGCAGATCAGCTTCACGGGGTCCACGGAGGTGGGCCGGCACGTCGCCGAGGTGGTGGCGTCGCGGCTGGGCCGCACGATTCTCGAGCTGGGCGGGAACAACGGGATTATCGTGATGGACGATGCCAACCCCGACCTGGTGCTGCGAGCCGTGCTGTTCGGCGCGGTGGGTACGGCGGGACAACGTTGCACCACCACCCGCCGCCTGTTCCTGCAGCGCGGCATTGCGCCGAAGATTATCGAAGCGCTGAAGAACGCGTACCGGCAGGTGAAGATCGGGGATCCTCTGGAAGAGACGACCCTGATGGGGCCGCTGGTGAATCGGCGCGCAGTGGACGATATGCTGGACGGCATTCGCCGCATCCGCGAACAGGGGGGCGAGATCCTGTACGGGGGCGAACACATCATGGGCTGCTTCGTGCAGCCGACGCTGGTGCGCGCGCGGCCCGACATGCCGATTCTGAAGGAAGAGATCTTCGCGCCCATTCTCTACCTGGTGGAATTCGACGATCTCGACCAGGCCATTCACTGGCATAATGACGTGCCGCAGGGGCTGTCTTCGTCCATGTTCACCACCAACCTGATTTCGGCCGAGACATTTCTGAGCCACCGCGGCAGCGATTGCGGGATTGCCAACATCAACATCGGCACGAGCGGCGCGGAAATTGGCGGCGCCTTTGGCGGTGAAAAAGAGACGGGCGGCGGCCGGGAATCGGGCAGCGACTCCTGGAAGGCTTACATGCGCCGGCAGACGAACACGATCAACTGGTCGACGCAGTTACCGCTGGCGCAAGGGATTCACTTCACGGTCTGAGCGGCCGCCACGATCGGTGCAGAGACCTTCAGGCGAACCGGCACGGCGACGGGGTTCGAACCCTGACGCGCGTAAAACACCAAAGTGGCTTGATACACACCGGGCTTGAGGTCGCGAGGAACTACCTCTACGGTTGCGGCATCACCGCTGAAGGCCGAGCCTGGAAATGGCGTGACACCGGCGCGCAGATTGACCCTCAGCCAGTTCGCCGCGCCGGTCACGGAATAGGGCAGCTCAGGCCAGGTGCTGGAGACGAGCACGTTTTTGGTTGCCGGCGCCGGTTCGCCCAGCTTGTATTCGAAACCCAGTTCTTCGGGAGATACGCGCAAGACCGGTTTGCCGGTCACTTGCATCTGATATTCCCGTTCTGCCGAGGCGCAGTTGTTGGCAGCGCGGATGCGAAAACGGAAGATCCCCATCTGTTTGGGAACGCCGCCGATGGAGTCACCCTGGAGGCGCAATCCATCGGGGAGCACGCCACCCACTATAACGAGCGCTATATCGCCGAGCGCACAACGGCCATCGCCTTGCGTTTCGATGGTGGCGCGATAATCCGCGCCCACCGCGGCCCAGGGAAGATCCGTGGAGCGAAAGGAGAGAGACGATGCGCCGAGCAATCCGGCGCAGGAAATTGCCGCGAACGCGAGTCTACGGAATAACGACATACCGCGCCGGTACCCCCGCGGGACTCATCAGCACCTGGCTGTAAGCCGTACCCAACTGAATGCCAATCGGCTGCTCTGGATTGCGCATACCCACGCCGACTCCGACCTTTCGTTTCCAGAACCCCCAGAAGAAGCTCGAGGTTTTATAGAAAGGCGCCTGATTCGAAATGGCCATGGCCGAATCGTTTTGTTTGCCGCCGCGCTTCAAGCGGTTGGCTTCCATGGGCGGCGCGATCATGGCCGCCGGCACAATCGTTGCCGCTGCGACAGCGCCCGGCGCCGAAGCGGTAGAAGGTTGCGGTGCTGCCGAGGCCGTCAGCATCACGCGGATCATGCGTTCGGTAAGCCCTTCTTTAGCCAGCTCCGCCAAGCCATTGACGCTGGTATCGAACCGCGTACGGCTCATGGCGATGAAGTCGGCGATGAAATTCTCATTGAAACCGGCCTGCGCCAGTACGACGATGTCGTGATTCGACAGCGTATTCTGTGTCAACGCGCTGGTCTGCGCCAGGGCAGCGGCCGACAGTACCAGCAGGAAACTGACGGACAGCAAGAAGTTTCTGTTCATAACGCTCCATTACTTCTTATCGGCCGCCGGGCGCAGGCTTTAAGATAACGCTTGACTCTGACGTTATGTCAGGCTGGAGCATGGTTACGGAAGGCCGCTACTTGAGCAAATGGTTCCAGGTGAGTGAGTTCGCCGAGGTTGCGGGAATCACCGTCCGCGCCCTGCACCACTATGACCGGCTGGGGCTTTTGAAACCCCGGCGGACCGGCTCCGGTTACCGGCTCTATTGCCTGAAGGATCTGGAGCGGTTGGAGCAAATCGTTGCGCTGAAGTTTCTCGGCATGCCGTTGAAGCAGATCAAGGCGCTGCTCAACCGCGACGCCCTCGCTTTGCCCGACGCCTTGCGCCTGCAACGGCGGATCCTCGAGGACAAGCGGCAGCTTCTTGACCGCGCCATTCGAGCCATCGAGGAAGCCGGGGAACGGCCGGACGCTCGCATGTTGCAAAAAATCATCGAGGTGATGGAAATGCAGAACCAGTCAGATTGGATGAAGAAGTATTACAACGACGAGGGGTGGGCCAAGATTCAGAATCGGCGGCCGCAGTGGACGCCGGAATGGCAGGAGCGGGTTTCGCGCGAATGGACGGAACTGTTTCGCGATGTGGAGGCCGCGCTCGGAGAAGATCCCGCGGGCGAAGCAGTACAAGCTTTGGCTGCGCGCTGGAAGAAACTGATTGAAGAGTTCACGGGCGGCGACGGCGAGGTCACGGCGGGAGCGGCGAAGGTGTGGCCTGACCGTCCCAACTGGCCCACCGGGTTTCAGCAGCAGGCCGCGCCCTTCTCCAACCAGAAGGTATGGGAATTCATGAATCGGGTGCTCGGTTCGAAGGCATAGCCAGTCTTGGCTTACTGCGGCGCATTCTGGCGGCGCTGCGCCATCGGGTTAAGACCTTGGGCGCATAGTCTATCGGTTCTACTCGGCTTACAGCTTTTTTCGGGAAGGTTTGCGCGGTTATCTTGCCCCAGGGGTCTGACAGCCAGTCGATGAGTCTACATCATGGAACATGCACAAGCGTTCCGGGTAGGCGCACCGCTGGCTGCCCTGCTCTGCTTGGTGGGATCGGCGTTCGCTCAACCGAGCTCCAAGACCGGAGCGGCTTTCCGCCTCGATCAAGTTTCTCCGCGGGACCGCGTGGCTGCGTCCGTAGATGACAACCGGACCATCGAACTTCCCGGCCAGGTTAGCCCCATGGCACGGCGTGGGTACGACCGGGGAGCGGTATCTCCCGAGTACCCCGCAGAGCGGGTCCTACTGATGCTTCAGCCGGATGCCGAGCAACAGCAAGCCCTGGAGACGCTGCTCGAAGAACAGCAGAATCCGCAATCGGCGTACTATCGCCAGTGGCTCACGCCTGAGGAATTCGGCCGGCGCTTCGGGGCCTCCAGCAGCGATATCAACCGGGTCACCCGCTGGCTCGAAAGTCACGGCTTTCAAGTGGAACCGCCGGCGGCAAGCGGACGTTTGATCGTGTTCAGCGGCACGGCCGCGCAGCTGCAATCGGCCTTTCACACCGCCATGCATACGTACGAGGTAAATGGCGAAGTGCGCCACGCCAACGCGACGGCGCCACAAATCCCCCAAGCCTTCGCCGGCGTGGTGGGAGGCATTGTTTCTCTGCACGACTTTCGGGCCCAACCGCAACATCATGCGCTTCCCGCGGCTCAAGCCGCTCCGTTACTGACCAGCGAAGGCAACTACAACGTGGCCCCCGGCGATTTTGCCACCATCTACGATGTCGATCCTCTGTACACCAGCCAGATTGACGGAGCCGGCCAGTCGATTGCCATTGTTGGCCGAACCAATGTTCCGGTGATCAGCCCGGTGCTGAATAGTGTCAGCTTCTTCCGCGCAACCACCGGGCTTCCCGACTGGATCCTCCCCACGGTGATCGTGAATGGGCCCGATCCGGGCGTCTCCTCTTCGTGGCAGGAAGTGTTGGAAGCGATGGTGGATATCGAGTGGTCCGGAGCAACAGCCCCGTGGGCGAAGATTCTGCTGGTGGTGTCGCAGTCGACAGCCACGACCGATGGCATCAACCTCTCGGCCGCGTACGCGGTCAACCACAATCTGGCGCCCGTGATGAGCACCAGCTTCGGGACTTGCGAAGCACAGCTCCAACCGTCGGAGAATCAGTTCTGGAACTCGCTTTGGCAGCAGGCCGCCGCCCAGGGGATCAGTGCGATCGTGGCTTCGGGCGATAGCGGCGCCGCCGGCTGCGATTCCGATGCAGCCGCCACGGCCACTCATGGAACCGGCGTCAACGGCATCTGCTCCTCGCCTTTTGCCACCTGCGTGGGCGGCACCGAATTCGACGACACGGCGAATCCCAGCCAGTACTGGGCGCCAGCGAGCTCAGACTCGCTCACCTCGGCGCTGAGCTACATTCCCGAAACCGCTTGGAACGAGAGCTCGAGCGGCGGACTTTGGTCAACCGGCGGCGGCGCTAGCATCTTGTATCCGAAACCCGCCTGGCAATCCGGCCCAGGCGTGCCATCCGGCGGGCAGCGGGATGTGCCCGACGTTTCGCTCAACGCCGCCGCCCTGCATGACGCGTACATCATGTATTACAACGGCGGCAGCAACAGCTTCGAACCGATTTACAATGCGGTCGGCGGCACCTCGGTGGCCGCCCCGGCCTTTGCAGGGCTGGTGGCGCTAGCCGTGCAGCACGCCGGGACCCGTTTGGGCAACGTCAACCCGGTCCTATACGGCCTGGCGCAACTTCAGGCCTCCGGCGGTGCGGCCGTTTTTCATGACATCATCAGCGGCAATAACTCGGTGCCGGGGGTGAACGGTTTCAGCGCCAGCCTTGGCTACGATCAGGCCGCCGGCCTGGGTTCGGTAGATGGCGCACAGCTAGTCAACCACTGGAACGACGGCTCGAAGCAGGGACCAACGTTCCAATTGACGGTGGCACCGTATCACGGAACGATCGTCGTCCCGGCGGGCGGCCAGGCCCAAACCACCACCGTGACCGTGACACCTAATGGTGGTTTCAACTCGCCCGTGACTCTTTCCGCCGGCACGCTGCCTTCCGGGATCACGGCCAGCTTCTCACCTGCCACGTTGCCTTCCGGCTCCGGTTCCAGCACGCTGACCATGAGCGCCCTCGAGCAGGTTGCCGCCGGGCAGTATTACATCGCCGTCACCGCGACGGGTGGCGGTTTTTCCCAAACTACGGCGCTCGATCTGGATGTGCAGCTCGGCTGCTATTACTCGTTCATCCCGGCCACGCTGGATGTGCCCAATACGGGCGGCATCATCAACACCATCGTGTACACCTCCGCCGGCTGCCCTTGGACGGCCTCGATCGACCAACCTTGGGCCACGATCACCGCAGGCAGGCAGGGCGTGGGACTGAGCATCGTTACGTATTCGATTCAGCCAAACTTCGGGGCGTCGAGCCGTTCCTTCAATCTGAGCGCGGGCAGTCCGTCGACCAGTAACCAGACGCTGGCGGTCACCCAGGACGGCGGGGCGCCACCGTTGGTGCTGACACCGTCGGTGGCGAACGTCGCCTCGGGCAGCGGAACGGGAACCATGGCCGTGTGGTCTTCCTCCGGCGCCTCCTGGACGGCTACCGCGAGCGCATCCTGGATCACCATTACCAGCGGCGCTTCGGGCGCGGGCAGCGGCACGGTCACCTATAGCGTTGCGGCCAATCCGAGCTACGATCCGCGCTCCGCCACCATCACCATCGGCGGAATCACCGCGATGATTCTCCAGGCCGGACTTCCGTGCAATTTCTCCGTCAGTCCCACGACCATCAACGCGACGGCCGCGGGAGGGGTTATCACTCTGCAAGTCACTGGCGTCACCGCCGCTTGCTCCTGGACGTCCACCCCACTCGACTCCTCACTGACGCTCACGCCAACCACCGGCAGCGGCCCTGGCTCAGCTTCTCTCACGGTGGCGGCGAATGCGAACCCCGCCAGCCGCATCAATCAGTTTTATCTTGCCAATCAGCTCATCACTGTGAACCAGGCGGCTCCTACATTCGCGCTTTCGCCGGCGTTTGCGAACGTGGCGGCAACCGCGGGAGCCGGAACCGTAGCGGTGTCCGCAATCCCCGCAACTGCGGCCTGGACGGCGGTCAGCAATTCGTCCTGGATCACACTCACGAGTTCGTCCGGCACCGGCAATCAGACCGTCTCCTACACCGTAGCCGCCAACTCGAGCCCCAATTTGCGTGACGGCGCCATCACGATTGCCGGGCTGGCTTTCCCGATTGTCCAGGCCGGCAGCGCGTGCGGCATCACCGTCGCTCCGGCGAGCCTCAACGCGACGGCCGGCGGAGGCAACCTCTCCGTCAATGTGACGACACCTGCCAACTGCGATTGGACGGCGACCAGCAACTCTGCCTGGCTTACCATCGCCAGCGGCGCTTCGGGCTCGGGCAACGGAACCGTTTCGCTCACGGCAGCGTTGAATACCACGCCGTCGAGCCGCATGGCGGCGCTCAGCATTGTGGGACAATCTGTTTCGGTGACGCAGGCGCCCGCTACGTTCTCGCTTTCACCCACCGCGGCAAGCGCTTCAGCGGCAGCTGGCACTGGAACAGTGGCCGTGACCGCTACGCCCGGGGTGACGTGGACGGCGGTCAGCAACTCGTCCTGGATTACGATTACCAGCGGCGCCTCCGCCGCGAGTAGCCAGAGCGTTTCGTACAGCGTCGCCGCCAACACCACGACGGTGGCGCGTTCCGGCATGATCACCATCGCCGGAATTCCGTTTACGATTGCGCAGGCTGGAATGGCGTGCGGTTTCGCGGTTACTCCCACCAGCGTTAACGCGGCAGTCGGCGGGAGCGCCTACTCGGCTACGGTGACGGCGCCGTCCGGTTGCGCGTGGACGGCCACGAGCGGGACTTCCTGGCTGACGATCAGCAGTGGCGCTTCGGGCTCGGGCAACGGAACCGTCTCCTACTCGGCTGCGGCCAACACCGCGGCCAGCCGATCGGGCTCGTTGACCATCGCGGGGCAATCCGTTTCAGTATCGCAGGCGGGACCCGCATTTACGCTTTCGCCTGCGTCGGCCAACGTGGGCGCAGCAGCTAGTACGGGCACTGTGGCGGTGACGGCCACTCCAGCCAGCGCCACCTGGACGGCGACCAGCAACGCCTCCTGGATCACGGTCACCAGCGGCGCGCCGGGTACCGGCAATAGGAGCGTCGGCTATAGCGTGGCCGCCAATACCACCACCTCTGCGCGTTCGGGCGCGATCACGATCGCCGGCATCTCTTTCTCGATCACCCAGGCAGGAATTACCTGCACCTTCACCGTTACTCCGGCAAGCGTCAACGCAGTCGCTGACGGGGGTACGTACTCGGCTGCAGTGACGGCGCCCGCCGCATGCGCGCGGACGGCCACTACCAGTACATCCTGGCTTACGATCAGCGCAGGCGCTTCCGGCTCGGGCAGCGGAAGTGTCTTCTTCGCGGCGGCCGCGAACACGACTACGGCCAGCCGCTCGGGCTCGGTGACGATCGCGGGACGAACCGTCACCGTGACGCAAGCGGCGCCTGCGTTCGTGCTTTCGCAAACATCAGCGAGCGTGGCCGCGGCCGGCGCGACCGGAAGCGTAGCCGTAACGACTACCTCGTCCGCCGTCGCGTGGACCGCAACCAGCAGTGCCGCCTGGATCACGATCACTAGCGGGGCTTCCAGTACCGGCAACAAAAGCGTGGCCTACAGTGTGGCCGCCAACACCAGCACGGCGGCGCGTTCGGGCACGATCACCATCGCCGGCATCAAGTTCACGATCAACCAGGCCGGATTGACTTGCAGCTTCTCCGTCACGTCGATGAGTCTCGCCGCGCCCGCGGGGGGAGGCAGTCTTGCCGTTACGGTGGCCGCCACCTCGCCCGGGTGCAGCTGGACCGCCTCTACCAGCACCGCCTGGCTCAAGGTAACCGCTGGCGTTTCCGGCTCGGGCAACGGGTCTGTTTCGTTTTCCGTTGCGGCGAGCACGGCGACGGCCAGCCGCTCCGGATCATTGACCGTGGCCGGGAAGACCGTGACGGTGACGCAGGCGCACAAGTAGCAGAGTCCATCACGTAAGAAATGCTCCCCTGTGGTCCGAAAGGCTAGGGCTTTCAACGGCGCATCAATCTGGAAGCCGACTTGCTGGCCTGAGCGCTACAGCTCGAAAACATTCGTTTTCGGCCCTTAATGAACGCGAGCTTTCCAACATTTCTGACCACCTGGCGAGAGCGGCTCCGTACTCTTCGACACATCCGGCCACTGCTCGCAATGGTCTGGCGATCTGGCCCGCGCGCGGTCACTGGCGGCCTCGCGTGCCGCGTCGTCGCGGCTTTCATGCCGTTTGCCATGTTGTCCGTGTCGAAGAGAATTCTGGACGGCATTCAGTCGCATATTACGGGAGCACTGCCGATGCACTTCTGGTGGCTGGTCGCCGGCGAGTGTGCGCTCGCAGGAATGACTGCCGTTCTCTCCCGTGCGGTTGGGTACTTTGACACGGTCTTAGCGGATCAGTTCACCAGATATACCAGCCTTCGAGTCATGGAACACGCCTCGGGCCTGGACCTCGAGTCGTACGAGGACCCGGTTTTCTACGACAAGCTGGAGCGCGCCCGCGTACAAGCGACTGATCGCATCTACATGATTCAGGCAATGGGCCTCGGCATTCAGAGGTGATTGATGACTACCCGTCGCATTTCAGCAGCTACAGCAGGCGGAGACATCGCTGGGTGCGGGGCGACTGGCAGATTCTGCGATGGATCCTGTCGCGCGTACCGGACGCTCGCGGCAGAATGACTCCCAATCCGATTTCTTTGATCTCTCGATGGAAGATTGCGGATAACCTGCGGCGAAGTCTTTTTGAGCCGAGTCTTTTGTTGCTCCTGTTAGGTGGCTGGCTGTTCCTGCCGCAGTCGCCTAGGTACTGGACGATCGCCGCTGTTGTCGTCCTCGCCATTCCCACTTACGCCAGCCTGCTGTTCACGCTTCCGAGCGCTCCTTGGAAGGGCCGTGAAATGGTAGCTTGGGCGCGGGGCGCGGGGCGCTCGTTCGTTGAGGGGAACATCAGAGCCCTGTTCGACCTTATCTTTTTGTTACACCAGGCGCTGCTATCCATCGACGCGATTTTCCGCTCGCTCGGCAGGGTCTTTGTAACCAAGCGCAGACTGCTGGAGTGGGAAACCGCAGCGGAGGCCGAGAATGCAGTCAGGTCCACGGCGACCGTCGATATTTATTTACGATGGGCTCCCTGGGTCTCGATCGCGCTGGCGCTGATTGTCTGGAAGGTTCGCCCGTCGGCTCTTCCCGCGGCCGCGCCCATCCTGTTCCTATGGCTGGTCTCTCGCCGGGGCTCGGCATGGCTAAACCGCCGGCCGCGCACGGGGCGCTGCACGTTGCGTGAAAAGGACACCCAGTTGTTGCGGAATGCGGCCGACAAAATCTACCGCTTCTTCCACGATTGGAGTACTCCGGCGATCAACTGGCTGATCCCCGACAACGTGAGCGAGGGCGCCGAGGCCGAATTAAAACTTTCACCAACCAATCTCGGTTTGTTGCGTGAATGCGCGGATTGCCACGGTCCATCTGGGCCTCGCGCCGTTAGCCGAGTTTGTGTTCGAAACGCGGAAGACCCTGGACACGGTAGTCAGCAAGACCAAAATATCGCGGGCATCTGCTCAACTGGTATGACGTGGTCTCGTTCGCCCCGGTCGGCCGCCAATTCATCTCCACAGTTGACAGTGGTAATCTGGCGGCGAGCCTGTGGGCCCTCTCATTCGCGGCTGAGCCCTCGGTGAGACGCGGCAGATCTGAGGAACTCACCGGGGAGCTCCGCGAAATCGCCGAAATCTGCGATCGGCTCGTGCGCGAAATGGATTTCCGTTTTCTCTATGACAAGCGCAGAACCGCGTTGAGCATTGGTTACGACCTTGAAAAAGATCTTAGGGAACCGGCGTGCTACGACCTGCTGGCATCAGAGGCGCGCATCGGCTATTTCGTCGCGATTGCGAAGGGGGACATCCCGCAAGAGGCATGGTTCCAATTGGGGCGAACCCACACAATGATCCGCGGCACGTGCATGCTGCTCTCCTGGACAGGCACTATGTTCGAATATCTCATGCCCGTTTTGTGGATGCGTCACTACGCCGGCACGATGACCGAGCGGAGTGTTCGTGCAGTCATTCGCGCGCAGCGGGAAGACGCGCGCCGCAAAGGCGTGCCCAGGGGCATTTCCGAAGCGGCCTGTCTGGCGAAGGAGCGCTTCGGCTACAAGGCTTTCGGGCTTCCAGAACTGGCTCTGCACAGGGTTCCCAAGTCTGTCGTGGTTTCTCCCTACGCCTGCTTCCTGGCAGCAGCGCTCGAGCCGGCGGCGGTAGTGGCAAACCTGCGACAGATGGAGGAATTTGGTTGGACCGGCCGCTACGGCTATTACGAATCCATCCAGTACACCAGTGGCGGGGCGGAGCCGATCCGGATCTGGATGGCCCATCATCAGGGGATGAGCCTGCTCGCCATCACCAACCTGCTGTTCGATAATCAGATCCAACAGTATTTCCACGCCGAACCGCAGGTGATGGCGACCGAGTTATTGCTGCATGAACGCGTGCCTGACGTGGCGACGGCGGCGCCGCGCCCGATGATGCTTCCGGGTGGTAGCAGAGCCCGTTACTGCCGGACTGTGAAGGTGGCCTTCAGTCATGAGAGCGATTAGCAGGTAGCTGAAAAAGGGCGACCCTGGCCTCCGCTCCCCTTACGATCGTGGCCCGGCAACTGCTTGCGAACTCGATGCCGCGTTACCGAGCCGCGCGCGTGAGCAAGCGGTTTTCGGACCTTTTCAGCCGCCAGTTGGGTCGTCAGTTCTCTTCTCGATGCTGGACGGGAGCGCTGCTCCGGCTGCGCCGACGCTTCGGAGCAGAATGGCTGCCGTGGTTGGTCGACTGATGGGAAGCAGCGCTATCCCCCGATTCTACCGGATGAGGCGGAGAGTCCGACTCCACCGGGTGTGCGCTTGCGGACGAATCCGTCGAAGGGCGTAGCAACCCCGCCAATTGGAACGCGTGCTGCGCTTCCGAAGTAGCCATGACGTCGGTCCATACAGACAAGCTCCGCACGTTCTCCGCCATTAGCAGCATGATTCCCAGGTCGATGCCAATCACATCGGGGCCGTACCAGTCCGCTTCCGGATGAAAGGCATCGCGGAACCCGAATCGGCACCACAGATTCTTGCCATAGCGGTCCTTCATGTTCTGGAGAACCTCGCCGCACAACTGGGGCAGGAATACGATAGAACCGCCCGCCGCACAGGGTACCAACGTGCCATCGGGCGGGCTGCTGGCGGACCCCCAAACGCGGTAACCTTTCCGGGAGTCCGACGCGGTTACGCGCCACATATCCGGGCCAAACCATGGGTATTCCTTCGAAAGGCTCATACAGTACAGCCGGTGCGCCTGGGTGGCCCGTTGGGAGTTGTTGAAGTAGTTCGCGTAGTGGTCCACACGATCGCGAAAATCAAACCACGCATGCGAGTACTGATGGACGAACAGCGGGGCGCCGGCGTCGATAAAAAAGATGCCCTCGTAGTCGCTCATGGGCCGCTGCCAGGAGTTCCAGCAGGCCGGCGGGATCGGGTGTGTTTCCGAAGACAGCGCCAATAGGTACATGGCCAGCAGTTCGGAATACGCGTCCCAGCGATACTGCAGAAAGCCGCTCTCGGGCACCCAGCCATGCGAGAGTAGTTGTCCGCCATTCAGCATCCACTGCCAATCCGCGCGGTTCAGCAACCCGGACGCCATCCTTCGGATCTCTTCGTCATCCCAGTAGGCCTTGGCATGCAGCGCTCCACACAAAAGCCATGCAGTGTCCACGGAGGACACTTCACTCTTCCAGATCCGCTGGCCCGTGGCCGAATCGAGATAGCGCTTCACCTGCTTCGAATCGCGCGAGCGTGGGACTGTTTGCGCCAAACTGAAGCCTTTTGAACCCGGTGCGGATGAGAGCACTCGAACCTCCACTCGCTTGCGAGAACTAGAACCTGTCCTCTAACGAGAGCGAGCAGATTTGAGATCTTCGCGGATATCCAGCGCGCGAATCAGCCGGTGCAGGTAGTTCGGATGCAAGCCCAGTAACTTCGCCGCTCGATCGTGTTCGTAGCCGGCTTGCTCGAAGGCGCGCAGAACCACCTGCTTCTTGGCGTTCTCGACCGCCTCTTCGTACAGCGTCGCAGAGATTTCTCCGTGACGTTCTTCGCGCACCGTCTCCGGCAGATCCTCGGGCAAGATAGTCTCTTCGACGCCCAATACCACGGCCCGTTCGATCGCGTTTTCCAGTTCCCGAACATTGCCCGGCCAGGAATGGCTTTGCAGGTAAGCCTTCGCCTGCGGGGAAATCCCGGCGATGCGGCGGCCGCATTGTTGTGAGAATTTCTTGGCAAAGTGCTCGGCCAGCGGCAGAATATCCTCGGGACGCTGGCGCAGCGGAGCCGCCATGAGAGTAACGACATTGAGGCGGTAATAGAGGTCCGGCCGGAACGCTCCCTTCCCGGCCGCCTCGGCGAGATCGCGGTTGGTGGCGGCGATCACCCGGATATCGAGCTTGATGTTCTCGGTGCCCCCCACTCGCTGCAGTTCGCGTTCCTGCAGCACGCGCAACAGCTTGGCCTGCAACAGCGGCGAGAGTTCGCCGATCTCATCCAGGAAGACGGTCCCGCCCTGAGCAGTCTCGAGTTTTCCTTTACGTTGCGAGACAGCGCCCGTGAAGGCGCCCTTCTCGTAACCGAAGAGCTCGCTTTCCAGCAGTGTATCGGTGAGCGCCGCGCAGTTGATGGCGACAAAAGGCCCTGCGGATCGGGGGCTGTTGCGATGGATGGCGCGCGCGATCAGCTCTTTCCCAGTCCCGCTTTCGCCAAGAATCAGGACCGTCGAATTCGAGGGCGCAACCCGCGAGATCTGCTTCTGGAGGTCCTTTAACCGGGCGCTGCCCCCGATCATGCCGTGCTCGACGCGAACCTGTTCCCGAAGGAGGTCGTTCTCGGCGTGCAACCATTCGATCATCGCCGCATTTTCCCAGGCGATCCCCGCCATGCCGGCCAAGGCCGTCAGCAACTGAAGGTGCTGGTCCCGGAACACCTTCCTCCCCGAGGCAGTGAAATACAGGATGGCTTCAATTTCGTTGCGGGAGATGATGGGGGCGGCCAGCGTGCTGGTGACTTCATCCGACAGAAGTATGGCGATCCGTTCCGTGGATAGCCTCGCGACGAGTGCGGCGTCCGCCTCGAATGGATTCCCAGCCTGGGCCAGAACCACGTAGGGCGCCGCGGGATCCGGCGAAGCAGCCAGCACTCGACCGCTTTCGGCCGGCAGTATCTCCATGAACAGGCCAATGACATGCCGTGCCAGGCTGGTTTGCGCTTCTGTGTTTTGTGCGTCGTGCAAGGCGCGGAACGAATGCAACAACGTGCTCACTCGCATCAGCAGACGTAGATTCTGATTGGACTGCAACACCTGATCGAGATCGAGGTCCTCCAGTCCGGCATCTGAAAAGAATTCTGAAGTGTTCAGGTCAATGGTGTGATAAGTCAGGCTGGAGTCCAGGGCAGATTGATCGTCCCCGTCGTGGAAGACGAAAACCGAGGCCCCTATCTGCAGCCGGTCGTTGTCGGCAAGTTCATGCTCAGTGATCTTCTGCCCGTTCACAAGGGTCCCATTGTGGCTGTTCAGGTCGACCACCTCCATTGCCCGGCCAGACCGCTTGATGACACATTGATTCCGGGAGCAGCCCTTGTCGGGCAGATCCAGATGGTTTTGCGCGCCGCGTCCGATCGTCCAATCGCCGTCGGGCAGGGAGAACGTATGGCCAGTCAGCGGACCCTCAATCGCCACCAGGCAGGGATTCATGATTCACTCACCGTTCGGTACACTCGATTATCTTCCAGGTTCTCAAATGCTCTCCAAGCAGATTTCTTGGGAGCCGCAACCCGTTCATTTTCAATAGATTCGGCTGGGTACCGTGAGTGGCGGACAGCGTGCCTTTGTGTGGCCGCGCTTCGAAATCGAAAACCAACGAGGCCGCAGAAAATCAGGAGAGAACAACATGAAACTGAATCGTAGATTGGCAATCGCACTCGGAATTACCGCCCTCTTCGGGGTCGTGGCTGTACAGGCACAGGAACAGCAGCGAGTCAACGTGCCTTTCGCATTCGAATTGGTGGGTCAGAGTTTGCAGGCCGGAACTTACATGGCCATTAGCGACCTTGGAGGACCCCTGCGCATCGAAAATACCGCGACGGGTCATAGCTTGGAACTCGTGCCTGTGCTCGTGGGGCTGACCAACAGCGATCATTCGAGCATGGTATTTCGCTGCTACCCCTCCGAATGCTTCCTGAACCAGATCAGGTTCGCCGGAAGCCAGAGGGTGTACCAGGTGCCGCCATCGAAGCGTGAGAAGGTTCTAGCGAAGGCTGTGCGCCCCGCGGTCGCCGTGGTTGCAATGCGGTAGAACTCCGGGTGGGGCGGTTCAGGAAAGACCGCTCTTGAGGGACGCAATGCGCAATGCTGAAATATCAAACACTTAGCCTGGGGAGCGTCCCTCCGTTGCATGGCCTCGCGCAGCGGGCAGACCGCTCCCTTTGGACGCGGCTCGGTATAACGGCGCGTTTGCCGAGCCGCGATTGCGTTTCAGAGCCCCGACCAAAGGGAGCGGACCAGGAACTACGCATAGCTCTCCATAATTCGAAGTTAAAATCCACTCCAGACGCGGGCGGTTCGCTGCTAGGCAGCAGTTGGACAATCCCGACATCCATAACCAGGTAAACCTGCCGATCGTCGGACGCCCTTGCAGATCGCGGACGATCTCCTCTCGCGCCAGACCGCGTGGGATAGCCCGACGCGTATCGCGCCCGTGTCGGCACGCGCCTCCCCAATCAACAGCTGCGCTGGTTTTCCGGCCACACGAGGAGTAAGCTCTTGGAGATCGGGAAGTCCCGGCTCGTAGCTCGGAGGAGGAGAGGGTTCGATGAAAAGCACAATTTCGAAACTGTTGACGGCTTACGAAACTGGAAAAATGTCACGGCGCGATTTGGTTCAGGGACTGGCGCTGCTAGCGGCAAGTTCAGTCACCGCGTCGGCTGCGGGATTCCAGGGAAACAGTATCAATCACGTCTCCCTGTTTGTCAGCAACCTGGAGCGATCGACTGACTTCTACCAGCGCGCCTTCGGTTGTACCGTAAACAAACGGGACGGAAACAACCAGCTGATGTTCGGAAAGAATTTTCTGGTCCTGCGGCCTGGCACTCCGCCAGCCAAAGTCGATCATTTTTCGATCGGCGTCGATAAATTCCAAAAGGATTCGGTGGCCGCCGATCTCAAGGCCCGCGGAGCGACCCCAGTCGATCAGCAAGGAGGCGACTTCGGTTTCCACGTAGTCGATCCGGATGGGTTCCCGGTGCAGATCAGTGCCAACAATCCGGCGTGAGCCCTGGACACTACACGCGTTGAGAAAAGGAGATGGCTCATGAGAAGCAAGGTGTGGGCGCCGGCTGTCTTGATCGTGGCGGCGCTGCTGGCGTGGCATGCCCGCGGACAAGGAAATCGGCCGCAGATCCCGCTGTTTGAGCCGGATCCGCTCTGGTCGCAAGCATTGCCGAATAACTGGGTCACCGGTCAAGTGGGAGGGCTCGCGGTCGATTCCCACGACAACCTGTGGGTCTTTCACCGCCCCACGACAATCCCAGACAGCGAGAAAGGCGCCTCGCTGAATCCGCCGCAGTCGGAGTGCTGCGTTCCCGCGCCCTCGGTTTTGGAATTCGACCCGAACGGAAGATTTCTCCAGGCGTGGGGCGGTCCGGGGCCGGGATACGAATGGTTTACCTCGGAACACGGCATCTTTGTCGACTACAAGGACAACGTGTGGCTGAGCGGAAGCGCGCAGACCGATAACCACATCCTCAAGTTTACAAACAAGGGGAAGTTTCTCATGCAGATCGGGCATGCGGGAGAGAATCGGGGCAGCAACGACACCGACAACGTTGGCGGCCCCGCAGGCCTGTTTGTGGTTCGGAAAACCAACGAGCTGTTTGTGGCTGACGGATACTTCAACCACCGCGTCATCGTGTTTGATGCCGATACCGGCGCGTACAAGCGACACTGGGGCGCATACGGGAAGCGTCCCGATGACACGCTGAAGTTTCCGCCGCGCGCGCAGCTCATCCAGGGACCGCCGCCCGAAGGTTTCAACAACCCCGTTCACGCGGTGCTGGTGACGAACGATGATCTGGTCTACGTCGCCGACCGCACCAACAATCGGCTGCAGGTGTTTCGGCCGGACGGGACGTTCCTCAAGGAAGTATTCATCTCGAGGAATACGCTGCAAAACGAAGGGACCGTGCACGCGTTCGCGGTGTCGCCCGATAAAGAACAGAAATTCCTCTACATCGTGGATGGTTCCAACAAGGCGATTCGTGTTCTGAACCGGCAGACGTTGGAAATTGTGGGGTCGATTGGCGGGCACGCGGGACATAACGCGCGGGAGTTCTTCCATATTCACAGCTTCGCCAGTGACTCCAAAGGGAACTTGTTTCTCGGCGAAGTCAACAACGGGCAGCGCTACTACAAGTACGCATTCAAAGGTATGGGATCAGCCCCAATCGTCACGTCAACGCGATGAGATCACAATAATGACGCGGATCCGAGATCGCCATCAACTTTGCGAGAATTGCCCAATCCAATCGAGGCCATCACGGCACGGAATCCCATATCGTCGTGGATGTGATCGAATCGGGGATCGACGCCCAGCCAGATCAGGCCGCGGGCCCGCTCCTTCACCGCCGCTTCCAGGTGATCGAGCATTGCGTCGGTTTCTTTAAGGCCGAGACGGATGACAGCGAGTGCTAGCGGCACTCCAGCAACCTGGTTCAGAATCTGGTTTGCGCCTGCAGCGTCTCCCATGGCGGCGCGGCAATGGCCGGCATCGGCAAGTACAGCCGGGTTGTTGCCGCTCAGGGCGAGAGCCCGGTCGAAACATTCAATGGCCTGCGGAAACAGCCCTTGCGCTTCGTACACGCGTCCCATCGTCCAATGGGCATGATAAAAATCCGGGGCAAGTTCGAGCGTCGACTGCAGCTGCCGAATCGCGGCCGGATAGCGTCGCAAGCGGTAATAACAGCCGCCGACGGCTGTGCCCAGGAGGGGCGCCGCAGGGTCGAGTTCAAGCGCTACCTTCATTTCTTCAAGAGCTTCGTCGAGGCGCTGGAGCGGAGTCAAGAAATCCAGGGCGTGATGGAAGTGCAGGTCCGACGTCGTTGGACCCAGCGAAAACGCTTTCAGGAACTGTTCGCGCGCGCCATCCCAGTTCCAATCGAAGCCGGATGTAATTGCCGCTCGTAAGCACCAGGCCGAAGGCAGCCCGTCCTCGATGGCAAGCGCGGCCTCTAGTTCGGCTTTGGCCTTCGGCATGACTTTCAGGGGAGACTCGAAGCCATACCAACCTTGCAAAGCGTAGCAATCCGCCATTCCGACGTGGGCCAAAGCATATTCGGGCGCTAGTTCGACCGCTTGGCGGAAGAGGCTAAGCGCGTCCTCCACACCCCGCGGCGTCTGAAGATTGAAGGCGTACCGGCCCCGCAGGTAGATCTCATGGGCGCTGAAGTTGCTCGTGCCACCGCGCGGATGTTCGAGTTCGAGGTCCGTGCCGAGCCATTGCCGCAAGTGCTCGACGATGGCGCGGGTCAGTTGATCTTCGACGTCGAACAACGCGCGCATCTCACAGTCGAAGCGCTGCGACCAGATCTGGTAGCTGTTGGAGGCCCTCACCAGCTGCGCGGTCACCCGAACTCGCTCGGCCGCGCGCCGCACACTGCCGAGCACCAGCGCGCCGACTCGCAGGCGGCGTCCCACGTCGCGCAGATCGAGTGAGGGGGACTTAAACTGGAAGGTCGATGCGCGCGAAACCACCTGCAGGCCGCGCACCTGGGTGAGCGCGTTGGTAATCTCCTCCGTCAGGCCGTCGCTCAGGAACTCGTCCTCCGCATTTTGGCTCATGTTCAAAAAGGGCAGCACTGCCACCGCATGTACACGCTCTTTCCCCGTGGAAAGCCGCGCGGAGGCAAGGTTCGCACTCGGCAAACCGCCGATAGAAGCGGACGGTCCTGACGTCGCCTTCTGTGGCGCAGTCTGCAGGATTCGCATCAGATCCGCTGCCAGATCTGCGACCGTCTGATAACGTTCCAACGGCTCTTTCGTGAGTGCTTTGTCAACGATGTCGTCGAGTTCGGGCGGCAGGGCACGCCGCAACGACGAAAGCGGCGGGGGATACCCGTTCAGAATCGAGTGCGTAAGCTGGGCGAAATCGCCCGCGAATGGCATCTGCCCCGTGATGGCTTCGTAAAGCACAACGCCCAGTGCCCAGATGTCCCCGCGGGCATCGTTCACCCCCGATTCGAATCGTTCCGGCGCCATGTAAGCAGGTGTGCCCACGTGCTCGATGGTCAGGGTTGAGTCGCTCGTGCTACCAACACTGGCCAGCCCGAAATCCAGCAGCCGGGCGCAGTTCTTGGCGTCGACGACGATATTGGCACTCTTTACGTCTCGATGGATCACCTGGCGCCGATGCGCTTCGGCCAGGGCTTCCGCTATCTGGATGACTATGGAAATGGCGACAGTCCAATCCAGCGGGCCCCTGCGGATTAATTCGCGGAGAGGCATCCCCTCGCAATACTCCATCGCAATGAAGAGCTGGCCATCGTGCTCGTCGACTTCGTAAACGGTGCAAATGTTCGGGTGGTTGAGCGCGGCAGCCGAGCGGGCTTCCCTCAGAAAACGCTCCCGCCCGCGATCGCTGGTCACGCGATCGGCGCTGAGAAACTTAATGGCTACTCGCCGGCCGAGCTTCAAATCCTCTGCCTCATAGACGACGCCCATGCCGCCCTCGCCGAGCTTCCGGATGATTCTGTAGTGCGAGATGGTTGAGCCTACCACTACGACCTCGATTATACGGGGTGCCGCGAGCCGGATTCACGGAAACACCCATGAGTTGACCTGGCTTAGAAATGTGTACATAATTGTGGGGTTTCCGAAGCTCGCCATGCGCATGGAGAGTCTGGAGGTAAAAAAAGCCCGTCGCGTACCGATGGAAAGCCCCATCGCGCTCCTGAAGTGCGGGGTCGAGCGATGGAACGCCTTCCGGCGGGAGCATTCCGACTCTATTGTTTTTGAATCCATCATCCTCGCCGACGCGCAGCTGGCCAATATTGACATGCATTCGGTCCTGCTCATGGCGTCGGATTTGCGACGTACGAACTTGACCAACGCCATTCTAGAGCGCGCGATTCTGCGGCATTCAAACTTCCGTGGATCAGACCTCCGTCACGCCATCCTCGATGGCGCCGATTTATTTCACGCCGATTTATCCGGCGCGGACTTGCGCGGCGCGAGCCTGGTCTCCGCCTTTCTGAAACGGACGGATTTGACCGGTGCCGATCTGAGCACGGCGCAGGGTCTCACTACCGCCCAAGTCACTGAGGCTTATGGCGACGGCCGCACCAAATTGCCCGAAGGCATCGTTCGCCCAGCCAACTGGATTTTGTAGGGCGGCGCTAATCACCATGCGATTTCACAGCGGAAGATTCTGGCAGAGGGTTCGGTGACCGATACGAAGGAACCGGTGCGGGTCGCGGTGATCGGAGGGGGCTGTGCCGCGTTAACAGCGGCTTTCGAGCTCACGCGCCCGGAACATAGCGGCCAGTACCAGGTGACCGTTTATCAGATGGGATGGCGGCTTGGCGGAAAGGGCGCCTCTGGACGCGGAGTCGCCGACCGCATTGAGGAGCACGGGCTGCATCTGTGGATGGGTTTCTACGAAAACGCGTTTCGGCTGATGCGAGAGTGCTATGCCGAGCGGCATCGCGCTTTTCCCAATTGCCGCTTGGCCGGTTGGCGCGATGCGTTCCAGCCGGCGCCGGACGTCTGCGTGGCCGATCGCACGCCGGATGGATGGGCATTCTGGCAGGCGCATTTTCCACCGGGCCACGGGGAGCCGGGCGACCCGACGACGGCGGGTCCCTTCACCGTGCTCGCATACCTGCGGCAGTCGGTAATGTTGATCGGTGAATTGCTGCGCTCCGCAGCTGCGATGGAAGCGCCTACCGACACAGGAGACCCGGTCTATGCTGGGCGGGAGAGTGCCGCGCATCCGGATCGTTCCGCCGCCCAACAGCCCGCCGCGCTCGCCTCCGCCGTGAGCGCGCTCTTCCGATATGGGCAGCTGGCGACCACTGCCGCCATCATCGAGGCCGGTGATTTCCTGCGGCAAGCCATCGATCAATTCCCACAACTGTTTCGCGACACCGCTGCTATTCCGCTACAGCTTGTCGATGGGATAGGCGCGGTAGCGCGACAGCAGCTCGATCTGCTGGTTGCGGGAGATGGCGAACTGCGCCGGGTGTGGCAGGTGATCGACCTGATCCTCGCCATTCTGCGAGGCGCGATCCGAACCAACCTGGCATTCGATCCACGCGGCTTCGATGCGATCAACGATTATGATTGGCGCGAATGGCTGCGTCTGAATGGCGCGTCCGAGCAGTCGCTCGATTCAGGGTTCCTCCGCGGGATCTACGATCTCGCATTTGCGTTCGAGGAAGGCGATCGACGGCGCCCACGCTTGGCCGCTGGCGTGGCCCTACGCGGCGCAATGCGCATGTTCTTCACCTACCGTGGTTCGCTCTTCTGGCGAATGAATGCGGGCATGGGCGACATCGTTTTCGCACCCCTATACCAGGTGTTGAAACAACGCGGGGTTCGCTTTGAGTTCTTTCATCGGCTGCGAAATGTGGGGCTTTCGCCGCACGAGAGCGGCGAACCTTACATAGAAGCGCTGGATTTTGACGTACAGGCGCGCGTGAAGGGCGGCGAATATCAGCCCCTGATCGACGTCCATAACATCCCGAGCTGGCCCGCAAGTCCGGACTACACGCAACTGGAGGGTGGCCCCGCTCTGGCGGCCGAGGGCCGCGCGTTTGAGGCGGTATGGGAAGGGCGCCATGCCGGCGCCAAGACGTTACGGGTCCAGCACGATTTCGATTTCGTCGTACTCGGCGTGAGCATCGGCGCCTTGCCGCATGTGGCGCGCGAGTTGATTGAGCGGGAGCCGCGCTGGCGTGACATGGTCCGGCATGTCAAGACAGTGCCCACGCAGGCCTTTCAAATCTGGCTGCGGAACGATGTGCGCGAGCTCGGTTGGATGCGCCCTCCGGTAAACCTTTCGGGTTTCGTAACGCCGTTCGATACATGGGCGGACATGAGTCATCTGATTCCCGAGGAAAGTTGGCGTGAGCCGGTCAAGAGCCTTGCCTATTTCTGCAGTGTCCTGCCCGACGGCGCATGGGACCGCACCCTCAGCGAAGGATTGCATCAAGAGCAGAGGGAGGTAGTGCGAACCAACGCAGTCCGTTTCCTCGAAAATGAGGTGCGTGCGCTGTGGCCTCGAGCGGCGCGGGAGGGCGGCGGCTTTCGTTGGGAATTACTCGTCGAGGAAGAGAATCATCATGCGGGAAACGGGGCGTCCCGCTCTGGCGAGTGCCGCTTCGATACGCAGTTCTGGACGGCCAATATCAACCCGAGTGATCGATATGTACAATCGCTGCCGGGCAGTCTGGCCTATCGAATATCTCCCCTGGACATGACCTTCGATAACTTGACGATCGCCGGCGATTGGACGGCGACCGGTCTCGACACAGGCTGCATCGAATCCGCGGTGATTTCGGGACTACTGGCCGCACATGCTATTTCCCGGAAACCAGCGCTCGGTGACATTGTGGGATACGACCATCCATAGAGTGGATCGATGAACCCATCTACTCCACGACTCACGCGGGTGGCCCCAGAGGGGAGCGGACCGATTCGCAATCCGCTGCTCAATGCGAGGCCGCGAGCCGGGTCAGGGCCAGGATCGCCCCCGGACGCTTCTCTGCGCGGGGCTCTGGAATGCGCTGTCCAAACAGCGTATGCTGTTATCGACGAATACATGCAGCGTGGCTATGAAGCTGCGCGTCACAGTCAGGATCGCCAAAACGGGACAGGTCATATGAACAGCGAAAGACCGAACTATGGCAACTTGTTCAACCCCTGGGGGCCGATGACACCGCTCATGGAGCAATGGTCCGCGGCGGTCCGGGCGTGGACCGACGCGTGGTCCGCCTTCTTGCCGGGCGGGAGGCCAGGGGCGTGGCCGTCGCAGGCTTGGACTGCGGCAGCAACCGGTTACGCCGCCGGAACGCCTACGCCGCCTGTGTCTGTGGAGGTGGCCTCGCTTCGCCCCACCGAAGTCACGGTGCAGCTGAAGCCGGGCGCCAGCCTGACGGACCTGGTGGCGGACTCATTTGTCCCGCCCCTACTCAAGGGCGTTTCGGTGCAGAACAAGGCAGGACGCATTCAGGTGCGCGTCTCCGTTGCCAACGAGCAGCCCGCAGGTCGCTACAACGGTGTCATTCGGGCCGCGGGCGGAAGCATCGTCGGCGATCTGACCGTGGTGATTGCCGAACCGGGCAAGGACGCGGCCTAAGTCGCGACTGTTATGGATGCGCCTGCCGGAAGCCTGGTGTCATCCACCTTGCGGGAGTATGGCGACGCCACCCGGGCGGTCCTGTTCGACTATCTCCCCGCGGCCGAACCGCGCCGCTATCTTTACGATCTGGTGGCCGATTATCCACGACGCGGCGGCCGCGCCCTTCGCCCCACGCTCTGCATCGCTACGGCTCGCGCATTCGGCACGCCCCTGGAAGTGGCTCTGCGCACAGCCGTCTCGATCGAACTGATCCACAACGCCATGCTCATCCACGACGATATCGAGGATGAGAGCGAACAACGGCGCGGCAAGCCGACCATGCACGTGGCCGAGGGCATCCCCATCGCCATCAACGTCGGAGACACGCTCTCTCTGCTGTCCATGCGGCCCCTGCTCGACAACCGGCACACGCTGGGCCCCGACCTGTCGCTCAGGATTCTGGAAGAAACCGAGCGTATGGCACGAGAGTCCGCCGAGGGACAGGCACTGGAACTCGGCTGGAGGCGCGACAATGTGACCGACGTGACGGAGGCTGACTACCTCCTCATGGTCCTGAAGAAGACCTGCTGGCTGGCAACGATTCATCCCAGCCGCATGGGCGCGCT
>Ga0335081_10002043_pt1 | contig 31862 bp, 20 predicted proteins | sample Lox_Sample_35_FD_206713 | JGI IMG/M metagenome (GOLD analysis project Ga0335081, IMG submission 206713) | Soil microbial communities from Loxahatchee National Wildlife Refuge, Florida, United States - Lox_Sample_3.5 | ecosystem: Environmental > Terrestrial > Soil > Wetlands | place: USA...
GAGAACATGCGATATTGGTAGGGTGAGGCCGGGGACCGTCATTCTCGGGTTCGTGCTGCTGTCCGTCAGCGCGAAGGCACAGCGCGCCTATCTCGGCATGGACCGCAACGACTACCCGGGTGATGCCAGCATGGCGGCGCTGCGCAGGACGTTCGCCTTTACCGGATATTGGCTGAACAATCCTCCCGGTGAACATCGGAATAGCTGGGAAGGGAAGCGGAAAGCGATTGCAGCCATGGGTTACGGTTTTCTGCTGCTCTTTACCGGCCGCGAGTATGCGCAGCTGAAAGCTTCGGGCGATGCGGCAGGTGTGGGCAACAGGGACGCCGGCCTGGCGGTGCAATCCGCCCGCCGCGAGGGATTCCGCCCGGGCGCGGTGATTTTTCTCGATCAGGAGCAGGGCGGACGCATGCTGCCGGAGCAGCGCGCCTATATCCATGCCTGGGCGGATGGGGTTGCGCGCGCCGGGTATCGCGCGGGAATCTATTGCTCGGGAATTCCGTTCCGCGAGTCTGGTGCGGCCTCCGTGATTACCGCGGACGATATTCGCGAGCATGCCGGCGGGCGCGACATCCATTTTTTCGTCAGCAACGATCAGTGCGGTCCCTCCACGGGCTGCGTCTTTGCCCAATCGCCTCCAGACCCGTCCCGTAGCGGCGTCTCTTTCGCCGATGTGTGGCAATTTGCGCAATCGCCGCGCCGCCCGGCGATGACTGCGGCCTGCCGCCAGAGCTATGCGGCGGATGGCAACTGCTACCCGCCTGGGGTTGCGACAGGCTCCGGCCTGCACGTGGACCTTGATGCGGCAAACTCTGCCGATCCATCCGGCGCGCGAATACGGTAGGCACAATGGACACGGCCCGCATTCCAGCGAAAGCGGAGATCGAACAGGCCGCCCTGTTGTTGCGGGCAGGGAAGCTGGTCGCGTTTCCCACGGAAACCGTGTATGGGCTGGGGGCGAACGCGCTGGATCGAGCGGCGGTGGCGCGCATCTTCCAGGCCAAGGGCAGGCCGCGGAACAGCCCGGTGATCGTGCACGTCAGCAACATGGAGATGTTGCATCGGGTGGTGGCAGAGTGGCCGGCGGTGGCACAGGCGCTGGCGCGGCGGTTCTGGCCCGGACCCCTGACCCTGGTGCTGAAAAAGCAACCCGCAGTGCCTTCACTGGTGACCGCCGGTCTGGACACCGTGGGCATACGCATGCCCGCGCACCCGCTTGCGCTGGCGCTGATTGAGGCGGCGCAGCTGCCCGTCGCCGCGCCCAGCGCGAACCGATTCACGCGCCTTTCGCCCACCACGGCGGAACACGTTCGCCGGAGCCTGGGCAATCGTGTGGACTACATCCTCGATGGCGGACCGTGCACGGTGGGTATTGAATCGACGGTGCTATCGCTCGCGGGCGAAGTCCCCACGATTCTGCGGCCGGGAGGAATTCCGCGTCCACAGATCGAAGAGCTGACCGGTCCCGTCGCGCTGCGGACCGAAGCCTCCACCGAAGCGCATGCCTCCCCCGGCATGCATCCGCGGCACTACAGTCCACGGACGAGGCTGTTGCTGGTGCGCGATGGCGAGGTGCCATCTCAGGGCTCCGGAGCCTACATGCAGTTGTGTCACCTTCCTGCCCGGCCGGTGCGCGAAGTGGTCCGCATGCCGGCCGATGCGCCCAGCTATGCGGCGCAGCTCTATCGCACGCTCCACGAGCTGGACTCGCGCAATTATGACTGGATCGCGGTGGACACTCCCGACAACACCCCTGAATGGGAGGCGGTGCGTGATCGGCTGCGGCGCGCGGCTACGGCGGAGGCCGATGTTTCCCGGTGAGCGGGGGGCCCGTGCTACAGTCGGGAGTTTGACCTGCACTTTGCCGCATTGAGCGCCTCGCCTTCCAATCCGCGCCAGCCTGGACTGCTGCGGCAGGTCGGCCTCTTCGACGCCACCATGATCGTGATGGGTGGAATTGTCGGCGCCGGAATCTTCATCAATCCCTATGTTGTCGCACAGCAGGTGCACACGCCGCTGCTCATCGTGGGCGTCTGGGTCGCCGGCGGCGTCGTCGCCATGCTGGGAGCTTTCGTCTATGCCGAGCTGGCCGCCCGCAGGCCGAAAGTGGGAGGTCAGTACGCCTACCTGCGAGAAGCCTTCCATCCCGTAGTCGGATTTCTTTACGGGTGGGTATTGCTGCTGGTCATTCAAACCGGCGGCATGGCGGCCGTGACCGTGACCTTCGCCCGCTACCTTGTGGAACTCGCGGCCTGGCACATGGACGAGCGCCTGGTTGCGGTTTTGACCATGGCCGTGCTCACGGTAGTCAACTGTCTGGGCGTGAAGCTGGGCAGCCGTATGCAAAGCCTGCTGATGGTGTTGAAAATCGCCGCTATTGCCGCATTGATCGCCGCAGGGCTGTTTCTGGTGCGCTCGCCGCACGCAATGCTGCATCCGCTGCTCGACCGCAAACCTTCGTTCGACCTGCTCACCGCCATCGGCGCCGCCATGATTCCCGTGCTGTTTGCCTTCGGCGGGTGGCAGACGTCAAACTTCATCGCCGAGGAGATCAGGGAGCCCGGGAAAAATCTTTCGCGCGCGCTGGTGATGGGCGTGGCAGGAGTGGTGGTGCTCTACGTGGGCGTGAACTTCGTCTGCGTGCGCACGCTTGGCCCGCAGGGGCTGGCGGATACCCGTGTCCCGGCAACTGCTGTCATGCACGCCACCATGGGCGATGCGGGCGCCCGTCTGATCGCATTGGGGATTACCGTCTCCACCCTGGGCTTCCTGAGCCAATCGGTGCTGACGGCGCCGCGCGTCTACTTTGCCATGGCTCGCGACGGGCTGTTTTTTCGCAGTGTCGCCCGCATCGCGCGAAAGACGCACGTTCCGGTGTTGGCCATCGCGCTGCAGAGCGTGTGGACTATTGTGGTCGCTCTCTCCGGCCGCTACGAGCAGATCCTGAATTACGTTGTGGCGATGGACTTCCTTTTCTTTGGCCTGACCGGCGCCAGCCTGTTCGTTTTCCGCAGCAGGGAACTGCGCGCTGCCGAAGGCGCTTGCACGGGATACCGCGTGCCTGGGCATCCTTTTACCACCGCGATCTTTGTGGTGATATCGTGGCTGGTGGTCATCAACACCCTCTGGAAATATCCGAAAAACAGCCTGCTTGGCATGTTGATTCTGCTGCTGGGACTGCCCGTGTACGCCTTCTGGGCCGCGAAGCAGCCAGGCGGAGGAGACGCGGCCTGATGTCATCGCGGACGCACGCCGGCTCACCCTACATGCAGTTTGCCAAGCTGCGCTCCGGGGCGAGATATAACCTGGCGGCCAGCGGAATCGCGAGCTGCCCCATCTCCGAGCTGCCGGTGAGGGTTGAGGACCTGGAGATCAATGGGCCAGATCTGTATGGCTATGCACCTCTGAAGGAGCGGCTTGCGAAGCTGACCGGGGTGCCACCCGAGTGTGTCGTTACCGCGGCGGGTACATCGATGGCGAACCACCTGGCGATGGCGGCGACGCTGGAGCCCGGTGAGGAGGCGCTGGTTGAGTGGCCCACTTACGAACTGCTGGTTACCACACTCCAGTACCTCGGCGCCACGGTGCGCCACTTCCGGCGGCGGAGGGAGGACGGATTTCGCCTCGATCCTGCGGAAGTCGAGCGGCAGATTACGCCACATACACGCCTTGTCGTGCTGACGAATCTGCACAACCCCAGCGGCGCCTGGACGGACGAAGCGACCCTTCGCACCATTGGCGACATCGCTGGCAGGCACAGCGCGCGCGTACTGGTCGACGAGGTTTATCTGGAAGCGCTGTACGAACAGCGGCCCCGTCCGGCCATCCATCTGGGCGATCACTTCCTTGTGACTTCCAGCCTGACCAAGGCCTTCGGTCTGAGCGGTTTGCGTTGCGGCTGGGTGCTGGCCAATCCGGAACTGACCCGGCGCATGTGGCACATCAACGATCTGTATGGGGTGAACGGGGCGCACCCGGCCGAACTGCTCAGCGTGATTGCGCTCGATAATCTGGACCGCATCGCCGCGCGCGCAAAGAAGCTGCTGGAAGCGAACCGTCCCCTGCTCGACGCCCTGCTGCAATCGCGCCGGGACCTGGCGTGTGTGCGCCCCGAGTTCGGCACGATCGCCTTTCCCCAATTGCTGAGCGGCACGGTGGACGCTCTCGACCGGTTGTTGCGTGAGAAGTATGAGACCAGCATTGTTCCCGGCCGGCATTTCGGCATGCCGCAGCACTTTCGCATCGGGATTGGCGGCGAGCCGGAGATGACCCGTGCCGGGCTGAAGCGGCTGGGATCGGCCCTGGATGAGCTGAATTCAGGCTGACATTGCGGCGCTCCGCCATCGCCGGGGAAAGCGGTCCGCACCTTGGGAAAGGCACCCGTCTTTAGGAGTCCGGAGCCGGCCCCGCGGCAATCGCTGGCGTGGCAGTCCAGCCCGGTGGCGCGGCGAACCGTCGCGCGAGTGCTGATTTGCCCGGATCATTGCCGGCGCCGGTTTCACTGCCCCGCCCTGTCAGTATCGTTTTCGCTCCCCCGGCCTGTTTGTATAATGAGAGAGGTTCATCCTGATCGGGATGAACCTGCTACGAGCTTTTCTTCGCGTGGGGCTATAGCTCAGCTGGGAGAGCGCATCGTTCGCAACGATGAGGTCGTCGGTTCGATCCCGACTAGCTCCACCAAATAACTTCTTTCAAGTTCTTACAGTTGCCCGGCCCTGATTATTAACCGCAAGGTGCGATGCGACTAGGGCGTCAACTCGTACACCACGCCCTTGTTGCTCCCTCCGCCCATCCACGTCGTCCCGAACAGGTTGCCGTTCGCATCGCGCACGACGTTCCCGCGCGGGCCGGATCCGTCGTTGACCCCTCCAGTAAAGTCATGCAGGTCGGTGTAGGTATAGCCGCCGACGCCGGGCGTCAGCATGAAGAGCGAACCCTGATGGTACAATCCGCCGGCTTGGGTCGCGCCGTAGAGATTGCCGTCCGAATCGCGCACCAGGTTGCCGGTAGGGCCACCCTCCGTCCCACTGTCGTTGAAGTTATGCCACAACACCGTGTACGTCCAGCCTCCGCCAGAGGGCGACAGCTCAAACACCGCACCGCCGCGGTCGCTCAGGGTCGTCGCACCGTAAAGGTTTCCATCGGAGTCGAGAATCACACCCGCCTGCGGATACTCGCCCCCAATCCCCGGCGCAAAGGAATACAGCACGCTCTCGGTATAACCTCCGCCTGACGGCGTCAGCTTGTACACCGTGCCCCGACCGTTCGCGCCGCCGTTTAAGGTCGTACCGTACAGGTTTCCGGCTGCATCGATCGCCACTCCGGCGGTCGGGTTCTTGCCGTCGGGCAAATTTCCAAAGCTGTACAGGACGCTCTCGGTCCAGCCGCCGCCGGTGTGCGTAAGCTTGAACACGGTGCCGTTGCCGTTCGCTCCGCCGTTGGAGGTGGTCCCGTAGAAATTGCCGGCCGCATCGACGGCCAGATCGCTCTGCGGATCGCTGCCATCTCCCGTGCCCCCGACGAAGTTGTAAAGATCCGTTTCGTTCCAGGGAGCCAGAACGGAAAAGGGCGGGTTAGGAAATGGCCGAACGTTATACACCATGCCGAGAGTGTGAGTGCCGCCCTCCGACGTCGTGCCGAAGATGCTGCCATCGGGTCCAACGATCGGCCTGGCAAGCGGCAGCCGGCCGTCGCTGCCATGGAACGAATACAGGGGCGCGAAAAGGTATGCACCGTTCCTGTGCGTCAGCCTGAAGACACTGCCTGCGTTGCCGGCGCCGCCGACGTACGTGGTGCCGTACAGGTTGCCGAAGTTGTCGAGGGTCAATCCGACGGCTGGGTTGGCACCATCCTGCCCGCCGAACTGGTGCAGGATGGTGTACGTCTGCGCGCGCGCAGCAAGTGCGGAAGCGAACATCAACCAAAACAGAAGAGCAGAGAAAAAGAGAACACGAGAGCGTGCAAGGATCGGCACGGGTAACTCCTTTCGAAGACCGGGATCGTTCGACGCGTAGTGGAGCAGGTATCGGCGTGCTGCTAGCACGAGTTGTGTTAAGGGTCGCATCAGGTGCTTTCCGGCTAATTGGCGGCGCGGAATGCGGTGTTTGGAGCACCATGTGAGCGACGGACAGGTACCCCAGAGCTGTTTCTGACTTGCGGAGGCTGACCTCCCTATCAACCTGCGCCCGTCAACCTAGGGCGCGAAATAGCCAGAGATATCCAGGATCAAATGTGTGAGACTGGAAGCATACGCATCGATGGAGCCGTTCATCGTGGGCACGATTGCCATGTTCGACGTGATCAATCCGTCCAGAGCGTTCAAAGTCGAAGCGACCGGTTGGTCTTCCCCATCAGGCCATAACGTGAGATAGCCGAGCGCTCCCCGCGGGACTACGGTCGCGTTCAGCACATACGCCTGCGCATTAACGGAGGGGGCGCACGGGCTCTCCACGATGTCGACGGCGCGCGCACCGCGAAAGGGCTGCCCGCCATTGTCGCGGCTGTCGTAGGCGCGGCAGGGGCTCACCGGATAGAGAGACGTTCCGTTCTGCGAGGGCGCGGCGAAGTATCCATTGATATCGACAATCAGCTCCGTGTCATTGGAGACATAGGTTGCAATGGCGCCGTCCGTCCCTGCGGGGACGATGGCCGCGTTGGCTACCGTGGTAGCCGTGGGATTGTTCAGGGTCGAGACCACGGGCTGTTGCTGGCCCACCGGCCACACCGACAGATAGCCCAGCGACTGACCGCTGCGATGGGGCACCACGGTGAAGTTGAGCGAGTAGGCCTGCGGCTGGTCGAGGCCGGCCAGACATGGGCTCTCCAGCACCGGGAAGTCGCGCTCGGCCCCCCCATGCAGATACGGTCCGCCCAGGTGCCCGTCTGGACCGCGGGTATCAATGATGCGGCATGGCGGCAGGGGATAGAACTGGTTCGTGTTCTGGCCCGGCGTTGCGAAGTAGCCATCAACATCGATGATCACGTCGGTGGTGTTCGTGACATAGACGCTTATGGCGCCATTGGTTCCCGCCGGCACAATGGCGGCGTTGGCTTTTACTCGACCGTCCGGCGAATTAAGGGTGGAAACGCCCGGCTGGTCCTGGCCGGTTGGCCAGATCGTCAGATATCCCAACGGGCCACGCGGCGCGACGGTCACGTTCAATGAATAGGCAGCGCTGGAAGGAATTTGGCAATCGGGGCTCTGCGGAAGGGTAAAACTGCGAGAGGTATTGCCCTGCATAACTGGACCGCCGAAGGGGCCGTTCGGACCACGTGTGTCCACCACGCGGCACGGTGTGGCCGCGATGAACTGGACGGGCATTGGCGGAATTGGCGGCGCATACCGATAGATAGTTCCCTGGCCCAGGCCGTTATTACCGCCGAAAGTCGTCGTCCCGTAGAGTTTGCCGTCGCTGGCCTGGGTGAGTCCGGCGAACGGCGAGGCTCCGTCTGTGGTGCGAGTAAAGCTGTGCACCGTCGTGAATCGTCCACCCAACTCGATGCGGAAGAGTACGCCGCAGCCATTCGAACACGTGTTGTCCGATCCTCCTTGCCACGTCGTGCCATAGAGCAGTCCATCCGAGGCCTGCACCAGCGTACCGTAATAGGGATCCCTGCCATCGGCGCAGTTGCTCTGCGTGCAGAAGTTATAGAGATTGGTGAAAGCGCCATTCAGGGTGATCTTAAAGACGGTGCCGCAGCCTTCGCCGCCGCAACCGGAAGAAGTTCCACCCATCCAGGTTGTGCCGTAGAGATTGCCGTCGCTGGCCTGTGCCAGTCCGGCGAGAGGCTCGGCGCCGTCGCTCTGACTGAAGCTGTAGAGTGTGGTCAGCGTGCCGTCCGGCGTGATCTTAAAGACCGTACCGCATGAAAAGACACAGGTATCGTGCCCGCCAGCCGATGTCGTCCCATAGAAGTTGCCGTCGCTGGCTAGCACCAACGGACTGTAAGGGTCGGCTCCGTCCGTGCAAGCGCCTACACTGCAAAATCTATATAGGGTAGTCAGGACTCCGGCAGGAGTGATCTTGAAGACGGTTCCCCGGGACTGGCCGCCGCCGTTTCCGCCGGCTTTGGTCGTGCCGTAGAAATTTCCGTCCTGCCCCTTCACTAGCCCCGCGTACGGGTTGATGCCGTCACCACCGGTTGTGGTGAAACTGTGCAGTACATTGAAGCTCCCGCCTGCGCTGATGACAAACACAATGCCGACATTGTGGGCGCCCCCTTGCGAGGTGGTACCGTAAAAGTTCCCGTCGTTGCCCTCCACCAGTCCGCCGACGGGAAACGACCCATCGGCGCAGTTGCTTTGCGAGCAGAAGTTATGCAGCACGGTCACTCCGCCTTGCGGCGTGACCTGGTAAACGGTGCCGAATCGCTGCGCTCCACCCTCAAAGGTCGTCCCATAAAAATTGCCGTCGCTGCCCTGGATTGGCGGCGATTGCGGACCGGCCCCATGCGTCCCGTCGAAAGTGACAAACACACTGAATGATTGTGCAGAAGAGGGAACCCCCAATCCGGCGCAGAAACACAGAAGGATGCAGACCGTCCTTAGGGCGCCCGCAGGACGCGAGCCGTCACCCTTGCGATTCTTTGTGGAACGATGAAAACTGACACGGGAATCGCGAAGTCGAGCGAACGCGCTCCTGCCGAGGGTCGGCATGGCTCCTCCTTTTTGGCCGCGAGATTCACCGGAAAGCCCCGCAAATGAGGGTCATGCAGGGAGAACGGCTGGAGCGACTCCCATCCCACGCCCGGTTACAGCCAAAAAGTGCTGGTCACCCCGCTGGCCGTGGGGCATAATGTGCAGCAATCCGCTCGTAGTGTCCTGACGGATTTCTCAAGAGCGTCTCAAGAAATCAAAACCCATGGCCACCAATCGTTTAGCTCCAGGATCGGCAGAAGCCATCGGACGCATCTGGACCTTCTCCGGCCGGACCTTTGACGAGTCGCGGCTGGAGCTGAGCGTCGGCGACCGGGCGGTTGAGCTTGAACTGAAGCCTCTGGAGGTGCTGGTCTACCTTCTACAGCATGCGGGGGAAGTCGTAAGCAAAAACGAGCTGCTCGATGCCGTCTGGCCGGGTCTCAACGTGGTAGAGGGCTCGCTTTCCACCGCCGTTTACAAATTGCGCAAGGCGCTCGCTGACGAAGACGGAAGCATCATTGTCACCGTTCCCAAGGTCGGATACCGTTTGGCGCCGGTCGCTCATGCGGATATGGGCCGGCTGTCATCGTCCCCGGGTCAGGTGAGCCTGGCAGCAGGGATGCCGGTTCCCGGGCGCGAACACTGGCGCCTTCTTCGCCCGCTGGACGCGTCCGCGAGCCGCCAGATCTGGCTCGCCCAGCACCCCAAGACATACGAGCACCGGGTCTTCAAGTTCGTTTCCAGTCTCGCCCGCCTCCGAACGTTGAAGCGCGAGGTGACAGTGTTCCGTTTCCTTAGCGAGTCGCTCGAGGACCGGCTGCACCTTGTCCAGATTCTCGAATGGAATTTCGACGTCGAGCCTTATTTCCTGGAAAGTGAATATGGCGGTCCGAACCTCGCACAATGGGCGGAGGAACGGGGTGGGTTGCTCAAGGTGCCATTGCAGGAGCGGCTGAACATTCTGGGCGAGATTTCATCCGCGCTGGCCGCCGTGCACGCGGTCGGCGTCGTGCACAAAGACCTGAAGCCCGCCAACGTGCTCGTGAGTCGCCTTGCCGGTGGTGAAGAGCAGATCAGGATTGCCGATTTTGGCAGCGCGTTGTTGCTCGAGCCGTCGCGGCTGGAGGCGCTGGGCATCACGCGCCTGGGTTTGACCCAGACGGGAACTCTCGAGTCAACATCTCTCAGCGGAACCCTGCTGTATCTGGCCCCCGAGCTCTTCTCCGGCAAAGCCGCCACGGCGCAGTCGGACGTCTATGCCCTCGGAGTGATGCTCTATCAGATGGTGATCGGCGACTTCCGGAGGCCACTCTCGCCCGGTTGGGAAGAAGAGGTTCCGGACCCTCTACTGCGCGAGGACATCGCCGCGGCGGTTTGCGGCGACCCGGGACGCCGGCTCCGTAGCCCGGCGGAGCTCGCCGCACGGCTTGAAAATCTGGAGGACCGTCGCGCGGAACGCGCCCGCATCGAGGTGGCGCGGCAGCAGCAGGAACTGGCCGACCGGAAGCGCACTGAAGCGCGCGCGCGCCGTCCATGGATTGCACTCGCAGTGGTCATGCTGTTCACGTTCGCCGCCAGCCTGTACTTCCTGCATCGCCGACCGGCGACACCTGCCCCTGCGCCGCTGAAGGCCGTCGCCGTGCTTCCGTTTCAGAACGTCGGGAGCGACAGGCAATTCGATTACCTGAGCCTGCCGCTTGCCGATGAAGTGGCCAGCATGCTCAGCTACGCACGCGGCCTGTCGGTACAGCCATTTGTGACAACCTCCCAGTACGCTCGACCCAACATTGATCCACGCAAGGCGGGAGCCGAGATGCACGCGGCCAGCATCGTCACCGGGCGATTCCTTCCCGTGGGCGACCAGCTGCACCTGACGCTGGAAGCCATCGACGTCAAGACCGGGCGCGTCCTGTGGGCGGACACCCTCGACGCCGCTGCCCGCAACATGATCGAGTTGCGCGAGAAGATCGTTGCGCGCACGCAAGGCGTACTGGCGGCGGCGCTTGGTGGCTCCGCCTATACGGTGAAGGGGACGCGCCCCACCAACAATGAGGCCTATGAGCTCTACCTGCGCGCCTTGTCCATGCCGCTGGATTCGGGCACAAACCAGCAGGCGCTCGCCATGCTGGAACGCTCGGTCGCGCTCGACCCCAATTTCGCCCCCGCCTGGCTGTCGCTGGGCCGCAGATGCTACGTCGAAGGGCGCTACGGCAAAGGCGGCAGCGAGATGAACGAACGCTACACCCTGGCCGTGGCGCGGGCGGTGGCGCTCGATCCCGACTACCTGCCGGCCGTTGCGAACTGGATTGGCATGGCCATCGAGGAGGGCGATGAGACGAAGGCAATGCAGCAGGCTGAGGACCTGGTGCGCCGCCATGCGGACAGCTCCGACGCGCATTACATCCTGAGCTACGCGTTGCGCTATGCCGGAATCACCGACGAGGCGACCCGCCAGTGCGACCTGGCTTTTCAGATTGATCCCAACAACAGGATGTCCGGATTGCGTTCCTGCGCCATCCTTCCCGCGCTTCGCGGCGATTACCATCAGGCGTCAGAGATTTTGCAACTAGCCGACCCGGGATCCGACTTCGCCAAAGCTATCCTGCTGTTGGGCTTGCTGCGCGGAGGCAACGAGGAAGAAGCGCTGCGGCTCGGCGCGCCGCACATTCAGCAATGGCCCAGCTACGACATGCTGATTGCCTGCCTGCAGCATAAGCCGGCTGCCGAAATCGGAGCGATCGCGGCGAAGGTTAAGGGCTCTGTCGATCCCGAGGCAAATTACCTCGCGGCGGCTAACCTCGCCTATTGCGGCCGGAACGCCGAGGCTCTAGCACTGCTTTCCAAAGCAGTCGAAGGGCACTACTGCTCGTATCCCGTGATGGACTCGGACCCGTTCTTCACCGGGGTGCGCGGCATTCCCGAGTTCGCAAAAATACGCGCCGACGCCATCGCCTGCCAGCAGAACTTTGCATCCGAGTGGCGGCGAATTCAGCGGCAGCCCAGCCGCTGAGAGCGGAGTCTCAGGCGGATGCTGCGCTATCGGTAGGGACCTACGGGGAGAGTGGCGATCCTGCGAGCCCGCACTTTAACGACCAGGCGAGCTTATTCGTCAAGGGACAATTCAAGCCGAGCTGGTTCACGCCGGATGAGGTGAAGAAGAACGCAGAATCGGTCTACCACCCCGGCGATGAAGCCACTGGTTCCGAATAAGGCATCGGAGTATTCAACAACCTGGTGCTGCCTGTAGCCAGGAAGCTCAGCAGAACCGCGCTATTCAGGAATTCAAAAAGAGCCACCAAGCTCAACGCGAGAAGATCGGGGCCTCGATTAGTCAGACTTGCAGTTGCGCGCGCCCCGAACTTCCTCAATCCGCTTCATAAATACGTCAGTCCATTCGTCGAGGGCTGCCTCGTCCACGTTTTGCGAGCCCCCGGCGCGTAGCCGTTTCACCTGCTTCTGGTCCATCATCTGGAAACGCGCGGTTCGGAAAATCGACTTGACGGTGGCACGGTCGAGCCGGGCCAGTCGCTGGATCATGACATCCTGCGCCTCTTTCAGAACCTGCTTGTCACCCAACAGGGTCGCCCGCAGCTCACAATTTCCGCCATTGACAAAGACGGTCTGCGGCTCCCACGCGCTGAAGCTGCCGCGCGGATTGGTGCCCAGAACGTCGCCCGGACCTCTCTTCTTGCCGAACGTCGAGCCGAGATCATGAACATAAATCACCGGACGTTGACAGACCTTTGCCTTCCCGGCCGTCTCCTGCTTCCATTCGGCGCAATCCACGCGATTCTGCTGCGGCAGGGCATTGTGGTAGTGGATGAGCCCAAGCGCTAGCCGGTAGGCGTCGTATTCCACTTTCTGCTGGTGCGTCCACTCTCCGTTGGCGTAGAACCTGGCGGCATCATCCCAGGACCAGGTCTCATCGTTCTCGGGATTGATCTCGTCCCATGGAAGCTCGCGCTCCACATTCACCACCTTGAATGCGGAGGGAGGGTTTTTCAGAGATGCCTTGTTGTCCGTCAGCTTCTTCCCGAAGGGATCGGCAGTGCAACCGATGCATGAGGCTGAACCCGCCGGGTAGTCGTGGTCGGCAGGAAAACCCAGCACCCACATGAACCGGGTTGCCGCGACTGAGGTGAAAACTTCATTGAAGCGCGGGTTGTGATCGGGGTACGGCGGTTTCAGATACTTCACCTTCACGCGATCTGCCTTGATCTCATGCTGGTTCTGGGTGTCGTCGCGAGGGTAGAGAGACGCTTCCTTTTCCCCGCTCTTGTCCTTGCTGATCACTACCTTGACGTCATTGACGCGAATGGGCTCTCCCTTGCGGCTGTAGAACGCGCCATCGGCCGTCATATGCCAGCATTGAAACTTCATGCTATCGCCGGGGACTTTCACGAAGGCATAGTGCGGCCGGAAGTAGCAGTCGATGGTATCGGCCTCCGTGAAGTAAGCGAAGCGGCTCTTCTCCGGCTGCGCGGCATCGTAGTCGGGACCGTTCGCAAGCTGAACGGCAGTCAAACCCGGCTGCTCCAGCATGATGCTGGCCGCCCGTATGCAAGGCAGCTTCTGCGCTTTTTTCATGTTATCGGGAACTTCGCAACCCTGGTTCTGCGCCGCTCCGCCGGCGACCGCAATCAGGACCACTGACGTGGCCACAATCATTTTTCGCAACATAAGCGCCCCCCGTCGCCAGGCCGGGCTACATCCCGACGGCGTGCCGTGTCCGGAATGACGTGCCCGGCGGAAGTTGTTTGCACCCTGAGGCCGAAGTTGCCATGAATCATTACACAATGGGGGCGTCGCGGCTAGTCTGTCTGCATCCAGCTTTGGCGCGACGGCTGGTTTGTGGGGCGATGGCCGCAGTGAATCGCGACGTTGCAGATGTATGAAGTAGGTGCAGGGCCGCGCTGCCGATGGGATCGCGATCTCCTCGACCGCTACTTGCGTGGTGATTCCTGGCTTAGGCCAGTTTCCAGACTCGCAGTCGCCGTCGTGCTGGAACGTATGATCTTTTCCCGAAGCAATGACAAATTGTACGTCGACCCGGGCGTCGGATCGGGCAGAGCTTCCACCCGCCGGTAGAGAGAAAGCGCGACGTCATTCAAACCGTACTGCTCGGCGATTAACCCAAAGCCAAACCAGATATCTTCATTCGGCTGTTCGAGACCCTGCAAATCCATCGCGCTCAGGAGCAGCTCCCGGGCCTCCCTGGTTTTGCCCTTCGCAGCGTAGAGGCACGCCAGGGTGTGGAGCGATCGCGCAACGTTGTGCGTTGAACAAGCTCGGTGACGCACGTTTGTCAATGCCCCAGGCGCGCGGCTACGGCCGCAGAGACGATAACGTCGAGATCGAGGATTCAGGTCGCCGTTGAGGCCCGGTAGGTGATCTCCCTCTTGCCACCTGGCGGCGAAAGCTGCCAGCTTGTGTTTCGTCAACAGCCCTGGCGAACTACGGGTTTGACTTGGGCTTCTTGATGCTTCCGTGCGCGTCGATCTGGATCTTGTTGGTAACCTCCTTCACGCCTGTGGCTTCGGAAGCCAGACTCTCAGCCTTAACCAGGTCGCCCTTCGACGGACTCCGGCCTACAAGGGTCACCACGCCGTCCTGGACGGTGGCCTGGATGGAGCTGTCTTTCAGAACTGCGAGTCTTTGCTCGACGTCTTTCTGAATGTCTGAATCCTGGAGGACGCCCGGCGGATTTGCAGGCGCGGTTACGGCGGCGGTGGGCTGTGGCTGGCTGCTGCTTGCCGAGTGGAAGTGATACGCGACGGCAAATATCACGCTCAGCACGACCACGGCCGCCGCCCCGCCCCAGGCAATCATCTGCTTCCTGCGGGGGACGAATTGCTCGTAAGGCGACAGGGGTTCCTCCTCGTCGGGAGTTGCCTGGCGCTGCTCCAGGATGGCCTTGAGTCGCTCAAATTCCAGTTCGGCGGGTTCCCGCGAAGCCTCGCCACTGCTCCGCTCCGCCGGCTGGGCCGCGGCGGCCTCCGTTGACGACAGCGTCGCCACCGTCGAAAGTGAGCTGGCGTGGGTTTCGCCCGCCGGAGCGAGTCTCGCGCCCCGGTCGCCGCTTCGCTCAGGCCCGGGATGTTCCTCGGGCGCGGCCTTTGCCCGGACGGACGCGTCGATGAGGCGCAGAGCCGTATTGTCCAGGGGACAGACGTAGAATTCGCTCGGAAAGCTGCTGCCGCAGTTTTCGCAGTACTTGACGTGCGGCGCGCCTGAGCTCTGGAAGTCCGATGCTTCGACAGCCACCGCCATCTCCTGGTGCTTTGCCGGTTTTTCCGGCGCAGCTTGAGCTTCTTCCCCAGGAGGTCCGTAACACATCGCGAGCGCTTCAGCAAAGCTCCCGCTCTGAATTGCCCTGTCGAACTGCGCCTTGACGTGAGGGGGCAGCTTGTTCTGCTCGGTGGGGACGGGCGCAAACGGCTTGCGGGAGCGGGAAGCCGGCGGCTCCACGACGGGCGCGTCCGCCGCTCGTACCGGCGGTTCGGAGAACTGGGCTGGAGGTTCCTCCACCCGTTCACCCGCTACCCAGTAGCTGTCTTCCATCTCGCTCGCGAAGCGTTCCAGGGCGCTGAAATCTCTGCGCAGCTCCGCCAGTACCTGTGCATCCTTGTCGTCCTCCAGGCTGCAGGCCCAATGCAGCCAGTCGCTGGCGTTCGGTCCAGGAAGGTCCTTCTCCTGTTCGGAGGCGGCAGCTGCGGAGCGCAGTTCCTTGATGGCGTCCAGACGCAATGTATTGAGCGCCGCGGTGCGGCCCTCGAAGCGGTGTCGGATCCTGCCGGCGTCCAGCTCATTGGCGAGTTCCAGCAACCTGGTCCGCCGCTGCTGATTGCGTCTCGCTCTGGCCGCGAGCTCCAGTTCGTGGATGAGCTGCTCCAGGGCTCGCCGGTCCATCCACTTCGCATCCGGGCGTTCGGCGTGGACAAGATCGCGGATCATCGCCGCGTGATAGCGTGCATCGGTCAGACTGGGGCCCAGCTGATCGTCATCGACCTCCAGCGCTGCTCGCAGGCAGTCGACCTGGAACTGGATCGCGTCGATGCTGCCATCAAGATTGGCCAGTGCAGACGAAAAGGAAGATGACATAACTGGCTCCTTTCACATCTCGGTTATTTGCCGCGATCCTGGTAACCGGGATAGGTAGGTGCGAAGATAACGGGCTCGAGCTTCATTGGTCGGTCGAGAAGCATACCACTGCGTGCGTGCGGTCGCACGCACGTATCCCGAGCAACACCTTGCAGCCTTCGCCAGCAACATTTTCGCAGGTAGTAATCCCTTCGCGGGGGGAATTATTCGGTTTCAAGTTACGAGAGTACCATATGGTAACCATACGCTACCATGACTGGGTAACCACATCTCCGGGTCGAGGGCCAGAGAGCACAACCAGCGCCAAGGCGCCAGTCCCCGCCTCACACCGGATTGCCCGCTTGTACTCATGAAATTGGGAGGACTGACCACTCAGAATCGCAGGGCGAGGATGGTCTTATGAACCGAAGCGTACAGGGAAGGTGAGAGCGTGGATCCAGTGTGGCACGGTAACCTCTGCGGCAGCAGGAGGCGAAGCCGTCACCGCCTCGCCTCCCCATACCGCCCCGAACTCCGCCGATGTTAGCCGCCCAGGGTGTACAGGCTGACGCCATACACGACCAGATCGCCAGACTCGCCGCTGGCCTGAATGATGACCTGGGTGACGACTCCCCACGTGGGGGGGAAAATCAGCGTCTGCATGTTGGTCGTGACAAAGTAGTTGGCTAATCCTACGAAGGTGCCGTTGTTATAGGCGCTCACCGTGATTGCAGTCGGGCCGAAACCGCCGGCCACTCTGGCATTGACCAACTGGAAGCCGCGGGCGCTAGCCAGCGTACCGTAGCAGGCGTAGCCATAGAGCCGGCACTGCTTGCCGCCGATAAACGCCACGTCCGCGCTCTGACCTCCCAGCTGATAGCCAGGCCCTGCACCCGACCATCCGTAGGGGTTGACGAAGAAGAAGTTGCCCCAGTCAAGCTGTCCGTAACCGCTGGGCATGGGCGACGGTATGTTGACTAGAGGCAAATCCGAGAAATTGAGCATTTGCTGCGCACTGGCGCCGGTCAACAGGGCCAGCAGGCAAAGAATCAAGCAACCAGTCGAAATCAGCGATTTCATATAGTTCTCCTCCCGCTCGAAAGTTTTGGACCTAAGTGGGCAAGCTGACCACTAACGTCAAGTGAATGGGAGCATTTCGAAGTTGCGCCGAGTGTGCCGCAAGGGGCTGAAACGGACAATGCACTGCCGATGATTTCTGCATCACCTGTGGGTAATTCGACATAAGCCGCTCAATTCGAAGATTCGCAAGACCAGTGTGCACATGGGTTGACATCGCACATGGCGCTCTGAATCGGAATTGCCGGCAGGTTCGTCTGAATTCCCCGCCCGTCTCTGCCCCTTTACAACCACGCCCACGAGTCGCGTGTTTCGGAGCCTTCGAACTCGACCCTTACTCCTGAAAGCGTGATTGGCGGAAAAGTCCGCCAGGGATACCCGCTGGAAGGTTTGCGTGCTGTCAGAAGACGACCGGGGGGGCGGCAGGCGGTCCGTTCTGCACTGGACCGCAAGATCCGTATTGTGGGCAGGAAAAGCTGAGTCCAATTTCAGACAGGTCTGGTTTTTCCCGGGCTGGCGATGGCGGACTTTTTACTCCCGCTCCGCTTATATGAGTGAGAAGGCCAAAGAGGGCTCAGATGCTGGATCTGGAAATGGCTCACTTTTCAAAGTCGGTTACGGCGGTCAGCCCATCATTGCAGGCCAGCGCTGCCGACAGTCCACGCGCATTACCAACTCGCGTGTGCTTTGGGCCATATGAACTCGATTGCAAGGCGGGCGAACTGTCTCTCGGGGAACTCAAGATTGTGCTGCAGGGCCAACCCCACAAAATTCTCCTCATGTTGATCGAGCGTCCCGGCGAGCTCATAACGCGCGACGAGATCCAGAAGCGGCTGTGGCCGGATGACGTCATCGTGAATTTCGAAGTCAGCATCAGCCAGGCGATACGAAAGCTGCGGCGGGCGCTGAATGACTCTGCCGAGAAGCCAGTGTACGTTGAGACCGTCGGCCGTCGCGGATACCGTCTCAGGGTGCCGGTCGAGGTGGTGGAGAAGCCGCTCGGGGCCGCGCCGTCGGCCGGCAACAGAGGATTTGAGGATCATCAACTGCAGTTCCTCGCCGGCGCCATGGGCGTAGTCCATGACAGCGAAGAGCTGAGGCTGATCGCTGCCGCATTGAGGAAACTGCTGCAGATATTGGCCTACCTGGATCCACCCACACTGGAGTGGTTACAGGCGCGGCCGGCGCCGGCACGGCAGTCGCTGAAGCCAATGTGAAAAGCCGAAGTCTGGCAGCGCTTACCGATGCAGTGCGTACCCAACAAAATCTTTCAGAGCATAGTCGCTGCCGGTTTCCGGTAGGCAATTGGGATTGTTGAGCAGCGAACTTTGGTCTGCAAACAGCAGTCCCAACAGGACCTCCGCTACAATGCGCCCGCCTACAGGACCCAGTTTCGGCGTGTCGATGGACATTGTCCCCTGCACCGGTATCGGCGTCTTTTCCTGATAATGCATGGCTTCTGCCAGGATGTAGGTCCACAGCGGGCAATTGTCGGCAAAAACTTTACTCACGTCGACAATCGATGTCCGCGGCTTTCCCTGGGGCTTCACGGCCTTGCCGATCCATATCTTTTCATCGCTCAGTGGCTTGATACCCATGGCGCGAGCGACGTTCTGCGCCGAGGGCAGTCCCAGGCTCCATCCGCGCCGCAGGTTGCGCTCGGCGAGGGCAAATGGAGGGGTTGAAACCACGACTAGGGGAAGATCGGAAAGAGGATTCACCAGCGACGTGTCGATCCGGTACGCGAACTGCAGTCGTCGTTTGTCGTCCGCGGGCGATCCGTCGTATGCCCGGATGTCGATGTCGATAAAGCGTGCCCAGTCAATGCCGCGCCCGGCATCCATCGCCTGGAAACCCCGCAGGTCGTTGCCCGAACTGCGGAAAATTGGCAGCAGCGTGCTGTCATTGTCATTGAGACGATAGCCGGGACGCACCATCGAATGTCCGAGTCGATACGCCGCCACGGAAAACTCCACAGGCATAAACGGCTGATTCGTCCAGTGGAAGAACCTCAGCTTGCCGCGGTCATAATGGCCGCCGGTCTTCAGGTCATCCAGGACACTGGAGTGAACGATGCGGCGAAGGAAGTCGTGCAGCACGACATACTGATAATGAAATCTCACCCGCTGCTGCACCTCTTCGAACTTCATGCCGGGATTGTCGTCTACCGTGCGGTTGTGGAAGCGGAGAAACAGCCCCTGAAGTTGCGAGACGATGGCGTTCTCATCGTTACGAGGGTCGCCGATGAGAGCACGCGCAGGATCGGCACTGTTGCGCGGCAGGTCGCGGGCTCCAGCATCGCCTCCCTGAAGCGGCTTGCCCAACAGGAACTTTTTTCCCGCATTCGCGTCCGGAGGGTCGACTGGTCCTCGACCGTACAGATATGGCTGGTCATCGGGTCCGCGGCCATAGATGTTATCCAGGTCAAGGGCCGGGGTGCGGTAGTCAACCAGCGCGTCCGGATCGTTCTGCTTTTGCAGGCTACTGGCGGGATCGAAGGTGATGTCATGGTCCACAAACTGGCCGAAGTAGGTGTACAGCGCCGGAATGCCGCTTTCCTCCTCATCGGGACCATCTTTTGGCGGGTCGGGATCCGCCTTCATTGCCATGGCCAGCCGGTTCAGGTTGGCCCTGTTCTCCTCCTCGGTCGAACCGAACTGCGCAGCGACCATGTTGGGGAATAGCCGGCCGAAACGAGCCAACATGAAGGGCGCGCCGGGGCCGGACGTCAGGCCCCGCTGTGGCTCACTATGCTTTCCCCTCGCATCTTCGATGGATCTCGCCATGCTTGGGGCGGTACCTGAAGTCGTACTCATTTCTTCTCCTGAGTTCAAAATCCAGCGATTGTGGATATTTGAAAAACGCGGAGAATTTCTGCTTGGGCCCCTTGCAAAGACTCATCCCGCACCACGGCTCGGTGGCGCGGGACGAAATTGGCGCAGCCGCGTCAGAACTTCAATGGCTCAGCACTTTACCGGGCTAGAACCGCCGCCCGTGCACACAGTTGTGCCCGGATTTTTATCGGCGCCCTCTTCTGCATAGCCTATCTCTGTCCCATCCGGCTGGATGATGTAGCAGCGCATGACGGCCTTGCAGGAGTTAACGACGAGGAAGGTTCTTTCTCCGGTCTTCCCGCCCTGGATGTCCAGTGGGTTTTGGCCAAAAGGCGTCGGTCCCGCAGGAACCGGCTTTCCGGTCTTGGCGTCTACTCCAGGCAGCGATTCGAATTCCACTCGTACCTCGCCATCAGGACTCACAAAATGGACCGAATCGCCCACCCGCATTTCCGTTCGCCAGTCGCCCTGCGGTTTTGCATAGCCGTTGACAAGGTGAAGGGTGATGTTCCACCGCTGGGGCTTGCGTCCGACCACCTCGACCGCGTGGTTGCCCCCCTTATCTGACCCCGAATAGCCCGTCGCCGGAGCGGTAACGGCTGTCGGCTGCGCGGCTCCCGCCGCGGTTGCGGCCGGCGCCTCTCTGGCCGGAGCAGCAGCTGCCGCCTGGGGTGCGCCCGACGGTGCTGTGCTTTCTGGTGTTGCTGGGTTAGGTGTTTTAGGCTGGGTCGCCATAGTTATTGACCTCCTTTGTCAATAGTCCACTGTATGAAGCGAGGATCCTGGCAAAAGTCCGCCAGGTCCGGTTCTCGTTTCAGTCGTTTCAGCTCCGCCAGGCTCATTCCTCGCATTGAATCGATGGCTGCATCGCGTTCGCCCAGCGCTTCATAGGTTCTTACGGCAAAGCGCAAAATGCCGTTGTCACCCGGCGCAAGGTTGATGGCTTCCCTGATTTCCTCTTCCGCCCGTGTCCTGTCGCCCAGCCGGGCGGAGAAATAGGCAAAAAAAGCGCGGGCATCCTCCGATTTCGGGTCCGAGATGATATCCGCCCGGGCCAGTTCCTGGGCCTTGCGGTAGTACGGCAGGGCGTCCGCCTTGTGGCCAGCCCACCGCAGGTTGTCGGCGATGTTCATCATCCAGGTATAATTCTTCGGCTGATACAGCAGCGCCCGCTTTTGGTAGGCGGCCGCTTCCTCGTAGCGCTTCTGGAAGGCCATCAAAGCGCCAAGGTTATTGAGCGCCATTGGAGTTTCGCGGAGCTGCAGGGACTTCTGCAGGGCGTCTTCCGCTTCCTTGAAGTCCCCCAGCTCGATCAGCACCGCTCCCAGACTGGAGTAGCCGTCAAAAAATCCCGGCGCGCGCGCAACGGTCTTGCGGAATTCCTCAGCCGCTTCGCTATAGCGCCCACGGTGGCCGTAGAACTGACCCATGAGTTGATAGGACCGGTAATAGTCCGGGTCGAGTTCCTGCGCCTTGTGGAAGGCGTTGATGGCCTCTTGCGGTTCATCCAGTCGCTCATAAACCTCGCCCAACGATAAGAGGGCATCTACATTGCGGGGCTCGAGTTCCTGAATGCGGCGATAGTCCTCGAGCGCCCGGTTGTATTGTTCCGTCGCTATATTCACCCGCCCTGAGGCTAGCAGCACCCTGACGGAGTCGGGGTTGCGACTTTGCGCCATAACCACGAATTCCCGCGCCTGTTGCAGATAGATCTTCTGCTCCGTGTCGATGTACTTCTGCACCAGGGCCAGGGCCATTCCTGCCGGCGGCAGCGCCGATTGCGGGTCGAGACGCGCGGCCTGCTGAAACTGCGCCATGGCCTCATCAAAGCTGTGAACGTCGCGATTCAGGAGGTAAATTCCATTCAGGTAGGGCGTGCTGGCTGCCGTAGAAAGCCGGTCCTCGGAGGAAGACTCCCGCAGGCGGAACGCCATCGCCACGAAATGTGTCAGGGCGGCGGACATCGTCCCCAGTTCCTGCGGCGCGTACTCAACCGACAGCTCCTTCACCGGCAATTGCGAATTCAGGTCAATGATGGAGGCGTGGGCCGCCAGCCTGCCGCCTTCAGGTTCAAGGCTCACCTTCAGGGCATGTGTCGCGTGCAGCAGGTCACGCGCCTGCTGCGGCGTGCTGACATGCAAGTAGGCAACTCGCGACGGTGGGACTACAGCGACGCTGCGGCTGAGCCTGTTGAGGGGCCATTTCCGTTCGCTGGGCAGTTGCTGGATGCGCTCCGCTGCCTCCTGCAAGGCTCCGCCCCCGATCGCAGCCAGGTCGTTGGGGCCATTAAATGGCAGCACCGCCAGCCGCACGTTCGGCGGCCAGATGGCGTCGACCACCCGCTGACGCACGGGCCGTACCAGCCCGATGACTGCCGTCAGCACCACAATCAGCGTGGCCGCCGACACGAACGGCCATTTCGGGATTCGCTTCCGCAGAAGCTCCTCGCGGACCTCGCGGACGTCCTGCGTGCGCTCGGCAGGCGAGAGCTCCAGGCACCCCATAATGGCGCGGTCCCAGCGCGGATCGAGGTCCCGTGTCCAGTGGCTGGGAGGTGCGGGCGGAGCAGTCCTCGCCGGATTCTGCCACTCTTCTTCGGTCACGCAGGCCAGGGAAACGGGCGGGCGATGTGTCACCGTGGCCCGAGCTTCCGGAAGCTCCGTCGTCATCTTTTGCAGGCCGGTTTCCGGCTGCTCGTCCTCGTAGGGCCTCCGTCCGGCGACCATCTCGTACAGAATGACGCCCAAGGCGTAGATGTCGGAGGCCTTCGATGCCGCTTCTCCCCGCCACAACTCGGGCGCCATATAGTCTGGGGTGCCCCACAATTCTCCGGAAGTCGGGCTGAGGCCGCCCGCCAGCCCGAAATCGGTAATGACCGCGCGCCGGCTGCCGTTCCCGTCGTGGCAGAGAATGACGTTGCCGCTCTTCAGATCGCGATGAATAATTCCGCTCTCATGCGCTTCCGCCAGTCCGGCGCAGAGTTGGCAGGCGACTTCCAGGGCCTCCTCTTGCCCTAATTTGCCCTTTTCCGCCAGATAGGCGGAGAGGGTCTCGCCCTCGAGGAATTCCATGGCCAGAAAATCGATTTCCCCAAGATCGGTCTGCGCGGTGTGGATTTCCTTGACCAGGCAGACGCCGCGGTGACGCACCTGCAACGCCGCCCTCAGCTCCGGCGAGAGCAGCCGCTGAAAACCGGGCTTGGCCGCCTTCACCGCGATCTTCTGCTGCAATATCCGGTCGAAGGCCTCGTAAACGACGCCCATGCCTCCTTCGCCGATCTCGCGCTGGATCTCAAAACGCCCGGAGATCACCTCTCCCGGCTCAAAGGGTCGCGCCAGACGCGCGACGTCCATGAGCGGCTCCATGAGGAATCCGCCCATGCGTTCCTCCCATTGCAGTGCTTCCAGCAGCTCGTGCTCGAGCTCCTGGTCGCCGTTGCAGGCGGCGCGCAGATGGGACTCCCGCTCTTCCGGCGGCAGTCGCAAGGCCTCCTGAAGAAGCGGCATCAGCCGTTCGTCTTCGCTGCCTTGCCTCCGGCACTCATTCGCTGGAACAACCATATTCTTGCGTCATGCCATTCGCGTTGTACGGTGCGGACCTTCAGGTTCAAGGCTTCGGCCACTTCTTCGTCGGTGAGTCCAAAAACGTGTTTCAGATCGACGATCGTGCGTTTCTGGGCCGACTCGGCCTCAAGTTCATCGAGGAGGGAGGCTAGGGCAATCTCCATTTCGCGCGGAGTGCGGTTGCCCTGGACGATCTCGGGAAGTTCTTCAAGGGGAGCAAAGTAGACAGTCGGTCGTGCCCGGGCATAGTCGATCAGCAGGCGGCGCATCATCCTCGCTGCCATGGCGAGGAAGTGTCCCCTGTCCTGCCAATCAATCTTTTTCATTTTCGCAAGCCGAAGAAACGCCTCGTTGATAAGTGCAGTGGGCTGAAGGGTATGGTTGGGACGCTCCCGGCGGAAGCAGTAGCCCGCGATTTTCCGCAGCTCGGGCAGCAGCAGCTGAAACAGCTGCGACTCGGCGTCCTTGTCGCCGCCCTGCCACCGATGTAGCAGTACGGTGATTTCGCCCGGTTCTTCCGGCATATCGCCCCTGTGTGCGGCGCTTGTCGAGGAAATTTCCTGGGAGCGGAAAGTTCTTGCTTTGGCGCAAATTGTCTACCTCACGGCGCAAAAACGCAAGCACCTTGTTTACTGACTGGTAAGATTCTGTCCTTCGCCACCTTCCTTGCCCTCAGGCAAGCCACTGGCAGGCAGGCTTTTACCCGCCCATGGCTGCGGATTGCAAATAGGTACGCCTCCCGCAGCTTTTCTGCATCTCATTGCTCGAAATTGTGGGAGGAACGTCCATGATCGCTTGGCGCGCGTTGTGGCCACGGGTTTCGGCCCGCATCTTCGCCAGTCTCTGTGCCCTGCTGCTCCTGGCTGTGGTCACCAATCCGGAAGCACGGGCTCAATCCATCGATGACATACATATCGTACCGAGGAGCAATCCGCCTGAGGCCGAGAAAGCATCGGCAGATCCGGATGTGCCGGCCCGTCCGCTGCACGTAGACGTGAACCTGGTGCTGGTTCCGGTGACCGTTACCGATCCCATGAACCATCCCGTGGTGAGTCTGCAAAAGCAGGACTTCACCCTCTATGAAGGCACCGTGCAGCAGCAGATCCGGTATTTTTCCCACGAGGACGCGCCCATATCTGTGGGGTTGGTGCTGGACTGCAGCGCCAGCATGAAGAACAAGATCGAGTACGAGCGGCAGGCGCTGGAGGAGTTCTTCAACAACGCTAATTCCGAGGATGAATACTTCGCGGTCACCGTCTCCGACAAGCCGCAACTCATCGCCACGGCATCGGACTCCTTCGGGACATTGCAGGACCGGCTTGCCTCGTCGCCCCCGAAGGGCCACACGGCGCTGTTCGACGCAATCTATCTCGCTATTTCGAAAATGCGGACGGCCCGTTACGCACGGCGGGCATTGCTGATCATTTCCGACGGGGGCGACAATACCAGCCGCTACACCCGCGACGAGATCAGGAAGGTGATTGAAGAATCGGACGTGCTGACCTACGCTATCGGAATCTTCGATGATGAGCTTCCGCTGCTGAAAACCTTTGAGGAGCGGATGGGGCGCGATTGGCTGAGCGAACTTACCGACGCCAGCGGCGGCAGGACGCTGGCCGCCGACAATCGCGAGAAGATTCCGGAAATTGCCGCCATTGTCAGCAGGGAACTGCGGAACGAGTACGTGCTCGGCTATCGCCCTATGAATTTGGCGCACGATGGGACGTGGCGAAAAATGACGGTGAAGGTGGCGCAGCCGTCGGAGTCGATGCGCCTTCACGTCCACTATCGCCAGCGGTATCGCGCACCGACGCAGTAAGCGGGTTACCCGTCAGCACTCCTGCCTAATGGCCGGCAGGCTGGGCGCCGGACCGGGCCCGGGCCTTCTTCAGCACAAAAACCAGTGGAATGCAGGCAAAGCACACCAGCGCCATGTAGCGGAAATCATCCACGTAGGACCACAGCCGGGCCTGTGCCGATACCTCGCCCCCGATCAGCGCATACGCTTTACGCATCGCCTCCACTGGGCCATAGCCCTGGGTGTAGAGATACTGCTCCAGGGCGTGCAGCCGGTCCTGAAGGACCGGGCTGCTGGGAGCCAGCGAATGCACCAGCTCATTCTGATGTAGCTGCTCATGGCGGGCAACGATAGTGTTCACGACGGAGATACCGATGCTGCCTCCGACGTTGCGGAATAGGTTGTAAAGTCCGCTGGCGTTGCCGATCTCCTCGTTGGGTAAGGGAGCAACGGCCGCCGCCGAGAGCGGCACAAAGACCGATCCGGAACCAAATCCGCTGAGCACGATGGCCCAAACAAATGACCACTGAGAAATCTCCAGGGTCACGCGGCCGAACCCCAGGCTGGCAATGGCGAACATCAGGAAGCCGGCGGCGATCAGCCAGCGGTTGTCGATCTTGCTGGTCAGGATGCCGATGATCGGCAAGGCGATGATTGCGCCAATTCCGCGAGGGCTCACCGCCCAGCCGGCAGCGTAGGCCGTGTATCCCAGAAGTTCCTGATAGAACAGCGGCAATAAGGTGATCAGCCCATAAAGGGCGCCTCCAAAGATCGCGATCAGAATGCAGCCCACCAGGAAGTTCCGGTGTCGGAAGACGCGCAGATCGACCAGCGGCTTGTCGTGCGTCAGCTCGCGAATGAGAAATGCCACAAACCCGACGAGCAGAATAACGAACGCCCAACGGATCCAGATCGCGCCGAACCAGTCGTCCTCCTGGCCCTTGTCCAGGATGATCTGCAACGCGCCCAGCCAAACCGCCAGCAAACCCAGTCCGATGCTGTCGATCTTTCCGGGCCTGGCATTCCTGATGTACGGCGGGTCCTCCACGAAGCGCAGGATCATCAGGATAGCGAGAACTCCAATCGGGATGTTGATGTAGAAGGCCCAGCGCCACGAATATGCGTCCGTGAGATAGCCGCCCAGCGTCGGCCCGAGCACCGGCGCAACCACCACGCCGAGGGCAAACACCGCCAGCGCCGAGCCGCGCTTGTCAGGCGGAAAACTTTCCAGCAGGATGGCCTGCGACAACGGCTGCAACGCGCCGCCGCCTGCGCCCTGCACCGCGCGCGCTAGCAGGATCATCCACAGACTTGTCGCCGCTCCGCAGGCGAACGACGACACGGTGAAGATGATGATGCAGGTGATCAGGAAGCGCTTGCGGCCAAACTTCAGGGAGAACCACGAGCTGGCCGGCAGGATCACCGCATTGGCGACCAGATAGCTCGTCAGCACCCACGTCGCTTCATCGTTGGTCGCCGAGAGGCTGCCCGCAATGTACGGCAAGGCTACTGACGCGATGGAGGTGTCCAGCACCTCCATGAAGGTCGCCAGCATCACCGAAACCGCAATGAGCCACGGACTGGAAACCGGCCGGCTGAGCGTAATCCCCGGAGACCCAGCCATCGTAGTGGTTGCCATCGCGTCTCCTCAGGATGACCGATTGCTTCGCCCCGGATTGATGCGGGATCTGCGCCGGAACACAAGGCGAAAACACTAGAGATGCGCAACGCTTGCGGAACGATTCCGCTGGTTGAGCCGGGAAAAAACAAAGGCTATGATGCAGAGATAATCTGTTGAATTTCATTGGGCTCTCCTTTCGGGCCGCCGATTCGTTTCATGGGCACTCTCAACCAGGATTTTCGCTACGGCCTCCGGATGCTGCGCAAGAGTCCTGGCTTTACCGCGGCCGCTGTCATTACGCTGGCCCTGGCTATCGGCGCGAACACCGCGATCTTCTCCGTTGTGTATCCGGTCCTTCTGCGGCCGTTGCCGTTTGACCATCCCGACCGGCTGGTCACGATTGGCGAGAACCGGCACGCGACTGGCTGCTGCTCGTATGTCGCGTCCTACCCTGACTTTCTCGACTGGAAGCGCAGCGCCAGGAGCTTTCAGTCGCTGACCGGCTACGCGTTTGACGCTTTCACCCTCACCGGCAATGGAGAGCCGAAAACCATGTTCTGCGCCATGGTGGCTCCAAACTTTTTCTCCAGCCTGGGGGTGAATCCCATTCTCGGACGCAACTTCATCGCCGGGGAAGACCTGCCCGAAGGATCGGGACCGACGGTGGCAATCCTCAGCTACGCTTTCTGGCGAAGTGACTTCGCCGGCGATCGGGGAATCGTCGGCCGAACCATACGCCTGGACAACAAGCCGGTGACCGTTGTTGGTGTTCTACCGCGCCAGTTCGAGTTCAGCCCGGCCGGCGATGTTCCCCTCTGGGTACCTCTGCACCTGAACCCCTACGAGGCCACGGTGCGCACTGCCCGCTGGTTTGATGTGATTGGCAGGCTCGCCCCCGGCGTCACTCTGCAGCAGACCCAGGCGGAAATGCAGACCATCTCCGCACAGCTTTCCCGGGAGTATCCTCAGGCAAACGCCACGGTGCGGGTGAATGTGGCTCCGCTGCGGGAGGAAATCGTCGGCAATGTCCGTCCCCTGCTGCTGGTATTGTTCGGGGCGGTCGGGTTCGTCCTGCTCATCGCGTGTGCCAATGTCGCGAACCTGCTGCTCAGCCGCTCCATCGACCGGCGTCGCGAATTCGCCATTCGCTCCGCCCTGGGGGCAAGCCGGTTCCATCTCGCCCTGCAGTTGCTCGTTGAGAGCCTGCTGCTCTCGATCACCGGCGCGGTGCTCGGCTTTCTGGCGGCCGCGCTCGGCGTGTGGCTTCTGGTGGGTTCCATTCCCGAACCGCAGCTCCTCTCGATGCCGTACCTGAAGGACGCCGGCATCAGCCTTCCCGTGCTGGCGTTCATTGCCGGAGTCACCGTGCTCACCGCAATCCTCTTTGGACTGGGCCCGGGTCTGTCCGTGTCGCAGATTCCGATTACGGAGGTGCTGAAGGACGAATCGCGCGGCGGGACCAGCCATTCGCATGTGCGGATGCGCAACCTTCTGGTCATTGGCGAAATCGCCATTTCGCTCGTCTTGCTGGTGAGCGGCGGCCTGATGCTGCGCAGCCTTAGCGCCCTGTTGCGCCAGAATCCCGGATTCGACCCCGAACATGTGCTGACATTCATGACCAATCTGCCCGGAGATTCCTATCCCATCGCAAGAGTCTGGCCGTTCAGCGATCCCAATGGACTGCGCTTTGCGCGCGAATTTCTGGACCGGCTTCGGGCTTTGCCGGGAGTACAGGGTGCCTCGGCGACCAGCGCCCTCCCCGCGGCCTCCAACCGCGGCACCACACGTTTTGTCATTGAGGGACGCGTCGTCGCGCCCGGTCAGGAGGAATCCTCCGTCGCCCGTCGCGTGGATGCGGACTATTTTGCGGTCATGAAGATCCCGCTGCTGAGGGGGCGCTCCCTGGCCGCTTCGGACACGGAGGACCACCCCTGGGTGGTGGTGGTCAACCAGGCCTGGGCGAAGCGGTTCTTCTCCGACTCGGAAGATCCGGTTGGCCGGCGTCTGCGTCTCACACGCTCGCCCGAGGAGCCCTTCCGCCAGATCGTCGGCGTGGTGGGCGATGTGGCCGAAGACACTCTGGCCGTTCCTCCGCCTCCGGTCATGTACTTTCCCATCGCCCAGGATTCAGGGTCCACGCTGTACCTGAATTACGTGGTGCGCACCCGTGGTGAGCCCGCGGGCGTAGCCAATGCGGCGCGCCTGGTCCTGCATTCCATCGATCCACGGCTTGCGTTCATTCAGCCGCAGTCCATGCAGCAGTTCGTGGAGCGCTCACCGGCAGTTTTCCTGCGGCGTTATCCCTTTTACCTGATCGGCAGCTTTGCCGTGCTCGCGCTGGTGCTGGCGACCATCGGCCTCTACGGCCTCATCTCCTACTCGGTAGTGCAGCGCACCCGTGAAATCGGCATTCGTATGGCCCTGGGGGCCCAGCGGGAGCACATCCTCAGGCTCATGATCCGGCAGGGTATCGTTGCGGCCGTCGCGGGGGTGGTCATGGGCCTCATCGCCGGCCTGGCACTTACGCGCCTGATGGCAAGCCTGCTATATGGAGTGACCACCAGCGACTGGCTGACTTTCACCGCGGTTTCGTTGCTGCTGCTGCTCGTAGCCGCGGCGGCCTGCTACATACCCGCCAAGCGCGCCGCCCGGGTCGATCCCATGGTCGCTCTCCGGGCCGAGTAGGTGCTGTCCCACCCGGCAAAGCGCTTGCGGTACACTGCATTGCATTCCCTTATGGTCAGCGACGGTCCTGGCTTCACCCCGGCGGAGCTGCGCAAACTGCGCAGCCTGAAAAATCCCCATGGCATACAGCGGTTTCTTGATGACATGCCTTATCACCTGGCCGACACGGCGTGGTCGCCCCGGCGCGTGCTGCGCGCCAACACCGCGCACTGCTTCGAAGGAGCGATTTTTGCCGCCGCCGCCCTGCGTGCCAACGGTTATCCGCCGCTGATTGTGGACCTTGAGGCCGAGCACGATACCGATCATGTCATCGCCGTTTATCGGGTGAAAGGACACTGGGGCGCGCTTGCCAAATCGAATTACACCAGCTGCCGCTATCGCGAGCCGGTGTACCGGACCCTGCGCGAATTGGCCATGAGTTACTTCGATACCTATTTCAACCTGCGCCGGCAGCGGAGCCTGCGCACCTTTTCACGGCCGGTGAACCTGCAGCGCTTCGACGGCCTCCAATGGATGACGACCGACAAACCGATCTGGTTCATTGTTTACCACCTGCTGGAGATCCATCACTACAGGCTGCTGTCACAGGCCATGATCCGCCGGCTGCATCGCGTGGATGAGCGCACGTTCAAGGCGGAGATCCTGGGCAAGGCGTACAAATCTCCGCCGGGCCCCACGCCCGGGCAGCGGACCGGCTGACTCCCCTCCGCACTACGCATGGGCGGCAACGCCGCTCAGCTCGCGCACGATAGAATTCACGAACTGCTTGGCGTCGCCGAACAGCATCAGGGTGTTGTCCAGGTAGTACAGCGGATTGTCAATTCCGGCGAAGCCTGGACTCATGCTTCGCTTGATCACCATTACCGTCCGCGCCTTGTCCACATCGAGGATGGGCATGCCGTAAATGGGGCTGCCGGTATCGGTGCGCGCCGCCGGATTGGTAACATCGTTGGCGCCGATGACCAGCGCCACATCGGTTTGCGGAAAGTCGCCGTTGATCTCGTCCATTTCGACCAGGCGGTCGTAAGGAATATCGGCTTCGGCCAGCAGAACGTTCATGTGCCCGGGCATGCGGCCGGCGACGGGGTGAATGCCGAACTTGACGTCAATGCCGCGTTTGGTGAGCGCATCGTAGAGCTCGCGAACCTTGTGCTGCGCTTGCGCGACTGCCATGCCGTAGCCGGGAACAATCACAACGTTGCTGGCCACCGCAAGCATCGCGGCCGCGTCTTCGGGGGTGGCGCTGCGCACGACCCGTTCTTCTTTTCCTGCAGCCGCGGAGGCCTGCACCTGGCCGAACGCTCCGAACATCACGTTGGTGAAGGAGCGATTCATGGCCTTGCACATGATAACCGAGAGAATGAAACCGGAAGACCCGTCGAGCGCTCCGGACACGACCAGCACCTTGCTGTTCAGAACAAATCCCAGCAGCGCCGCTGAGATGCCGGCGTAGGAATTCAGCAGTGAGATGACTGTAGGCATATCCGCGCCGCCGATGGGAGTAACCAGCAGGACGCCGAAAGCCAGCGCCACAACCACCATGATCGGGAACAGTATGGCGTGTCCGGGATTCACCACCAGCGCGACTGCCAGGCCCAGCGCTGCCGCCAAAACCGAGAGGCTGACGATATTCTGCCCGCGATAGACGATAGGCCGCTGCGGCAGGATCTCCTGCAACTTGCCCGCTGCGATCAGGCTCCCCGTAACGGTTAACGAGCCGATGATGACTTCGAGCGAGATCTCGCCCATTTCAAAGCGCGTGACCGGAGCCGTGCCCACGTAGTACTCGGCGATGCCGATCATGGCGGCCGAAAGCGCGCCAAAGGCGTGGCTCAGTGCCGTTCGTTGCGGCACTGCCGTCATGTGCACCAGGCCCAGCGGGACCCCGACTCCCGCGCCAATGATCAGCGGGATGAGGACCCACCTGTAGTGGGCCACCTCCGGGTTAAAAAGGGTAACGAGGACCGCCAGGGCTGCGCCGACTTCTCCCGCCAGAACGCCCCAGCGCGCCGTAGTCGGCGAACTCAGGAACTTGAGAGAAAGAATGAAGAGAACGACCGCGACGATGTAAGCCAAATCGAGATACTGCTGCAACGCAAGCCCGTTCATGATTGTTTCGACCCGCGAGACTTGAACATGCGCAGCATGCGGTCGGTGATCAGGAATCCGCCAACCATGTTGCTGAACGATGCCGCGACCGCGATCGCACCTAGTGCTGTCGTGAGCGGGGTCTCATGCCGGCCGGCGATGATGATGGCGGCAACCACCACGATCGCGTCGAGAGCGTTGGTCAGCGACATCAATGGCGTATGGAGCAAAGGTGAAACGCGTCTGATCACACCAAAGCCCACAAACCCGGCGAGGATGAAGACGTAGAGATTGGAAATAAAATCCGGTGGCATTTTGGTTCCTCTGCATTTCTGGGCGGCTCGGCCCGCCGAAGGTTAACAATCAGTGTGCCGCCGCCAGCGCCGGCAGGCTGAAGAACTCCCGTATGCGTGGATTCACGATCTCGCCTCCGTGAGTCACTATCGTGCTGCGCGTGATTTCGTCATCCAGGTCCAGC
>Ga0335081_10002044_pt1 | contig 31849 bp, 29 predicted proteins | sample Lox_Sample_35_FD_206713 | JGI IMG/M metagenome (GOLD analysis project Ga0335081, IMG submission 206713) | Soil microbial communities from Loxahatchee National Wildlife Refuge, Florida, United States - Lox_Sample_3.5 | ecosystem: Environmental > Terrestrial > Soil > Wetlands | place: USA...
CTGGGCAAGAGCTTCTCGCTGATGACGATCAGCACGCCGCGGGTTCAGGTGATGGCGCTGAAGAAGGCGGAGCTGAGCGACGAGATCGTGCTGCGCATGGTGGAGCTCGACGGCCGGCCGCAGCCAAAGGTCACAGTCCGCTTCGCCGCGCCGATCACAGAGGCGCGCGAGATGAACGGCCAGGAACTACCGGTCGCCGGCAACCCGCGTGTTGCCGACGGAGCGCTGGTCACGAGTTTCACGGGCTATCAGCCACGCACTTTCGCTTTGAAACTGGGCGCGTCGCCGGCAAAGGCCGCGGCGGTGACGTCTAAACCGGTGACGCTTGCGTACGACAGGGCGGTCACCAGCAACGACGACACCAAGACGGTGGGCGGTTTCGATTCCAAAGGTGGCGCAATGCCGGCCGAGATGCTGCCGGCCCAGTTGTGGTTCAACGGCGTGCAGTTCCAACTGGCGCCGGCCGGAACTGGCAAGGCCAACGCGGTCACGGCGAAAGGGCAGACCATCAGTCTGCCGGAGGGACCGTTCAACCGGGTGTACGTGCTGGCGGCTTCCGCCGAGGGCGACCAGAAGGCCACGTTCAAAGCAGGCGACCAGGCAACGGAGGTAACGGTGGAGGACTGGGGCGGCTTTATCGGGCAGTGGGACACCCGCGTATGGAACCTGGCGCAGCGCGATTGGGCCATCTCCGCTGGTCACGCGGTGTGGCCGATGCCGCCTCCTCCGGCGAATGCGCCTCGCGGGCGCACCGAGCCCCGATACCCGGACGATTTCGTGGGGATAACTCCGGGGTACGTCAAGCCCGCCGACCTGGCGTGGTATTGCTCGCACCACCACACTGCGGATGGCTTGAACGAGCCGTATCAGTACTCGTACCTGTTTGCGTATCCCATAGATCTGGCGCCCGGGGCGAAGACCCTCACGCTGCCTGACAACGAGAGGATCCGGGTGCTGGCCGTGTCGGTGGCTGACGAAGGACCGCTGTTGCGGCCTGCTCAGGCGCTGTACGACACGCTCGGGAGGACAGAGCCGGGGCCGATGGTGAAGTAACCGGATGGTGTTCACCTTCGCCCGGAACGGTGTTCGGCTTCCCCGGAATGCTGTTTCAGCTTGGCCGCAGCGACGTGGTTCGGCCCTCGGATGCGCACTAGCCGCTTGCGACGGCGGCAGCGCCAGGTCGCCGTCGTGGCTTCAATCGAGGGCAGAGTTCGGTTACGTCCTGGTGGAATTGATCAGCACCTTGAGCCGATCCACCCCAGTCATGTCTTGGGGCGGCAGTTCGATGGCTGCCGCTTCCGTAGTTCCTCGGCGTCGATGCGGTCCTTGGCGCGGCCGGTGGCATCCTTATTGCGGAGCAGCGACGATAGGCCGATGAAGTTGACGGGAAAGCCATCGAGATCGCCGCGGGCGCGATCTTCCCATGCATCGTCGAAACTCACGCCTGTGATGGAAGTCATCAGGTCGATGCGGTTCGGCTCGTAACCGAGCTGGATCACTTTGCCTGGGGATGTCAGATCGGCGGCGGAGATGTGGAGGCTGCCGAACCCGAATTGAGCCAGGGCCCGCAGCATGCGCGCCGCGTTGGCGGGGCTGGGGCGAATCAGGAAATCGATGTCCGCGGAGTACCGGGGAAATCCGTGCCAGGAAACGGCGAGCGCGCCGACCACCAGATATTCAACTTCGTTCGAGTTCAAGCACTCGACAAACTCTCTCAAATCGCTGCTTACAGGCATCGGGGTGGGCTCGCTCTCGGAGTTCGAAGAACATGCTGGCCCGCTGCTGCGGGGTCATTTGAGCGCGGGAAAGCGTATCGGCGGCATCGGCATCCTCAAAGCTGGCGAAAACGCGGACTACTTTCTCCACGATCTTTATTTTACGCTGGTTCTCCTCACCGAGGGCTTCCACAAGAAAAAGAGTTGATCGGCCGCCAGTCTTACGGGTACCGCAACTTTGAAACTTCTAAGTGATTGAGGCGAAGGCTGGCGGGGACGACGGGGCTCGAACCCGCGACCTCCGACGTGACAGTTAAGAGTCCACAACCACGTTTTCTCTTTGTGTATCTATCACTTGCGGTATTCCACGGGTCCAATCCGGGCACGAATCGCGACGGTTCTACGGCAGTATGGACCCGTGTCTCTGCCAGAATATCCGGTTGTAGAATCATCGCGTTGGGAGTATGGATATCATGGAAGCATATTTTCCACGCGTCGTTGCTACACTTCGCTTTCAAAAGCGAAGTGAGAAGTTTTTGAAACTCCCTATAGGAGCAAGGAGGATTCCCGCGACCGGCGCGTAGGGGCGCGCACGTTGCATCCGGCCTGGCAGGCTGGATGATGTGGGCCAGCACGCACCTCTTGCCGCTGACCTGAGTCGATCCTTCATGCAACGGGTTGACCTCCGGGGAACTGACCTCAGCGGAGCAACTCTGTCGGAGACCGATCTGAGCTTTGCGACAATGGCCGCGACGATCCTAGTGAAGAATCGACTCTCCTCCGTCCGCGGCTTGGACACCATTAAGCACCTCGGTCCATCAACTATCGACCTTGACACGTGGGCGTCTTCTGATTCTCCGCTGCCTGAGAGCTTTCTCAGGGGAGTCGGGGCACCCGATCCACTTATCCACTACCAGGGCTCGCTTCTCAACCGCCCCATCCAGTAAATAAAACGCTTGATCTCGCTTATGTTTCAGTGCGAGATTGTGGACGGCAGGGAGCAAGCAGCACGTGGTGCCGGGGCACCACGAATCAAAACAATCCTCGCACCGAGGGGATGACTCAGGGGTACATCAAGCCCGCCGACCTGACCCGGTATTGCTCGCACCACCACACGGCGGATGGCTTGAACGAGCCCTACCAGTATTCTTACCTGTTCGCGTATCCCATCAATCTGCCGGCCGGCTCCAAGACGCTGACACTTCCTGACAACGAAAAGATCCGTGTGCTGGCCGTGTCGGTGGCGGATGGAGGGCCGCTGGTGAAGCCGGCGCAGCCGTTGTACGACACGCTGGGGCGGACGGAGCCGGGGCCGATGACAAAGTGAGATCCTCCGAGCTCAATACGCCCCGCAGGCCCCCGGGCTGGACGGCGTCACGGGTTGAGCGTTAGCGTTCAGCTCCTCCAACAGGCTCCTGTACGCGTCGGCAGCCGAACCTTGCAACGCGGCGATGCGCGTCACCAGACCATTGAGCGTGAGCCAGTCGTGAACCACCGGGTCTGGTACGGTGGCGTTGCCGTCTTCCGATCCATAGGCGATGTTCAGAGCCAGCGCGGCGAGCTGCGTTTGAACCGTGGACTTCGAAAGCCACTTCTTGAACTGGTCGAAGGCCTGGCTGGGATTATCCGGCAGATCCAGATGGACGGTGCTCTTCATCAGAGTCCGCCAGGCCGGGTCATGCGTGTTGAGCACGGCTTTGCCTCTGCCGCCCGACCAGTATTTGGGCTCGGCGCCGCCGCGGTTCGGAACGGTGCAGGCGACGCCAACGTTCGCGCCGGTGGCGCCGGCGGGATCGGTGATTGAAACACTGGCTGCCTTGCCGGTCAGCAGCCATCCGGTGCGTTTGGATGCCTGCGCCGAGACCGTGTACGCGGGAGCCTGATAAAGTGGGTCGGCGGGAACCTCGGCGGTGAAGTTTCCGCCGGCATCCGTGACCGTCGTGCCGGACTTGGCGCCGCTATAGGCGATCTGCACACCGGGGATGCCGGGCTCGCCGGGGTCGCGCTTGCCGTCGTGATTGATGTCGAAGAACGCCGAGCCGCTGAGCGTGACCTGCAAACAGCCAGGCAGGCGAAAACCGCCGATCTTGGTGGAAAGTGACGCCGCTCCGGCTTTGAAGTAGTCGCCGACATACCAGAAGGTGCAATCGTCGGAGGGGTCCATAGCCGTGGTTGGGTAGTCGATCCAACGATTGCCGCGCATCTGCGATCCCTCGCCATTCACCAGGACGGTTTCGTGCAGGGTCAACTGACCCATCGGGTCTCCGGCCAGGCGCGCCGCGAAGCGCTGGCCGACAAAACTAGGCGTGCCGCCGAAGGAGTAGCCGATGCCAATGTTTCCCATGCGATCCATGGCGGCGCTGCCCATCCAACGATAGAATTCGTCGGGCGCGTAGGTGCCCTGCTGGTGAAGATAAGGATCGCCTTTGGCATCGATGCGGAACTCGTACCAGCGGACACCGCCAGCCTGGCCCGGTGATGTGTTAATGGAGTGTGACGCGATGATGGCTTGATGATCGCCGAAATTGCGGTAGACCAGCCGCTGCATGAGCTTGTCACCCTGGGAATCGAGCCGCGTCTCGGTTCCGGGCTGTGGCACGCAGTTGCTCAACTGCCCATTGCACAGATAGTGATAGGGCGCGACGGGGATCTTGATGGGTCCAATGGCAGTGGTGTTCTTGGGGTCCTGCCAATCCACTTTGACTTTCCAGTAATAGACTCCATCGTCCTGGTAATACCTGTCGTCGTGCTCGCTCATGGCTTTGAGCTGCGTGCCGCCGGCGGCCATCATGATGTTGGGAGATCCGGCGGGAGGTAAGGCGCGGCCATCAACATCGGCGTTGTTCAGGAAGTTGACGCCCTCGATGATGAGGCATTGCTCGGTGGCGTCGGCGCCCACCAGCATTTTGGCGCGGTCGACGATGCAGTCATGCTTCTGGATAACCGTGTCGCCTGTTGAAGTCGGAACGTAATAGCCGTCGGGCCAGACGGCAGGACGCGGATAGTCGGGAAACAACCTGCGGCGGAACTCGTAGCGATAATACTCGCCCAGCGGATCGGCGTTCCTGGAAAGCGCGTAGCAGACGGAGTAGGGCTCATCAGGGCGGTTGGGAATGCGCTGGAAGATGGGCATGACGAAGAGCCAGCGCCCGGCGAACTGATCGTAGCGGACCACCACGTCGCCGAAATTGGCGGCCTCGCAAGGGCCACCGAAACCCTGGAACACGGTCTTCGATGGCACTGCGCCGTACAGTACTTTGCCGGTCGAATCGAATATGGCGCCCTTTTTTGTATAGACCGCGATGCCCGCGCCGTTGATGACCTGGACGATGTGGTTCGGACCGATAGCCAGGCTGTTATCCAGCGCGGCATTGCGGCCGGGGCCTTGCGGGCCGTTGAAGCCGAAACCCATGCCATCGAAGCTGGCGACGATGGCAGCGGCCGGGCGCGTGCCCTGAGAATGCTGCTCGACGGCAATGCCCGAGGGGGGAATGGGAGGCGGCGGGGTCATCGGCGGAGTTCCCGGATTGGTCCTCGGCGCACCGCCCCGGGCAGCGCCTGTTTGTACGCGCGGCGGGGCTGGCTGCTGCGAGCCTGTAGGTGTTGGTGGAGGTTCCGGAGGGCGGAGGGACGACAGGGGCGGCGACACATCGTGGATGGCTGCCGCATGCACTTCGCTGGTGGCGGGCTGAGGATGAGCGAGGCAGACGGCCGCGGTGGCGGCAACGGTTGCAAGCATCGGGAACCAAGCGGCTGGCTTCATGGAGGGGGCCCCCTTTCTTCTCAGCTGACGATTCTATCCTGGAACATCTGTAGGCCCTTACAGCCGGAGCGCGGAGATGAAGACCGCTACCGCTTCCCCGTCCACTTCCGCAGCGTTGCGTAGAGGTCTTCCAGCTTTACAGGCTTTGCCACGTAGTCGTCCATTCCCGCCGCCAGACATTGCTCGCGAGCGCCGGCCATGGCTTCGGCAGTCATCGCGATGATCACCACGCGGCGCGCTGGGTCCTGCAATCGCCGGATTTCACGGGAGGCAGCGAAGCCGTCCATCTCCGGCATCTGGCAATCCATGAAGATCACATCGTACGGAGCCATCTGGCACATGGCTACCGCCTCCAGGCCGTTGGCGGCCATGTCGGCTCGCAGCCCCAGCCGCTCCAACATCCGCACGGCGACGGTCTGATTGACAACGTTGTCTTCGGCCACCAGGACCCGCGTGGTGGAACTTGCCAGGCTTCCCTGAAACGTGGGTCTCGCCGGCTGGTCCGCGGGACTGGCGCTCGGAACTCCCAAACCGGTGCGCTTGGAGTGGCTCACCAGGAGGGTATTGAGCAGGTGCAACTGCCGGACGGGTTTCACCAGCGAGGCATCCACCATCGCGCCCTCCATGTGCCGAATCTCGCGCCAGTGGCTCACCGAAGTGAGCATGATCACGCACACGTCGCGGAGGGCTGGGTCGGCTTTAATGGCCGCGGCCAGCGTGACTCCGTCCATGCCGGGCATCTGGTAGTCCAGCAGCACGAATTCGTACGGCTGCCCGGCGGCCCGGGCCTGGTGCATGAGCGGGATCACCTCGGGAGCCGCGGGCAGACTGGTGGCCTGCATGCCCCAACTGGAAACTTGCTCTTCCAGCACGCGGCGGTTGACCGAATTATCGTCAACGATGAGTACTCGGAGGCCTCGCAACTCATCCACTGCGACGGGTACCGCGTGAGGTTGAGAATCGAGGGCCAGCGGCAACCTGAACCAGAACGTCGACCCTTCTCCCAAGCGGCTCTCGACCCCGATGGCGCCGCCCATGAGCTCCACCAGTTGTTTGGAGATGGCCAAGCCCAAACCCGTCCCGCCGTGCCTTCTCGTGGCGGAGCCATCCAGTTGGCTGAACTTCTGGAACAACGCACCCAGCTTGTCCGGCGGGATCCCTTCGCCGGTGTCCCGCACGGAAATCCGAAGGTTGGCCTGATGGCCTTCCATGCCTTGGCATTCCACCGTGATCCACACGCTGCCGGCGTGCGTGAACTTCACCGCGTTGCCGACCAGGTTAGTCAGCACCTGGCGGATTCGGCCGCCATCGCCGATGAACCTCCGCGGCGCGGAAGAAGGGTATTCGACCGCGAGATCGAGATTGTGATCCTCGGCTTTGGGCGCCAGCATTTCATTTACTTCTTCGATCAACAGTTGCAGGTCAAACGGAAAGGATTCGATGTGCAACTTTCCGGCTTCGATCTTGGAGAAATCCAGAATGTCGTTGATTACTCCGAGCAGGGACTCTCCCGACCGGCGCACCGTTTCGGCGTATTCCCGCTGCTCCGCGGTAAGGCTGGTATCGAGCAGCAAACCAGTCATGCCGATTACGCCATTCATCGGCGTCCGGATCTCGTGGCTCATGTTCGCCAGGAATTGGCTCTTCAGCTCCGCCGCTTCGCGAGCCGTTTGCAAGGCGCGATCCAGTTCGTCGTTGTTGCGCTGCAACTGCTGGGAGAATGCCTTCAGCCGCTCCTCAGCTTTCTTCTTTTCCGTGATGTCCAGCAGCGCCGAACGGATCCCGACCGGCTTCCCTTGTTCATCTCGAATCAGGTTCTCGTGAACCTCCAGGAGCAGAGTCTCCCCATCGCGGCGCGTGAAGGGCCTTTCGAACGGCACGAGGCGCTCATTGCCGGTTAATTTCGCGGCCACGCGCGCCCGGCTCAACTCCCGCTGGTCCGACGCCACCACATCCCACGCCCACTTGCCGACCAATTCCTCGCGGCTGTAACCCAACAATTCGCACTCGGCGCGGTTGACGCGCCGGACGACCCCCTGGGAATCGATCTCGTGGTACGCAATCGGTGCGTCCTCGAACAGCCGCCGGAACCGCTCTTCGCTGTCGATCAGCGCCGCCGCCGCCCGCTTCCGGGCGGTCACATCCTCGAACATCACCGCGACCGCAGAGCCGCCCGAATCGGCAATCGCCCATGCGGTTGCCTCGACGTCGATCACCTTGCCGTCGAGGCGGGTCAATTTCTCCTCCAAGGGAGGCGCTGCTTCGAGCGATTCGAGTATTCGCCGGTTGCGTTCGAGAATCAGCGGGTGAAGCTCGACATCTACGAAATCGAAGATCGGTTTCCCGACGATCTCCTCTTTGCTCTCAGCTCCGAGCATCCGGAGGGCAGCCGCATTCGCATAGCGGATGCGCGCATCGCGGTGCATGATCACCGGCACGGGCGCCTCCCCGAACATCGCTTCGCACGAGTGGCACGGCGCCTCGGCGGTTCGCTGCTCCAGTTCAGCGTTCCCGCCTGAGCCTTCCGGCGATTTGGTTTGTTCCATGTTTTTCGGCGCGGAATTCTGCGTCTCTACGGAACAACAATTATAGGACCTCGACCGCCTTTACGGCCGCCCTGGCTTGGACGCAGCCTCTCCGTGCTCGACGTAGTTCTTCAACCGCGTGAATTGCTGCTTCAACATTCCGTCGGATGGAGCCGCGAATGTGTTCATTCCCCCCGCCAGGTACCCGCTCACGGTGTAGGTCACCTCCAGCCTGGAGGCGCCATCAACGGGCGAAAGTTCAATAATCAGAGTGCCGACCGCGGCGAGGGGTTGCATAGGGCCCAGCGCGCCGCTCATCACCAGCGTTTTGCCCGGCGCCACCCTCAGAACTTCCATGTGGCGCACTCCGCCCTGGTTGGCGAGCTTCTCGCAAAAACAGCCCATGGGTTTGTCCTCGATGGTGAGGTTGCGGGCGTCACCCGAAAACGTATGAGTAGAGTCCCACCAATCGCCGATATTCCGAACCAGTTTGCGGTATACATCCGCGGGCGCAGCCTGGATCGTGTAGGTCTGCTTGACGGTGAACCCGTTAGCGGACGAATCCACAACGTCGGCCCGGGTCCAGCCCGCCCCTGCCATCGCCAATCCCGCCGCCAACACCACCTTGCCTGTGATCATGGCGCACTCCTTCAACAGTCGATTGTATGCTATCGTCCCCGAGCAGCAACCCCGAGAACGTGAGGAGGATTCATCCGCGGCTCAGAATGTTGGGTGTCCAGAACCGACGCCCGAAAGTGTAATCGCCTGCTGTTTGCCCTTGGTGGCGCCTGACGCGGCCGCGTCATCCAGCGTGCTGGTGATCTGCGCTCCCGCAGGCACGAAACTCGCGTCGCGCTTCCACTGCAGCCCCGAGCCAATCTGTCTCAGAAGTTCGAGCTCTCCCAGGGCCCACAACGAGTTCCCCACCGGAAAAACCCTGGCTATGAAGGAATTGTTCTCGATCGCTACCGCGCGCCACATATTCCCACTATCTTCACTCACCAAGAGCTTATCGTCGGCCGCGATCCAGATGCGGTTGGCGCGATCGGCCGTTATCGACGTTAGCCAGGACTGGGTGCCGCTCTTGATCGCCTCCCATGTGGCCCCTCCGTCCTTGCTGCGTAGCAGTTGTCCTGAAAAACCGGCGGCAAAGCCGTTCTTCAAGTCGAAGAAACGCACCGTGGCCATCGACCATTGCGCAGCGTCGGTCTTGACGAGTTTCCAGTTCTTGCCGCCATCGGCCGTGCGCAGAATGGTCCCCGACCAACCTACGGCCCAACCGTGATCGGCATCCAGAAAGTAGATGGCCTCGATCGCCATGGTGGTGCCGCTGTTTTGCTTGTCCCAGGTGCGCCCGCCATCGCCGGAATGCAGCAGCGTGCCGTCGAACCCGCCGGTCCATGCCTGGTTGCCGAGCGTGAATATCGCCAAAAGATGTTCTTTGGTGCCGGTCGTGCGCGCCTGCCATGTTTTGCCGCCGTCGTCGGTCGCCAGGAGAGTGCCCGCGTCGCCGGTGACGAACCCGTGAATGGTGTCGCTGAAAGCAACCGCGTGCAGTGTGACGGAAGCTCCCGTGTCAAGAGCAGCCCAGGTGGCGCCGCTGTCCGTGGTAGCGTAGACCAAGCCTTGTTCGCAGAGCAGGTAGGCGGTCGAAGGCCCGGGCGCGGAAGCATCGCGCAAATAGCAGTGATCCTTGTCCGACGCGTAGACCGAAAGCGAAAGCGTTAGTGCCGCAGTCAGACAAACCAGTGTTGTTGGCTTCATGGTGTTCCCTCCGTACCGAGGTCTTTCGTCAGAGTATACGTCGGCGGTCTGCCAAATGTTACAGGCACACCTACGGCGGGAACGGCTGCAGTGGTGGCTCTTTGGAGCTAGAGCGGCCGCGCTTGAAGGCAAACCGCGCGAACTCCGCTCGCTCGGACCGATTGACAACCGGTCGCGGGTTTACAGCCTGCCCTGCGTGCTGTATCTCACCAGGCTGACCTTTGTGTAAACTACTTCGAACCCCAGGCGCTCGTAATTGCGCTGCGACGTGCTGCCGGGCAGGGTGGAAGCCGTGGCAGCATCGCAGCCGCACGCGATGGCCTCGTTGAGGCGGGCCGAGATCAGCTCGCGGTGGAACCCTTGGCGGCGAAACTCGGGAACCGTGCTGTCGGCAAACAGGGTCGCCAGTCCGCTGTGGATCGTGAGCGCGCCTCCGCCAGCCGGTTCGCCCGTCTCCGCCACGGCCAGGTAACACAGGGCGCCGGGCATCGAGAAGATGGCGCGCCCAACGTTCATCTCCTCTGTGGTCAGGTCGCCCTGTTCGAAGAAGCCCCGGCCGACGGAGTGCGACCACAGATCGCCCTCTCCGTCGATCGCGCGGCGGACCCGCGGGGTGAGAACTATTTCGGCGCCGGTCAGACGTTTGAGGAGAACATTGTTGAACTCGGCGGCGCGGTAGCCACGAGCGGCGAGAGTCTCGATCAGCCCGGGATCGGCCAAGGGGCAGAGGTCGATGGAAACCCTGGCGCCGCGGCTGCGAAAGAAGGCTTCCAGGCAGGAAATCTCCGCCGCGGTCACGGGCCCGTTCAAACCGATGCCAACGGCCTGGGTGAGCGGCGAATCTGCGCCCACGAAGATCGCGCAACCCCCGGCGACGTCGAGCACGTCCGCGCCGTCAGGCGACGCGCAGCATCCGCGCGCGTTGGCGGCTTCGGCCGCTTCCAGACGGCGGGCCAGGGCCGCATCGGCAAAGTGCGTTGCATCCGTGGATCGCACTTGTCTCATCATATAGGTATGGCCACGGAAACGTTGCACCTGACGGTCAGGGGTATGACCTGCGCGCACTGCGCGCGCAGCGTGGAGCGCAAGCTGGCCGGAACCAAGGGCGTGTCCAAAGCCGTTGTGGACCTCGATGGCGCCAGCGCCACGGTGGAGTACGACGCGGCGGTGGTGCAGCCGCCCGTTCTGGCCGATGCCGTGCGCCAGCTCGGCTACGAAGTGCCCGCATGAAGACGGAGGCTCCGGAGCGCGTCGATCTTCCGGTCTCAGGCATGACCTGCGCGGCGTGCGCGCGCACCATCGAGCGCACGCTCACGGCCACGGCGGGAGTGGCACGCGCCAACGTCAACCTGGCGACCAACATCGCCACAGTGGAATTCGACCCCGGCGTTGCCAGCACGCGCGATTTCATCAGCGCCATCGAGGACCTGGGCTACGGAGTGCCGCAGACCGAGCCGCCAGTGGATGCCAGCGAAAAGCTCTACCGAAGGCGCCTGATTGTCGCCCTTATCTTCGCCGCGCCGGCGATGTACCTGGGGATGGCGCACTCCGCCCCGTGGGTGCAACTTGCTCTCGCCCTGCCCGTGATGTTCTATGCGGGCGCGCCGTTTTACTCGGCGGCGTGGAGCGCTCTACTCCACCGCACGGCTAATATGAACTCGCTCATCTCGCTGGGGACGGGCGCGGCCTTCCTTTACTCCTTGTACGAAACCGTGCGGGGCGGCCACATGGTGTACTACGAAGCTGCTACGGCGATTGTGGCGTTGATCCTGCTCGGCCGCACACTGGAAGGGCGTGCGCGGCAGCGCGCCTCCGCGGCTATCCGCCGTTTGATGGATCTTCAGCCGCCTACCGCTCGCGTGATGCGAAACGGCGTGGAGGTGGAGTCGCCGGTAGTCGACGTGCGCGTCGGGGACACGGTGGTGGTGCGGCCGGGCGAGCGCATCCCCGTTGATGGCGCCGTGCTCGATGGCGAATCGGCGGTGGACGAATCCATGCTCACCGGGGAAAGCCTGCCGGTGGACAAGCACCCCGGCGCGGCCGTGTTTGCGGGCACGATCAACCGCTCCGGCGGATTCCGCTACCAGGCGCGCAAGGTGGGGCGTAGCACGGTCTTGCAGCAGATGATCGAGATGGTGAAGCAGGCGCAGGGTTCGCGCGCGCCGGTGGCGCGGTTGGCCGACGTGGTCAGCGGCTATTTCACGATGGCGGTGCTGGCAGCGGCGCTGCTTACGTTCGGTATCTGGCTTTTCTTCGCGCCGTTCGCGACGGCGATGGTGAATGCGGTCGCAGTCCTGATTATCGCCTGCCCGTGCGCGCTTGGGCTGGCTACCCCCACCGCGATTATGGTGGGGACGGGGCGGGGCGCCGAACGCGGCATTCTGATCAAGAGCGGGGAAGCGCTGGAGATGGCCCACAAGATCGATACCATCGTGCTGGACAAGACCGGCACGGTCACGCGCGGCAAACCGCAAGTGGTGCGCGTGGTTCCGGCGGACGGCTTCACGGAGAGCGAGTTGCTGCGCCTGGCCGCATCGGCGGAGCGCTATTCCGAGCACCCGCTGGGCAAAGCCATTGTAGATGCTGCCCGCGAGCGCCGCATCGCGTTGGAAAAGATCGTGGACTTCTCCGCGCTGGCCGGCCATGGGGTGCGGGCGCGCATCGGCGAGCGCGAAGTGAATGTGACCAAACCCGGTGCGACGGTGACCGTGGACGGGGTCATGGCGGGTGCGATCGAGATCGCCGACACGATCCGCCCGGAGGCCGCCGAAGCGGTGAGCCGGTTGCGCGCCATGGGGCTGGATGTGTGGATGATCACAGGCGACAACCGCGCTGCCGCCGAGGCTGTCGCGCGCGAAGCGGGCATCGACCGCGTCTTGGCGGAGGTGCTTCCCGAGCAGAAGGTGGCCGAGGTGAAGCGGATGCAATCCGCGGGTAAACGCGTGGCCATGGCGGGCGACGGCATCAACGACGCACCGGCGCTGGCGCAAGCGGATTTGGGGCTGGCAATGGGGTCGGGCACCGGCGCGGCGATGGAGGCCGGCGGAATCACGCTGCTGCGCGACAATCTGAACGGCGTGCCGGACGCGATCGAGCTTTCGCGGCGCACCATGCGGATCATCCGGCAGAACCTCTTCTGGGCGTTCGCCTATAACACGCTCGGGATCCCGATTGCCGCGCTGGGGCTGCTATCGCCGATGGTGGCATCGGCGGCGATGGCGGCTTCCAGCGTGACGGTGGTGAGCAACAGCTTGCGGTTGCGGTGAGCGGCGCGCGGTCTGGACCTTGCGGACAAGCCCGGAGGCTTATCCCACCAGGCCCAGGAACTTCGGGTCGTAACCTGGGAACACGCCTTTCAGGGTCGGGTTGCCCATGTGGCGGGATACCAACTCGCCCAGCACGTCGCGGAAATCGGTGGTGAGAGCCAGGTCGCGGCCTTCGTAGAGCTGTTCCTTTTCCAAGCCGGGCCACTTGCCGTACACCTTTCCGCCCTTCACTCCGCCGCCCATCACGAACATGCAGTTGGCGTGGCCGTGATCAGTGCCGCGATTGCCGTTTTCATGCGCGGTGCGGCCGAATTCCGACATGGTCACCAGGGCCACGTCGGCCATGCGGTCGCCCATGTCGGTCCAGAAAGCGCTCAGTGCCTGGCCGTAAGTGTGCAGAAGGTTGGCGAGCTGGCCTTCCGACGCCTTCTGGCCGACCTCGTTGACGTGGTGATCCCAGCCACCGACATCGGCGAACGCCATCTCCACTCCCACGTCGGACTTGATCAACTGTGCAATCTGCCGGAGGCTTTCGCCCAACGGCGCGCGCGGATAGTCCGCGCCTGCCGGCGTATAGGTCTGGCTCTGGATGGATTGCAGCATGGACATGGCTTCGAAGGTCTCGCGCGCGGTGGCCTGCAAGACCGGATCCTTGGCAGCCAGGTACATCTGGCGATATTCGGATGCGGCTTGAGCGTCGCGCACCTGGAACGCGGTGAGACTCTGCATGGCGATGGCGTCCTGGCTGCCCCGCATGGCTCGCGGCAGGACCGGCCCAAACGCCACGGCGCGCAGCGGCGAAAGCCTGCCCGGCTCTTTGGGGAGCGCGCGGTTCATCCAGCCGCTGTCGGTGGCCTTCGTGCCCGGCGTGCCGGATTCCATGTAGTCCTGCGCGTCGAAGTGCGAGCGAGTCGGGTCGGGCGATCCCACGGCATCAACGATCGCCAGATGGCCGTGGTCGAACAGAGGCTTGAGCGGCGCGAGCGAGGGATGCAATCCAAAGAAGCCGTCCAGATCGATGGCCGCATCGGCGCTGCCAGCTGCGGGGCGGGGAATCGAGATGGTGGGCCGCAAGGTGTAGTAAGCCTTTTCGCCATGGGGGACGACGACGTTCAGTCCGTCGGCGGCGCCGCGCTGGAAGATGGCCACGAGGATTTTCTTGCGCGGCGACGGCGCATCCTTGGCGTAGAGAGCGCGCTTGAGCCAGAGCGGGGCGGTGCCGGCGCCGACCATGGCCAGGGCGGAATTGCGGAGAAAAATGCGGCGGTTGATCATAAAAACCTCTTTAGCCGCGAATGAACGCGAATGAACGCGAATACAAGACCATGCCTTTCAATTTGCGTTTATTTACGTTCATTCGCGGCCTAATCTTCTCTCGCTAGTGCTTTTGAAACTCCGGTGAGCCTAGCGCGCCCTCCGAGAGCTGATCTTTCTTGTCGACCATGACGCCGGGCACTTTGTTGCCGGCGAGCTGCAAGGCAAAATTCATACGCGCCATCAAGCCCGCCGAGTTCATCCACTCCTTGCTCGAGTTCGAGTAGCCGGTCGGCTCCTGCTTGCGATAGAGTGGCTCGCCCAACTGCGCCACCTGGTTGACCAGGGCGGCCGCGAAATCCACGTTGCCGTTCGAAGCGCGCACGGCGCTGACCACTAGATCGAGCGGCGACTTCATCTTCGAACGATACGCGCCCTCCGACCAGAATTCCTTCGAAGCCAGCATGGTCTCGATCACGGCGCGGATGTCGCCATCGGTCTTGAGGAACGTCTGCGCCATGCGCTCTACCAGCGAAGCCGGCGGATCATCGGCGACGAAGCGCTGCGCGAGCTTTCGCGAGATGAAGTGCGCAGTGGAAACGTGACGCGCGAGGATATCCAGCACCTTTTCCCCGTCCGCCATGCCGCCGCCGGCGGGAATAGCCACGCCCAGTACGGTCTTCTCGCCGCTGTCGTGCAGGCGGGGCGCGAACAGGAAAGTGCCTTGGCGCTGCGGCTGGTTGATGGTCCAGCCCGTAAAGCAGCGCGCCACTTCCGTGACATCTTTCTGGGTGTAGCCGCCGTCCACCCCGAGCGTGTGCAGTTCCAGCAGTTCGCGGCCATAGTTCTCATTCAAGCCGCGGCGCTGCGCGTTGGGGCCGCGCGGCAGCGTGATGTCAGTTCCCACCGACTGCCAGTTATCCAGGTAGAACAGCATCGCCGGACTCTTGGCGGTCGCTTCCAACAGGTCGCGAAACTTGCCCAAAACGTGCGGGCGAATGGCCTCGCGCTCGTATTCGGTGAGGAGGTAGTGGTCCGCTCCTTTGTCGAGAAACACGTTGAAGTGGTTGAACCAGAAATCGGCCAGCACTTCGCTCAACTGCCGCTCGCCGTAAACAGCGCGGAGCACCTTGCTCTCCATGAGGTCGCGCGCTACTACCTGGGCCGGACCGGCGGTCAATTCAATCTTGCGTCGCAGATCCGGCGGCGCCGCCACGAAGAGCACCTGCCGGATTCCGGCGGGCAGCGCGGCGATCACGTCGTCCTGCTTGGCGGCGGGCAGCGCTTGAAAGGCGGCCATTCGCTCCTGGGGCGTTCCGCTGCGCAGCGAACGGATTTCCTGGGGTGTCAGCACGTCGGCGAGCGCCTGCGGGCTCGGAGCGCCGGGAGGCAACTGCGGATCATCGCCCAGGCGTTTTTCCTGGCGCGCTGCGATCTTTTGGATGACCAGCCGGCGGTCGGGATCGGTGGGGAACGGGATCAGCCCCGCCACCATCTGGCGCACGATTTGCGGCGCTGGATAGTTGCGCACCAGGTCCGCACTGGTCATGGTGAGGCTGTCGAGGGGCTTCAACTTTTCGAGCAGAACCGGATTCTCGGCGATGCGCTCGGGTTGCAGTTGGAGGTCGATCCACGTCTTGAGACCGAGGGCTTGCACGCGCTCGACATCGCCGGGACGGGGTCCGAAGGTTAGCCGGTTCAACGCCTGAATCACCCGCTCGTTTTTCGGAATCTGTTTGGAGAAATCAGGAGCGGCGATCTTCTTGGCGTAAACGGCGATTCCAGGGAATGCAGCCAAACCTGAGACGCACGCTATACCCAGTAGCGACGGACGACGCATCTCTTGCCCTCTGCTCTATTAAACTCCATTCCTGGCAGTAAGTTGCGGTGGGCCGGCAAATCCAGGCAAAGGCGCCGGCAAAATGCCGTAGAGTGAAAGGCATGGGGACTCACGAAATCGCAACGCTGGGCGGCGGGTGTTTCTGGTGCCTGGAGGCCGTGTACGACGAACTGGCTGGGGTAGTGTCGGTGGAATCCGGCTACATGGGAGGCCATGTCGCCAACCCTGACTATCGTGCCGTCTGCACGGGCAAGACCGGTCACGTGGAAGTGGTGCAGGTGACCTTCGACCCGGCCGTGACCACCTACCGGGAAATCCTGGAGGTATTCTTCGCGATCCACGACCCGACTTCGCGCGACCGCCAGGGCAACGATATAGGCCAGCAATACCGTTCGGTGATCTTCTATCACCATGAGGCGCAGCGGAAGACCGCTGAAGACGTGATCCGCGAGTTGAACGCGGAAGAAATCTTTCCGCGGCCGATCGTGACGGAAGTGCGCGCGGCGACCGCGTTCTACGTGGCCGAGGACTATCATCAGGAGTACTTCCGCAACAATCCCGAGCAGCCGTACTGCGCGGCGGTGGTCTCGCCGAAGGTCGGGAAGTTCCGCCAGAGATTCAAAGCCAAGCTGCGTAGTCGGGCGAGCGGGCATTCGGGGTGAGGGTTGGTACGTAAGGGCTACCCTTGGCGTTTGCGAAATGCCACTACGGCCAGCGGCGGCAGGGTCACGGAGATGCTGTAAGGCCGGTTGTGCCGGGGCACTGGCCGCGAGGAGACCATACCGCCGTTGCCGACGTTGGAGCCCCCGAACATATCGGCATCGGTGTTGAACACCTCTTCGTAAGTTCCCGCTTCCGGCACGCCGAACATGTAGGCATGGCGCGTCACCGGCGTAAAATTGCAGCAGAACAGCAGGAAGTCGGCGGGGTCTTCGGCGCGGCGCAGGAAAGCGATGATGGAGCTCTCCGCATCGTGGAAATCCACCCACTCGAAACCACGGTAGTGAAAGTCCACCTGGTAGAGCGCGGGGCTGGAGCGGTATAGCCGGTTCAACTCGCGCACCAGCGTTTGGAGTTTGCGATGGAACTCGAACTCCAACAGCTCCCAGCGCACGCCGGTGTTGTAGTTCCACTCCTCACGCTGTCCAATCTCCTGTCCCATGAAGAGCAATTTCTTGCCGGGATGCGCCCACATGTACGCCAGGAACGCGCGCGCGTTGGCGAACCGGCGCCATTCGTCGCCGGGCATTTTGTTCAGCAGCGAACCCTTGCCGTGCACCACTTCGTCATGTGAGATGGGGAGCAGGAAGTTCTCGGTGAAAGCGTACAGCAGGCTGAAAGTGATAGCGTGCTGGTGGTACTTGCGGTAGACCGGGTCGTAGCGGAAGTACTCCAGCATGTCGTGCATCCATCCCATGTTCCACTTCATGGTGAAACCTAGGCCGTTGAGATACACCGGCTTGGAGACGCCCGGGAACGCGGTCGATTCCTCGGCCACGGTGAAAGCGCCCGGCACGGTGTGGGCGAGCTCGTTAAAGCGGCGCAGGAAGTCGATAGCTTCCAGGTTTTCATTGCCGCCGTACTGGTTAGGGATCCACTCGCCAGACCGGCGCGAGTAGTCGAGGTAGATCATGGAAGCGACGGCGTCGACGCGGAGCGCGTCGATATGGTACTGCTTGAGCCAAAACAGCGCGTTGGAAAGCAGGAAGGCCCGCACTTCGTTGCGGCCGTAATTGAAGACCATGGTGCCCCAGTCGCGCTGCTCGCCCTGGCGCGGGTCGGCGTGTTCGTAGAGCGCGGTGCCGTCGAAGAAGGCGAGGCCGTGGGCATCCTTGGGGAAATGCGCCGGCACCCAGTCGACAAGGACGCCGATGCCCGCCTGGTGGCAGAGATCGACGAAGTACTGGAAATCTTCGGGGGTGCCGAAACGCGAGGTGGGCGCGAAGTAGCCGATCACCTGGTAGCCCCACGAACCCGAGAACGGGTATTCCATGACGGGCAGAAGCTCGATGTGGGTGTAGCCCATCTGCTTGACGTACTCGACCAACTTGACGGCGAGCTCGCGGTAGGTGAGCTTCTGCCCCTGCGGGCCGCGCAGCCAGGACTCGAGGTGCACCTCGTAGATGGTGACGGGCGATTTGAGCCAGTCGGTCTTGGCGCGCGTCTCCATCCAGGCCGCATCGTTCCATTGGTATTTGGCGGGGTCCCACACCAGCGACGCGGATTTCGGCGGCGTTTCGCAATAAAAGGCGTACGGGTCGGCTTTGAGCTGCTGATAGCCGGCGAAACGCGACCGCACATTGTACTTGTATGCGGCGCCTTCACGCAGGCCGGGAATGAAAAGTTCCCAGACGCCGCCGTTCCGCCGCCGCATGGGGTGGCGCCGGATGTCCCAATCGTTGAATTCACCCACCACCGTGACGCATTCGGCGTTGGGCGCCCAGACGGCGAAGCGGACGCCGCTCGCGCCATCGGCCTCGGCGACGTGAGAGCCGAGCATTCGCCAGGCTTCGTGGAGCGTGCCTTCCGTGTGCAGGTAGAGATCGGAATCCGAGATCTGCGGGCTGAAGCGGTAGGGGTCGTCGATTGCGACTTCGCCGCCGTCCCAGAGCCGCGCACAAATGCGGTAAGACTTTTGATCGCCGTTCAGCAAGGCGCAAAAGAAGCCTTCAAGATGGCGTTTGGCCATGGGGATTCGCTGACCGTCAACCACCACCTCCGCGGATTCCGCCTGTGGGAGGAAAGCACGAACCTCCCAACGCGCCTGCCCGCCTTTCTTGCGGACGCTGTGCGGGCCGAGGATGCGGAAGGCATCGCCGTGATAGCCTCCGACGATCGCCTCGATCTCTGCAACTGTCATGGGAGTCTAATAGACAAGTATGGACGATTTCCTGCTGGAAATGCCCAAAGCAGAGTTGCATCTTCACCTGGAAGGCTCGGTCGAGCCCGAGACGCTGCACGAGCTCGACCCGTCCACGCCAGTCGAAGCATTCCGCGAGCTGTATCGCTACTCCGACTTCGATGCTTTCCTGAAGGCGTTCGCGGAGGTCGGCAAGCGCCTCCGCACGCCCGACGACTCCGCGCTCGTCACTCGCCGCCTGCTGGAGCGGCTTGCCGCGCAGAACGTCCGGTATGCGGAGATCATCCTCGCCGCAGGCGTAGTGCTTTGGAAGGGCCAGGACTTCGGGCCGATTTTTGACGCCGTGCGGGGGGCGGCGCAAGGTTCGTCAGTAGAAGTGCGCTGGATCCTGGATGCCGTGCGGCAGTTCGGCGTCGAACATGCGATGGCCGTGGCCAGGCTCGCAGCGGAACGGGTAGATCAGGGAGTCGTGGCGTTCGGCATCGGGGGGAGTGAGGAACGCGGTCCGGCCGAATGGTTCACGGAGGTGTTCGCGTTTGCCAAAGCCGCGGGCCTCCGCCTCACCGCTCACGCCGGCGAAACAGCAGGCCCTGAATCGGTGTGGGCTGCATTGAAGCTGGGAGCCGAGCGGATCGGGCATGGCATCGCTGCGGTGCGCGATGCTGCGTTAGTGCGCCACCTCCGCGATTGCGGCATCCCTCTCGAGATCTGCATCACAAGCAACCTCGTGACGGGCGTAGTGAAACGCTTGAAGGATCACCCTGTTCGCCGCCTATTCGACGCCGGTGTGCCCATCATTCTGAATACGGACGACCCGGCTATGTTCGGCTGCACGCTGCTAGGCGAGTACCGGCTGGCGGCGAAGGAATTTGGTTTCAGCGAGGAGGAGTTGAGGGGAGTGGCGGAGAACGGGTTTCGATATGCATTTGGGTAGTCATGATATGATATCTATGAGAGATATCAATGAAGAGTATCACCTTGAAGTTACCAGATGAGCTCCTCCATGAGAGTGGACAATTGGCGGACCGTCTCCAGGTTTCGCGCGCCCAGTACATCCGGATTGCAGTCTGCCGCATGAATCGAAAGATGGCTGCCAGGCTACGCGACGAGAGGCTTGCCGAGGTCTCCAGACGGGTGCGTGATGAGAGCATGAAGGTAAACGCAGAGTTCGCTGCCATCGAGCACGATCCGGATGTTTGAGCGCGGCGAGGTCTGGCTTGCGGATCTGAACCCGCCGTATGGAACGGAACCCGGCAAGACACGACCGGTCCTGATCATTCAGTCGCGAGCACTCCTTCATGCGGGACATCCTTCCACGTGTGTGATTCCGCTGACTACGAAGTTGGTGCAGGATGCGGAACCGCTGCGGATCCGCATTCCGGCCGGCGGCCGGCTCCAGTATGAATCCGACCTGCTGATGGACCAGATTCGAGCCATCGACAACCGGCGACTGATAAGCGGGCCTCTTCTCAGGCTGCCTCCCGACGTGATCAGGCGCGTTGAGCAGGCGTTGATGGCAATAATCGGGATAGAGGCCTGAGCGGCTGACAACTTGCCTGGCGCTCACTCAAAGATCTCATCGACCGCTAGCTCGCCTGCGCCAAATGAGGAAAGGGGAATGGCCTTGCCCGGGCCGTAGACCACGGCGGCGCCTTCGCGGCGGATTACCGATACCGATTTCGCCTCTGGGTCCACAATCCAGCATTCGGCGGCGCCGTTAGCGAGGCACAGCGCCACCAACTCCTGCAACTGCCGCTGAGTGTTGGACGGCGATTTGACCTCGATCACCAGATCCGGCGCGCCGCGCAGATTGTCGTCGAGGTCCACTGCTTCCCATCGCGCCCGGGAAACTGCGGCCACATCCGCGGCACGTAGTTCGAACTCCGCCACCGGGCGGTAAGGGTACTCGATCCGCACAACGCCGAAACCGGCCAGCTTTGGCGCCAACAACGTCAGAAGACGGTGTTGTAGTTCTGCGTGACGCGCTCGCGGTCGGGTCATCGCCACCACCTCGCCGTGATGCAGTTCATAGACGAACTCTCCGCCCTCTGGCAATTGTCGGAATTGCGCGACTGTGATCAGGTCTGGCAGCGCCGCCATACGGTGTTCCGTCCTGATTGTCATTTTACCTGCAAATCGCCGACTGCCATTCCTGCGGCGTTCAAGTGCGGGCCGCTATTCTAAAGCAGAAGGAGTTCAGCGTGAACCGAGGGCACACCCTTGCAGTTCTACTGCCTCTCGCGGCTGCGGTTCTCTGCGCACAGGAGAACCGGCCGCCGAGCCAGTTTCAGGTGAAGTTCGATACGGCGGGTATCACCAGCCTCAAGTACGCCAACGATAAATACGATACCGATTACATCGCGCAGGACGAACTCTTGGGCCACGTGCGCGCCAGGTACAAGATGGGCGAGAGCGAGTGGCGGCAGTTCAGCACCGCGGACCCGAAGAATAAGGTGCAGCCCGTGCGCGGCGCACCGCCACGGCGGGGAATCGAACACGCCGTGATCTACAATCCGCAGGACTGGCGGCGCAATGAATACTTTGCCGACCTGGAGCTGACGGAGCGCTTTCACGTGGAGGCCGACGCGGCTTACTGGACGATCTTCTTCCGCAATCCGACGCACAAGCCCATTGTGCTCGGCGATGTTTTTCTGCCGCTGCCGTTCAATACCAGCAAGCGCTGGGACAAGACCATCTCATATGAGGAGCGCGTGCAGCAGCACCAATTCATCTCGGGACACGGCTCATTCGTGTATTGGATGCGGCCGAACGGCGAAGGGCCGTACCTGGTGATGACGCCGGTGGCGACCTGCCCGCTGTTCGAGCCCACCCGCAGCGAGATGAACTTCGCGCCGGCCAAGCTGGAATACGCGGAACGCGGCGGCGTGTACATTCTCTCCGCGGCCCGGGCGGAGGAAGACAAGGCGCGCGGAGGTAACTGGCGCCAGCCGCAAACCAGCGTCACGCTGGCGCCCACCAACTCGCAGCGCGACGGCATAACCTGGGCGTTCAAATTCCGCTGGGCGAAGGACTACCAGGGCGTCCGCGATGTTCTGTATGACGAGGGCCTGCTGGATGTGAACGTGGCGCCGGGGATGACGGTGCCCGTGGGCCAGGCGGCGGACGTCGCGATCCGCTCGAAGAGCCCGATTCAGCAGGTGGAGGCGGAATTTCCGGAACAAACGCAGTTGGAGAACGTCGGAGAGAAGCCCAAAGACACGCATCTGTACAAGGTCACGTTTCACAAACTGGGCGAGAACAAGCTGACCGTGCATTTCGGAAAGAATCAGTACTCGGTGCTGGAGTTCTTTGTCACCGAGCCGCTGGCGACGCTGATCAAGAAGCGCGCGGCATTCCTGGTTTCACACCAGCAGCACCGCGATCCCTCGAAGTGGTACAACGGCCTGTTTTCCGAATGGGACATGCTCAAAAAGGTGCTGCGCAGTCCGGACGACAAGGACGGCCTGGCGGACTACATCCTGGCCAGCGACGACCCGGCCCTGTGCAAGGCGCCGTATGTCGCCGCCAAAAACGTGGATTACCCGGACGCCAGGGAAATTGAGGCGGTCGAGTACTACTTGAAGAACTTCGTCTGGGGCAAGCTGCAGATGACGGACCAGGAGAAGTATCCCTACGCGGTCTACGGCATCGACAACTGGAAGATGAACCGCGAGAGCAAGCCCGGCGACCGCTACGGATGGGTGGATCACGTGTGGCGCACGTACGACTATCCGCACATGGTGTACCTGTACTGGAACATGTACCAGATCGCCAAATACTATCCGGAGCTGGTCCACTACCTCGACAAGAACGGCTACCTGGAGCGGGCGTTCGGAACGGCGCGCGCATACTACACCTATCCGTGGCAGGTCGCGCACTGGTCGGCTTACGAGCTGGGCAATTACAACGAGCTGGTGATTGCCGACGTGATCGATGAACTCTACGCGGTGGGATGGAAGGAAAAGGCCGACTTGTTGCGTAAAGACTGGGAAGGCAAGATCGAGTACTTCGTCAACGATCAGCCCGACCTGTTCTATTCGGAGTTTCCCTTCGATCCGACAGCGTTCGAATCCACCGGTGCCTTCGCGCACTACGCGCTGGAGCAGCTGCAGAAGCCGTCGATGACGCTAAAGGTGACGGCGCCCGATGTGGACCGCTACGTACAGGAGCAACTGGCCAGCAATATCGCGACGCGCGGGTGGCTGGAGCCGAACTATTGGCAGATCGGCGTGGAAGGCAACATGCGGTACATGTCGCAGATGGGAGGCTGGTCGATTCTGGACTACGCGCTGTACTACGCCAAGGATCCGTATCCGTATCTGAGGTTGGGGTATGCGTCATATCTGAGCTCCTGGGCGCTTATGAACACCGGCTCGGCGGAGACCAACTACGGATTCTGGTACCCGGGAAAGGAAAACGACGGTGGCGCGGGCAGCGCATTTGTGCCGCAGGCGTATGGCGGAAACTGGTTCGGGAAGCAACAGCGGCGCGGAGCGTGGCAGTACAGCGGCGAGATCGACCTGGGATTTGGCGGCGCGCTGCGCACCGCCGCGACCATCGTAGCGGCCGACCCGATCCTCGGACCGGTAGCTTACGGCGGGCAGCTAAAGAGGTCAGGAACGCAGTCCGAAGTGGTGCCGCAGGACGGATTGCAGCGCAGATTCCATGTGATCCGCGGGAAGCAGCGGTTTCATCTGCTGCTGAATCGCGACGGGTTCGTGACCGGCCAGGCGGTGCGCTTCGACGACGGGCTCAGCGAGATCTCGTTTGCGCTGGAGAACCGTGCGCCGGCAGGGGAACACGAAACCGAGATGGCGTTGAGCGGGTTGCCGGCGGGTTCGTACTCGGTTTCAGTGGATGAGGCGGTTGTGCAAAAGGTGGCGGGTGGAGGCGCGTGGCAGAGGGTGACACTGAAGATTGGATCGAAGAAGGCTGTACGGGTGGTGGTCAAAAGGGTGAGCTAGGCCTCAAGCCCGAAACCACAGGGGCGACCGGGCCCGAAGACGGACGACACATGACGATCACCCGTCCCACCAATTCGAGTAGCTTAGCTGGCTTTCAGGAGACACATGCGCCTAGCCGCGCGGCGGGCCTTAAGGCGCTCATTGGCTTTCTTCTGCTTTTCGGCGGAAACCACTGTCTGACATGCGTCGCAACGCTTCCGGATCCGGGATCGTGTGACGAATTCCGCACCGCAACGCCGGCACTGTTTCGTCATCGTCTCCTCAAGCGGGAGAATCCCCGGTTTCTTGGGTAGCAGATGAGAGTAATGGAAATCGCAATGATTCACGTCAGGCACCTCGCGTGTGTGGGTGACCACTCAGTTCCAGGCTCAAGCTCCCCATGTTGGGTGATATGGCGCATAGGTAATTCCCCGTGCTGGAAAGACCGACACCCAGGGGTCAAGCAGCCTCCTTTGACATCATCCGGAACGTGCTCCGCATGTTGCTCAGCGACAAGGACTTCCACGGTTTCGGCAATTCCCGGGAGTTCCTCATCAACCAACTCGGTCCAGAAACTGTCATGGCTCTCACGTTATAACTGCACGCCACCGGCCGAAACTCAGGCGGCGCTCGGGGAAGCCGGGCGGTACGGCTCGGTGGCGCCCAGCAGTTCCCATCTCAGATGATTCACATAGAAAACGAGAAGCGGGTCCGGAAATGTGCCCCGGAACTGGTCGTACACCCGGTCTTCCCAACCTTCTGTAAAGAACGGTTTCGGGTCCATGTCTTTGGCAAAAAAACCATTCTCGTGCGGCACTCCCAGGAAATCCAGAACGGCGGTGATCATCTCCAGGTGTGAAACCAGGATCGCCTGCGCGAGATCCTTCCCGAATTCCTCCTCGCGCTCGGAGATGCGCGCCCAGAACCGGGGGACGGACTTGCGGAGCAGCTCGGTGTTGACCTTGTGCAGATGCGCGCGCACTTTGAAGCCTTCGTACATCTGGTAGGTTTTCAACTTTCCGATCGAGATGCCGCGCACGAGTTGTCCGAACGCATCCTGGCCCAAGCCAAGAAAGACGTCTGAAATCTGCATACAAGTTGTAAGGGTATCACGCCCGGAACCGTCTGCGGAGGAGGGGGTCCGGATATCCTGGGGCTCAATCCCCGAGGAATTTGCCGATGGGCCGCAGTTCCTTCACGTTGTCACAGACGGCCTTCAATCCCGCGGTGAGCGGAATGGCCAGCAGCAGGCCAGGGGCGTCCCACAGGAATCCCCAGAGCATCAGCGAGAAGGTCACCACCAGCGGATTGAGATGCACGCGCGAACCCACGAGCTTGGGATAGAGAAGGTTCAGGGCGAACAGGTGCAGCAGGGACACCGAAACCACCACGAGCGCGTACACCGTAACGGCATTCGGCGAAAGAGCCGCGAACAGCGGCGGAATGAGGGCCAGCGGCAGTCCGATATACGGCACCAGGCTCATCAGCCCGCTCAAGGGCCCGACCAGCAGCGGATACGGAAGGCCGATCTTCCAGAACATAAGGGAGCTCAGCATGGCCAACAACAGTCCCAGCAGAAAGTTGCCAACCACAAACGCACGGACCATTTCGGCGATGCCCTGCAGGCTGCGCGCGGCCACAACGCGGGCTTCTCCTTGAAAGAGCTGCAAGAAGCTGCGGTTGATGTGGTCGCGCCAGCTCAGCATGAAGTACACCAGGAAAGGCACGAACGAGGCCATCAGCAGAATTTGGTAAAACGAGCTCAGACGCGCCGTGATGTAGTCCTCGATGGGCGATCGCTGCGGCTGCGTGGCAGTTCCTGACGGCGGCGCCACGGGTGCGGGAGCCTGCGCCTTGGAGCTTCTGCTCTTCTTGGCGGCCAGCTTCTGCCGCTCTTCTTCTTCCTGGCGCTGGCGCGTCGGAACCAGCATCTTGAACGTCTGCGCTTCCAGGTTCTGGAGCCGCTGCTGGACGCCATCCACGATGTCGGCGATGGTCTGGCCGTACCTGGGCAGGTCTGCGTACAGGTTCGTGAGCTGCGAGTAGGCTCCCATCGCAATGACATAAAGGAAAAGCAGAGCCATGGTGCAGACCACGAAGCTGGCCACACTCCGGGGCAGGCGCAGGCGCATCAGCAGGCCTACAAACGGTTCCAATATGAACGCAATGGTCACCGCCGCCATGGCGGTGATGAAGAAGACTCGTCCGAAGTATAGAATGGCGATGATGACGCCCATCGCCACGATGGGCATCGCGAGGTGCCGCACTTCCTGCACGGCCTTGGTTGTGCTGCTGGCAGGCTTGGTGATGGGCACCACGGCGCTACTCGGACCCTTGCCTCGAATGTATCACGCTGGCGTCTATAATGAAATTGAATTGATCCGCGCGCCATCCCGCATTCTGGCTCTCGATCTGGGCAAGAGACGCATCGGCCTCGCCATCAGCGATCCACTCGGCATCACGGCGCAAGGACTGCCCAACCTGGTGCGGACCAACAAGCGCGGCGACCTCGCGGCACTGGCTCATCTGATTCGCGATCACGAGGTCGGGCTGGTGCTGATGGGCAACCCGATCCAGATGCGCGGCGCTGAGGGACGGCAATCCGCCTGGGTGCGCGAGTTCGCGGAAGCCGTCGAAAAGCGGACCGGGCTCCCGGTGAAGCTGTGGGACGAGCGGCTCACCAGCGTGGAGGCCGGGCGGGTGCTCCGATCGAGCGGCATCAGCATTGAAAAGCGCGCGGCCGCCGTGGATCGGCTTTCCGCGGTGATTCTGTTGCAGAGTTACCTCGACGCCATCCCGGCTTTGGAGCCGCAGCCGTGAGGGTCGTTCGCTTCGTGGTTGTGTTTGTCGTCCTCACCGCTCTGGTCAGCGGCTTCCTGTTCTACCGCACGATGAGTCCCTACCAGGGCTTCAGCGGTGTGACCTACGTGGACTTGCCTCGCGGCACTTCGAGTGGCGGAATGGGAACGCTTCTGGCCAAAGCCGGAGTGATCCGCAGCCGCTTCGATTTCGTGCTGGCGCGGGTGGCCAATCGCGGACGGGTATTGCAGGCCGGCGAGTACCGGTTCGACCAGCCGGCGTCGGCCATGGATGTTTTCCGGCGCATCGCACGCGGCGACATCTACTACGAAGAACTGATAGTGCCGGAAGGCAAGAACATATTCGACATCGGCGCCGCTGCCCAACAGCTTGGGCTGTTCAAAGCCGGCGAGTTCGTCGCGGCAGCCGCGGACCCCACCATGATCCGCGATCTCGATCCGCAGGCGCCCAACCTGGAAGGCTACTTGTTCCCGGACACGTACCGGCTCAGCCGTCATACAACGCCGGAGAAGCTGTGCCGCATCATGACCGACAAGTTCCGCGAAGCGTGGGGCGATTTGCACGCCGAAGCGGGCGTGCATGACACGGTGACGCTGGCTTCCCTGGTCGAGAAAGAGAGCAAGGTCGCCGAAGATCGCCCGCGGATTGCGGGCGTTTTCGAGAACCGGCTGCGGATTGGCATGAAGCTGGAGTGCGATCCGACGACTATCTACGCCGCGCTGTTGGCGGGCCAGTACCGGGGCACGATTTATCGCTCCGACCTGGATCGCAATCATCCTTACAACACCTATAGCCACGCCGGCCTGCCGCCCGGGCCCATCGCCAATCCGGGGATCGAATCCATCGAGGCGGTGCTGCACCCGGCTACCTTTAACGCCCTTTACTTCGTCCTGCGGCCCGACGGCTCAGGCGAGCACGAGTTCTCCAGCAACGTCGCAGCGCACGAGCTTGCCGTCGAGAAGTACCGCCGTGGATTCCATAACCAGAAGGCCCGTTAAGCGGCGACTGCGCGAGTACCTGGCCGAGGCGCAGCCTTCCGCCATCACCGAAAGCGTTTGGAAAGACCTGTCGGCGCGTCTCGCACCGGTTTCCGAGAGTTACCTGCGCGAGTTGCTGCGCGACACCGGCTTGCCGTTCGAGCAGCCGTACGCCGGCATTCGGCAGCACACCTTCGAGGAACTGGAGCAGTCGCTGGTCGAGATGCTCGCGGTGTACGTTGAGGCGATGGCCGCAGGCGACCGCGAGCGCGCCCGCTACTGCCGTCGACAAGTGATCGGCGCCAAGGAGCGCGCGCGGTTCGCCGCGAGCCACCGCCGGACGGCGCCCGAGAAGAAAGCACAGAAGGAAGAGATGGCGCAGTGGATGCTGGTCTGGCTGGAGAATCCGGAGGTTTTCCCCGTTTGGGTGGAGGCGCGGAAACGCGCGGAGCAAGCGAACCTCTGCTCTCGGCCGCCTACCTCTTTTTGTTATTGAACCGGTATCCCAGAATGGCCTTGATCAGCAGGTGGTCGGTAGCCTGCGTCACACCGACCCCGACGCCGAAGTTGAATTCCCAATTCTCTCCGAAATCGATGTCCACGGCGGGGAGGAATTGCTGCTGCTGATCGCGCAGCGGGTCGAAACCGGTGACGGGACCGTAAGAGGCGTAGTACTCCATCCCTAACGCGATTTTCTTGGTCACGTCGTAGCTGAATTTAACGTTAGGCGAGAACTCGAATCCGCGATGCGCCTCCGGCCCGTGGAACGATTTGTCGAAAGTCGGATTGAAGGCCAGGTACCATTTGTCGATTTTCTTGTCGACGATCGGACGGATCTCCCAAGTCCAGGTGTCCGCCGAAATGTTGGGTCGTTGCCAGCCGATCTCGTTGGAGATGCTGACGCCCACGGGCCAATCCCAGGCCTCCGGAACCGCGAATCGGGGGCGGATGTGCGACCCCACGTAGATCCAACTGCCGTCGGCCTGCAGACTGTTGAAGAAGTAAAAGCCGGTCTCGAACCAGTCGTTGAAACCGTGCGTGATCTCAACGGTTTCGTGCTCCGCGTGATTGGTCGGGAGCACGCCGTCGATCACCCCTTTGGTGCCGCTCGCGGTGAAGTTGCTGTGCAGCTCCACCATGGTAACACCGGGCCTTACCAGATCGTATCCGTAGACCTGTACTTCGTAGTTGCCCTGGGCGCGCAGACTCGCCGCGCAGCATCCCAGGAAAATGGTAGCCGACATAATAAGACGCAAAAGACCCTCATCAGAACTGAATATGGCGGAGACTCCGCTCCATCTAATGTAGAACACGATGCAGCCCGGCGGGGCGGAAGAGAAACTACTGAGGCTACTCTTGTTACCAGGATCAAAAGGTCCTATACTGCAATTGGACGGCCCGCCAGGACCGGCTGGTTGATCGCCCCTTGCGTCGGCACCAAAGGAGGCATGACCATGGGATTGCGCACTCTGGCAGCGTTACTGATTCTGACCCCTGTGCTCCAGGCACTGGAAGCACCTTCTGGTCAGACTGTCCCGGCCGCATCGGAGCCCCGCTACGATACGGCTACCTCAGTTGACGCCATGGCGGTGGTAACTGATGTCAAGGAAGTCGCAAGGAACAACCCGTTGTGCGGGTCTCACCTGATCGTGAGACTGGAATCGGCAAGATCCGAGACAGACACGCTGGAAGTCTACTTGGGACCGGCCGATTTCCTGAAGGACTTCGCGTTCAATCTTGCCAAGGGCGACCGGATCGAAATTAAAGGATCCAGGGTGAGATTCGGTGGCAATCCAATCGTTTTGGCGCGCGAGGTGCGCAAGAACTCGACAACGCTCTACCTCCGCGATGAACGGGGAACGCCGTACTGGAAGGTCGTGGGCAAGACATAAGTCCGATTCTTGGGAAAGATTTTTCTGAGAATCTGCGGCCGGCGGGCGCACTCCATTTTTGGTTGCGTCCGCAGCAATGCCCCTCTTTAAGACTCAAAGCGCCGCCGTCTACGGCATCGATGCCCACCGGATCGACGTGGAAGTCGACATGTACGCATCCGGTTCGCCTCGCGACTCGCGCATGGTCGGAATGCCCGACGTGGCCGTTCGTGAAAGCCACGAGCGCATCAAATCCGCGCTCATCAATTCTGGCTTCGGCTATCCGAGCAAGACCCTCACCATCAATCTCGCGCCCGCTAGCGTCCGGAAAGAGGGAGCCGGTTTCGATCTGCCGGTGGCCCTGGGCATCCTGGGCGCCATGGGAGTGGTGACCGGCCTCGACCGTCATATCCTGGCGGGTGAGCTTTCGCTGGACGGCACCATCCGTCCCATTCGCGGAGCGCTCTCGATTGCCGTGTGCGCGCGCGCCGAGGGCATCGTCAACTTGATCCTCCCCGTCGAGAACGCCGCCGAGGCTGCGGTAGTGGACGGCGTCAGCGTCTATGGCATGCGTCACCTCGCCGAGGTAGTGGCCTTGCTGCAGCGCCCGCAGGAGTTCGCGCCGGTTTCTCCGCAGAGCAGCGGGAGGACGGCGGAATCGCCGACCGCGCCGGATTTCCGCGAGGTGCGCGGCCAAACCATGGCCAAGCGCGCCCTGGAGGTGGCCGCTGCCGGCGTCCACAACGTGCTGATGATTGGCCCGCCGGGCTCCGGAAAAACCATGTTGGCGAAACGGCTGGCCGGAGTTCTGCCGCCGCTAACATTTGAAGAGGCGATCGAGACCACCAAGATACACAGCATTGCGGGACTCCTGGGAAGCGGCGGAGGCTTGCTCCACGAGCGCCCGTTCCGCGCGCCGCACCACACCATTTCGGACGCCGGTCTCATCGGCGGAGGCATGGGCACTCCGCGCCCCGGCGAAGTCAGCCTGGCGCACAACGGCGTGCTGTTCCTGGACGAATTCCCGGAGTTCCCACGCGACGTGCTGGAGATGCTCCGCCAGCCGATTGAAGACGGGACGGTAACCATCGCGCGTGCCAACCGGACAGTCTGTTTCCCGTCGAGTTTCATGCTCATCTCGGCGATGAATCCGTGCGCCTGCGGGTTCTACGGCGACTCCACGCGCGAGTGCCGCTGCACTCCCGCGATGATCCAGCGATACCTGGGAAAGATCAGCGGCCCCTTGCTGGACAGGATCGACATTCATGTGGAGGTGCCCGCGGTTCCGTTCAAGGAACTTCGCGAGAACACCCTGGCGGAATCTTCAGCCGAGATTCGCGAGCGGGTCGAACGCGCCCGCGCACTGCAGCAGGCGCGCGGCTTCTACAATTCCCGCATGCCTACGCGCTTGATCCGCAAACACTGCGCATTGGACGAGGCCGGCGAGCGAACTCTGGAGATGGCGGTGCGGCGTTTGAGCCTGTCGGCGCGTGCGCACGACCGGATCCTGAAAGTGGCGCGGACGGTTGCAGATCTGGATGGTTCGGCGAGCGTTGCAGCCAAACACATCGCCGAGGCCGTGCAATATCGAAGCCTGGATCGGAACTACTGGAGTTGACCACGCGGCGGCTGTGCAAGCCAATGTATGGCCCTTCCCCGCAGTGCCGTTTTACTCCACTGGACGGGGCAGGGCCTGCACGTCGCGATCCAGAACCAGAGGTCCAAGGGCGCGGATCGAGTCCACCATCTCGGTGAGCACGCGAGCGTATTTTTCGCCTTCGCTTGCTGCCACGAAGTCCAACCGACAACGCTGCCCCTCAATGCCAAATTGTTGCAGCATCCTGACCAGCAGGCGATGGCGCTGGATCGCCCGATAGTTCCCTTCCTTGTAGTGACAATCGCCGGCGTGGCATGCCAGGATCAACACGGCATCGGCGCCCATCCGGTAGGCCTGTAGCACGAATTGGGGATCGACCCGGCCGCTGCACATGACGCGCACCACATGCGCGTTGGGCGGATACGGAATCTGCGAGGCGCCGGCCTTGTCGGCGCCGGCATACGAGCACCAGTTACAGAGAAACGCAACGATTCTGGGCTCAAACGGCGCCGGGACGCCCGTTGGCTGTAGGATGGTTTCGGCGCATGGCTCGATCATTGAAAGGTTGCCTCCATCTCGGCGAGAATCTGCTGGTTCGTAAAGTGGCGCCCTACGATGGCGCCGGCGGGACAGGCTGCCACGCACGTTCCACAG
>Ga0335081_10002045_pt1 | contig 31847 bp, 28 predicted proteins | sample Lox_Sample_35_FD_206713 | JGI IMG/M metagenome (GOLD analysis project Ga0335081, IMG submission 206713) | Soil microbial communities from Loxahatchee National Wildlife Refuge, Florida, United States - Lox_Sample_3.5 | ecosystem: Environmental > Terrestrial > Soil > Wetlands | place: USA...
TTGTCAAATGCTGAAGGTATTCTTCTTCATCGACGTGTTTGAGCCTGTACTTTCCTTCGAAGAGGTGGCCAGTCCTCCCCCAACAGATGTTGAAAGCCATCACATAACTCTTGCAGACACTGCCGAGAAAATCTGAGAGGGCGCGTGGCTCATCCTGCCGTGTGAGAAAATGAAAATGATTTGGCATGAGACAGTAGGCAACGAGTCGAAGTGCAGGACTCATGAACTTCTTCATTCGCTCCAGGAAGAACGTGTAGTTACGATCATCGAGGAAGATCCTGTCCCTGCTTACACCCCTGTTATAGACGTGGAAATACTCGCCTTTTGATTCAAGGAATTCAGTTTTCGTGGACATTCGCTACTCCTCCGGACTCCGAAGGTTGACCGCGATAGTTAACCGTTCCCGTACAGCGCCCTTGGCATGGCGAGGGAACGGTTAACAATCTCCGATTTTCATTGTTGGCCTCCGCAAAACAGTCAGGGAACCGTTACATCGCAACGCTCTTGCCAAGCTAAGTAACGGTTCCCTAATCCAGCACAGACGCGAGAAGCGCCATACGAACCAGGACGCCGTTCTTCGTTTGTCGGAAGTACGCGGCACGGGGATCGTTGTCGACGGCGACGGCGATCTCGTTCAGGCGTGGAAGGGGATGGAGAATCAACGCGGTGGGAGGAAGATGGTTGATGCTGGTTTCATCGAGGAAATACGGCGACGACTGTCGTTCTTGCGGCGGCAGTTTCTCCGGTTCAATGCGCGTTTCGTACACGACATCGACTTCCGGCAGAACCTTGGAGAGGTCCGATTCGAGTGAATACCAAACGTCGGAGTCCGAGAGGTGGTCGAGGAGGTCCTGTTTCATCTGGAGCGTCGGCGGTGCGACGAAATAGATCTTGACCCGCTCGAACTTCGCCAGCAAGTACGCCAGCGAGCGGACAGTCCTGCCATCCAGCAGGTTCCCGACCATCGCAACCTTGACGCCGTCGATTGCACCCAACCCCTTGTAAATCGTGTAGAGATCGAGCAACGCCTGCGTCGGGTGCTCCCCTCCTTTTCCGTCGCCGGCGTTGATAAGCGGGACGGTTGATGCGGCTGCCGCGCGCTTTGCCCCGCCGACCGTGTCGTGCCGCAGCACGATGACGTCGCAATAGTTCCCCACCACTCGAATTGTATCTTCCAGCGATTCGCCTTTCACGACGGAGGAAAACTCCTGTGCCCGTTCGGTCGTGATGACTTTTCCCCCGAGGCGCAGCATCGCGGATTCGAAGGAGAACCTCGTGCGGGTCGATGGCTCGTAGAACAACGATGCCATGATCTTGCTTTGATAGTCCTGCGTGCCACCCCGGGCGACGATCCTTTCCATCTGATCGGCGCGCTGGAACAAGTCTATGAGAGTCGGGAGAGTGAATTGTTGCGAATCGATAACGTGACGAAGTTTCATGTCGGTTGCCTTAATGGCTAATGATGGTCCCTGTTTGCCCGTCCATGGCGGCAAGGATGTGTTCGGGGTTGGTGATAATCACCCGCTCTCCACCCTGATCGAGGAACTGCAGTGCAGCCTCGATCTTGGGCCGCATACTCCCCTCCTGAAAATGTCCCTGCTCAAGATACTGACGCAGGTCCTTGTCTGCAATCCCGCTGAGAATTGCCTGATTCGGTTTCTTGTAGTTCACGCAAACGTTTTCAACATCCGTCGAGATGATGAATTGTTGCGCCTTCAGTTCTGAAGCAAGAAGGGACGAGGCCCGGTCCTTGTCGATCACGGCCTCAACCCCGACGTACACGCCATTTCGCTCCACGACGGGTATTCCTCCACCGCCGACCGTGATCACAAGGATGCCTTGTTCGAGGCACTTGCGAATCACATCGATCTCAACAATATCATAGGGGGTGGGGGAAGGAACAACGCGACGATACCCGCGGGCTGCATCTTCAATAATATTCCAGCCTAACTCGGCGCGCTTCTGCTCTGCAACTGTCCTGGAGTAGAAAGGGCCGATGGGTTTCGTCGGTTTCTGGAAGGCGGGATCGTTGCGATCGACGACGACTTGCGTCACGAGCGTGACGACCGATCGCTTCACGCCGCGCTGCTTCAACGCGGACTGAATGGTGTTTTGGAGGATGAAGCCGATTTCACCCTGTGTCATCGCATCGCACACGTCCAGCGGGAGCTGGTACGTTTGCGACGAGCCCGCTTCGGATCGCAACAACTGGGAGCCGACCTGCGGACCGTTCCCGTGCGTGATGACCAGCTCAAAACCGCGGGCCGCGACTTCAGCGATGCTTTCTGCGGTGCGCCGGGCGTTTTCGATCTGTTCGGCGATCGTGCCTCGCTGCCCCGTTCGGATGAGCGAGTTTCCGCCGACTGCGATCACTACTGCCTTTTTCTCGTTCCTCATCTCGTAGTAATGTATAGACGATTGCTTTCTCGGTGTGCAATCGGTTCTCCGCTTCGTCGAACACGACCGACTGAGCAGAATCCATCACTTCGTCCGTGACTTCCTCGCCACGGTGCGCGGGGAGGCAATGCATAAAGATAGCCGACGGTTTTGCGTGCTTCATCAGCGCCGCGTTCACCTGGAATTCTCTGAACACCGTTGCCCGCTCATCCCGCTCGGATTCCTGCCCCATGCTCGCCCACACATCCGTATAGATCACGTCCGCGTTCTGAACCCCCTCTTTCGGTATGTGTGAAAGTTGAATCACCGAGCCATGTTCGGCCGCAATCTTCGACGCTGTTTTCATGATTCCTTCGTCGGGAAGATATCCCCTCGGCGTCACGGCGACAAAATCCATTCCGACTTTTGCAGCCATCAACATCAAAGAATGGCACACATTGTTCCCGTCCCCCACAAATGCAAGACGCTTGCCTTTGAAGGTGCCCAGTCTTTCTTCGATGGTCAGAAAATCTCCCACTGCCTGGCACGGATGTTCAAAATCGGTCAAGGCGTTGACGACCGGCACGCGTGCGTGGCAGGCGAGCTCGCACAACCCGTCGTGGCTGAACGTGCGAACGACGATTCCACGCACCCAGCGCTCAAGATTTTTTGCAACATCGTGGATGGATTCGCGCTTCCCGAGGCTGATATCCGCTTGCGTCAGAAAAATCGCGTGCGCGCCAAGCTGCTGGATGGCAACGTCGAACGTGACGTGCGTTCTCAGCGATTGCTTCTCAAAAATCATTGCGAGCGATTGACCGTCGAGGACGTGGTAAAAGGACCTGGGATCCCGTTTCATCCGTTGCGACAGTTTGAGGATCTCCAGGAGATCCCGTGTTGACCAATCCGCAATACTAAGGAAGTCCCTTTTCATGCTCATTGACTCCTGATGACAGTTTGGTGGAACGACTGATCAAGTATGCTTCTTCACGAACCCATCGAGGATCTGACCCAGGTCCGGTTTCGTGATCTCGGCGAGGTCGTAGCGCACCCGGACCGAAGGCTTCTTGATCTTAATGACACGTCGCAAATCGATGGGAGTGCCGATGATGACGGAATCACAATCCACGCGGTTGATGGTGGTTTCGAGGTCGTGAACCTGTCCTTCTCCGTATCCCATGGCAGGCAGAAGCTCGCCGATCTTCGGATATTTCTTGAACGTCTCGGCAATCGAGTTGACAACCCACGGCCTGGGATCGATGATTGCTTTGGCTCCGAATTTCCGCGCGGCGACAATGCCCGCACCGTACGTCATTTCTCCGTGTGTCAAGGTCGGGCCGTCTTCCACGACGAGGACACGCTTGCCGCGAATGACGCTTTCGTCCTCTACCGTGATCGGCGATGCGGCTTCAATAACCGTCGCCCGCGGGTTCGCTTCCATGATATTCCGGCGAACGATGTCCACATTCTCCCGCGTCGCAGTTTCCACTTTGTTGATGACGATGACGTCGGCAAGACGGATATTGACCGCTCCCGGAAAGTACGTCAGCTCGTGGCCGGGGCGATGGGGATCGGCGACCGTGATCGTCAGGTCCGGCTTGTAGAACGACATATCGTTGTTCCCGCCGTCCCATACGACGATGTCCGCCTCTTTCTCAGCTTCGCGCAAAATTGCCTCATAATCAACTCCGGCATAGATGATCGTCCCGTTGACAATATGCGGCTCGTATTCCTCCATTTCCTCGACCGTGCATTCGTATTTCACAAGATCGTCGAGTGTCTTATACCGCTGTATTTTCTGTTTCACCAGATCTCCGTACGGCATCGGATGACGGACGGCGACAACCCTCTTGCCGAGCGATCGAAGGTATCCGCACACTTTCCTGGATGTCTGACTTTTGCCAGATCCGGTCCGCACCGCGACGATCGCGATGACCGGGACGCTGCTCTTGATCATGGTCTCGCGAATTCCAAGGACTTTGAAATCCGCCCCCGCCGCCATCACGACAGCTGCCTTCGTCATGACATAATTGTGCGAAACATCCGAGTATGAAAAAACAACATCATCAGCGTTGAGGTCGTTGATCAACTTGACGAGATCGGATTCCGGGTAAATGGGAATGCCATTGGGATATAATTTCCCGGCAAGCTCCTTCGGATATTTTCTTCCTTCGATATTCGGAATCTGTGTCGCGGTGAATGCTACAACGTCGTAGCGCTCGTCGTCTCTGAACACCGTATTGAAATTGTGGAAATCTCTTCCCGCAGCTCCCATAATGATGACCCGTGTGCGTTTCATGCGTACTCCTCCGTTAATCGTAATTGTGCTTCCGAGGCGCAAGAAGTGTTCCACCGGAATCACGTCCGGACATCGTTTTAGCTCAATGAATTCATCGTTTCCTCAGTGAGTTGTCACGATGCATTCCAATTGGTGGGAAAGCATTCTTGGAGTGGGGATTGTCTATTCCTATTTTTGGGATGAAGAGATTGTTGTAATGTAAAGACGGAAGGTGTGTATTCCGGTGTTCTCCTCTTCGTACAACGTCGAAAGAACGTTTCTCGCGTAGACGCAAAGAACGCAACGCAGACAACGATTTCTCTGTAGTTTTCACTTTGCGGCCTTTGCGCCGTTGCGAGAGATGCTTTTTGATTTGCGGTTGATCCCTAAAGAAGGTTCTCGCGAAGATGCAATGAACGCTACGCCGACAACGATTTCCCCATAGTTTTCACTTTGCGGCCTTTGCGCCGCTGCGAGAGATCGTTTCTGGACTCGTCAGGACACTCGCTGCCTTACGGAGTCATCAAACACACGTTCTGTCAATCATCGATTTCAGGCACGAGTGTATCGTGACGGAGCTGAGCAGAATGGAAGGAAAACACGCGATTTCGACCGGATCGTTGTGCTTCGAACAATGCGTTCTTCACCGTCGTCAACAGCTCATCGATCGTTTCAGCCTGTTCGGGAAACGCCGAGACACCGACGCTGACCGTCGTCTTGATTTGCTTCGGTGTGAAGACGGTGTTCTCGACCACGGCGCGCAAATCATCGGCACGGGTGATTGCATCGTGCAACGAGGAGTTCGCCTGCAACAGGATGATCTCGTCAAATCCGTACCTTCCGGCACCGTCAATGCCCCGCAACCGGGATTTGAGAACGCCGGCGAGCTCCCTGAGCAGCACCCTGGACGTGTCATACCCGTACGTCAACGCGATCTGTTTGAAGTTGTCGACGTCCAGCAGCAAGAGCGCGAACCGCTCTCCGAATTTCTGCGCACGCTCAATGTTGGCATTCAACCGCTCGAGGAACGGTCCGTATTTCTCGACCTCCGTTTCGTGATCGATCCTGTCCAGGCGGAGATTCTCATCGTACAACCTGGATTTGTTCAGAGCAAGTGCTGCGAGTGTCGCAAAGCAGCTGAAGATCCGAAGATCCTGGCTGTCCAGTCCGTTTTTGTCGATATGATCCGCATACAGATAGCCGAGCGTGCGATGATCGACAACGATGGGCACACAGACGCAGGATCCAAACTCGCTTTCCAGCTGCACCTCACGCGTGAGAGTCGGATCTGCATCGCTGTCCGTGATCACGATGGGAACGCCCGTCCAGAGCAATTTCCCAATGGATCCGGTGGCAAGCTTACGCCGGAATTCTTTGGTGAATGCGTGCGACAGGCCGTATCCTGTTTCAACGTGCAGATACTCCGTCGAAGGGTCCACGATGACCACGGCGCAAGTTCGGCATCTGAAGATTCGCACGATCTTGTCGATGACGAGATGGAACACTTCCTCGTGCTGGTTCGTCGAAGAAAGCACTTTGAGAATTTCCGAGAAAAAGTTGAGGCAGTCTTCGTGTTTCAGGTGGATCATGGCTGTAACCTCCTTTCGTTGAGATTACACTTCATTCGTTCCACTGGTGTGACAGGCTATCTGGAGAGTTCAGAGAGGTGGAATAGGTTGTCGATACGCCCGTCGGGGGGATAAAAACACCAAAACACTGTAAGAGGTGTCAAAGAACGTGCCAGGGGTCTGACGTCGCCCTGCACGGAATTTCGACGTGCACGATGGGGAAGTATATCCCAGGCTCGCGAAGTTGGGAAAAGGCTTTCTCATTTTTGAATTACAGGAAACGGCAACGCGAGTTCCCGTGCCGGCGCGAGTCATTCGCACGACGGCTGAAGGGTTGAAGTATTCACCGATGCAGGATCCCCAGAACCGCCGGCATCAAAACGTGAAGGGAACATTGGCTTAACAATTTGATATTGGGACAGCGCGTTGAGAATTTTGAAATCGAGTGAAATAATCTTCATATTGAATCGTTGGATGTCGTCGTACGCGACGCTTCCGTGATAACGGAGAGCGGAACACACGGCGGTCTTCATTTCGTTTCATTGGTATGTATCGTTTCGAGCGACTTCTTTGCCCTATCGATTTCTCAAGCGCATCGGTGTACGCAACGCAGTTCGCGGCATTCCTCGCCGGCAGCGAAAACGGGACCGTCACACTGATGTACGTGGACGAGCAGGAAAAAGATTCATTGGGCTTCCTGGACCACAGCGACCAGGACATTGCGGAATACCGATCCTCAGCGGCGGCAATCGCCCAGAAGAAATTTTCTGAATTCATCGCGGGTGCGTCGTTCAGCTCGGACCGATTTGAATTTATTGTCCGTTTCGGGACTGCCTACCGGGAAATCATCGATGAGGCAGAGGCAAAACGATATTCAGCCGTCGTTATCGCTACGGATGGGCTGGGACGATCATCGCCCCATCTGATCGGCAGAACGGTCGAACGGGTCGTGCGGCTTTGCAGGACGCCGGTCGTCACGGTGAGGCCCAATCATCGGGCCGGTGTGTGGAGCATCAAGACGATTCTCTCCCCAACGGATTTTTCGGAGTATTCGAATTACGCGATCCCGTATGCCGTTTCGATTGCACGACATCACCGTGCCAGGATCATTCTTGTGCACGTCACAGACTTGACAACGCAGAACCCGGAGTTGTTGACGCAGAAATTCCCGGAGCTGAAACACTATCACGAGCAGGCAGACGAAATCCAGATCGAACGGCTGGTCGGCCGCGACGTCGACCCGGAGAATACGATTGTCCGCCTCGCGGAGGAGTACCAGGTTGACCTTGTCGTGATGGGCACGCACGGCGCGCGCGGTATGCGTCGCGTACAGATTGGCAACGTCGTGGAGGAAGTGGTTCGTCGTACCGCGGCGCCGGTTTTGACGATCACGCATCCCATCCACAAGACGGTGTTCCCTTTGCGTTTTGTGGAAGATTACGACAAGCCTCCCGCGTAGGAACGTTTGCGACCCTCTTCCGAAAACGAAGTTTGATTCGAGCCTTCGTTGGTTTTTTGCGAAGGCTTCACTATCTTGCTCTCTACATTTTCACTATTAAACTTGTCGACCCATGAATTCATCATCCTCACTCGACCAACTCTGCATTAACACCATTCGAACACTTGCAATGGACGCCGTCCAGAAAGCGAAATGCGGTCATCCGGGCCTCCCGATGGGGGCGGCTTCTATGGCCTACGTCCTCTGGACAAAACATCTCAAGCACAACCCGTCCAATCCCCATTGGCTGAACAGAGATCGTTTCGTGCTCTCCGCCGGGCACGGATGCATGCTGCTCTACAGTCTTCTCTATCTCACCGGTTACGACCTGACGCTTGACGACATCAAGAACTTCCGTCAATGGGAAAGCAAGACACCCGGTCACCCGGAATCGTATCTGACCCCGGGGGTCGAGACCACCACGGGACCTCTCGGACAAGGATTTTCGAACGGCGTGGGGATGGCCATCGGCCAGAAGTTCCTGGCATCCCGTTTCAACAAGCCGGATGCAGAGATCATCGACTACAGGATTTACGCAATCGTCAGCGATGGCGACCTCATGGAAGGCGTTACATCCGAGGCTGCATCGCTTGCCGGACACCTGCGACTGGGCAACCTCATCTATCTTTACGACGACAACCACATCAGTATCGACGGAAGCACCGACTTGACGTTTACCGAAGACGTCGCCAAACGGTTCGAGGCCTATCACTGGCACGTTCAAACTGTTGCAGACGGCAATGACCTCGACGCCATCGACCACGCAATCAAGGCAGCCGAAGAAGAAACAGAGAGACCTTCGCTTATCAAGATACGCACGCACATTGGCTTCGGGAGCCCGAACAAGCAGGACACAGCAGAAGCTCACGGCACCGCGCTTGGAGAAGACGAAATCAAGCTGACGAAACAGCGACTCGGATGGGATCCCGAAAAGAAGTTCTTTGTTCCCGACGACGCGCTCAAGCACTTCCGCGAAGCAGTCGAAATGGGTAAGAAACATGAACAGCTCTGGCATACACTTTGCGAGCGGCACAAGAAAGAGAACCCGGATCTGGCGGGAGAATGGGAACGGGTGAGCAAGAACGATTTTGGCGACGCGTGGAAGTCTGCAATTCCTACTTTCGGTGCGGAAAGCGGGGCGATGGCAACACGTGAAGCATCCGGCAAGGTCCTCCAGGCGATTTTTCCGCATCTTCCGACGATGATCGGCGGCTCGGGAGACCTGACGCCGTCGAACAACACATACGTGAAAGGGACGGAGAATTTTTCCGCCTCGAACTACGGCGGACGATACATTCGTTATGGCATCCGGGAACACACCATGGGTTCGATCCTGAACGGCCTTGCACTCACCGACGGCATCATTCCCTACAGCGGAACCTTCCTGGTCTTTTCCGATTACATGCGTCCCCCCATTCGTCTCGCCGCAATTATGGGTATTCGTCCGATTTATGTTTTCACGCACGACAGTATCGGTCTCGGCGAGGACGGCCCGACGCATCAACCCGTTGAACAATTTGCCGCCCTGCGGGCAATTCACAACATGACATTCATCCGCCCTGCCGATGCGAATGAGACTTCCGTTGCGTGGCGTCTGGCGATTGAACACACCGGCGGGCCCGTTGCCCTGGCTCTCACCCGTCAGAAGATACCGATCATCGACCGCTCGAAATATGCCTCTGCGGAAAATCTGGCAAAGGGTGCCTATACTCTTGCCGAGAATTCGAAGAAACCGCAGATCATTCTCATCGGGACAGGGTCGGAGGTTCAGTTCGTGATCGGTGCATACGAACAATTGACCAAAGAGAACGTCCCGGCGCGGGTCGTGAGCATGCCGTCGTGGGAGTTGTTTGAACGCCAGCCGAAGGAGTATCGCGATTCGGTTCTCTCCCCTTCCGTCAAGAAGCGACTTGCCGTCGAAGCCGGGTCACCCATGGGATGGGATAAGTATGTTGGGGACGGTGGCCGCGTGATCGGCATTGCCCGTTTCGGGGCATCCGCACCATATGAGGTGATTTACAGAGAGTTCGGATTCACGGTCGAGAATGTTTTGAAGACGGCAAAAGAATTGCTCGATTAATCGCCCCCTCTCCACCAATTTCTGAACAGGGTCATGGCACAATCCCCATCGGAACGCCCGATTCTTACTCCTGAATTCCGGCGACGCCGTGTCATAAACTGGATGTCGCTCGGAATCCTGTACGCCTTCTTCTACACAACGCGCTACAACTATACAGCAGCCGCTCCCGCACTAGCAAATATCCTCGGTTGGAAGAATACCGATCTTGGCGTATTTGAAACGGTGATGCCGCTCGTGTACGGACTTTCCGTCGTCTTCAACGGTCCGCTGGCTGACCGGATTGGAGGAAAGAAAGCATTCCTGTTTGGTTCAGTCGGGGTCATTGTCATGAATGTGCTCTTCGGTATGGCAAGCCTTGCAGTCATCAGTCCGGCAGTTTGGCACGGGACCGGAATGACGAGTGAGGTCGTCACACCTGCAGCGCTCAAATTCGGACTCTCGGGGGGAACGATTCTCACACTAATGGCGATCGTTTGGGGATGTAACGGATTCTTTCAATCGTTCGGAGCCCTGTCCATTGTGAAGGTGAACGCCCAATGGTTTCACGTCCTTGAGCGCGGAACATTCTCGGGGATCTTCGGAGTCCTCATCCGGCTCGGGCTTCTCCTCGCATTCCAGGGCGTTCCGCTGATCCTGCTCGCATTCCCGTGGCAATACGCATTCTGGATCCCGGCTGCGTTTGTGCTCGTCCTTTTTGTGATCAACCTCATTTTCATGCACGACACTCCCAAGCAGGCAGGACTCGGGGAATTCGAAACCGGAGACGATCCGGAGGATAGCGACAGCAAGCCTCCGTCGCTGACGTATGTCGTCCGCAAGGTGTTTGCGTCGAAGACGATGTGGATGATTGCGCTCGGTTCCATGATGATCGGCTTCGTCCGACGCAGTGTCGTCGATGCGTGGTGGCCCAAGTATTTCGTGGACTTTTTCGGAGCCAGCAGCTCCAAGTTTGCGACGTACGCGCCGTACGTGCTTGCAACGTGGGGGATTGCGCTTGCGGGGATTGCAGGTGGCTTCGTCTTTGGCATTGCATCCGACCGGAGTTTTGGCGGACGGAGAGCACCGATGATTACGTTCGGATTTCTCGGCATGGCCGTCATTCTGGCGCTCTTTGGATTGTCGGATTATCTTGGTCTCGGACCGATCGTTGCGGCGTGTTGTCTCATTCTGCTTTCATTCTGTGTCAATGGTTCACACGGACTCATTGGAGGCGCGGCCTCCATGGACTTCGGTGGAAAGAAAGCGGCGGCAAGTGCAGCCGGGCTTTTTGATGGGGTACAGTACTTTGCGGGAGCGTTTGTCGGGATGGGGGTTGGAGCAATTACAACATATTGGGGGTGGGGGATGTGGCATTATGCCCCCATTCCGTTTGCACTGTTCGGAGCATTTGTGATGTCACGTCTATGGAATGTGATGCCGAAAGGAAAATCAGGACACTGAAGCTGTGCCGGACAGGTTACGAACCTGTCCGACGAGAAAGATCGCAGCCGCATTCGATGGACAGACTGACCCGCCAATTTGAATACCTTGTTGGACAGACTGATAGTCTGTCCGATGCGGTTTCCACGTGACTGTCCGACAAGTTAATTTTGGTGGCCTTATTGGACAGAACAGCATTCTGTCCGACACAAAGACGTTAGCTTCCTTGTTGGACAGAATGACATTCTATCAGACGTGATCTACTCAAGATCGAATATCGTATAGCTCCATTTCCATTCTCGCCACTCCTTCACCAATCCCGCTTTCACGGGATTGTAGACAACATACTTGACTATCCGATCTAGCTCCGTTTCACTTCTTATGATGTGATCAAAGCTTTCATCCTGCCAAAAAGCACCAATACGGTGTAGTATTTCGTTAGCACGCGTAGCCGTATACCGCTTTAAAGATTGCATGATTTTGGAAATATCCTTGTTGGACAGATTGTCAATCTGTCCGACAGGCCGAAACAATTCGTGCTCACCAACACCTATAACCATATGAACATGATTTGGCATAATGCAGTAAGCAGCCAGATCATAATCCACTCTGTCTCTGTATTGTATTGATTCAGCAACCAAGTCAGCTATTTCTTCTTTGGACAGCCAGTGAACATCACAAACAGACTCTTCCAGGGCTCGCTCGTAATCAACAAATCCGATCCAGGAGTCTTTCTGTAGGCGCACTTTCTCGCGAAGCGCACCAATGACACTTTGAGGCAACGATCCTGCCAATCGAAACGTTATGAAGTATACAGCATTCGGCAGGTAAACGTGCGGAAGGTGACGACGATGAAAACGCTCTTCGTCTGTCATGTGTATATGGCCAGTCGGACTGGACACAATCTTGTCCGACAAGAACAATAGACTTACTTCTTGGACAGAGTGACACTCTGTCCGACAGGTCTACCCCCTATGGACAGAACAACTTTCTGTAAGACAAACATGCTGTCGCTTTGGACAGGTTGCCAACCTGTCCAACAAAATGCTATTTGCGCAGCTGCCAGATCTTCTTTGTCACCCTCTCCAACTCCTTCCCGATCATCACGGGATCCAGCGTTTTCTCAGGCTCATTCTCGAATACACCATACGGGATCTTGAAGCCCTTCACCTCGATGAAGTTCGGATCCTTGGCCGCGAGCTTCTCCCAATCGTTCGTCTTGTAATAGAAGTCCATCTTCTCATCCGGCAACGAATGATACAGGATCGAATCCTCCTGTCCTTTGCGCGCTCGTCGATGGTTCTTCCGGACGGATTCCTCATACGACACCTTAATGTACATCAGCGTGACTCGCTTCAAAATATCTTCGTGGAGGTAGCTCAACGCCTCCATGATCCCATTCTCGCCACCACGCGCAAACTCGATCAACGTCGTCTTTGCGTCGTGGTAGTTTGGGTTCCGGGCGAGTTTCTTGCGGTATTCGAGGTTGATGCGTTCAATGTACAGATTCCAAATGAAATCGTCTTTAAACCAGTACTTCTCGTCCGTCCACAGGCGGTGTTTGCCGTGCTTCGTGAGCATGTCGTCGATCTCAAACGTCTCCCATACGTAAAGAAAATCATCAAGCTCTTCGAAGTCGGCGATGTGGTATTTCTGCAGCCGCTCTTTTGGCTCGGCCTTCTTCAGAAAATCAATAACCTCCGATTTTCCAGCCGCCGGCCGGCCGGTAATGATGAGGATGGGGAAATTGTTGTTCATGGGTTCTCCGATAAATCGTTACTTCAATTCGCGGATGCGCGGTTCGGCGCTCGATGAGATTATTTTCTGATCCTTGACCACCTTTTCGACGGCGTTGAACACCATCTGGCTCGACATGTTCAATGTTGGGATTGGAATTCCAAGATATCTTGGAGATTCACCCATCATGTAATCGCTCGCCGCGCCGGTGTACGTGGCCGTGTCATCGACCTCTTTGCCGTCCACCAGCAGTCTTACAATTTCTATCTTGCCCGTGGCGTCACGCTTCCATTCGCAATCGATTCCCGATACGATAATCCCCGGCCTCTTTTGGATTTCGTTCATGACAATGTCCCGGATTTGTTTCCCGGAAACTTTGAACGTTACAAGCATATTGCGAAAGGGCATCATTTCAAACAGATCCTGCTTCGTGATCGGTCCAGGGATCAGCCTCTTTCGGATGCCTCCGTTATTCATGAAGCCGATGTCTGTGTTGGCCGCCTGGCGCTGTGCATCGGCGAGGAAATTCCCTTCAGCCGTTTCACCATCCGGAGCATTCCAGGGGCTGCTGAGCGTTCCGATGATTTCGCTGTACTCATTTGTAATTTCGGTCTTGAACGAATCGACGAGCGCTGTCACCACCGTCTGCGCATGGTTGGGATTGACCCAAAGCGGGTCAAGAACACCGTTGTATTTTATGATGTGATGGTTCTTGTCTGCAGTGAGGTCGAGAATTCCAAGATTCTCCAAATAAGCGCCGGTTTGGACGATGATGACCCCATTAATGTACTTCGGCTTTCGAAGACGTGTGTGTGAATGTCCGCCAACGATGACATCGATCCCCTTCGTATCGGCAGCGAGCACGGAGTCGTCGTCGACCCCTTCGTGAGTCACTGCAATGAGGATGTCCGTCTTGGGTTCAAGCAGCGCGATGAGTTTTTTCGCCGTCTGGACCGGCGGAAGGAGTTTGATGCCCTTTGTGCTGTTCGCGCTTACCAAATGGTAGAACTCTCTCGACATCAATCCAAACATACCGATCTTCAATCCATTTTTCTCTACGACAATGTATTCTTTTCCCGTTACCGGCTGGTCCGACGCTTCGTCGATGAGATTGGCACAAAACACCGGATACTTCGCGATGGCAACGAGCTTACGGAAGTTGGCATAGGAGATGTCGAAGTCGTGATTACCCGGTATCTCTCCCTCGTAGCCGATGAGATTCATCATTTGGATCAATGCCCCTCCCTGCGCCCCCATATAAACGCGGTCGGTGATCGGGTTCCCGGTCATAATGTCTCCCGCGTCCACGAGGAGTGTGGATGTCCTGATGTGCCTCAAGCTGTCGACGGCGAAGGCGAGCTCGTTGAAACCGCCGATCATGGGTTTCGGATTACTCCGGACCCAATATGCTTCTTGGGGAAGGAAGCTTGCGTGAATATCGTTTGTGTGAAGGATGGTGATTTCTCTGGGTTGCGAAAGAACGGGCAGAACGGAGAGTAACAGGGTCGCGAGAAGGAGAGCCAGGCGCCTGGAAAAAGCCGAGTATTGTACCAACATGTGTGATCCCACGTAGTTAGTGAAATGATGCGTCAGTGTATGAGATAAGATAATCAGAAAATCGAAATTTTGGAACAAATCTTTGGATTTCCCGCAACACGATTCGCACGAGAGGTAACGGACAACCAGCGTCAGTCTCAACGGTGGTCGCCGGGCACTTACTTGTCAACGTCGGAACAAAGAAGTATCTTGCTAAGCGAAGAGCTCGAATCTCCGGAAATTCCTCCTTGATGTTCTGGGTTTCTCAATGCATTCCAAGCTTTGTCCGAAAATAATCCTGGATGGAACTCGTCTCATGCTGAAGACTGAAATCGCCTTCGCCTTGAACGAACATCTTCTGATCGTGTGCCCAAAAAAGTATCGCACCATTCCCCTCTCATTTCCGCAGAATGGTGTGCGTTCACGAATCTTCCCTGGGGTTGCGGACTCATTAATTTCGAGCCACAGGAAGAAGCGCTCGCAAAAGTGTCAGGCAAGCCATCGCAGTATGACGACTTGCAGGTGTTCATCGACGAACAGGATACGATGCGGGATTCGGTGTCGGGCTCTGCCCTGCCGTCGTTGGAAGTGGATATTACCGACAACAATGTCGTCCGTGCCACTGATCGGATTGCAGAATGGATGGAAGAAAATGGGCGCCTCTGGATGAACTAACCACCCTTCCTGCTTGTTTTGATCGTGAAGTGTTCCGGTTTTTTTCGGCCTGATACACTATTGGTATTGACTGTGAAATTGATTTCTCATATTGTTGCAGTGATGCGAAAGGAGGCTTCCTATGGCATCTGTTAGTCTGACCGTCAACGGCAAGAAACAGACTGTCAACGTGCAGCCGGACACGCCGCTTCTCTGGGTTCTGAGGGATACGCTTGGTCTCACCGGAACAAAATACGGTTGCGGCATCGGCGCGTGCGGCTCGTGCACGGTCCACATCGATGGAGAGCCGACGCGGTCGTGCGCAACACCGATCCTTTCCTGCGAAGGGAAGTCCGTCCTGACCATCGAAGGTCTCGAACACGATGGCCATCTCCATCCCGTCCAGGAAGCGTGGATCGAAGAAGATGTACCACAGTGCGGTTACTGTCAGTCCGGAATGATTATGTCGGCAGTCGCATTGCTCAAGCAGAAGAAAAACCCGACCGATGCCGATATCAATGATGCCCTCTCAGCGAACCTTTGCCGATGCGGCACGTACAACCGCGTGCGAAAGGCAATCCACCTGGCCGCGAAGAAGGGAGGTGCGCTATGACGATCTCTGTTAACCGCCGTGATTTCATGAAGATTGCAGGAGGCGCCGGTGCCGGGCTCGTCCTTGCGTTCTACCTCCCGTCAAAAGCGCGAGAATTCCTTTCCAAACCCACAGACGAGGGATTCGCACCGAACGTCTGGCTGAGCATTGATCTAGGCGGACGAGTGACGATTACGGTTGCAAAATCCGAAATGGGACAGGGTCCGCGCACCTATTTCCCCATGATTGTTGCTGAAGAACTTGAAGCAGACTGGAAGCTCATCAGAACTCAACAGGCTGATGCAGACCCCACCAAGTACGGCAACCAACACACAGGCGGGAGCACTGGAGTCCGCACATCGTGGGACAAGCTGCGCAAAGCGGGGGCCACTGCAAGGGAAATGTTGATTTCCGCGGCTGCGGCTCGATGGAACGTCGATCGATCGACCTGCTATGCCGAACAAGGGACGGTCATTCACAGGCCAACGAAGAGGAGTCTCAGCTACGGGGACTTGGCCGATGATGCAAGTAAGGTACCGGTTCCGGAAAACCCACCTCTGAAGGATCCGAAGGATTTCAAGATTGTCGGGACGTGGGTCCCCCAACTTGAAACGCCCGATCGGTCCACCGGAAAAGCCATGTTCGGAAACGATATCAAAGTCCCAGGCATGCTCTACGCATCCCTCGCCCGGTGTCCGGTCTTTGGTGGCAACGTCGCGCACTACGATGCGACGAAAGCAAAGGCCGTTCCGGGCGTGCGGAACGTGGTGCAAATTGACAATGGCATTGCAGTTCTTGCCGATTCGACGTGGGCCGCGATGCAGGGTCGGCAGGCGCTTGACATCACGTGGGACAAGGGTCCAAACGCTGCACTCAGCAGCGATACGATCAGAAAAATGTTCGAAGAGTATGCGAGTAAAGATGGTGTCGTCGCAGAAACGGAAGGGGACGTCGAAAAAGCATTTGCGAATGGGTCGAAGACCGTTGACGCAGTGTATGAACTCCCGTATGTGTCGCATTCGCCCATGGAGCCGATGGACTGTCTGGCCGATGTGAGAGCGGACCGGTGTGAGATTTGGGTTCCATCGCAATCGCCGCAGGGCGCTCAGGACATTGCATCCAGGATAACAGGACTTTCAATGGCCAACGTCACCGTGCACGTTACTCTCTTGGGAGGCGGATTCGGCAGACGACTGGACAACGACTATGTCGAAGAGGCGGTGAAAATCTCTCAAGCCGCCGGAGCCCCGGTGCAGCTCCTCTGGACGCGTGAAGACGATATGATGCACGACATGTATCGGCCCGCAAGCCGGCACATCGTCCGTGGTGCCGTTGACAACAGCGGTAACCTCGTCGGCTGGAGCTACAAGATGGTCGGACCGTCAATTAGCGGTCAGCGGAACCCCGAGAATCACCGGGATGGCATGGACCGGAGTGCACTTAGCGCTGCCGTGGATCTTCCGTATTCGGTTCCGAACCTCCTCGTCAGGTACGTCATGGCAAACACAGCAGTTCCGATCGGCGCCTGGCGATCTGTGTATGCATCGCAAAATGTCTTCGTCGTTGAGAGCTTCATCGATGAACTGGCGCACAAGGCTGGGAAGGATCCTGTCGAGTTTCGTTTGCGGATGATGGACAAGTCGCCACGGTTGAAAAAACTGGTTGAAGTCGTCGCTGAAAAATCGGGCTGGAAAAAACAACTGCCGAAAGGAGTCGGGCGGGGAATTGCGTGTTCCTCCTGTTTCGGCTCGCACGTGGCCGAAGTGGCAGAAGTATCCGTAGAAGACGGAGTCATCAACGTCCACCGTGTCGTCGTTGCCGTTGACTGTGGCATCGGCGTCGCACCCAACACGCTTGAGGCCCAGGTTGAAGGCGCCGTCGTTCTCGCGCTGACGGCAGCCCTCAAAGGCGAGATCACTTTTGAGAACGGCCAAACCAAACAGAGCAATTTCGATGCCTACCCGCTGATGACGATCGGCGAAATGCCGAACGTGGAAGTGCACATTGTCAACAGCTACGAGCCGCTTGGCGGCATAGGAGAACCGGCGTTACCTCCGGCGGCTCCTGCAGTTTTCAACGCCGTATTCTCGGCAACGGGCAAGAGAGTACGCAGACTTCCAGTAACAAGACTCGCATAGGTTCGAAGCGCCTTTTTGTGGGATCGCCGACGAACGTGGGGCGTGAAAGTCAAATCCGATTGAGAGGTCTGGTAATGCTCTTGAGCAGGGAAGAATCGGAGAGATTGATGAACGATCGTTTCTATCATTTCGAAAGGAGGAAAGCTCATGGCCGATTCACTGCTTAGCTTCAAAAAGCTGGAGTGGAAATGGGTCTGGATCACACTCGGTCTGTATGCAGTGTTCTACTTTCTGCCGATTTATCTCATCAGTTCCGTTCTGAAGTCCTTCATCTCTGCGCGAGCGGACAGTTCTCTTTTTGCGATCTGGTTCCTTGGAGGCATTTTTGTTGTGTCCGCCTATGCCAGCTACAAATCCAAGGGAGTGACAGTGTGGGAGCCGGTGATTTCGTCGGTTGGAGCGGTCATCCTGATGATCGTGGCGCGTTCTGTTGTACACATCATCTCGAAGGGAGACCTTTCGTTCCAGTTTTATAACTACACTCTTGTGCTGGGAGTCTTCTTCGCATTCTCTCTCGTCGGTGCCGTGTGCGGAGAGCTCCTGCAAAGGAACGTGGAACAGCACGATAGGTCCGTGGAGGGGAACTTGCCCGTGGGAAACTTCCAATGGATCTGGGTGGTCGTTACGCTTATGATGTACATCGTTCTGTATTTGTTTCCATTGTACTTGTTCGGCGGCGCATTCTCGGTTGGCTTTCCTGAGCATGCACAACGGGTTTTTAGCGGCACCTGGGTGTTTGCGGGTATCATCATTACGGCAGGTCTCGCAGGATTCATCTCAAAAGGTGTCACCATTTGGGAGCCAGTCGTCGGGAGTGTCGGGTTCATCATACTGGTTATTCTCATGAATGAACTGGCACGCGTCATTCAAGGAGGTATGTTCCATCTTCAGGTGAAAGATAATTTAACCACCCTGGTATTCTTTTTCCTCCTTTCACTCCTCGGGTCGTGGCTGGGAGAGCTCTGGCAGAAGATGCTGCTCAACAAAAAGAATGCACCGACGCCGCAATGACGGGAGGGAGCCGCAACTCACACGGAAACACTCAAAGAAGGAATTGACGCATGGCATACACGTACGAACAGCTGAGCAAAATGACAGTCGCCGAGCTTCGGAAAATTGCGGACGGGATCGAGAACGAGAATCTCAAGGGGCATATGGTCATGCACAAAGAACAGCTCCTCCCCCTGCTGTGCAACGCCTTGGGAATTGAAACACACGCACATCATCACGTCATCGGCATCGACAAAAGTGCAATCAAGCTGGAAATCCGCAAACTGAAGGTCGAACGATCCGCCACAATCGAGAAGCACGATTACAAGCACCTCCGGGAAATACGGCGTCATATCCACGACCTTAAAAGGAAAATCCGCAAGTCTCTGAAGTAAGCCGGTAACCGGGAACGGACTTTTCCATGGCAACCGCTGACAGATGCTCAAGTCGCGCGGTACCCGAAAAGCCAGGAAATCGTAATTGAAAGACCTCTTTTCGACACAGGCGGACCTCTATGCCAAGTACAGGCCCGTCTACCCTCCCGAGTTGTACGAGTTCATACTGAAGTTCGTTCACCACAAGCACAAGGCATTGGACTGCGCAACCGGCAACGGACAAGTTGCACGTGTGCTCGCATCGCACTTTCAGAGAGTTTCCGCGGTCGATATCAGCGAGAATCAGCTGAACCATGCAGTGAAGTTGGACAACATTGAATATGCCGTTTGCAGGGCGGAACGAACCCCGTTTGAGGACAACTCATTCGATCTCATCACCGTCGCGCAGGCGTACCACTGGTTCAACGGGCACCAATTCTGCCGGGAAGCGAAACGCATATCACGCCCCGACGGCATTATAGCCATCTGGGTGTATGACCTCGCTTCAAGCGGATCACCGATCGATGCAATCGTGCACCGCTGGAATTTTGACACGCTCGCACCGTACTGGGAAGAGGAACGAAAGCACGTCTATACGCATTATCAGAATCTCCCGTTCGAGTTCGAACCAATCGAGTCGCCGCAGTTTCAGATTGTTGTGGAATGGACGAGCGAGGAAGTGATCGGCCATTTGAAAACCTGGTCCGCCCTCCAAAAAATGAAAGCAGAAGTCGGAGACTCCGCCTTCGGGGAGGTCGTCGGCGAAATCAGGAGGACGTGGGGCACCGAGAGAGCAAAACGATTCGTCTTCCCTTTGTTCCTCAAGCTTGGCAGAGTCCGAAAGTGATCGTAAGATTGTTGCCGGAGACCCACACCCGCGTCCTTGTTTTTTCCGAACATCATTCCTACCTTGGTTCCAGGGCACTCGTGCGGGAGTGATTGCTGATCGAGGGGACGCAACTGGGGCCTTATCGTTCTCCGCACTTCCACCCTAGCCAGGCTTATGAACTCATTCCTGTCATTCCGTGGCGTTCCGTTCGGAATCTTCTTCAGTCTATGCGTCTTCAGGAGCGCGATGTTCGGTCAGGATGCAAGGCAAAATCGGTTTACCGTCGAGGCGTACTTTCGCGGAGACTCGACCCTTCTCAATGCGTACGACGTCAACGAGCTCACTCACGTCTGTTACAGTTTCCTTCATCTCAGCGGGAACCGGCTTTCGATCCGCTCGAGGAAAGACAGTGTGGACATTCTTTCGTTGACTTCGTTGAAAGAGAGGTACCCCGGGCTGAAAATCTTGTTGTCGCTCGGGGGCTGGGGGGGATGTCGAACCTGCTCGGAGGTCTTTGGAAGCGATTCGGGAAGATCGCAATTCGCCCAGTCCGCGCTGGATGTCCTCAGAGAATATCGTGCAGACGGTCTTGATCTGGATTGGGAGTATCCGGCCGTTGAAGGCTATCCCGGACATCCGTACTCAGCCAATGACCGTCACAACTTCACTTTGCTTGCCCAAAAGCTCCGGGAGGTTTTTGGAACCAGGTACGAGATCACGATCGCAGCAGGGGCCACGTCCCTTTGCCTCTCGCAGTCCATTGAATGGAGCGCCGTGATGCCCTACGTCGACAGAATTCATCTCATGACCTACGACTTCACGAACGGCTTCAGCAGAGTGACCGGTCATCATACTCCGTTATACTCGACGCCGGAGCAACACGAATCGACGGACAACGCCGTGCGATTTCTCGACTCGGTCGGAGTACCGAACAGCAAGATTGTCATCGGACTCGCATTCTACGCAAGAGCCTGGGCAAATGTCCCCGACACCAATAATGGACTCTATCAACCCGGCACGTTTCTACGGTACGTTGGATACAAAGACTTCGGAGGCTTTTTTGGCAAGGACAGCGCATTTACGTACCACTGGGATTCGACGGCGCAGGCACCGTTTCGGTACAGTGGTACGAACAGGACCTTCGCGACGTTCGACGACAAAAACTCCATAACAATGAAGGTCCGATATGCCGTTGAACATCATCTTGCCGGCGTGATGTTTTGGGAATTGTCCGAAGATACGGTTCGCAACGGTCTGCTCGACGCGATTGCGCGAGAGCTTCACAGCCTGAACCGTCCGGCCAGGAACGACCAGGCACGCTGATGCAGCTGAGAAATTCAGTCAGATCCCGTCTGAAGAGCTTCATCCCGGGGTTTGTCCTTCGCGGCGTGCGCAACGCACAGACGATGATTCGAAGAAGGGAGTTGCCGGAAACGAAGCGGATCTTTGAAAATGCAAAACTCCTGCCGGCGTACCTTGCTCAGAGGGAGCTCGAGCTTCTTGAGAAGCGGTACCCATTCCGGCCCGGGTATGGGTACGACCCTCGAAGCACGGAACGGAGAGGAATCGTGAGGGCAAAGGAGCTCCTTCGCCTCCCCCGGACGTCTGAAAGAAACTCCTACCTTGAACTGGGTTGCTGGGATGGTATGGTGTGCCGGCATCTTCAGCACGCGGGCAAAACAACGACCGCCATTGACGTGCGAAGCGACGGTTTTGACGAAAGGGCGCAGCGTGAAGGCGTGAAATTCATCCTGATGGATGCAGAACATTTGCAGTTTCCGGAAGAGAGTTTTGACTTCGTTTTTTCGTATGATTCGTTCGAACATTTTTCGCGTCCCGATGCAGTGTTCCATAACGCGATCAAGGTCTTAAGAAAGGGAGGGCTGCTCGCTCTGTCCTTCGGACCGTTGTATTTGTCCCCATATGGCCAGCACGCCTATCGTTCAATCCCCGTACCCTATTGCCACATCCTCTTCCCTCCCTCCATGTTGAACGATTTTGCCGCTGCAAGGGGGCTGACACCCATCGATTTTGGGCACGTCAATGGCTGGACGCTTGGGCGCTACAGAGAGTTTTGGGATGAATGATCATCTTCAGCAAAGAGAATTCGCTACACGGAGATGCCGAATCTTGCGCATCTGGATCTTATCAGAATGTATCCTTCGTGCTTGCGGAACAAGACGGCGCAGTTCGACGACCTCGTTGTGGAAACGGTCGACGCGGTCTTTGAAAAAGTTTGACGAATGTAGTACCTTCATGGGGGTTCCCTCCAGATCCGTAATTCAGCAAGAGCACCCGGGACCGCTCGAGCATTGATTCTTATGAAACATTTCCTTCTTCTCTGTCTCCTTCTCTCAACAAGTCCTGCGATTGCCCAGGAGCAACAAATCGGGATCATCGACTTCTTCGGTCTGCGGAAGATTTCCGAACAGCAAGCGAGATCTGCATTGGGACTTCACGAAGGAGACACACTCCCTCTCTCCTATTCCAATCTTGAAGAGCACCTGAAAGACGCCCTGGATGTCGCCGAAGCCCACATCAGCGTTGTATGCTGTGACGACAGCGGGAATCTCATTCTCTTCGTCGGAATCAGAGAAACTCCTGCACGACATTCGATGTATCGCGCGTCCCCGCATTGGGACATTTCGCTCCCCGCCGAAATCACGGACGCCTACAATCACTTCCTCGACGCGTTTCAGCTCGCCGTGAGCAAAGGAATTACCGGTGACGATATTTCACAGGGCCATTCGCTCATGGCGGACTCGGCCTGCCGGTCGTGGCAGGAACAGTTCCTCCTCTTCGCACGCCATCATCTGCAAATCCTCAGGACCGTGCTTCGGAATTCTTCCGACCCCCAGCAGAGGGCCGCAGCAGCATACATTATCGGCTATGCCTCCAACAAGCGGCTTGTGACGGGCGATCTCCTCATCGCTGCAGTCGACGAAGATGAGATCGTAAGGAACAATGCAGCCCGGGCTCTTGCAGCCATTGCAACGCTGGCCGAGCGAAAACCGTCTCTTCATATCAAGATCTCACCGACCCCTTTTGTCAACATGTTGAGCTCGCCGATCTGGACCGACCGCAACAAGGCCTTGATGGTGTTGTCGATCCTGACCAAGAAACGCGACCGCGCGTTGTTGCGACAGCTCCGTGACAAAGAATTTGGATCCCTTGTTGAGATGGCACGGTGGAAAAGCAAGGGACACGCCTACAATGCCTTTCTCATCCTTGGACGCGTCGGCGGCATCTCCGATCGCGAGATTAACAAAGTAGCGTGGGATATTTCACGGAGAAATGCCCTGATCGATAGGATTGTCAAAGCGCATCGAAGAAAGTGAACCCGGCTCACCCGTCTGAGTTTTCCCATAGAACTCGGTTCCGACCGTCCGGTGATATGTGCCTCGACGGCAATCCGCACGTGCAAAGGTCTTGAATGACTGAAAGCCAAAAGGGCTATGCTGAGATCGACGGCGCGTCGCTGTACTTTGAGCTGACCGGCTCAGGCCCAACGGTTGTGCTCCTACACGGTTTCAGTTTCGACACGACGGTGTGGGACGATCAAATGGAGGAATTCTCACGATCTTATCGGGTGCTTCGGTACGACCTCCGCGGTTTTGGCAGGTCTAGATCCGGCGAAGTGAGCTATACGCACGCGGGTGACCTGAAGGCTCTGCTCGATTCGCTGAAGATAAAGAAGGCATCGCTGATCGGATTGTCGTTGGGGGGTGGCGCGGTCATCAATTTTGCACTGATGTATCCGGGCAGTGCGCAGGCAATCGTGCTAGTTGCCCCCTCCCTCGGCGGCTTTCGGTGGTCATCCCGTTTTGCCGCTGCACAAACATCACTGCAGGAAAAGTCGAGAGAAAAAGGGCTGGAGATGGCCCGTGACATCTGGCTCCGCCAGGTAATCTTCCGGCACGCAATGAACAATAAAGCAGTCGCCGCAAGGTTGAGACAAATGGTGGGACGGTATTCCGGCTGGCACTGGATGCACGCAGACCTCGGCAAACCGATGAAGCCTCCGGCTATTGAGAGGCTTGGAGAGATTCGTATCCCCGCACTCGTCCTCGTTGGCGATGAGGATGCAATGGATCAATTGCAGATCGCAGAGACCCTGGAGCAGAACATAGCGAATGCACGGAAAATTGTTTTTCCCGGCGTCGGACACCTCGTGAACATGGAGGCGCCGGCATTGTTCAACAAGTATGTTCTTGAATTTCTGGGAGAAGTGCAGGGGCAGTAGATCGCCCCCACGGGGCTCGGTGCTTTGTGCGTGCCTTGTACAGATAGCACCGCTCCTAACGGAGCGGACGAACGATTCTGGTCCTCAGATAGCACCGTAGGTGCGAACTATTTGTAGTTCTGAACACAAAGAGGCGTTGAGCTCCATCGGAGCGACCTAGCGACTGCGAACGACATCGTATGTAAGAAGGTGAACATAGATCGCCCCTACGGGGCTCGTGGTGATTGTAGGCCTTACTACAAATAGTCCCGCTCCTAACGGAGCGGTTGCGAAGAATATCAAACTTGTGTCTTCAAAGCACCATAGGTGCGAACTATTTGTAGTTCTGAACAGAAAGAGGCGTTGAGCTCCATCGGAGCGACCTATCGAAAAGGAGCAAACCATGGCGAACACATATACGCAGATCTACATCCACACAGTCTTCGCCGTACAGGGAAGACTCTCACTGATCCCAAGAGAACGAAGAGACGAACTGGCCAAATACATGACGGGAATCATCAAAAACCGCGATCAAAAGGTAATCGCGATAAAGGCCGTCAAAGACCATACCCATATCTTAATCGGCCTGAAACCAACAATAGCATTGTCCGATCTCATTCGTGACCTCAAGGCCGGTTCTTCGGCATTTATTAATGCACAAGGATGGATCCGTGGGAGGTTTAGTTGGCAAGAAGGATTTGGAGCATTTTCACATTCTCGTCGCGAGATTGACGGAGTTGTGAAATACATCGAGCAACAAGAAGAACACCACAGGCAGAAAACGTTCTGTGAAGAATATTTGGAGGTGCTGAAAGACTTTGCAGTTGAATATGACAACCGTTTCCTCTTTCAGTGGATTGATGAGACGGAGAATTGATAGATCGCCCCCACGGGGCTCGGTGCTTTGTGCGTGCCTTGTACAGATAGCACCGCTCCTAACGGAGCGGACGAACAATTCTGGTCCTCCGATAGCACCGTAGGTGCGAACTATTTGTAGTTCTGAACAGAAAGAGGCGTTGAGCTCCATCGGAGCGACCTATCGACATTGAAGTTCTGACACATGCCTAGTCCAAAAAAAACAATTACAAACTCATTCCTCATTACATTCCAATGGCAAATACGAACGGAAAACAACACCGACCCCTTTTGCAGAAAATAGCACGCCGTGTGATGATCGAGCGGGGTCTTCTGCCCGATTTCAACCGACAAGCCATCAAAGAGCTCGAGTCCATCCGTGGACCGGCAACCCAATCGAACGGATCTTTGCGCGATCTCCGGAATCTCCTTTGGTGCTCCATCGATAATGACGATTCACGCGACCTGGACCAACTCACGGTCGCTGAGTCCACGCCAGGAGGAAACACAAAAATTTACGTCGCGATTGCCGACGTTGACGCTCTCGTGAACAAAGAAACTGCCCTCGACGGCCACGCTCGCCACAACACTACTTCTGTTTATACGGCGGCGCAGATTTTCCCCATGTTGCCCGAAAGGCTCTCGACCGATCTCACGTCGCTCAACTTCGACGCAGACCGAATCGCCATGATCGCCGAAATGGACTTTGACAATCAAGGCATACTCCGATCATCCGGCGTATACCAAGCAGTGGTTCACAACAAGGCGAAACTGGCATACAACAGCGTCGCCGCCTGGCTGGATGGAACGGGACCAATACTGAAGGAGATTGAGTCGGTGCAGGGACTCGCCGAGAATCTGAAGCTTCAAGACCGCGTGGCGCAGACGCTGAAGAAACTCCGTCATCTCCACGGAGCGCTCGATCTACAGACGATCGAGGCCCGTCCCGTTTTCGACGGAGACTTGCTCGTCGACCTCGAGCCCGATACGAAGAACAGGGCCAAAGAGATTATTGAAGACTTTATGATCGCCGCCAACGGTGTCGTCGCCCGTTTCCTTTCAGACAAGCAGCTTCCATCTATGCGCCGCGTGGTCCGGACGCCGAAACGCTGGGAACGAATTGTCGAGCTCGCAGCGGAACACAACTTCACGCTTCCGGCGCAACCGGATTCAAAAGCCCTCGCAGAATTCCTTCTTTCAGCAAAGGCTGCAGATCCGGTCGGGTTCCCCGATCTCTCCCTCAGCGTCATCAAACTGATGGGAGCCGGTGAGTACGTCGTCGAAATGCCGGGCTCCGACGCCGCCGGCCATTTCGGTCTCGCGGTGAAAGACTACACACACTCTACGGCACCGAACAGGCGTTATCCGGACCTGATCACGCAACGACTCCTGAAGGCAGCTATCAACGGCCAACGGCTGCCATACGACATTGACGAGTTGGAAGAGCTGGCACAACATTGCACCGAGGAAGAGGATGCAGCCAAGAAGGTGGAACGCCAGGTGGAAAAATCAGCCGCTGCGATGTTGCTGGAGTCGAAGATCAAGGACCAGTTCGAGGGAATTATCACCGGTGCCTCGGCAAAAGGAACGTGGGTCCGTCTTCTCCACCCTCCCATTGAAGGTAGACTTGTCGAGAGCTATGACGGTCTGGATGTTGGAAGAAGAATCCGTGTGCAGCTCGTCCATACCGACGTCGAGCGCGGGTACATCGACTTCAAAAGAATTTGATGGACTCTATGCTATTGTTCCAGGAACGGGTCTGGTCGTGAATTTCAACAACAGAACCGACATTGTTCCATGCGCGATCGTCGCTTGACCGTATCGGGAGAAGGATCGTGCACAACCTCAATCCATTGATACCCCTATGAAAAAGACATTGCGTGTGCTCCTCGTTGAGGATTCTGAAACCGACGCCCTCTTGATTCTGCGCCGGCTCAACGAGAGTGGGTACGAAATACAGCACGTGCGCGTCGAAACGCAGAAAGATTTCATTGCCGCACTCGCCACGCAGCGTTGGGACGTCATTCTTTGCGACTACATGATGCCCACCTTCACGGGCATGACGGCGCTGTACACTCTTCGCGAGAAAGACGATGAGACGCCCTTCATATTCGTGTCGGCGATGCTCGGTGAGAACACCGCAGAGCAAGCGAAGAAAGCGGGCGCAAACGACTACGTGATGAAGAATGACTTGAAGCGCCTCGTTTCTGCCATTGATGCTGTATTGCCAAAAGCTGCCGATTAGAACGCTTGTTGTCACGGGAGCAGAGCTCCCTTTCAACCAGTTTGTGCAAACCAAGCCAACCAAAGTTGCGAGAGTTACACTCGCGCACATCAAGAAGCGCCTCGCACAGATACGTCCGAGTATAACTCCGACGAGAATAATTTCCGACGGACACTCAATCTGAACAGAGCACAACTTTCGGAAAACGGGAGAATCCGTGCACAGGTCGTCCATACCGATGTAGAGCGCGGGCACATCGACTTCAAAAGAATTTGACACATATCCCAGCCTTCTCACGATTGAGAGCGTGGGGAAAAATATTGCTTGACAATCCCGCCGCAATCAATTACGTTTGTTTCGTTGTCGGCAGTGGTGGACGGGGATCAATGCCGATCCTCTCGGATAGCAATACTTCGCTCACGAGCATTCCAGAATCAAGCCCTAACGCAGTACCTGCGGGCTCGTGCTTCAGTCAGCATCCCTATTCCAAATTTGTGATCTAGTCGGGCAGGTAGCCGTCTGGCGTCTTTGAAGGTACCCCCTACCATCGGTGCCACAAGCGCTTGCCCGCCCTCTGTCGTTTTTGAGCCATTTTGCAGCCTAATAATGGCAAAAAGAAAGTCTTGAATAGGACATGAAACGGGAATCTTCAGGAAGGTTACTGGAATCGGCGGACGCAAAGGTGGAAGCCGGAGGTGGTTGGGTCGAAGCCACGACCGGTAAAGCGGAAGCGACGGGTGAAAAGGTCCAAGCCGTGACCGGTGAAGATGTAACAGCCGGTGTAGGAGTGGAAGCCGTCAGTGGTGAGGTGCAAGCAACCGACGAGAAGGTCGAAGCCGCCACCGAAGAGGCGGAAGCCACAGGTGAAAAGGTGAAAGCTGCGACCGATGAAGACGAAGCAGCCGGTGTGAGGGCGGAAGCCGTGAGCGGTAAGGTGCAAGCAACCGACGAAAAGATCGAAACCATGACCGGTGCGGTGGAAGCCAGAGACGATATGGTCGAGTTAACGGGTGCGAAGGTGGAGGATACAAACGATGAAACGGAGGAAATGAGCGAGAATGCACAAGCCGACGTCGATGAGGTGGAGGATTGGCAAAAAGGCGCAATGGATGGTTATTAGCAGCGTCAGGCAACGGTTGTTGGGACGGAGGGAGAGTTCAATGGGCCATCAAGGAGATAAGAAGTTGTGGAAATACCTGACAGGCACTTTGGGAAATGGAATGAGCTTGCAAGGTCCTCGGAAATGAATATGCTGAGGTATAGAAGGGTTGGGTATGAGGAATATGGCCGGAGAATAAGCGGCCTATTTAAACCACACTATCCAATCACATCAAACCAAGGGGAAACCCTATGACGAACAACCAATCCAATAAATACTCGATGTATGCAGCGGCAGACAATGTGCTGAAGTCCCATCTTGCATCCACCGCGAGCGTCCCTGCGTTCGCCGAAGCCTATGGCCGGTTTGACGATCTGCTCAATCAGATCAGAGAGAAGGACAAAGAGCGGATGGGGAAAACTGCAGGCAAGGTCGCGGCGAAGGACGAGGCGGAAGATGCGATGGTAATGGCAACGATGATCGTCTCTTCCGCCCTCTCTGCGTACGCGCACGTGAATGGAAACGTGCAGCTGAAAGAGACCGTGCACGTGGCGGAGACGCCCTTCCGGCACGCCCGGCCGAGCGATCAGCTGAACACAGCCAAGTTGATCTACGACCTCGCGAAGGCGAATGCACAAGACCTGGTTGCCTTTGGGGTATCGGCCACAATGCTGGACGACTTCAAGGCGAGGATTGCGGCGTACGAGTCGGCGGTGCGGGAGGTCGCCAGCGGGATGGCGGAGCGGACGGGTGCAAAGACCGCTGTGGGCGACCTGTTCGTGCAGGCGGATCAGGTTTTGAAGGACGAGCTGGATACGATGATGCAGATCTTCCGTGTGACGGACCCTGAGTTCTATAATGACTATCGTGCGGCGAGAGTGATCAAGGATATCGGGGTGCGGCACAATAAAGCGGGGCAGCCGGTGGCGCCTCCTGCCGGTTCGCCGAATTAGCTTGCGGGCGAAACGGCGAAATCCCTCGTAGGGACGTTCCCCAAAGGGGTCCTTCGGACAATTGAACGTCCTTACGAAAGGACGGACGTTAGAGAATAAGTTCGCCGTTTCGTCAATGTTGCTACCGGGGCATCGGCCCCGAATAGAAACGCGAATTCCCCTGCAAGGTCACAGGGGCCGGAGGCCTTGAAATGTTGTTGCACCGCACGGTGCAATACTATTTGGAAGGAATACCCAAGTAGCATCGACCAGGCATCGATACATTTCCGGCTCTCCAAAGCGGAACGGTTGATCCCATTCCGATCAACCCAATTTCGCACGAGGCCCGGGTCTTTTGCTTGTTCTCACCCGGGCCTTTTTGTTTTTGCATAATTGGCAAAGATGGCAATTGTCAGCATCGGCTATTGAATACCTCTGGGGAATTATATAACTTCTTGCGGGGCAGATTCTGAAGGGATTGGAGAGGCGAGCCAACCGACAGACAGAATGACCTGATAACTCCTAGAACCCGCGTTCTCTTACTTGGCAAAAGAGGTAGCGGGTTTGCCGTTTATATGATGATCGACCGAGAGTGAAGCCAAAAAGAATAAGAACGTAGTACTGCGCTTTTACAGTAGTTAGGCGAAATCGCATTTTTGTTGAAATGGAGACATCTGCATTTTTGTCGCTGACCGATTATGTGGAGAAATTGGCAGAAAATTTCGGGACCTACAAACGGGCCTTTCCGCATTCCTTCAGTTGTGCCGAACAATTAGACGAACTTTTCTGGGAGCTGTATACCAGTCAAGTGGTTCCTGATAAGGAGATAATTTGGCAGCCAGTCGCGCATTCCATGTTATTCGGCTGCATCACTAGTTGGTGTCACGCATTCGCTACCTGTGCTTCAGGGCTGGACGAGCATGCCTTGACGTCCACTAGAAGGTCGATAGAGTTTGCATGCTATATTGCTAAGATCTGCAATTCAGAAGAAAGGGCAGGTCTTTGGATAACTCGACGCGATGACGAGGCTTCCAGAAAACGATTCACCCTCGAATTTGGAATCCCTCAAGCATACTTTTCTGCCAAGTATACGCATCTAAAAAGGTTGCTTGTGATCCATGACCATGCTTCCGAATTCGCAACCCACGCAAACCTGGCTATGTTGGCGCAGAAGTTCAAAGAGTCTGGCTCCACAATGGTACCGTTGGTTTTCGACGATCCCAGAGACATCCCCTTGAATGCGGGTTCGATTCTCCAACTTGGGTCATTGCTGATCCAAGCGACAGTGGCTGATCTAGCGGCCTTAATGCAAGATCGGGACAAATTTCTTATCAGATTCAGCGCATTCCAGACCGCACTCAGCCACGCGAAGACAGAAATTCTCGCTCATGAACAACGTGCGGGAATCGAGCCGGAAATTGTAAAGGCCATAAATGCGATTCCTACCCTCATCGATGACAAATTCGAACAAATGAAGAAAGATTCCGAACGTAGGGGTAGGCCGCAATGACCGGTAACTTCACATAACAGTGAAAAACCACGGCGTTCAATTCTGTAGATAGAGGTATGGCTCACTAAGAAAGGTTCAGCCAGTGCTTACTCAATCCAAGACAAAGAGTGCGGCACTGCGTAGTTTTCGGAAACGTTATGCGCCATTTGCGGTGATCTTATGAGTAGAGGACAAATCTCCGATGCCAAATTATCCCAGTTGTCAAGGAAGCTTCCGGATATTGCCGATCTCACAAACAGAGTGGGGCGTCTCAGCTCCGATCTTGTCTCAATGAGATTTGGCCCGGGGAGTCGTATTCCGATAGCAGGAGTCTGTTTGAATGATTCTGTCTCTCTTATTAATGATGCGATCTATGCACTCCGAGAAGCGTTCGCACATGAGGTTTGGTACCGTGAAGAATCGAGCACACCAAACGACGCCACAGCAAACTATTTCATGAAGTTCTATTGTGATGACGCGGCATTGCGAATGTACGCAGCCGCAGAACACCTGGCAAGCGCCATCGTTGAAATGCTTGAAATCGAGTACAAGCTTTTGAAACAAGAACGTTTAAAATCAACTAGCCTCGCTTCTCTTGTTGGAAATCACCTCATAAGGAAACAGCCCACCCATTTGATTACAAGCGCCGTTGTCAAGCTTGTCAATTCTAAGGGATGGACTAGATCCATGGATTACAGAAACAAATGGGTGCATGAACAACCACCGATGTTGTCCGGGTTTGGAATACAATGGCATCGTAGAGAGCGTTGGCAGGAAATAGAAACCGGTGATGCAGTGACTGGCCATAAGTTGAGCTTTGGCGGGAAAGGAGACAAGCCGGACTACAGCGTACAAGAACTCCGTTCATTTGTCGAAGAGGGACTTTTCTCCCTCGTGCAGACCTTTAGCGACGTGACCGATTACTTTATTGAGCTACTTGCGGCCAAGGGAATATCA
>Ga0335081_10002046_pt1 | contig 31846 bp, 33 predicted proteins | sample Lox_Sample_35_FD_206713 | JGI IMG/M metagenome (GOLD analysis project Ga0335081, IMG submission 206713) | Soil microbial communities from Loxahatchee National Wildlife Refuge, Florida, United States - Lox_Sample_3.5 | ecosystem: Environmental > Terrestrial > Soil > Wetlands | place: USA...
TGTGGGGCATCGCCTGCTCCCAGACGGCCGTCAACATGCTCCGCGAGGCCGGGGAGCGCGCGGATGCGCCGATCCTGGCGTTCAACTCCAGCCGGTTCCTGGGACTGCGCAAACCCGGCGAGGGCTGGCTGAAGGGCGGCCCGCCAGTGACCGGGCCTGTTCAGCAGACCGGGCCGAGGGAGATGGTCGTCGCGCCGGGCTCGGTGATCCTGATCGACGAGGCGTCCATGCTGCCGCTGGATCACATGCTCGCGATCATGCGCAAGGCCACGACGCTGGGCTGCAAGGTCATCGTGGCCGGGGATCAGGAGCAGCTCGCCGCGGTCGAAGGAGGCGGAGCGATGAAGCTCCTGTCTCAGCGGCTGGGCTACGTCAAGCTGACCGAGCCCGTGCGTTTCGACAGCCAATGGGAGCGGGACGCCAGCCTGCGCCTGCGCCAGGGCGACGACACGGTGCTGGAGGAATACGACGCCGAGGGCCGGTTCCGCGGCGGCTCCCCCGACAAGGTCATGGACATGGCAGCCAGGGATTACGTTGCCAACGCGATGAACGGCATCCACACGCGGCTGGTCGCGGCGGACTGGCAGCGGTGCCGGGAGCTGTCGCGGCGGGTGCGCGACGACCTGAAGCACCTGGGCCGGGTGTCGGACGGGCCAGCCGTGACCCTGGCCGAGGGCGCGCAGGCCTCAGCCGGCGACCTGATCGTGTGCCGCAAGAACGACCACGCCAGCGGGCTGGCCAACGGTGACGTGCTGCAGGTGGAGTCCGTGGACGGCGGCCGGGCGGTGCTGCGCAAGGTGGTCGGCCGGGACAGCGAAACCGGCGGCGCGGTGCTGGCTGAAAAAACCATCGGCTACGACCAGTTCGCGGAGATGAACCTGGCATACGCGACCACGGGCCACGCCGCACAGGGTGACACGGTCACGGCGGGCATTGCCCTGGTGACCGGCAACGAGGCGCGTAACTGGCTGTACGTGGCGATGAGCCGGGGAGCTGCCACCAATCATGCCTACGTCGTAACCCGACCGGACACGGCGAACGCGCGGCCGGGCGCGGTCCCCGCTCCCGAGCTGGCCCGGCACAAGCGGGTCGAGCTGGAGCGCCAGGGCCATTTCCGTCCGAAGGCCAGGCCGTCGGAGAGCGAGCGGCATCACATCGCCGTGCTGGCCGACATCCTGCGACGGGACAGCACCGAGGACAGTGCCTCGCAGATCCAGCGGCGCAACCTCGCCAACGCCGACCACCTGGCCGTGCTGCACCAGATCTGGCAGACCGAGACACTGGAGGCGCGCAAGACGGGCTACAAGGCGCTGCTGGCCGAGCTGCTGCCCAAGCAGCACCGGGACGCCGGGGAGGCTCATCAGGCCGAGTGGCTGTTCCGCACCTTCCGGCAGGCCGAGCTGTGCGGGCAAGATCCCCGGCGGCTGACCGCGAGGGCGGTCACGGCGGGCGAGCTGAACAGTGCCCGTGACGTGGCGTCGGTGCTCAGCTACCGGATCCAGGGCTATATAGCAGGCATGACTCCCCAGGCCCGCCGGTGGGCCGAGCAGGTGCCGAAGACGAACGACCCGCAGCTGGCCCATTTTCTGACCGAGGCGGCTGCGGCGATGGACGGCCGCAAAGACCGGCTGGGCGAGTTCGCCGCCGACACACGGCCGAGCTGGGCAACGGACGTCCTCGGCGAGGTGCCCGACGAGCCCGCCGGCCGGCAGGAGTGGCAGCGCAAGGCAGCCAGCATCTGCGCCTACCGGGAGATCTATAACTTCGCCCGCGAGGATGAGGCGATCGGCCCGGAACCGTCCTCAGCCAGCCCGGAAAAGCACGCCGCCTGGCTAGAGGCCTTCATGGCGATGAACGCAGCGGGCTCGGAGGATCTGAGCGGGCTGAGCGCTGCGCGCCTGCGTGCCCGCCGGGGCATGTACGAACGGGAGACGGCCTGGGCTCCGCGGTATGCCCGCAACGAGCTTCGGGAGGCGCGCATCGCCCTGCACGATGCCGAGCAGGGCCGGGTGCGCGCCCAGGCGGAGGCCCAGGTCGCGCGTGAGCGCGGTAACGAGGACGCCGCCGCCCTGCACGAACGCATGGGGCGCTCCTATGAGGCACTCGCCGGGCGCTACCGGGACGCCCAGCCAGAGCTCGTGGCGTCGGTCGAGGACTACGACAACTGGCTGACAGTCACCGAGCTGTCACGCCGGATGGCTGTCGCCGCTGACACGGAGCTGCGCCGCCGGTACCCGGACCAGAAAATCGAGCCGCTCAGGTCGGCAGAGCCGCAGCCGGTCACCGAGGCAGAGCACACGGAACTGGTCACCCTGCCCGAGGATCTGTCGCAACCCTACGAGCGGCCACGGTGGCTGCAGGAGCTGGCAGCGGCCAGCCGGGCCTACCGGGAAAGCAGGGCCGAGCGGGAGGCTCAGACTGTCCCGGCTGAGGACGGCGAACTGGAACCTGAAGGCTTCGCGTGGCGTCCGTCCATCGCGCACGAACGTGAAGCCATACTGCAGCCGCCGCCACCCGAGATCGGCCCGGCAGAACTGGTCGCGGCGGCCCAGGCGCAAGCCTCCGGCCCCGAGGCAGGCGACTAGCCTCCCCCGGACGCCGGGCCGGCGCGAAGGCGCATACTGGGAGCCGGGAAGGAGGCGGGCGGCCGTGGAGATCACCTTTCCCGACACGATGCCGGAGGCCATCACGGTTGACCGCCAGACGGCGAGGTTCTTCCTCGAGCGCAATCTGGCCGAGTGGGGCGACGACGGCCCGGTCGCGCTGGCCTGGCGCTGGGCGCTGACCGGCCAGGGCCCGCGGCCGGTCTGCGGAGCGGTATGGTCCGGCCGGATGCCTACCCGCCAGGACCTGGACAGCGAGACGTGGATGGACTCCGGCTGGGGTCACCTGGCGACCTGGGAGGAAGTCACCGCGGCGAAGTTTGTCCTGTGGTGGCTGACGGCCGCGCCCGAGGATGAGGTACCGCAGCGGTTCCGCCGAACGGCGGATGTGCGCCAGGAGAACACCGAGGCGTGGCCTTCCAGTGCCCGGATGAGTGAGGGCTGGTAACTCTGCCAGCTTCCCCGACCCTGCTTGCGCCCGGCCAGTGCTGCACCCAAAGGGAGAAACTAATTGCCTGCGATCAGTTCTGCGGGGACGCTCTCGTCTGCTGAGGCTCGCGCCGTCCTCCGCGAGGCCTGTTCCAGAGCCGGTATTGATGGCACTGAGGCCGAATTAATCAGGCTAGGCGAAAATGCCATCTTTCGCCTAGCGGCGGAGAATGTGATAGTAAGGATTGGCCGCGGCCCTGAAGTTCTCAAGGATGCGGAGAAAGAGGTAGCTGTAGCCTCCTGGCTGCACCGCTTCGCCTTTCCAGCAGCGCAGCCAACTGCCCACGTTCAGCCCATAGTCGTAGAGGGCCGGCCCGTCACCTTCTGGCGCCTGATCGAAGATAGCGGTTTTAAGGCACCGCTTGAAGATCTCGCTCGTGCCCTGCGAGAGCTTCATCGCCTTCCGGTACCGGCGGACCTGCCTTTGCCGAGCTTCAATATCTTCGGACGAGTGGCTGGCCGCATCGCCTCGGCCAGCATCTTGCAGGCTGACGAAAGACAGTTCCTTACTCAGCGGCTGCACCAGCTTCAGAACGACTACATGGGCCTGAACTTCACGCTGCCCGCTGCTGCTGTCCACGGGGACGCTCACCAGAGCAACCTGATCCGCCGGCCAGACGGCACTGCGGTCCTCATCGACTTCGAACGATTTGCGTTCGGTCCGCCCGAGGCCGATCTGGCCATGACAGCGACCGAATACCTGGTCGGATGGCACAGTGACGCGGAATACAAGAATTTCGCCGATACCTATGGATTCGACATCACGAGTTGGGACGGGTTTCCCGTGTTCCGCGCGATCAACGAACTGACGATGACGACCTGGCTCATGCAGAACGTCAGCGAGAGCGATCGTGTGGCGCGGGAATTCCGCACCAGGATGGCATCGCTCCATGATGACAACGCGCCACGTCACTGGAGCCCGTTCTAGTCAGCGACACAGGGCCGGATATCGTTCAGCGACAAGCTCTCCGAAGGCGCGGACGGCGGCATCCGATGCGTAAAGCTCCAGTTCAGCGGACAAGTCGCGGATGTAACGCAGGTACCGCTGGGACTTCAGGCTTCCCGCTAGGCCGATGGCATCTGCCGCAACCTCAGCAGCCCTGCCGGGCTCGCGCTGATGTGCGAAGCTCGCGGCCTGAACGAGCCGGACGAAGGCCAGGGTCCGCGCGTATTCCGGACCGCACAGCTCGATGGCCCGACTGACAAACTGCTGAGCAATGCGAGGGTTCCGAAGATCACGGAAGCAGTGCGCTCCCTCGCCTGCCAGCTCGGCCGCGTCGAAGTAGCCAATCCATTCCGGGTCATCGGCGCTGTTCCTTCGCTCAAAGGACTTCTCGGCCAGAGAGAATGCTCTTGAGCACCGCGCATCGTCACCGTTTCCCGCATAAGCTCGTGCCTCCATGGCAAGGAACAGCGCCATCGTGGTCGCACTCGCTCTGCCCTTCGCCCCTTCCTGTGCAGCCCTGGCTAACTGTACGGCCTGGTCGAAATTTCCCAGATAGGTAGCCTGATGGCTCATATTCGACAGCAGCCGACCGCCCATCATGCGGTCACCTGCCTCTTGAGCCAGCCGGAGCGCCTGAATGAGATACCGCTGGGCAAGGCCGTGGCGGCCCACGTCATATGCAGTCCAGCCAAGCAGCTGAGCTACCTCAGCGGCCGCTGAGAAGAGCTGGCGTCCCACGCTCTCAGTGAATACGCCCTGCAGCAGCGGACGCACATCATGCGAGTAGTATTCCGCGAGGGCAGCGCGGGCGTGGCCTCCTCCGAACTGGAAATCCAGCTTCATGAAGAGCTGCGTCGTCGCGCGTATTGCCCTTACGTCCGACTCACCGACCGATGTTCTCACGTCATCTCTGAGCCGGAGCGGCTCAGCCCGCGACAGGAGCCAGCCAATCATCGGCTGAGACCAAGCACCTGGGGCGATGGCGGATCCTAAGATAAGCCCGTCCTCAACAAGTTCGCGTCTTGCCAGGTCGTGGATGCGCTGCCCGGCGCCTAACCCGTCGCTGGGGTAATCGAGCGTGATCTCCAGTACGGCGGAAGCAGGCGCGTCGCCCATGCCGATGTCGTCCAGCGATAGGCGACTTCCGATCTTGCTGCTGAGAGCGGCTGCGATGAACTGCGCTGTGGCAGGCCGCGGGGCAACGCCGTCCAGCCAGCGACGGACGTCGACATGAGTGCATCGCAAGGCGATGCCGTTCTCCTGGGCGATGGCGCGAACACGTGCGGCTAGACCAGTGTTCGACGAACCTGCCCGGCGCATGGCGTCGGCGAGCCGTGTATTGGGCTCTCTTGGCATTCGCTCCGCCTCCAGCTGCCGTTGCGCAGATAGCGTCGTTCGCCCATTATCGCCCTGGCATCGGGCGGTTATCTGGATATGCTCGATGGCGGTCGCCACCAGCGGCGACTACTCGCGGACATTCACCGCGTCGTTGCCGCAGCCGAAGCCAGCGGGCCTGACGCCAGCGCGGCTGTGCGCTGACGTCGGCAGCAGATACGCGAGCGCTCGAGGCGCACTCCACGATGGTCGGCCCGGCGGCGGCGCTGGTCCTGTCCGGCAGCCGATCGCGGCCTGGCGGCTCTGCGGATTGGATGATCGCCAACACGACTCGATGACTGCCAAGACGTGTGCTCAGGCCAGAAGCACCCGACAATCACCGGCTCCGAGCACCTAGTCACGGTGCCGAGCACGCTGCCAGAACTGTGCGCCGCGCGATTTCCTGACATAGGAGTCCGACGTAGCTAGGCGCTGGAGGTTCCCACGATGACGGGCCTGATGCCGATTGAGCAGGTCACTGACCTGGTTACAGCGCGAATGGATGGCCCTCTCGCTGACCAGGAAGACGTGCACGGCGATGAGGACACGGCTGCAGCTGCGTGGCTGGTTGCCGAGGCTGTTCGCTACCTGAACGATGCGACGGGGACACTCTCGGCCCCGGGTCTGACTGTTCCCTTCACGGCATACGCGGTGGCCGGGGGGCTGGCGGTGGCGATGTCACGGCTTGGCCAGCTCGCCGGGCAGCTGGCGGGCTGGCTGAGTCGGGAACTGGCTGCCGGGCAGCTTGGTGAGAATTCCGGGGACGAGCCAGCGATCACTGTCGGGCGTGCCCGTCGGCACCTGGAGCTGGCTGCTGACGCTGCGCGCCTGCTGGAGCGGGCGATGGGCGAGGCCAGGGACGATATGGCTGGGCTGTGCCGGCCCTCGGCGGACCTTCCTGCTGGCTTGAGCCCGGAGGATCAGGACCGCTGACGTCGGTCAGCCGTGCATGGCGCTGGTGATGAGCTGGGCGGCGTCCCTGTCGGTCACCGCAGTGTTGAGGATTTCCGCGAACGCGTCGCGGTAGAGCTGGATGTCGGGGATGGAGGTGAAGATCGCCTCTCCGGCGAGCAGTTCCACCAGCACCAGCGGTTCGTCGGGTATCTCGTAGATGGCAAAGCTGGACTGGATGATGAGGCTCTGGCTCGCGGTGAACGGCAACACGGCGATGGACACGTTGGGAAGTGTCACGACCGAGCTGATTTTTTCTGCCTGGGCACGCATCACCGCGGGCGGCCCGGCCTGATAGTGCAGTGCTGATTCTGAGATCACGAAGCTGAACGTGCGCGCCGGGTCATAGAGGATGCTCTGGTTGTTCATCCGCTGCGACACGGCGGCGGCGACGCCTGGCATGCTGGATATGCGTGACAGCCGCTCCATGATGGCCGTCGCGTATCCGGGAACCTGCAGCAGGCCGGGGATGGCGGCAAGGGAGAATTCGCTGAAGCTAGTCATGGCCTGGCGGATCTCGCCCATGTCCCGCTGGCGCTTCATCAGGCCCGGGCCGTGGACAGTGGCGTTGCCCCTGAGCTGGTGCGTGCCCCGGCGGGCCTCGCTGACCAGGGCCTCAACGCGGCTGGCCTCGGTGCCGGTTGCCTCTGCCCAGGCCCGCACGAGCTCGGGGGTTGCGGTGGCCAGCCCGCGCTCCAGCCTGGACGCCCGGCTTTGCGTGATGCCGGCGCGTTCGGCCACGTCATAGGTGGTCATGTTGGCCGCCTCGCGGGCTGCCTTGAGCCATTGCGCGAGCTGCTGGGCTGGGTCGGGCGTGGTCACTAGGCCTCTAAGTTACTCACTGTACAGAGCGTAGCTCACTGACTTACTCTGACTTGGTGGCGACTGACTTCTCGGCAGCGGAGTTTAACCGGGATTTCTGGGCCTCATTTCAGCATGAGGCGTGGCGCCTGGAGCTGCTCGATGAGTACGACTCGCCGCAGACCCGGGTGCGGCTGGCGAGGTTCCTGGGCGGCGATCCGGTCGACCCGGCCGACCGGGCGGACTGGCTAGCGCACCTGCGCGCTGCCCGGCTCGAGGGCCGGCGGGTCGGCCGGGTCCATGTCATCGGAGAGCTGAGCGACTACCTGCGTTACGAGCTGGCCTGCTACGAGCAGAGCGCCGAGGCAGGGGAGGACATCAGGATCCTGCCCGCCGAGGTCGCGGCCAGGCTGAGCCTGCCGGGCTTTGACTACTGGCTGCTGGACGGCAAGACGGTCGCGCTGATGCGCTATGCCGAGCACGGGGTCTGGATCGGGACCGAGATCATCACCGAGCCCGCCGCCGTGGCCAGGTGCGCCAGGGCGCGCGACGAGGTGATGCGCAGCGCCATCCCGCTGAACGAGTACCTGACGAGGAGTGCCGCATGATCCGCGACGGAGTGTTCAGGAAGGCCGGCGGCTCGGAGACGGTTGGCTGCGTCGAGGTGGCTGCCCTGCCCGAGGGCGGCATCCGGGTACGGGACTCCAAGGACAGGCAAGGCCCTGTTTTGCCGGTCACCGATGACTGCTGGGGCGAGTTCATCGGTGCTGCCGGCAGCGGGGCCTATGACCTTCCCGCGTGAGATCAGCGCCGCCGCGCGGCGTGGCCGCAGTGCACCCCTTCGCGAGCGAGCTGCTGGCACGCGGCGGGCAGGATGCGGGTCTGGAATTCCGCCTGGTCTGAGACAGTCCGGGCTGAGCGTTCCTCGGTGAGGTACAGCACGGACCACAGCTCGCTCAGCCAGTCCATCGTGTAGAGCGCGAGTTCATGCTGTGCCCAGCAGGCGGGCAGCATCGCGGATAGGTGGCCGTATCCGGGAACGAAGATCTTCCCGGCCCACACGCTCAGCCGCTCGATCGACTGGACTCTGTCCGCGTCGTCAGCCTGCCACCACTTGATGGTGGGAATGGGCTTGTAGTCTGCGGGCAGCGGCTTGCCGCGGGGTACCAGCTGGTCGACCAGCAGTTCCAGGTCAGCCACCTTCTCGTCGATCCCGGCCAGTCCCCGCAGGATCTCGCCCTGGTCGGTGACGGTGCCCTTGACGCCGCTGAGCGTCCGGCCGAGTTCGGTGAGCTTGCTGCCGAGTTCCTGGTAGTGCCCGGCCTCCCTCGCGCCGAGCGTGGCGATCCGCTCTCCGTGCTGGCTGAGCTGCAGCAGGGCGGCGTCCAGGCCGTCGCTCACCGGACTCCCCATGGGTTGTCGGCTGCGGCGGGTACGGGCTCGGCTGGCGCGCCGGCCGCCTCCTCCAGTTCGGTAATCAGGTCGTCTGGCAGGATCGGGCTGAGCGACTCGAGGTCGAGGGCGCGCGGCGGCGCGGCGGGCTGCAGGGCGGCGACAGCCGTACCGGCGCGCCGCGCCGTTTTGTATGCCCTGTCCTTCCACCCCATGCCCAGGCTGACGATCACGGGTGCCTCCGCCCCGCGGACGATCAGTGCCCGGTTCCGCGGGAGCTGGCGGATCATCTCATCGCTGATCACGGCATGGCGGGTGTAGTGCTGCTGGCCGCCTTCCCGGAACGCCACGGTTCCGCAGAGCCTGCTGGCCATGCTGAGGGTGTCGGGGTCACTCAGGCCAGGCAGGAACACCTTGGAGGTGCAGGTGTCGAGGATGATCCGTGCCCCGGTCTCCTTCCAGCGGTTCCTGAGCTGGGCGATGCCGTGAGCGACGGGCAGGATCTGGACACCCTGGCCGCCGGAGTCGGCCAGCCACGCAGGCAGCGGAACGGGACATATCTGGGTGACTTCGTCCAGCGCCAGCAGCAGCGGCGGGTCGAGCCTGCCTCCGGGCATCTGGCTTCCGAGTTCGGTCGCCCGGTACTGGATCTCGCATGCCATCGCGGAGAAGAGCGGGGCCAGCGGGGAGTCCGCGCCGTTGCTCTTGGCCACCATGTACAGGGTGCCGCTGGCCAGGAGGAATTCGTCAATGTCGAATCCGGCGCCGTCTGCCGGGAGCACGGATTCGGCCAGCTTCGGGTCGGTCATGAAGGCGACCGAGCTGGACATGACCATGCGGACGGTCGCGGTTGTCTTCTCGGCCGGGCCGAGGAGCTCGGCCAGTGTGGCGGCCCACTGGTCGTGGCCGGCTTTCGCCAGGATGTCGATGGCCTCGGCCGTGCGCTGGCCGAGGATCCAGCGGGAGACCAGCCGCATGTCGGCGCCGACGATGTCGCCGGCGCAGAACAGCGCCCGCAGGTAGTCGGAGGCCTTGGTTGCCCAGAAGCTGGAATCCTCGGTGCCGCGGACCGAGACCGCCTGAGCGAAGGCATCGGCACGCCTGATGGCCGTCGCCTCGTCCCGGCAGCCCGCGATGGGTGACCACCGGAACGTGCTCGGCACGCCGCCCAGGCCCTGCGGTGAGAACACGTGAACCGGGCGGCATGCGGCGCGGATGCCGCTGGTCAGCATGAACTGGTCAGGCTTGGAGGATGTGCTGACCACGCTGCCGGGGTAATGCATGATCACCTTGGCTAGCCATCCGGACTTGCCCTCACGCGGGGGGCCGAGGACGGCGGCGTGCTCCTGAACGGGAACGCGCACGCCGTGCCCGTAGTGTGCGCGGCCGATATACACGGAATGCTCTTGCGGGTGCGCCAGGCGCTCGCGGGCGCTCAGCGACGGCCGGGCGCGGCGGGACTGGCGGAAGCTCGCGAAGCGGCCCCATCGCAGCCACAGGCCGAAGACAGTGGCGTGCCCGCGGCCTGGGTGCAGTCGCAGCCGGATCCGGAGCCGGTGCACCCGCACCCGGTTGCCTGCCAGCTTGCGGGTCGGCAGCACGGCCGCTAGCGCGAGGGCGAGGACGACACCAGACGCTGCGAGCAGCCAGCCGCGGAAGAGCCCGGCCATGGCGCTGAGGACGAGCACGGCCAGGACCATTCGGGTCTTGATGGTCGCGCAGGTCATGCCGATACCCCCTCGTCGCGTCCGTTCTGGCTGGCCAGAACACGCTTGCGCAGGGCGGTGCGCGCGGAGCCCTGGTGCATTCCGATCTCCTTGCTGATGGCGGTGGCGATGCGGCTGGTCTGCTCGATCGGGAGTTTCTCCAGCGGGCCATGGCGCTCCACCACGAGCCTGATCAGCTCGTCAGTTTTGGGGCGGATGCGCGGCGCCGCGGTGACCGCGGCGGCCGGTCCTCGGCCGCCGGCGGGCCTGGCCGTGATGGCCCTCGGCCGCGCATCGGGGCTAGCCGCGGCCGCGGCCGTCCCAGGCGGGTGTGCCGGGACGGCCGTGCGCGCCAGTTCGGGAACTGGAGCCGATCGCAGGATGGAGGCGCGGATGCCCCGGGCGGTGCTGGGCGGGGCCAGGACGAACCGCAGGCCGTACAGGCACGCGCGGCCAAGTTGCGCCCAGGCCGATGCGCCGTCGTCGCCCAGGTAGTGGCGCCGGACCACGGCTACCACGCGGTCGGCCACGACGGCCAGGAAAAGCGGCGGCATGATGAACGCCAGCACCGAGCGGAGGCTGCCGGAATCGGCCGCGGCCAGGTTCATCACGGCCGACCCGACCGCGCACGCGACGATCAAGAGCCGTTCGGCTCGCGCTGCCTGACCGGCGCGGGCCAGTCCCAGCGCCAGCAGGCTGAAGATGGCCATGCCCGCGTCCAGGGCCACAGCCTCGATCCAGCTCACCAGATCGTCGTGCTTCACGGCCATGACATAGCGGAACTGCGCGCTAAGACTGACCGCGTAGAGGCCGATGGCCAGGATGAACAGCAGGGCTGTCGCCATGTTGATCATGGCCGCCCCGCGCCTGCCGACGCTGTTCTCCTGGTAGGCCCGCACTCCCCGGTTCAGGTTTGTCAGGATTTCGGGACTCAGCCGCCCCCCGCCGTCGTGCACCCGGGTAATCCTCAGGCCCTCACCGCGCTGCATTGCTCGCCTCCTCTGCCTGGCCCGTGATCAGGGCCGCTATGTCCGCCGTGCCGGGAAGGGCGCTGTTGAGCGCCTCCTCCACCACCTCGCCCACGCGCTTGCGCCGGATGGCCGCCGTCTGCCGGAGCCGGGCGTCGACCGCCCGGCTGATACGCACCGTGAGCTGCACGCCCATCCCGGCCGCCTCATTCCTAACTCGGCAACTTAATGACTTGACTTAACGAAAGGTATGGGGCAGAGTCAAGTCAAGTCAAGTCAGATATCCCAAGTCAGGGAGCACGGCCAGATGGCGCAGGAGCAGTGGTACCGCAAGCTTGCGGGCGGCGAGCGGGGCACCTTCCGCGCCGTCCGCGAGGCGCCGGAGCGCGCGGCCCGGTTGGCCTCCGGCGGTGCGGCATGAGCGCGCGCGAGCTGAACTGGGCGGAGCAAGCAGCCCAGCGCTACGCGGGCGTCGGCTGGCCGGTGTTCCCGTGCCGGACCGGCGACAAGATCCCGGCCACCCGGAACGGGCTTCATGACGCGACCACCGACCCCGGCAAGATCGCCTGGTGGTGGTCGAAGAACCCAGAGCGCAACGTCGGCATCGCCACCGGAGCTCCCGGCCCGGACGTGCTGGACATCGACAATCACGGTGCGGCCGGCAATGGCTTCGGCGCCTTCCGGCAGCTCCGCCAGGCCGGGATCGTCCCGGACGCGGCGGCGATCATCCGGACGCCGAGCAACGGGGCGCATGCCTACTTCGCGGGCAGCGGCCAGCGCAACGGCCGTCTCCCGCGGCATCACATCGACTTCCGCGGCGCTGGCGGCTACGTCCTCGCCCCGCCCAGCCGCGTAAACGGCCGGGCCTACGAGGTAGTCACGCACGGGGCAGACGCCGGCGGGCTGAGCTGGCAGGCCGTCCGGGACTTCCTGGAGCCCCAGCGCGAGCGCCGCGAGCCAGCCACCAGCGGCAGCAGCACGGACGCTGACCGGCTGGCGCGCTGGGTCAGCCGGCTCCAGGAGGCCGACCATAACCGCAATGACGGGCTGTTCTACGCCGCCTGCCGTGTGGCCGAAGCCGGGCAGGACCCGGACTGCCTCGCCGATGCTGCCCTGTCCATCGGCCTGACCAAGCGCGAGATCGACCGGACCCTCGACTCAGCCCGGAAGACCGCCAGCCGCCCTTTCCAGGGTGAGGCGGGCTGAGATGACTGCCCGTGTTGACGACGCCCTGATACCGGCCAAGGCCGGACCCAAGGGCGTGGATCAGACCCCAGGCATTCCCTTCAGCCGCCACGACCGGTCGGCTCAAGAAGCTGACCACCTGTCCGGGCTCACCCGGACAACCCAGATATCCGAAAGGGCAGCCCGGCTGATCAAGCACGCACGCGACAACTGCGCGCGCCGGCGACAGCCTCGGGACGGCCCTGCTGCGCAGATCCGAGCCGGAGATTACCGCTGCAAGTCCTGGGGGCCCTGTTCGCTAAGGAGGCTGCGCCGTGACTGATGCCAATGGAATCCGGCTCAGGCTGCGGGCACTGGTGGCCCTGGGCCACTCCGGTGCCAGGATAGCCGGAGCCCTGCAGGTGCCACCGCATGTCGTCCAGCGAATCCTCACCGGCCAGACGAAAGTCATCACCCCTGAGTTCCGCGCCCGCGCCGTGTTCCTCTACGAATCCTGGTGGGATCTCCGGGCGCCCGAAAGCACGCTTCATCAGCGGCGCGCAGCAACGCGGGCACGGAGCCGGGCGGCCCGCAACGACTGGTGCTGCCCGGCTGGGCTTGACGATGACCTCGTCGACGAGCCCGGCTACCAGCCCGATGAGCACTGGCGCTATGCCACGTGCGCGGGCCGGACGGCTGATCAGCTCAGTTTCGGCGGCGTGGCATGAGCAGGCGCGCTGCCTTCCGTGAACTGTCCCCGCGCGGCGAGCCGGCGGCGCGCCAGCCCGCCAGTCAACTCGCCGCGGCCAAGCCGCCGCGCCATCATTCCTGGGACGAGGACAAGACCTGCCGCACCTGCGGCCTGCAGGCAGTAACCCGCAGCCAGGACGCGACGGGCAATCGGACCGCTGTCTACCAGCACGGCACCCGGCGTTTCGTCAGCGCCCGGACCCCGCCGTGCGGAGGCCCGCTGCCCGAGCCCGCCGACTCAGGCGTGCTGGCCCGGCTCGCCCAGGATGCCGACTACCACGCCGGCCTGGCCTGGCGCGCGGGTGATTACGACCGCGCGGCTCGGCTCATCGCTGATGCCCGGGTGCTGGACCCGGCCGATAGCGCCCTCTGGGATCTCCGCGAGCGCCGGATCAGCGCGGAGAAAGAGCGTCCCGAGAACCAGGCCCCGGCTCAGCTGAGTCTCGCAGAGGAAACAGCGCAGCGCCTGGCCGCGGCCGGGTTCACCGAATCCGCTCCGGCCATCACGGACATCCGCCACTGGAACGTCCAAGCCCGGATGCGCGCCGGAATTGAAGCAGCGCGGCCTGGCGGCAGGGAGGCCGAGATCGCATGAAGATCCGACTGCACGGCACCGAGGACGAATGCCGGGAGACCGCCGAGCGCCTCTCCGAGGTCATCACCGTCCTGGCCATTTCCCAGGCCTATCCAGACCGCGGCGCATCACGACTGGTCCGCGTCTACCTCGAGGCCCGGATCCGCTCCGGAGATGGCCAGCGATGATCCGCGGGGTGGCCTACCTGGACGAGTTGCGCAGCAGTGGCACCTTCGTTGACCTCTACGACCCTGATGGCGAGCGGCATGGGCTGCCCACTTACCCGTACCACTGCGCGCCCAAGGGCCTGCTGACCAGGCGGCAGCTCCGGGAACGCGGTCTGCGGCCCGGCGGGCAGGACATCGCGGCGCAGATCCTGTGGCGTCACCGACGGCAACGTCGCGCCGCCTACCTCTACGAGGAAGAGCACGCCAAGCCGAAGCGCACGGCAACAACGGCCCAGCTCGAAGCCATCGGCAAGGCATTACGTACCCGGCGGACCTGCCCCACCTGCCAGACCGAGAAGACGTATTGCATTCCGATTTCACTTGGAGAGTGCCCGGATTGCGCGGAAGGCATACGGCGGCCGGAATCCCGCGCGGAACACGAGCCAGAGCCATGAGCAGTTTCGATGTCCAGGGGACTTGTTATCTCCTGCATTTCTCTGAGCCCTATAAGCACGCGGCCCACTATCTCGGATTCACCACGGACCTCAAGGGGCGCCTTGCCGAGCACGAGTCAGGTAATGGTGCTCGCCTCTTGCAGGTGGCGAAGGCAGCCCGGATCACGTGGACCTTAGCGCGGACATGGCAGGGGACCAGGGCCCGTGAGCGGCAGATCAAGAACATGGGCGGCCTCAGACGACGCTGCCCGCAATGCGGCGTGAAGCCGAGAGAGGAAAGAAAGATGCCCAAGAGAATCGACCAGGCCGGCGCGGCAGATGCGGAATCCGGCAGGACGGTGAGGGCGGCCGACGCCGTCTACGCGACCAGTGGCTACGAGCCCGGGCAGCCTCGACCAGCAGAGCCGAAGCGCGCGCCCGAAGCAGACACTGCCAGGCTCGATCCGCCCGCCACCATGAAGGCCACCTTCCACTGGACGGTGCATCCGGGCGACCATGCGTCCGCGCCCGTGCCGGATGGCGCTTACGGACCCGGCAACCCGGCTCCCCGCGACCAGGCCGACGGCCACGACCAGCAGGCCGGAGCCGACGAGCCGCGCGCAAAGATCGGCGATCCCCTGGCCAGCTACATCAGGGCCGGGCAGCGCGGGGCGATACCCCGCCAGTACCTCGCCGACGCCATCCGCCGCCTGGCTGGCATTAGTACGGCACCGATCATCCGGGACGAGGGCGCACCCCGGACCGCCAGAGGCCGGCAGGCCGAACTGGAGGCGGGTGAGTGATGTCCGGCGACGACATAGCTGACCGCCCGCAGCCGCGCGACCTGGCCGACCGGGCCGCCGAGTCCATCCGGGCGCTCAACCACCTGACGCCCGACGCTCTGGAGTACCCAGGCGATCTTTACGACGTGATCGCCCGCCTCAAGGTCATGGCCCAGCGGCTGCCGCAGCTCTTCGGCCAGCTCTCGGCATGGCTAGAGCTCGAGTACGCAGCTGGCCGGATCGCACACGATTCAGGGCAAGCGCCTGAACGGTACGTCAAGGGCGTCACGGATTCGCTGACACTCGCGGCTATGGGCGGGTCTGCCCTGGCAGATGCCCTCGACACCGCGCACAACGCATGTTCCGGGCTCAAGGCCGCTCACCCGGGAGCCGAAGACCGCCCGGCTGAGAGGGCAGGTGGGTCGTGAGCGGGCGGCGGCGGGACCATCAAAGCCACGTGGCTGCGGCCGGGTCGGGCAGCATCCAGGTGAGCACCAATTATGACGTGCTGGCTGGGCAGGGCCCGGGGGAGCGGGTCGCCGCGACGAGCCGCGACCGCCGCACCCCCCGGACTGGCCGCGATTCAGGCGGCAGGCACCAGTTCGACGGGCCGCGAGCTGGAAGCCGGGAACAGGCGACGCCAAGCCCGGCAGGAACTCAGCGGCGCATCCAGGCCCTGATGAACCGCAGCTGGGACCCCGAAGTGATCGAGCGTGAGACCGGCGCGCCCGCCCGCGAGATAGCGCATGCCTTCGCTGATCGCCGCAGTGTTCGGCCTGAGCTAGCGCGGCACGTCGCCGCGGTCTGCAACGTGCTGCGGTACGAGAGTCATCGCGCTCGGATCCGCAGGGCCGGCAAGCCCCTGAAGCTGCGAGCAGGCACGCGCTACGGCGCGGCTGGGCTCCCCCGATGTCCTACGACGATGATCGCATCGGCCTCCCTGACGCAAGCGCCGAACCGGGATGGAAACGAAGCGGCCCGACTACCATGCGGGCCGCCGACCTGGCCGAGGACGCCGCGTTCTTGCGGGAGGTCGGCTGCCTCCGTGACGCCATGGTGCCCGCGCTCGCCATGCAGCTGGGCACGTCGAGGGACGCGCTGGCGAAGGCGCCGGAGCGTCCTGCCCGCCACGGCGAACAGCCTGAGGCTGGATAGGGGCACAAATGACCCGGCAGCGGAGGAGCCTCTCAACCGAGCGGGGCACCGCACCCTGGCGCGGGCAGTGGCAGGCCGCGGCCGGACGGCCTTGGTCCTTGGTTACCCATCAGTCAACGAACACTGCGCTCTGCGCGGAAGGGATGGCACCAGTGAGCGGTAACAATGTCCCGGCCACTGGCTCCAGTGAGCTCCGGTTGGCCTTCAGTCCGGATGAGGCCGCTGCTGCGCTCGGCATCAGCCGCGAGCTGGTCAATGATCTCCTTCGCACCGGGCAGCTCCAGTCAGTGAAAGCTGGGCGCCGGAGGCTGATCAGCCGCCAGCACCTTGAGGCGTTCCTGGCCGGTGATGCCGCACAACCAGCGATCAGTGCTTTGGCGATGACGCGGTGGCGTTCGTCGTGACGACTCTGGCCAGCCGGGATGGTCTGCCGCACGCCCGACGCAACTGCCCTGGTATTGGTATGTCATTACAAATAGCAACAATCCGGCATTGGGGGTGCACCATCGTGTGTCGTCGCCCCGGCAGCCGCCGACGACGACATCGCGGCCATCGTCAGCAAGGAGAACAGGCCACCTACCGCACCGAAAGGAACGATCCCCACGGCCAACGAGCCCACCACCATCACCTGAGCCTGACCGGCGACCCCGAGCTGAGCCACACCCCGCCGGAAGGCCGGTCGCGTCCCTCACCATCGCCAGCACGTCCCGCTTCGCCGCCAAGGACACCGGCCAATGGCAAGAGGGCGCAATCTGGTTCCTCCGCTGCTGCGCGTGGGGTGACCTGACCGTGCACACCAGCCCCGAGAACACCGCGGACCGGATAGCCGCCGCCATCCGCTCCGGCAGTAACGCCGGAATCGGCCTGCCGCGCCGCGACGCCCGCGGGAACGCCGCATGACCGGCGCCCCGGTGCTTAACCTTGTCCCGGCCGCCGCACGGGCCGCGCCGCCATCTGGCGGGCAGGATGGCGTTCCGAGGATCGAGATTTCCGGCAGTCCCGACGCGATCCGCAAGCTGAAGTCTGCCCTGGCCGCTGGTGCGGTCCCGGATCTGTACGTCACGGCCGGCCGGCCCGTGCGGATCGAGCGGGTTTCGGGGACCCTCGCGGTTGACCTAGACGGGGACGCGCCGTTGCCGGTGGTCTCCACGCCGGTCACCCCGCCGCTGCTGGCGCACCTCCTGGCGGCGCACACCTACACCTACCGGCTCCGCTCGCGCAGCGACGACAAGGGCCGGGCGGAGTTCTGCGAGGAGGAGACGACACCCGGCCCGGCGGTGCTGTCGGCGGTGCTGGCAGGTGCGGAGTGGCCCAGCGTACCCACGCTGGCCGGGATCATCGGCACGCCAGTCCTGCGCCGGGACTGGAGCCTGCTGCAGTCCCCGGGCTACGATCCGGCGAGCGGCCTGTACCTTTCCCCGACCGTCACGCTGCCGCCGGTCCCAGAGACGCCCTCAGCGGGGCAGGTGACCGCGGCGCGGACGTTCCTGGTCTCCACGCTGCTGGGAGATTTCGAGTGGGAGGACGCCGCGTCCCTGGCCAACTACGTGGCCCTGATGGTGACGCCATTCCTTCGGCGCCCTCTGAGGGCGCTGGTTCCCCTGGCGATCCTGTCAGCCTCCGCGCCGTCTTCGGGCAAGAGCCTGCTGTCGGCCCTGATCGGGCTGCTGGTGGGCCAGCAGACGGTGCCCTGGCCAGCGGACAACGACGCCGAGTTGGAGAAGCTCATCACCTCCACGTTCACCGTGGAGTCCGGCGCGGTCATCTTTGACAACCTGGCCGAGGGCGAGGCGATCGCCTCGCCGATCCTGGCGAACCTGCTCACCAACCCCCTGTGGTCCTCACGCATCCTGGGCAAGTCCGGGATGGGCTCCTGGGCTAACGACCGGCTGTGGATGGCCACCGGGAACAATCTGCGTGTCGGCGGCGACATCGCCTCCCGCTCGGTCTGCGTCCGGCTCAGGCCCAGGGCCCCGCACCCCGAAACCAGGACCGGATTTCAGATCCCCGACCTCCAGGGGTGGATCAAGGACCCGGCCCACCGCGCCGAGCTGCTCTGGCGGCTGCTCATCCTGGTGGCCGGCTGGGTTGCCGCCGGTACCCCCCGCGACACGACTGTGCCGCCGATGCGGCAGTTCACCCCGTGGGCGCACGGCGCCGGCGGGTTCCTGCGCCATCACGGCATTACCGGGTTCCTGACCAATCTGCATGCTGTCCGCGCGATGGACGAGGAAGACCACAAGTGGGCGGTGTTCCTGGACGGGTGGCTGGAGCGCCTTGGTCCCGGCCTGGTAAGGGTCGCCGACGTCCTGGCCAGCGGCGATGCCCAGCGGGACCAGACCGGTCGCGATGTTGACCCCTGGGGCGGGGACTACATCACCGATGGCAAGGGCCGTCGGCCCCGGACCCCGCAAAAGCTCGGCCAGATGCTCGCCGGGCAGGTCGACCGCTTCCACGGCGAGCCGCCACTGGTACTACGCGCCGTCACCGACGCCCACAACAGCACCCGCATCTACCGCGTCGAGCGGTGGCAGCCATGACCGCTCGCCAGGCGCCAGAAACCAGAACTCCGCAGCAAACCCCGCGAACCCCGCGTTAGCCCGCTTGGCCTACGGCAATACCCTATTTCAAAGCCCGCAGCAAACCTCGCCAAACCCCGCAGAACTCCGCAAGATGCAGACCTCGAACCCCGCGCAACCCCGCAGCACTACGGGTGTCCAGCCGAAGCCCCTATCGCCATTCCGGCAGTTCAGCCACGGTACTGCGAGGTTGCGGGGAGCCGCGGGGTTCCCCGGTCCGCTGGCCGTAACCAGAAGGGTCAAGCGGCGATCGGCATGCAGACGCTTATCCGGCCGCTGCGCGCTGACAACTGGGGTGCCACTGAAACACGCGCTCTGGATCTACCGCTGAAACAGGACCTCGGCCGGGGCCCCACCCGCCCAAGTCTCGGCTTTGGTGACAAAAGCGGCTATGTCAGGGATAGCGTAGGGGACGGTCAACTCAACGATATGGTCGCCCGATTTCCCACGCTTGTCGACCCATTGATCGTAGGGGTAGTCGGCGAGGTCGGTGAAAATATCTGGTCCGCGCCTAGGCGCGCCGGGAACGTGCATGCTTCCTGTGTTGTAGGGAGCCAGCTGGGTACGGCCAGCGTACGCCTGAAGTAGGCTCGCCGTGTCAACGTACAGCACGGTCTGCCGGAGATTGCGGTACGCGCGCGCACAGAGCAATGCTTTGAGCCGTTTCAGGCTCACCCAGAAGAACACACGGCTGTTTAGGGTGTCGAGGTAGTCCTGCGGATCTACCTCGTCGTGCATGCAGGCTGCGAGGAATTTCGCGGGGCGCTGATCGCGGATGGTGATATTGCCGATGGCAGCGCTGGTCAGAGTGATCTTGTTGCGCCGTACGGTCCGCAGGATATTGGCCCGCGTCCCGTCGTCGGGCTGGTAAAGGTCCACGATGGCCTGGGTGGAGAGGAGCCCTCTGTCACGAATTGATGGCCAGGAGCCGTCCTCGGCCATGTGGAACAGGACGGGGTGCAGGCTAGCGAGTTGCGCGGCATCCACAGTGCGCACGTTACCTCCCCCAGCCGGACTCTTTAACACGGTGTGATCCGCACTGAACGCACCCGTGACTTGGCCCGGCCTTCGTCGGCGCAGCCATCATGTATGGCACAGTGACTGTCATGTCTTCTGGAGAGGCTAACGGGCGGGGCTTCGGCGGTGGTCAGCCTGCACAGGGCCAGATGCCCCTTGACATGGTGATCTCCGCAGCCGCGGAGGGCGGTTCGTCGGCGGGGCAGATCGCGACCGGCTCGCTGGACTGCACCGGGCCGATGCCGCTTGCCAGCGGCGCTCATGGCTACGCCACCGGTCACCAGGAGTCAGGAAGTTCTCCAGACCGGCGGACCGGCGCTGAGAGCCTTACAGTCCTCCCTAGTGCAGGGCTGTCGGAAGCCCTCCCTAGTGCAGGGCTGTCGGAAGCGATTCGCGCGGTCGGCGAGTTCCACCGGGCCTTCAACCTGCCCCGCGCGAGCCGGCCAAGCCCGGATGTTCCCTCTGGGATAGCCCAGCTGCGAGTTGACCTGCTGACTGAGGAGGTCGGCGAGTTCGCGGATGCGACAGCGAATCGCGACCTGGTCGCCATCGCTGACGCGCTCTCTGACATCGTCTACGTCGCTTACGGTGCCGCCGTTACCTACGGCATCGACCTCGATGCGACACTTCGGGAAGTGCACAGCTCGAACATGAGCAAACTTGACGACCACGGCCAGCCGATCTACCGGGAAGATGGCAAGGTACTCAAATCCGCGAGTTACACGCCGCCGGACATCGCGAGAGTGCTGTACTTCCAGGCTCCGCTCCCCTTCTGACCGCGATGCCCGCGGTTCGCTGAGCAGCCCGAACGCCTGCCCGGCTGATGCCGATTCGGATCGTCTCAGGCAGCCTTCCGCGTGCGCGAAGCACTGCCAACTCGGCGCAGCCATCTGAGCGCCAAGGTCCGTGCAGCGGTAGCGTCAGATCATGGTTAACTCGTCGGGCTGGAACAATCCATCCGTGCTGGCATTCGCTCGCGGGGGCGACCCGCTGGAGCGTGCCAGCGCGGCAGCGCGGCAGCTTGTCGAGGCTGCTGTAGCGCAGGGGATGACTGCTCCGCCAGTCGAGCCGCTGACCCTCGCCAAGCTGCTGGGCCTGGGCGTTGCTCCGCGCAACGACGTTGCCGATGCCAACATCGCCGAAGACCACCGCGGCTCCGCTATGCGCGACAGCGCCGCGGCGCCGCTGCGGGATCTTGTACGAAGCGATGCGCCACTGTTAATTGCGTACAACCCAAACCGCCCCAAAGGGCGGCTGCGGTTCAGCATCGCACATGAGATCGCCCATGCCCTGTTTCCGGACGTAGCCGAGACCGTCCGGCGCCGCACCCCGGCAGGTGCGGTCGCTGAGGTCTCGGACGCTGATGAATGGGAACTTGAGCTGCTCTGCAACGTTGTCGCTGCCGAACTGCTCTTGCCGTCAGAAGCTGTCGAGGGACTTCTCGACATCGACACCGACATCGACTTCATCATGGAGACCCGCCGACGGTGGGACGTCTCGACCGAGGCGCTGCTGCGCCGCTTGGTCACAGCGTCCCGCCGGTCGCTCGATCTTGTCGCCGCTTCCCGGATGACTACCCGTGACCCCCGGCGCCTGAAAGTCGACTACACGGCTGGTCCTGCCGGCGCGCAGACCGGTGGGTGCGCACCGGCACTGCGGCGCGGGCAGGTTCTCGACGCGCCCGGCCCTTTCGCTGTATGTACGGCGGTCGGGCAGACCGCACGCGGTACTACGGTCCTGACGGGTAGGGAATGGTCAGTGCAGGCGGTCGGCATTCCCGGCTATCCTGGGCAGCTGTTCCCACGGGTGCTTGGCCTAGTTGAGCCCGCTGGAAGGCAGGCGAACCCGCGAATCCGGCACGAGCAGTCCGACTTGCTCGACTTCGGGCATGGGAGCGGCCCGATCGTGGTAGCGCACGTAGTCAACGACTCCGCTCATGCCTGGAGCCGCCGGGGCGTCGCAGCAACGCTCGCCGCGCGGTACCCGCAGGTGGCACGTGCCTACCGGGCCTGGACGATCGCCAGTCCGACTAACCTCCGGCTCGGCGCGATCCACGCCATAGAACAGCGCGACTGTGACCGCACAGTAACGGTCGTCAGCATGGTCGCCCAGCAAGGATACGGGCCCGGCGCGGTCACCCGTCTCCACTACGACGCGCTCCACGACGCCCTAACTGCCGTAGCTGACTTGGCAGAGAACAGGGGCGCCAGCGTCCACGTTCCGCGTATCGGAGCGGGTCAGGCAGGCGGACGCTGGGATCTGATTGAGAACGACCTCGTCGCGGTGCTGGCCGACCAGGGAATCGAGGTCGTTGTGCACACCCTGCCTGCCGGTATCCGCCGCGGTGAGGCCCCAGCGTGACCCGGCAGCAGGATGCCGCGATCGGGGGGGAGCCGACGCGAATCGTGGTCCTGTCCGGCCCGGTCGGCGCCGGCAAGAGCACGCTCGGAAAGGCGTTAGCCAGGCACTACAACGCGGTGTACATACGTACCCAGGACTTACTGCGAGATCACGCCGACGATCGAGGCATTGACCTGCCGGCGGAGCGGCGGGCGCTGCAGGACTACGGCGATCAGCTCGACCGCGACACCTGCGGCGCGTGGGTAACGCAGGCGGTAAGCGCCACGGTTGCCCGGCTGGAGACCCAGGCGCAGCTCCTGATCATTGATTCGGTGCGGCGGCTAAACCAGATCGAGGCGCTGCGGGACGCGTTCCCCCGCGTGGATCACATTCACGTCCTCGCGTCCAGGACAATACTCGACGAGCGGTACCAGGAACGTGGGGACAGCAGCGGCCTGGCGGAGCTTCGCAGCTACGCCGAGGTCGCGCAGAATGAGACCGAGAGCGAGGTAAACACCCTCGCTGACGATGCAGACGTCGCCATTAATACCGAGCACTGCGACCGCGCCGATGTCGAGATCCGGGCTGCCGCCGCCTTGCGGCTGTTGCCCGTTCGAGACGAGCGGCTGGTCGACGTGCTGGTGGGCGGCCAGTACGGGAGCGAGGGCAAGGGCAATATCGCCTACTACCTCGCCGGGGAGTACGACCTGTTGGTACGGGTCGGCGGCCCGAATGCAGGCCATAAGGTTCCGACCACCCCGATATACACGCATCGCTTGCTGCCGTCCGGGACACTCGCGAACCCGGACGCACGGCTACTCATCGGTCCGGGCGCCACCCTGGACATCCCGCAGCTCCTCAAGGAAGTCGCCGAGTGCGGCGTCGAGGCAGGCAGGCTGTTCATCGACCCGCAGGCCATGATCATCGAGGAGGCTGACGTCGCAGCCGAGCAGGCCCTGGTAACGGGCATCGGCTCGACGGGCAAGGGGGGCGGCGCGGCCGCATCGCGGCGGATCATGGGCCGCCACCATGCAGACCCGCCCGTCCGGCTAGCGAGAGACATGCAGGAACTTGCCGCGTACATCAGGCCAGCTGCCGATGTACTCGGCGAGGCGTACCGCATGAAGCAGCGCATTATGCTGGAGGGAACCCAAGGCACCGGCCTGTCGCCTTATCACGGGGCCTACCCACATGTGACGAGCCGCGACACTACTACCGCTGGGTGCCTGGCCGAGGCGGGCGTTGCCTGGAGCCGAGTCCGCCGGGTGATCATGGTGTGCCGCACCTACCCGATCCGCGTGATGAGCCCGGCCGAAAGCACATCCGGGCCGATGAAGCAGGACCTGAGATGGGAAATCATCGCTGAACGATCAGGAATCCCGGTCAAAGAGCTGCTGGCCACCGAGCGCGGATCTGTTTCTCACAAGCAGCGGCGCGTCGGCGAGTTCGACTGGGAGCTTCTTCGGTCGGCCTCCGAACTAAACGGCGCAACCGAGATCGCCCTGACTTTCGCCGATTACTTGGACGTGAGAAACCGGAAGGCCCGCCGCTACGACCAACTCCAGCCGGAAACGATCTTATTCATCGAGGAGATCGAGCGAGTGTCCGGCGCGCCGGTCACGCTCGTCGGCACCCGTTTCGACGAGCGCTCCGTGATCGACCGGCGCCACTGAACACGGGTGAGATCCACTTCCCGCCCGCCGCACCGCCGCCGGGACTCGGATCGCCGCCGCCGAGGCTGGACCGCGATCAAGACCCCCGCGAGCAGGCACGCAAGGACCGCCAGGCGCTGGTGCAACGACCCGCCGGGGAGCCCTGGAAACTGGTTCGGTAGGCTCGCCCGCGCCGCGCATATCGAGGCATGAGAGCGCCTGCCGACGCACAGCTAAGGCAAGGCCAGCCGAAGCGCTGAGCAGCCCCAGAGGGCGTGCTTACTGCCTGAGGGCGCACGGCGGCGATGCCACTGGGTGAGTATCCGGCATGGTTGAGCGCCTCGGTCAGCTGTCGCCGCTCATGGCCGCAGCAGCGGCAGCGGACATCCACGGGCGGATAGCGTTACGGCCAGGGGCGAGCGGAAGCGCCACGCATCGCAGCCGCACATGGCGGCAGGTGTGGGAAGCTGACCTGCCGCACCGAGCAGTACCGGGACGCTGAACGACGTGCGCGGCAAGGGACGCATGAACCGCACGGCGTTACTCGGCCAGGACTGTCCGGTCAGACCTGCGTAGGAGGCTCATATTGCGGGAAATGACGCTTCAGGTTAGCCAGTAGCAGGCAGCAGCCAGGTGCCTTTAGCCCCAGCCCTCCTAGCTAGCCGGGCTTGAAGATCTTGTCCATCACTTCGGCCCCGACGGTGATCACGGGTCGCAACTCGTGCCTGTAGACAGTCTCGGTTACGTTCGTAGAGTTGTGACCCATAAGGCGGCTGATTTCCTCGATCGCCACCCCGTTATCGGACAGCAGGGAGACGAACGTGTGCCTGAGCTCCCGAGGCACCCAGTTCCCGCCTAGCCGAGGGCTAGCCGAGCTGGGTCCGGCGAAGCCGGGAAGATCGAGGCAAGTTTGGTGATCTTGGGCTGCTGTTCATGCTGCGAGTCCTGCTGAGCGGGTGAGGTCGCAGATGGCGGCGTGGTAGGCGGCCCTGCCGCGGATGCGCGGGCATCAGCGGCGCCAGCCGCTGCCATTCCTCATTAGTCAGGTCATGCCGACTCAGGCGATCATCCACGCGAAATGATCTACACGAAACCTGCCCGTAGATCTACGGGACACGCCCTAACCCCGCGCCCGCCCCGGGGCAGCTCGCCGAACAGCTCCTCCGGGCTTGCCGGAACCGGCTCAGGAAGAGCTCGTCTCGGAACCGCGGTCGCGCCGATGCGTCACTCCCGCCCATTCGGGGATACCTCCTCCGGCCGAAACCGCGCGCCGCGCGGCCATCAGCGAGGCTACCGCGGTGCGGTACAGCACACCGCCGGCTCCGCGGCATATCGGGGGGCACTCAGTCGGCTCACTTCTCCGCCTGCTGAGAAAGGCGGCCGTGCGGACGGGCGTGCCCCCCGCGCCGGTGTGCTCGCAAGCCGGGGCAGGGAGCTTAGGTTCCGGGCAGCGTCTGGCCGGTGCTGCCAATCGTGCCGGTGACGTGCGCGCCGGGAGCGGACAGCGGCTGGCTGCCGACCGGTGATCTGCCAGTCAGGTCGAGGATGAGCCTGCCGCGTGCCGCCGTCCGGAAATCAGGTCGCAGGCCCGCCGCCGTCACGAGAAATCCGCAGATGTCGGCGAGCAGTTTTGCTGCGACCGGGTGAAGGTGGTCGCCGAAGGCGGCGCCGACTGAGTCGCCGATCCGGTTCACTTCCGACACCGCCAGGTACTCGGCGTATCGCAGGACGTCGGCCAGTTCTGCCGGGCGAACGAGAAACCGGGTGACCAGCTCGGTGAGCTGGTCGATGTAAGGCGGGTGGACAATGTCCTTGCTGGCTGGCCAGCCGTTGCGTTGCAGCATGTCGGCAAGCCCGGCCTTCTCTCGCAGGGCCAGCTCGCCGCCGCCTGCGTAGGTCCGGACCGCGGTGGGCACATCGGCCATGCGGGTGGAGCGGACGAAGGCAACGGCCTGGGCGAGGGAGAGCGCGTAGTGCCAGACGCTGTCGTAGAAGAGCGTCCGGTGTTTGCGGTTAGCAGGATCGAGAGTGGTGACCGCGTCGGACAGCTGCGCTACCAGCTGGGTGATGTTGCGATAGGGCTCGAAGACCCAGTAGTCGAAGTCCAGGTAGTCGACCAGCCGCTTGAGCTTGCGGTCGGCGTCGGCGCTGGCGTTCAGGTGGACGGCCATCGTCGCGGTGTCGAACAGGCATGACAGCGGCCTGATGTCGAGGCTGAGCGGCGTGGGGAAGGTGTTCTCCATCGCCGCCATGTCCGCGGGTGTGAGGATCCCGATTTGCAGCCTCGCCGACAGCGTCCGGGCGCCGGCCGGGACGTCGTGCGCGCGGACAAGGTATGCCTCGCCGGCGCCGACGAAGTCGGCGACGCCGCGGACCCAGAACATCCTCTCCATGACACTGCGCTGGCTGGAGCGGCAGTCGGCGAAGGTGGTGTGCAGCTGGCCGGCGGGGGTGAAGCCGATGCCGAGCACGTCCAAGTCGGTGAATTCCTCATACCGCGGCCCGCGGTGCCCGGAGGCGCGGGACCCGGGCACGATATCGCCGCGCAGCCGCACATCGATCCGCGTCGAGCAGCCCATCCGCCACAGCAGGCGGCGGACGTCTGCCTTCTGCGGCATGTCCTGGTCCGCCGCCCGCCCGCCATTTGCTCGCGGCTGGGGCCCGGGGACTGTGGGCTGGCCGGTCACGTGGTGGTTCCGTAACCCATGACGGCCGCGACCATCCTCGCGAACTCGCTCTCCTTGTGGATCAGCTTGGGCTTGACCGCCTTGACTGTTTTCATCGGCGTCAGGTAGCGGGCGTCGGTCGACAGCAGCCCGCGGGCTGCCTCAGCGTCGCGGCCGCTCATGCTCTCCCCGAGAATCAGCAAGTCACGGGCGATCTCCAGCGCGCGCCGGTTGTCGGGCGTGTCCACCAGGGTCGGGGTCACCCAGGTCCCCCAGGGCTGCGGGTCAGGACCGTACACGACGATGCCCTTATTGCGCATCAGCCGGTACTGCCGCCGTGACGCGGAGTTCGGCCCGAGCTCACCGTAGCGCAGGAGCGCGTTGATCGCGTATACCGGGTCGGAGAGGCTGGAGTAGCCGCCGAACTGCTCGCCGCAGCGCACGCATGCGATGACGGCCAGCGCTTTGTCCAGGACCGGCTTCTCGCCGATCAGCAGGTCACGGTCAAGGGTGTAGGGCATGGCGGCGAAGAGCTGCTCGCCCGCGCCGCCGGGCAGCTCGACAGCCGGCGCGAGAATCAGGCCACGGCCGATCGCGTCGTACAGCAGCGGGTAGTCCTCGCTGGTGACGGCCAGGCCCTGCCGCTGGCGGAGGGCGTGGAATTCGGACTGCAGCTGATCGCTGCCGTGCCTCTCAGCCAGCTCGGCAAGCAGCTTCGGGTTCTCGAAGGCCGTATACGGCGAGTAGAGGATTGTTCCGTCGACGCCTGAGACGGCCTTGATCAGCTGTGCCTGCGTGCCCAGCACCAGAACCCGGTCCACGTCGCCCTGTTCGATGCCGACCAGGGATACCAGCGACTCGGCGGGAACCGGGCCGCGGGCGAGCTGGTCGATGACGGCGACCATCTCCTCTTCCAGCTGGGAGGGCCTGCGTTCGCGCCACGCCTTGCCCAAGATGGCGTACAGGTCGCGGTAGTGCGGCACTTCACTGGTCAGGCCAGTGATCTCGCCGTCCGTGCGTGTCGGGTCGACCAGCCCTGATTCCTCCAGCAGGCCAACCACGGTGTCGAAGCTGGTGGAGGGGATGTCGAGCTCAGCGGCGGCGACCGATTCCAGGGCCGCCATGTCGGTGATGATCTCCGTGCCGCGCACGAGGGCGGCCAGGTCAGCGGCCATCCCGACCAGCCGTGTCTTTTTTACTGGTGTCAGGATCGGCGAGGCGGCATCGAAGTTGCGCACTCCCGCGTTGACGTCCTGGCACCGCAGCCCGTGCGTGTAGTCGTCCACCCCGCCGCCCTGATCACCGACCATCATCCCGGCACGCCGGGATCCTCCGTGCCAACCGTACCGCCGGCTGCAGCCGGACGACCGGAAACCCGGCCGGCCCGGGCGGTGTGCCATGTTCCTGCGGGAGCCTGCGCAGGCACGTGAACCGGGTAACCCCCCGGAGCGGCGGATGCGCTGGCGCCGCACGGGTCGGTCGGCGCCGTCGTCTGTTGCAGCAGCCCGGACGGCGCAGCGCCGGATCAGCCGCTGGCAGATTCGCCAGCCCGGGCCAGCGTGCGGGGCCGGCGTGCAGCGCGGCTGGCTGTGCCGCCTGGGTGCCCGGGCGGTGGGAGCTGGCTGGGCCGGGACGCGATCACGACGCGTCGATGATGTCTTCCAGCTCCAGCAGCGCCGCTGCTGTGGTGGCATGTTCCTGTACCGAGGCCGAGGCGTCGTAGATGAACACGACCAGCTTCTTGTAGGTACCGCGGTCCCGGAAGTAGGCCACGGTGTCCTCGTAGATCTCCTTCTCGATCTTCCGGAACTCCGCGGCGGTGCGTACATACTTGACCTCGACGAGCACGCCGAGGCGCGGCAGCCCGAAGTCCGGGCGGTAGGAGCTGTGGCCGGCCTTGCGGAGCGGCTCCTCGTCGACCAGGTCGTCAAAGACCGCGCGCAGCAGTGCCCAGATGATGTCCTGGACCGCGCTCGGAGTTGACGGGCCACTGTACCGGGTCCTTCACTGCCGCCGGGTCATCCCAGCGCCACCGGCGCATGGCCGACGTGAACCGCCGGAGGACGACTCCGACGTGGCTGCGGTTGAGGATTGCGCTGTCGATGGTCGCGTCGATGATGTCACCGGCTGCGCGGCGGAGCAGTGCCGCATCCGCGACTGACATGTCAGCGGCTCGGGTCCGCATCAGCCCGCTGATGATCTGCGCTTGCAGCGCCTTCAGGCTGGTGCCGGGGTCGGGCAGCCGTGCTGTGCCGGCTGATGCCATCCAGTGCGCGAGCGCCAGCCCGGCGATGTCCCGGCTGGTCGGCATGCTGGTGATGACAGCCGCCTCGCCTGTGAGCATTCCGCGCGCGTGCTGGCGGATCAGGTCATGCCGGGTGCCGTCATCGCCGGGCCGGGCGCTGTCGAGGACATGCCGCAGCCAGCGGCTGAACTCGGGCATTTCGCCTGCGCTGAGGGCAGCCGCGAGGGCGATGCCGGTGAGCTGCCGCGTGCCGTGCAGGAATGTCACGCCGTCGGGCGGGTCTGGGTCGCGGCGCATCAGGCCCCGCAGCCCGCTGCTGAGCAGGGCAGCGGCGTCGCCGGCAGCTTCGTGGCCGAAGTGGGTGAGGCCGTAGCCGAGAACGGCGAGCTGCGGGCCTGTGGTCAGCTGGCTGGAGTTGCGGCCGGGCCAGGTCCCGGAGAACGGGCTGACCTGCCAGGCGAACGACGACATCACGGTGCCGCCAAGCACGTGCCGGGCGAACAGGCCGTCCAGGCTACCGGGTATGTTCGCGGCTGCGACGCTGTGTTCGAGGTCGGCCAGCTGTTCCGCGATGCCTGCCAAGATCAGCTCCTGCGGCCCGCGGCTGGTCACAGGAACCACCGGCTGGTGCGGAAGGCGGCGCTTGACAGGATGTCGGAGTTCCAGTTCCGCACGTGCCGCAGCCGACCCAGCAGAGACGCGATCAGGTCGGAGTACAAGATGGTGACCGGCATGCTGGAGGGGTAGAAGCGCCGCCACGACAGGGCGGTGAACCGGAATGCCTGCCCGGCCAAGTACTCGATATCGGTGAAGGTTGAGGCGCGGTGCAGCCGCAGCAGCAGCGGCCGGGGTGCACGCGTCACTGCAGGTCAAAGCCCAGCAAGCCCGCGAAGCAGGCGACAGCTCAGCGGCAGCGGACTGGGCGGGCAAGGCCGAAGCGGTGTGGGATGCCATCATGGCTGCCAATCAGGCCATGCTGGAAGCCGATCAGTGCGACCTGACCGGGCAGCGGATGTATGTGCGGGTGATCTGCGAGCAGGAACCATCTCAGCGGCAAGCAGACGGTACTGCTGGCCGCCACCAACGTCGAAGCCGCCGAGCTGGCCCGCCGCGCCCGCGACGAGCTGGCCGCGCTCGGCCTGGTCGAGACCGGCGCGGTGATCGAGCTGGCCGACGGCAACGAGGCAGGCCCGGGAGACGTGATCGTGGCCCGGCGCAACGCCCCGATCCGGGTCGGGGAGGTTCCACCCGCTCGCGGAGGTATTCGATCATGCAGCCAGTAGCCAGGTCCTCCAGGCTCAGGCCGTGGCCTGGGCTTGTCATCGATGGAACGTGCCAGAGCGTCCTCGACATGGATGGGTGGATCGCCATTGCAGCTGCCGTCCCTGGCGAAGGGCAGTCCGGCCTGGCGTGCCTGGCAGGCCACGTACTCGTGGCCGTTGAGCATGATCTGCGCGCCGAACGGCGGGTGCTCGGACATCTTGATCGTCACATGCCCCCAGTCCGGGTCCATGATGTGGAAGGAGTGAAACAAACGCTGAGACGAGCACGGAACGTAGCGGCTGGGGGGAGGTGATACCGCGTAACGAGAAAGGACATCAACCGGCAAATCGCGGCCGAAGTCTCGTGCAGCCGCGCTGTCGATCGAAGCACACGCATCCGCCCGGCCCGGCAGGCGTTCCTGAAGCGATTCGAGAGAGAGGTTGACCCCAATGGGGAACTACCGGCCAGGCGACCTCCGCCTGATACTGCCGAGGCTACCCCGCTGACCTGGTCTTTTCTCTGCACCGATCTGCATCTGCGTGTGCTCACGCAGGGACCTGCGGTCATGATCGGCAGACCGCCGCCGCCCGCTGCGCCGAGGTCCGGTCCATTATGAGACCGGCTGTTCCACCCAAAGTGGCTGGTCAGGAAAATGCCTGCAGAGTTGTGGAGCGGCGGCCTGGATACGCGCGCTTTACGTGACGCAAACGCGCGACGGGCAGTGAGACGAGACAACCGGTGGGACAATTGCTCACGGTGATGGCTCCTCCGTGGAGCGCGGGCACGCCTTGCAGGCCCGGCACCATGGCTTGCCGGTGGCCGGGGGCTCCAAGCCTCCCGGCGACGTTAGCGCGCTCACTCGGCAACCAGTTCGATGACTCGAACAGGAGCGAATCTTGGTAAGGCCAAGGGAGCCAAATAGGGGAGCCATCCGGCGAGGTGTCGGCAGAAGTCCCAAGGAGCCTGCACGCTCACTTGCCTAGCTAGACGGCATTCCGGGACTCTTCCAGATGCCCCTAGGCGCAACCGGGGTCTGATTTGCAAGCAGGGGGTCAGGGGTTCGAGTCCCCTTAGCTCCACCAGGCAATTCCTTGATCATCATGAGGCGCTTCTCGGGCGTCGTGCCCGTTGCGTGCCCGATCCCTCGCCTGCGCTGCGCCGTGCCCGCCCGGTCTTCCGTTTCAGCTCGGCCGCCGCGAGTGTGCCCAGCGCGTCCGCGATCTCCCGCTGCCGTTCGTCGGTGGAGTGGAGGTAGATCAGCGCGGCCCGGCTGCTGCTGTGGCCCATGCGCGCCATCAGCTCTCGCAGGTTCGCCCCCGCGTTGGCGGTCAGGGTATTTCCGGTATGACGCAGATCGTGAAAGTGAGTTGGCGGGAGCTTGGCCCTGCTGAGTGCCGGGAGCCAGACGCGGCGCCGGAAGTTCCCGCGCCGCAGCAGCGCGCCAGCCGGAGCGGTGAAGACCCGGCCGTCGCCGCCGTCCAGGGCGAAGCACGACAGATGCCAGCGGACCACGGGAGCGATCAGCTCTGGGAAGACCACGGCCCGCCGTCCGGCGTCGCTCTTGGGCGGGCCGAAGGCCAGGCCGCTTTGCAGCTCGGTCAGGGTCCGCTCCACCTGGATCGTCCTGGCCGTCATGTCGATGTCCCGCTGCCGCAGCGCGCACAGTTCACCCCATCGCAGGCTCGTGAAGGCGGCCAGCAGGACAAGGGCGCGGTATCTGGACTCTATTGCCTCGCTCAGCTCATAGACCTGGCGAACCGTGAGCACCTGCCGCTCCGATGACTTCTCCGTCCCCCCGCCCTTGATCCTGCATGGGTTACGGCGGATG